>Ga0316221_1004809_pt1 | contig 9965 bp, 12 predicted proteins | sample TBH18007metaG_FD_206003 | JGI IMG/M metagenome (GOLD analysis project Ga0316221, IMG submission 206003) | Freshwater microbial communities from Trout Bog Lake, Wisconsin, USA - TBH18007 | ecosystem: Environmental > Aquatic > Freshwater > Lake > Hypolimnion/Profundal zone | place: USA: Wisconsin... | reverse complement strand
AGAAATGAATACTCTAATTAGAGGACGCAATGCATTTCGAGTGGCCTTAGATCGCTTTCAGACAACCGACTTAACAATTATCACAACCAATGAGATTGCTCGCATTGACAAAGGCATTCGCAGTCGATGTGAAATCCTAGAGGTTTGTGCTTGTTCGCCAGAAGTATTCTTTCCGCATGCTAAGAAAATTATGGCAACAGAGGGCATCAATATCAGTGATGATGCCTTGTTAAGAGCGTTGGAGGCTACTTATCAACAATCTCCGGACAATCGTTCTTATTACCAAATGTTAGATCGATTATTTCGAGAGTTTTATATCAAACAGCTAGAAGAACAAAAGTTTCAGTTTTATCAAGTTCCGATAACTGTTAGTGCTACACACGAGTAATTAGTTTTTAGCTACCACTGCAGGGGTAGCTTTTTTAAAACAATTTAATTTGGAGTTAATTATGAAAAAGTTTATTTTGCATTATGAGGCAACTTATGAGGATTTTACCGAGGTACTTGCTGAGAGTGAGGAGGATGCTTTAGATCAGTTTTATTGCCTACCAGTAGATAAGCTGATTGACTATAACGTGTTAAATCACAATATTGAAGTTGATCGTGTGGTCATGCGTGAATTTCGGGAGGAATATTGATGAAATACTATCGTGTTGAAGCTAGATATATATCTTATTATGCTTTTACTCTTCAAGCAGATTCGCTTAATGCGGCTAAAGAGAAAGCCTATAAAGAAATTTATGATGATCTTTATGATGCCAATCCAGATGGTGATATTGAGATCTTAAGTATTGAAGAGGATAAATTTAAAACTATGCTCAATTACTAATGCAGAGACTCAAGCCAATCTATCCGCCGCCATCGTTGCCGTCAACTTGCTGTAATGACGATCAATCATGGCGGCACTATTTCCCATCTGCTTTGATAGTGTGTGAATGTCTGTCTTGTTCTCTAGTAGCTCTAAGGTGGCGTAGGTATGACGTAGAGAATACAAAGTACGCATCTGCCCATCGTGACTTAACCCCAAGCCACTATCGCGCATCAATCGCTTAAACGCTCCATCAATTCGCATGGGTTGATGGCCATTGGGAAATACAAATATCCGCTCTGGGCAACGAGTCTCAAATAGTCGATCAAATGGAATGTCATACACAGCCTTTTGCCTACCGTGTAATCGCTTGAGAACATCAACTGCCTTATGTTTGGCAATTAACCATCTACCACCTGTTTTTCCATCTACCCATATACGTAGGTACTTCTTATCTCCCTGCGTATGCCACTCAATATTGTTCCAACAGACATTCAGTGCCTCAGTTCCATGGCGCATGCCTGTATATAAAAGCATCTCAATATAGTCACGTAGTAAAGGTCTAGTCTCTTGTTCAATAGCTAATCGGCCTTGTTTAATCCAAGGCTCCATAAACTCTAATAAGCGATCAATCTCTTCGCGGGTAAAGGCTGGGCGAGTTTTACCTTTCTGTCCACGACTGGTCAACTTAGGAATAGCTACACGTTCGCTGATCCAACCCTTACTAATAGCCACCAGCTGTAACTTAGTCCAAGCACTGGCAAAGTTATTCAAGGTACTGGCTCTTGGTAACTTATTCATTTGCCTATTGCGCCAAACTTCAAACTCATGCACGTCTGTGTAGGTTATTTCTTCTAGTCTTTTGTCACCAAAGTAGGGTAGAAAGTATTTCTCAATGCAGGTGATGTAGCTACCGTAGACACTCTTGCCTATACCAATATCCAAGTCTTGCCGCATGGAGTAGAGCGTGGCATGTGCAATTTCTGCAAACGTGGGTGACTTTTGTGCAAGCCCCAGCCTTTGGCGAAATCTGGTTTCATCGTAAAGATCGCAGGCCATTCGTACTGCATGTTCAATACTGGCTTGGCGGGTGGTCTGACGATGCCATGAGCCATCTTGCAATCTAAAGCGGCAATGCCAAAGTGGACTTCCAGGTCTGCGGTGGATAACTACTTCGCCATCACGCAGATAAAGCTCTGTGGGCTCTGCGTATTTGAGTTGGCTTAAGGCTGTAGGCTGGGATTCAGGCTGGGGTGAGGAGATTACTTCTAGGTGGCTTTCAGGTACTTTAATTACCTTAGTCACTTTGTGGGTGGAATGCTGTTTTCATACAGCTATTTTATTTTCAGACTTTTGCTAGGGCAACCGCTAAGCGTCGATTTATGCGACGCTCACAACCTAATATGCGAGCGTCCTTTTAAAGGACATTTACCGATTTGCAGATCCCAATACCCCCATTAGACCCAAACCAAACCCTATGTAATAAAACAATCCAGTATTTGGCTGTCCAATAATGTAAACGTCATCGACAAAAAGCCAACCTAAAAAAGAGAAAAAAATTATGTAGCCATGCCATAGCCCAGAGAAAAACCCATAAGGGTCACCAATCTCTTCAGGAGAATAGTGATGTGCACATCCCGCAAGAGCAAGACTGATTAAAACTACAAATAAAATATACTTCGAGCTTTTCATTTAAAAAGATAGCGTCTTTAAGAAGGCAGTTAGTTGATTTACTTCTTCAGGAGTTAGGTAATTAACTCTCGTAGTGCTATCGCTGAATGTAAGCCTCTTAGATAACTCGTATCTATCAAACTGACTTAGTTTGTCTGTTTGTACCAAAGATAAAGGGTCATAGTGAGCAACAATAGCCTCTTGAATTGTTGCAACAGATCCAGAGTGCCCATAAGGTGCGGTCTTCTCTACGTTGTAAAGTGGCGCTGTTCTAAATTTGTATAGATCTTTCGGATTAAAGGTGGCGTTATATCTTCCATAGTCTACGCCAAAGCCATTTTTACCAAATCCAAGCTGTGGGAACGGCACCGTATAGAACTTAAAATCACTAAAGTGTGGGCCGTTATGACATGTTGAGCAGGCGCCTTTTCCATAGAAAACTCTAGCTCCCTTTATCTCGGCCTCAGAAAAATCTTCCTTACCTTGAATAAATTTTTCCAATTTACTTGTTTTAATCCTAAATTCAGAGCGAATAAATGCGGCTATCGCTCTAGCAAAATCAATGTACTCCAATTGGTCAACATTTTTATTAAGTACTTTAGCTAAATTTTGACTTGCTTCCGGCTCTACTTTTATAAGTCTTTTCGCTATTGCGTTATAGACCTCTTTAGACTTATCGACTGATTCCGTTTTATGATCTTTGACGAATTTATCTTCATCAAGCATCTCTCGTATTTCAACAACAGGCAAATGAACTGCGGTAAGTAAAGCATCATTTGCAGGCACTTTTGAGCCAAACTGACTTAGTGGCTTTTTGAGCGAAAAATCCACTCTGCCATCCCAAAAAAATACATCAAACCCTTTTGCGCCCCTACCCCAAAAGGCTAAGGTATTTCTCGGTAACTGTTTTGCACCATTTAGTAATCTGTCAGGACCAACCATTGTCTTGCCATCACCGCCACCAATTGCCGCCGCATTTGGAATGCCATCGGCTGAGCCAAACTTATCTTGATGGCAAGTTCTACAGGAAATATTGCCATTGAGACTTAGCCCTTTATTACTCTCAAAAAATATAAGTCCAATAGGGGCTAAATTCTCATCAGGGTTACGATACAAGTCTGCGGCAGGCTTAAATCCTGAGGCAGTTATTTGCTGTTTGATTACTTTTGTCTCAGCACTTTCAATTGACCAAACAGGGCTTGTAACCCCCATTAGAACTGGAATGAAGAAATATTTAATAGCGGATTTCATGTGTCTTAACAAAGTTTCTTACGTCATTCGACTTTTCTTCGATAGCTTCAATGCCAATCATTGCAAGGTTTTCCTCATTAACCCCCAAAATCATCATTCGTTTTCTTAACTTGTCATAGTCATCGCAAGTTAAAAGACCAACCTCAGCAGAATGTAATTGTTTAATGGAATCTTCTGATTTGTCAACATTAACTCTATTTTTTGCGATCAGGTGATCCCTCATGACGTTATCGCATGCAAAGACCAACTTTTTGTAATCTTCCCTATAAACAACTTCTGCTATATAAGGTACAGCAATATATTTTGTTACAAGGGCAATACAACTTAAGGATGCCAAGATATTTAAAGTAATAATTATTTTCTTCATATCAACATCCTAAATTCTTTTTGGTGATTTGATCAATCTGACCCGTTACGGGAATTCCTTTACTTTCTTGAAATTTAATTATTGCCTCAATGTATTTTGCGTTAAATGAAGAATCTAAGTCGTCAATCGGAAAACCTAAATCTTTGAGCTTTACTAGACACTTATCAGAGTCCAAGCCCTTGGCCATCTGCCTCTGCTTATTCTCCTGCGCCTCTGTAACTGCAGGAGTAGCTGGCAAAACAAACGATCTTGGTGTGCTTTGTTCATTTCTATCAACATCCGCTTGATCCTCATCCTCGTATACCAAATGTTGTCTTGTATAGATCTTGTAAGCGGAAAGCATTCCAACTACTATAAAAATAGCAGTTAGTGCCGCCAGTACTGTTACAGATTTTTTTGAAACATCCATGATCATTATCTAAATGCTTTTATATGATCGCTATAGCGGTATTTTTTGGAAGAGGAAAAAAAGCCGCCACATTCGTTCTTTTTAATACAAGAGTCACATTCCTCTACGTATTCATTCTTCCAGTCACTTATAGACTTTACATAATTAGGCTTAACGTCTAGATTAACGACGCAAAGTTGATGGTTATAAATTGAAGTCTTGATTCCATATGAATTCAAAACCTCTAGCGCCTTGCTTAAGGTGTTCTTATATTCATATGGGTCTATCCATAACTTATCTAAATTTGCTCTTGTAAAGCCCATCATCTCAAGACCCATAAGGGCGACATGATCAACAAAAATAAGATTCCTAGCAATAAATTCGCAAGTCTGAACCAAGCGATCAATAGTTTGCTTATGTATTACAACTCTTATTTCTACTTTTTGATTAAATCTTTTTAAATTCAAAATACCCTGTACAGTCTCGTCAAATGCCCCATTTGCCTGAACCACATAATCATGCTGAGCAGGGTCATCAGAGTAAATAGGAATCCCCAACAGGCAGTCATGATGATCTATCTCTGCGTACCTTTTAGCAAATGAACTATCTTTAAATGTTCTGCCATTGGTCAAAACATCAATCGCTGTATTTGGTAAGACCTGTTTTGTTTTTGCTATTAATTCTAGAAACTGATCGCCATACAATGTCGGTTCGCCGCCTGTATAGCCAATGTTCACTGTATCTTTTGGAATTAGCTCCAGCGCCTCCATTGCCTCTTCCATTAACCATGAGTCGTCATGGTCCTTTGGAGGCTGAGAACACATTAAACAATAGTGATTGCAACGCTCCGTAAGCAAAAAAGTATTGTTTGGGCTTTTTTTTCTAAAAATGACACTAATTCTTCCAGACGGCGAAATACGTGCAATATCGCCCTCATCGATGTAGCTCATTTCCTCAGGAAGTTCTAATTGATTCTGCTGGACTACTTCTTCCACAGATTCAAAAGTCAGGTATGCGCCATATCCCTCAGGGGCAAGACTACCTTCAACGATAAAAGCCTTATCCGCCCTCTCGCCAATTGGTAAGTGGGGATTTTTGGTTAATGTAAACAACCGGCTTCTATCAAGCACAAAGTTTTCAGCAACCCCTCGACCATATAGCTTAAGCATTTGGCTGAGCCCATTCCGTAAATATTTTCTTTACAAAGGGGTCTTCTTCCATTCGCTTAATCAAATATTTGAAGATTTTCATATTTCTATTGCAGAACTCGGAATCGGGTTTTCTGCCAACATAATCCTTGTATATACCGTAATGAAATACTGGATCAGCCCCACAATAACTTTCAAATGCACAGTCATTACACATGGGCACGCTGTATGCAAATGATTCTTCAATTGGATCTAGCAGGGCGTCACTTAGAAATATTTGTTCATATGAGTGTTTTAAGACATGGCCTATTTCAAACTTATTTTCACCCATTTCTGCAAGCATTCGACTCTCGTCTGAAGCAAATACTTTGCCGTCGTAGTTATAGACTACTGCACCAATACCAATTCCAGCAGGGCTCATTAAATCTACATATCCTGGCTCAGTGCTTGTAAGTATTTTGGAAAGAATTAGTGCTGTATAGAACTCTCTAAACTCTTTACCTTGTCGATTTAGCTCAATAATATATTCAAGACCTTCTACATAAAATTCATGCCACTTTTGTGCATCATAGGCGGCGTATGTTTTTGTTTTAAGGGCAAAGCCATATGGCGACAAGGGCCTTAAAAAAATTCCCCCGAACTCTCTGTTTACATATTCATCAATAATTTCTTTAACCCTGCCTAGACTTGCCTTAGTTGTAGTCATCAGCGCGGAGACAGAATATTTTCCTAAGTACTCTCTTGCAGACGCCATTCCCTCAATAGCTTTCTCATAGCTATTACTTCCCTTACGCGGCCTATTGTGATTATGAAGATCTTTAGGGCCATCTAAAGAAGTTGAGATTTGTACTTTGTACTTTTTGCAGAACTGTAAAACTTCATCATTAATTAGGGCCAGATTTGTGGCAATCACATATCCAATATTCTTAGAACCCCTTAAGCTCTCTGCACGCTCAACAATGTATTGGATTAATGGGAAGTTTAATAACGGCTCGCCACCTTGAAATTCAATTTTTATATTCTGTGCTGGCGCCTTTAAAGCTAGATCCAGTGATTTATCGGCGACCTCTTTGGACATATCAAAGGCAACCTTGTCATCTGAGGCTCTAGAGACTTGGCAGTAAGGACAACTATGCTCGCACCTTAGAGAGACCACAAATATATGCAGGCCAGTAAATTCACTGAGATTGCTATATTTGGTTCTTAGCTTTATTGCTAACAAGTCTTTGGCAATGCTTGTTTTGTCATCTACTAAAAAATGTCTTGCTCTTAAATTGACATAGTCAGGATCTGATGCAGTTAATTCATGCTTAACTAATTTGGATAACTTGTCGCGGGGAAGAGTTAGATACTCTCCAGCCATATTAGTAACGACATAATTTTCATCATCTAAAGCCTCAAACCTCAGCGGAAGAAGCTCATAAGAATGGCTTTTATTTTTATAGAACTCAATTGGCTGAAACTTACTCATCCTTAATCAGCCCCGCCTTCGAAAAGGTGTGGGCAAGAATAAGGTTTCTCACGCCCTCAGTTTCTTTTTTAATTGATTCCCGTAGATCTTGATCTAAGACTTCTTTTTTAAAGTCGTCAACAATCCTTGTTACTTGATTGTCTGACGATTTATCAGGAAAGTTGAGGGCACATGAATAAGAGGGCCCTTCTTCTGAAATTACAGCCGAAAACTTATCAATAAATCTATAAGCGGCTTTTTTGATTGCTTCAACAGAATAAATCTGTTTGTCGAATAAAACTTGCACTTCCATTAGATTGCCCCATGGTCTTCAAATGCCCCAACAGGGCCAATCCAATTAAATAGTTTCTGTTCTTGGGTCCTCTGAGTGACCAGAACGGTGTGATCTATGTGATGCGTGGGAAGAGTGAGAATAATGATCTGCAAACATAACGCCAGACTCGCTCTTTTTCATTAATAGACGATGCATTTCATCACTTTTTTGGTAGTCAACGACGTGAGTGATAACCCCATCTAATTTGACCGCAGAGTCGGCACTCTGCATAGATGTTTTTTCATCTTGCAACCCAGCTGTAGGTGAAGAGATAGCATTTGCATTTGAAGCCATCAAGGATGCCGTTGCCACACCAACAGGAATTAAAAATTTCTTTTTCATGATTTTTACCCCCACTATCAATATCGTTAAGTTAGCACGCGATTATTACAAAATCAATAAGGGGTTACATCCTTATTTAAATTGTTTGAAAACAATGATTTATTACTGAAATGTCCTTTTAAAGGACATTTAATGCTTAGCTAGAATGAACAGAATTAGTAAGCCGATTCCTATCCCCCCAATTATGAAACCAATCTTGTAGACCTTTTGGGCAATTTCAACATCAAACACCATTGCCAACAATACAAAAAATAGTATTAGGCCAATAATTATGTGCATTTAATTACCCTCCCTCTTGCTATTCAATATTAATACTTTGGCACATTCATTATTACTTCAACCATGGCTTTTGCGTATGAGTCGGCATATGTTTACACACCTCAATTAGCCAGCCATTTCGCTGTGCCGCGGCCCAAGCGCCTTTATGTTTCAACTTAAATTCATTTCTTGTTAGGCATTCTTTTGCCATTTTTGACACATATTCCTTTGTGTATTTCCCATGCTCGGTAATACGCTTTAAAGGCTTACTAAGCTCAGTCCATATCCCATGCTTCAATGCATAGTCATGTGCGGATTGATATTTCTCTCTAAACTCTTTAACTGTTTTGCACTTACTTATAGCTTTCTTAACAGCCTCATCATTCCAGATAAATGCAGTATCAAGCATTTTTAACTCTTCTTTAGTTAGCTTTCTTGGTTCCCTAACAAAAGAAATCTTGTTTTTTCCTGCCAATTTAACTAATTCAGACTCAAGGGCTTTTAATAAGGGCACTTTAGTTAGCGAGTCCAACTCCAAATAGTTAATTCCTTGCCTTACAGCAAAATCTTTTTTGATCTTATCTCTGGCCTGTATGGCTTTTGCATTTTCTTTGTCTCTTAGCCATCCCTCTTTATGTTGTCTACCGTGATACTCAATCACCAAGTTGAAATCAGGCAGATAAAAATCAAAAGGGCACCTAGCAACCTCTGGATATTGTCTAAATTTATGCTCAACTACATTTTTAATGTCATGACTTGTCAAATACTCTCTAATTACCCTTGGTCCAAACCACGGTGCTTTGTTGAGCATATGTTTACAAACATCGTCCAACCAACCTTTATCGCCCGCAATTGAGTAAGCACTGGGATGAGTGCTTTTAAACTCACCGCGCGTTTTACATTCTTTTGCTACCTTCGCAATATTGGCTTTAGTCCATTTACCATGCACCAAAGCCCTTTCCATCGATGGCGGAATTAGTTTTTGCTTTTTTGCAATGGAATATGAAGATGGGCTTCCCTTGCTCCAATCTGCAGTAGTTTTGTATTTTTGAGCCTCTTCTAGTAGCCTTTCTTTTGTCCAGTAGCCATTAGATCTTTTAACAATGCTCATATGAGCACAAGCATCATCATTCCACTTATTACGGCAACAGATTGCATAGGCGCTTGGACTTTGCTTGCGCCAATCAGCTACTGTTTTATACAAAGACGCATCTTTTATTACTGCGGCTTTATCCCAAGTTTTTCTGTTCATCAAATTAATTAGTTAATATGTTTTTAATAATGTACTTGAATGGAGAGGGGTATATGGAAAATTCAGCCAGTCTTGCTTGGATAGTGGCTATCGTTTTAGGAATCATGCTTTACAACGCAAAGAGTGATGCTAAAGAGTTTAATCAGCACTCTCTTAGCAGAATGCAATTTATTGAGTCCAATCTTGTTGAAGCCAGTAAAAAGGTTGATGACTTTCTTACAAAAACAAATCAAACTTGTTACAACACATACTATGGTCGACCAGAAGGATTGTGTGGACTTAAACAAGACATCACAAATGCCTTGGTTGACGTAAGACCAGAATTGGAAGATTTACATAAAAAACTCAAAGATTAAGCGTCGATTAAATCGACGCTTACTACACGATTTTGTTAACGTCTTAAGTTGATGCTATCTTCGCCTACGATTCCTCTGCTCAAACTCAATAGCCTCTTGCCTCCAGACTTGCCGCTCAATCGGCTGCTGAAGCAGTAAAAATATCCAATGCAGCAAGAGATATCATCGATTCAATGAATAAAAAGGAATAATTCCTCACGGGTATTATTCCTTAGCATATCCAAAAACAACATCTCGATCTCTGACCCTAGATGACCGTCACTTAAATCGACGAAGGACCAACGCAGGGATGACAAGTCCCCAATAGATAAACCGTCCTTTAAAAGGGCGCTTCTAGTCA
>Ga0316221_1004793_pt1 | contig 9994 bp, 14 predicted proteins | sample TBH18007metaG_FD_206003 | JGI IMG/M metagenome (GOLD analysis project Ga0316221, IMG submission 206003) | Freshwater microbial communities from Trout Bog Lake, Wisconsin, USA - TBH18007 | ecosystem: Environmental > Aquatic > Freshwater > Lake > Hypolimnion/Profundal zone | place: USA: Wisconsin... | reverse complement strand
AAACGCGGCTGGTCCTGGGACAGTTTTACTGATGTCATGACCATGGGCAAAAGTCCACTGGCACTAGTGGCCAATCCAAAAAGCCGAGTTAATACTCCTATTGAGTTTGTTAGATTAATTGCCACTACAACTAGACCAATCAACATTGCTGTAGGCGGCGGAGCACATCGTACTGCCTACGAATATTTGATGACCAAAGCACACGGCAATACCGACTTGATTAAACCTATTAGGTTTAATGGCCCATTACCAGCAGTCATTAGTGTATCTACTTTTGATGGTCGAGATGGAACAGAATTTGGCATTATGCCTATAGCAGTAGCACGTCCTTTGGTTGAAGCAGGCAAGGTCAAAATTATTGGATTTACCGGAACACACACCATGCCGCAATATCCCAATGTACCCTTGTTAAACACTATCGCTCCAGGCATCAATGTCTATGCAGCTTGGTCTTTACAACTGCCGCCCAACACACCTAAGCCAATTGTTGACTGGTATCAGAAACAATTTGCGGCGGCTGCTCACTCTAAAGAATATCGAACTTGGTGCGAACAAAACGTAGTATTTACAGAAGAAGCTGAACTACAACCAGAAGGTCTGCATCGTCAAATGGTAAACCTACGTGAAACATTTTTACCAGTGCTGAGACAAATTGACTTAAGTAAAGAATGAAGTATATTTTTATGGCCGGCGCTCCTGGGTCTAAATGGAGTTCGGTAAGCAAAAACATTTATTACAGCCCAGCTATTGATCGTAGTGATTATTCAGCAGCTCGTACTTATTGGCATGATGCTTCGGGTAAGCTAGAATTAATGCACATGGGTGCTTATTTTGATCCTGGCATGGAGTTTGACCTACCTGTAGACCTACAACAGTTAACTCGTAAGGAGTTAGAGGCTATATTTGACCAGCCATTCTCGGGACAGGGCACACGTATTATTAAAAGTCACATCTTTGCTCATAACATTGACCTACTTAAAGAATTATGGCCCGATTGTCCAGTTATCCTGGTAGAACGTTCAGACGATGCCTGCTTGGGTTGGTGGGTCAAATGCGGTCATTTTAATATTACCTATCCTTTGTATAATCAATATTATGTTGATCTCAAACGCATGGCATTTTGTATCGCAAAACAAAACGCAGACATCCAGTCAGCTTGGAAAAAATATCAAGGTTATCAACCAGCAAACAATCGTGCTCTAGCTGATGTATTACATATTGCGCAGCCACCAGAAGAGTATTGGCAGGATTATCAAAAATCAGACATAGGGATAAAAGTAATATGAAAAGTAGTTGGGACCAAACTCGAGCACAGAGTAACTATCACTTTGATTCAAGAATCAAAGATCGCAAACAGGACGTTATAAAAGAATTAGGCCATTTAAATCCTGCCGCCTGGGCCAACGACCTTTCCGCAATTATTGAAAACTCGAGGCCCGCACAATGGGCTAATCGTGGCTATAAAGGTGAGGGTGTTGAAGTTCCTCCAGCAGATTTGGCAGCAGAAGAATATGATATTAGTCGTGTAGGTGCTGACCCTAAACAGATAATTACACATTTAAATTGGCAGATACCTGACTCATTACAATACATTAGCGATATGTTTTGTATGAAAGACGTAATGAATCGTATACACGTACAGCGACCTGGCGAACTATGGCACTTGCACATTGACAAATTACAAAAATGGTCACCCAAAGATCCTAGTCGGGTACTTAGAGTATTTGTACAACTTACAGATTGGCAACCTGGACAATTTTGGGAGTACGGTAACTATCACTGGCGCCGGTGGCGGGCTGGTAGTGTAACTACATTTGACTGGGCAAATATGCCGCACTCGACTGCCAATGCTGGTCATCATCCTAGAGTAACATTCCAAATTACCGGTGTTATGACTCAAAAAACCAAAAAGTTTTTAAAAGAATTAGCTAAAGATAAATGAAAAAAATATTGATTGTTACAGGTCCGCAAGGATCTGGTAATCATATGTGGTCCAAACTGTTTGCTCTATCGCCAAGATGTTTTGGCTGGCAAGCCTTGTTAGATGAATACTGGATTGGACACGATAAGGAACCATTTGCCGAATACTGGCAAGATCCTAGTAAGTTAAAATACTTTGATTGGGGTCAAGCAGACTATTATGTAACTAGTATTAGTGTTCCTTATATGAATAACGGCACAGCTACCATACCTAATTTTAAAAGTTTTATTGCCGAACTTGAGCAGTTAGGAATAGAAGTGCAGGTAGCAATTATAGGTCGAGATCCTACAGTACTAAGACTTCAAGAAGAACGTGTACGCGGAAAGGCCACAGTAGATCAAGCATTGGAAGAACTTGGCAAATTATCAGGACTGTTACCAAATTTTTTAAGCTATGAATTACTACAGTTATATCGGCAAGAATACCTACATCAACTCAATCACATACTTAAATGGCCTATTGCTTATACAGACAGTAGGATAGAAGAAATTATCAAGGAAGACGCTAATGCTAAGTATGTAAAACCTATTAAACATCATTGGGTTGATGATCTAGCAAAACACACTTCAAGGAAATGGCGATGACACAGAGAATTTTAATTATGGGCTTACCTGGCTCAGGCAAGACAACACTGGCAGCAGCACTTAAACACTATCTAGAAGAGCATGGTGAAATTAATTATAGTCGAGCCTTGAATGAATGTATAGGTCCAGATGTCATGGTCAACTGGTTTAATGCAGACGATATACGTCGCAAGTACAACGATTGGGATTTTAGTCAAGACGGGCGTATCCGCCAGTCAATTCGTATGTTCCAATTCAGTATGGAATCAGGCGGCGACTATGTAATTTGCGATTTTGTAGCGCCCTTAGTGGAACAACGTAATAATTTTAAAGCTGACTGGACCATTTGGGTAGACACTATAGATGCGGGCAGATTTGAAGATACCAATCGGGCTTTTGTTCCACCAGAAGTTTACGACTTCCGCATTACAGAACAGTCAGCAGAAAAATGGGCCGAGTTTATCGGGGACCATATTATAGCCAATCGTCGTCGTCCACGCTTTGACTGGCAAAAAGAAACAGTCCAAATGCTAGGCAGATGGCAGCCTTGGCACGCGGGTCATCGTGCACTATTTGAACGTGCCATAGCCAAAACAGGTCAAGTAGTAATACAGATCCGCGACTGTCAGGGCTGGCAAGGATCAAATCCATTTGCTATAGAGCAGGTTAAAAATTACATACGTCGCGATTTGGATCCTATCTATCAAGGACAGTATGAAATACAGGTAGTACCTAATATTGTAAACATCACCTACGGTCGTAATGTAGGCTATAAGATTGAGCAAGAGACGTTTGATGACTCTGTAACCAGTATCAGTGCCACTCAAATCCGCAAGGAAATGGGCTTTAAATAGTCATCTTTAAGTAACATAATTTTGGCTAAATAGTAGTATATTACGGAGCATATACTATGGAAATTAGACAAGATCAACTGGCGCAGATTTTACCAGGCAATCAGTATATTGAACACTGGTGTGACGCACTAAACAAAATATTACCTGACTACGATATTACGTCAGTAAATCGTGTTGCGGCATTCCTTGGCGAAACTTATGTTGAGTCGGCTGGTTATACAGCACTACACGAAAATTTAAACTATACAGCGGCAAGTTTGTGCCGTGTCTGGCCTAGTCACTTTACTCCAGACATAGCTGATCAATACGCACACAATCCAGAAAAGATTGCTAATCGTGCTTATGCTGGTCGCATGGGCAACGGTGACGAAGCTTCGGGTGACGGTTGGAAGTTTTGTGGTCGCGGTTTAATTCAAGTTACCGGTCGTAGTAACTATCAAGCATTTGCTGACAGTTTACAAATGAACATTGACGATGTTCCAGCTTTTTTACAAACTTTTGAAGGTGCAGTACAAAGTGCTTGCTGGTTCTGGGAAAATAATAATCTTAATCAATATGCCGATGTTGGCAACATTAAAGAATTAAGTATCAAGATTAATGGTGGCGAGTTAGGATTACCTGAACGCGAACAACATTGTAATCGTGCTTATCAAATATTGAGCGCATAATGTTTGGATTTATAGTAAATCACTTGCTAGGTCACATACCAACTTGGGTCTGGCCTTTTGCTGCAGGCGCAGGATTTGCTACATTTATTATTGCTGGCATTGCACAACATATAGAGCCTGTAAGAATTTACGCACTTATAGCCAGGCCTATAGCTATTGTAGTCATGGTTGTTGGTATATTCTTTTATGGCGGAGCAGGAGTATTGGAAATACAACAGGAAGCATTAAAAGATGCCGAACAAAAAATGGCACTACTTCAACAACAAAGTGATGCGGCTACCGCACAATTAGCACAAGCTCTTAAAACAAATGAAAATTTAATTAAAGGTCATGCCTTTGGAGTACATCAACAAGCAGAAAGAAATCGCGCGGCTATAAACACAGCTTGTACAATCAACAACATTGCTTTTGATACTTATAATCGCGCTGTTAAAAATCAAGCGACTACAGGATTTGTTACAGTAGGAACACCAAAATGAAAAAATTATTAGTTATACTTTTTGTTATTGCTATAACTGGTTGTGCTAATAATACTGCTCCAGTTACACTAAAGTGGCCTACTGCTAGTGACGAAATGTTAGCGCCACCACAAGATTTAACTCCGTTACCAGATGACAAGCGTACACTAACAGATATGATTGAAAACGCAAATGATAATTTTGCTCAATACTATTTGCTAAAAGAACGTGTTGAAACCTGGATACAATGGTATAACACAAACAAAAACATTTACGGTGAGGCAAAATGAAACGCCTTATAGTATTATTATTGCCTGTACTAGTTAGTTGTACAGTAGTAGATGCTGTACTGATGACTAAGTTTGATAATATCGAATATCGTCAAATTACAGAAATACGTGTAGACGCTAGCATTTATAAAAATCAATGCAGTAATCCTATGCTAGCACAAACTAACGCTATAGCACTAGCATATAAAACAGAACTATACGAAAAGTATAGCAAAGAATTGCCGCACAATGACAATGGTTATAATGCCGCTAAGTCGTTAAACGAAATAGCACAAGGACTATCTAATAGATACACAGAAAGCACACCAGTATCTCCATTGTTCTGTAAACTCAAACTAAGTAATGTTGAGAATACAGCAGAAATAATTCAACACGTTATAGGGAGTAGACCTCGATGAATATGGATCAAATCAATCAAGTATTATCAGACTTAGCTAACTGTGGAGATCCTGCGTTTGCTCAAGCGGCACAGAATATTCAACAAGCTACACAAGCCGCACAAGCTGGGCAGTTTAGCACACAAGACTTAGCAGAGTTATTAAAAGACACACAACGTCAATTAGCCGTTGTACAAGAAATGAGTCAGTTACAATTTAAAGAAACACTAAACACAGTTATTAGTGGATTGCTAACTATTATTGGCGCAGTATATTAAGGAGACGAATATGGGATGGTTTACAAAAATTGAAAAAGCAGCCGCTGAAAAATTAAAAGCTGCTTTTATTGATGCTAAACAATTAGCAGAACACGCAGAAGCAGATATTGCTCATGCCGAACAAGCATTACAGGCCGCTAAAGTTAAAGCCGCTAAAGCCGCACAGTCTGCTAGCCAAGCTGCTCAAGCTGCCGCCGCACGTGCTAAGGCAGATGTAGCTAAAGCACAAGCTGCCGCAGAAGCATTAGCCGCAGAAGCAGAAGCTGCTGCACGTAAAGCTGAAGAAATTATGAATCGTGCGGCTCCTGTAGCGCCTGTAGTAGTTACTGCTCCTGTTGCCGTAGATCCTACAGCTCTTACGCCAGCACAATTAGAACAAGTAACAGATCCAGAAGCGCCGCCTTTAGTAGCACCGCAATAATATAAATACAAAACAATAATAAGATTAAGGAGCTAAGTATGTCAAAAAAGAGTGATAACTGGATGCAAACACTATGGCGTCCAATGATGGGTTGGATGTATATGTTGATCTGTTTTTTAGATATGGCAGTATTCCCAGTCTTATGGGCCTTATGGCAAGGCATTAATCATACTCCAATTACACAATGGAATCCGCTGACACTACAGGGTGCTGGCCTATTCCACATTGCCATGGGTGCGGTATTAGGTATTGCAGCATTTGGTCGTACTCAAGAAAAACTAGCTGGCACAGCCATCAACCCATCAGCTACAACCAGCACACAAAATGTAAACATGACCGGTAACCAGTCCGGCGGATTCGGTTCCGGCGCTACTAATAACTTTGGTGGCGGTATGGGCGGATTTGGAGGCTCGTCAGCAGGTGGTTTTGGTAGCCCTGCCGCCGGCAGTTTTGGCAGCTCTGCTCCGAGCAGTTTTGGTGCTCCGGCCGCAGGCGGCTTTAATTCTACACCAGCTCCAACATTTAATTCTACACCGCCAGCTAGCCCAAGCGGCACGCCAAGCGGTCCTGCTCAATCATTCCCACCACTATAGGGATATCAAAATGAAAAATTTTATCATCACAGCAATATTAATGTTTGGATTAGTTGGCATACTGCCCAAGGCTAATGCCGAAGCAGTCATGCAAAAGGTATGTCACGATGATGCCAAAGGTCGACCAGTTTGTAAAACTATTAAAACACACAAAAAGGTAGAAGGCACACCTGTACCAGATGCTCCTGCCAAAAAGAAAAAGAAATAATCTAGTTGACTTCTAGCATAATTACTGTATAATCTACAATAACTATGTCTGACTTTTACTCAACCTTAGGCGTCGATCGCGGCGCTACTCCAGATGAAATCAAACGTGCCTATCGTCGGGCGGCATCTGCCCACCACCCCGATAAAGGTGGAGATAAGAACAAGTTCCAAGAAATAGAAGAAGCTTATCGTACTCTAAGCGATCCACAAAAACGTCAACAGTACGATAATCCGGCTCCACAAGGATTCAGTTTTGAATTTGGTCCAGGCGGGGTAGGGCCTGGCGGTTTTGATTTTAGTTCTATATTTGATATGTTTGGAGCCCGCTTCCAACCTGGCCATCCAGGACACCCTCAACAGCAACGTCAGCATCAAACTCGTATGAGCCTTTGGATACGTTTAGAAGACGTGGCACAGGGTGGACGTCGACCAGTTACCATAGGTACACAGCACGGAACCATGACTGTGGAGATTGATATTCCATTGGGCATCAACGATGGCGATCACGTGCAGTATGCCAAGATTGGTCCAAACAACACAGACTTGATTGTTAACTTCCGCATACACCCACATCCAAAATGGCAACGTAATGGATTAAACTTGATGGTCGAACATCCTGTATCTGTTTGGGATTGTCTAACTGGCGGTGAGACCCAAGTAACAGACATACTAGGCAATCAACTGGCCTTGACCATTCCACAACTAACGCAACCAAATAGCTTACTTAGATTAAAAGGACGGGGTTTGCCAAATCGCCAGGGTCCGGCCGGGGATTTGCTAGTCAAAATTAATGCTCGTATGCCAAGTTTTATTGATCCAAAATTAGTGGAACAGATCAAACTATATCAGAAGAAATAATTAGCCATAACAGTTGTATTTTGGCGCAAGATACTATATAATATTATAGCAATAACACAAAAGGACCCAAATGCAGAATAATCCAGAAATTGAACAGTTGATTAGTAACGCTAGTCGACTGGCTCGAGATCGTAGTCAAGAATATGTATTAACAGAACACTTACTTTTGGCCCTAGTCCGCCATGCTCCATTTAAGGCAGTTCTTGAATCCTTTGGCACTAACGTAGATATGTTAGACGTAGAGTTAGATGCTTATCTACAGACAATGCCTAGTTTGGAAAATCCTCCTGCTGATTATCAACCACGCAAGACTAATGCTCTTGAGCGCTGTTTTAATCGCGCCTTAACACAGGTCCTGTTTACTGGTCGTAAGACCATGAACACTGGCGATTTATATCTGGCCATGATGGCTGAAAATAACTCACACGCACACTACTTCCTATTAAAGTATGGCGTTAAGAAAGTTGAGTTTATGGAACACTATGCCAAAAATTACAACTACAAAGATGTTAAAATTACTGACAGTCAAGCTGATGAAATTTTAACAGAACATTGTTTGAACTTGACCAAGCTGGCTGCCGAAGATAGATTAGAACCAATGATTGGCCGTTCCGCAGAACTAGACGATATTATTACAGTACTGGCACGTCGTTTTAAGGCCAATGTGCTGATGGTAGGCGATCCTGGTGTAGGTAAGACTGCTATCGCAGAAGGACTTGCACAAGAGATTGTGCACAATCGCGTACCTAAATTCTTAATCGGGCACGAAGTGTGGTCATTAGAAGTCGGCTCATTGTTGGCTGGATCAAAGTATCGCGGCGAGTTTGAAGAAAAGTTCAAACAAGTTATCCAAGCTCTTGAAACTAAGAAAAACTGTATCTTGTTTATTGACGAAGCACACACTATGAAGGGTGCTGGTGCTAGCACACAGTCAACCCTAGACTTTGCTAATATGCTTAAGCCTAGTATCACTAAAGGCACACTCAAAGTTGTAGCATCAACTACTTGGGAAGAATTTTATGAATCCTTTGAAAAAGATCGCGCACTAATGCGTCGCTTCCAACGAGTGGCCATTGACGAACCAACTCCGGCTGTAACAGAACAGATCCTTATTGGACTAAGTCCTAGGTTGGAACAGTTCCACAATGTCATGATCGACACAGATGCCATCACAGCCGCTGTGGAATTGAGTGGTCGTTACATACACGATCGCAAGAATCCTGACAAAAGCATTGATTTGATTGACGGCGCCTGCGCCCGAGAACGTGTCAAGGACCAAGGCACAGTCACTATCAACAAAGAAATGATTATGGAACAGTTAAGTCGTGTTACTACAGTTCCAGTGGATCGTTTACAAAACGAAAAGTCGGCAGACATTGTTAATCTTGAAAGCAATATCAAAGAAAAACTCTACGGACAGGATGCCGCAGTAGACTCAGTACTAGAACGTGTTTACATCAACTTCTCAGGAATTGGTCATGAAAACAAACCTATTGCCTCGTTCTTGTTCCTGGGACCAACAGGTACAGGTAAAACAGAGCTGGCAAAACTGTTGGCTGAAAATTTGGATATGACTTTGTTGAAATACGATATGTCAGAGTTCCAAGAGAAGCACACAGTTAGTAGCTTGATAGGAGCTCCTCCGGGCTATGTAGGCTTTGAGGACGGTAATGTAGGCGGCGGTAAACTCATCAGTGACTTGAGTAAAAACCCCTACTCCATTTTACTGTTTGACGAAATTGAAAAGGCTCATCCAGACGTTATCAACATCATGCTACAAATGCTAGACGAAGCCCGTATCACAGGTGCCAATGGAAAGAGTGTTAATTTAAAAAATACTATTATTATCATGACATCTAATTTAGGTGCTAGAGATAACGAAAACAACAACATTGGTTTTGGCCAAAGTTTAGAAAAAACCGGTTCAGAAGAAAAAGCTATGAAAGACTTCTTCAAACCTGAATTACGCAATCGTATTGATCAGGTGTGTCGCTTTAAGAAACTAGACACACTGGCCATTAAGAAGATTGTTGTTAAGTTTATAGATCAGCTACAAACAAGTTTATCTGCTAAAAATATCCGCTTGACGCTGACAGAAGCTGTTGTTGATATGTTAGCTGAAAAAGGATATGATCCTAAAATGGGTGCTCGCCCATTGAATCGTAAGATTGATGAACTTATCCGTGTTCCGCTATCTAAGAAAATCCTTTTTGAACGGTTAGACAACTGCGACATTACTTGCGGATTAGTTGATGACAAAATTGATTTTGCGATCGTAGCTCGAGATCCATTACCAGTGATTGACGCAGACGGCATTATCCAACTCAATGGCCAAGAACCTCAAGTTTAAACCTACTGTCAAAGATCGACTTTTTTACGATCGTTGGCAGTATTCAATCTCGTTTTTGTTGGATGAGGTCTCGTGCCTTCGCGAGCTTGATCACGC
>Ga0316221_1004792_pt1 | contig 9995 bp, 7 predicted proteins | sample TBH18007metaG_FD_206003 | JGI IMG/M metagenome (GOLD analysis project Ga0316221, IMG submission 206003) | Freshwater microbial communities from Trout Bog Lake, Wisconsin, USA - TBH18007 | ecosystem: Environmental > Aquatic > Freshwater > Lake > Hypolimnion/Profundal zone | place: USA: Wisconsin... | reverse complement strand
CACGACGTAAATCAGCTCGCGCTCCAGCAGCTTGTTGACGCCCGCCTCGGCCGAAACGCCGCGGATCGTCTCGATCTCCGCGCGTGTCACCGGCTGGCGATACGCCACGATCGCGAGCGTCTCGATGGACGACTGGCTCAATTTCAGTGGCGGCGGCTCGGACCGCAGGATGCGGACCCAGCGGGCGAAGCGCGGGCTGGTCACGATCCGGTAGCCGTTCGAACCTTCGATGAGCAACAAGCCGTCATCCGCCGCATTCAGTTCCACCGCGATCGCATCAGCGGCCTCGCGAATCTGCGTCGCGGTGACCAGCGAAGGCACATCGGCGTAAAGTTCGGCATCCTCGGGCGTCTCGGGCAGCAGATCGGCGGCCTCCTCGACGGCGGGCGCGGCTGCTTCGGCCGACAGTGCGGTCACAGCAGGCTGGCCCTCCGCGGGGCTTTCGAGCAACGGCAGCGAGTCCTGCTCGTGGAAACGCGTGAACACCGCCTGGATGTCCTTGATCGCGAGCGGCTGGCTGGAGGAGAGGAGCAGTGCTTTGAGCACCTTTTTCAGGTTGAAGGCCATGCGGTAACGTTGCCACGAGTGAATGCGGCGGCCCCAAGGCGAAGCAATCCCGAAAGCAGAGCAGAAGGCCGGTTATCACGCCACGGCGCAGAGTCGCCAAGAATTGCCTCCCGGCCTTTGCGACTTCGGGCCTTTGCGTGAGCCACTCTTTCCCAAAACCCTGCTTGCCCGCACCCACCCGCTTTGGTTCGCTGCGCTCAGCTCATGAGTTCCTCTCCCGACCAATTCCGCAAGTTCTCCTCCATCGTCGTCGACGGCACGGACCGCGCTGCGGCCCGGGCCATGTTGCGCGCCGTCGGCTTTACCGACGAGGACTTCAGGAAGCCGCAGATCGCCGTCGCGTCCGCGGCGAGCAACATGACGCCCTGCAACGTTCACCTCGGTGAACTCAGTGAATTTGCCCAGAAGGGCATCGCAGCCGCGGGCGGCAAGCCGGTCTATTTCAACACCATCACCGTCACCGACGGCATCAGCATGGGCACGTTGGGCATGCGCTACAGCCTGGTCTCCCGCGAGGTCATCGCCGACTCCATCGAGACTGCCGTCGCCGCCGAGGGCTTCGACGGCCTCGTCGCCATCGGAGGCTGCGACAAGAACATGCCCGGCGCCATGATGGCGATTGCCCGACTCAACCGCCCGGCGGTCTTTGTCTACGGCGGCACTATCCTTCCCGGTTTCACGCCCAGCGACTGCGACCACAAGAAGCCGCTCGATATCGTTTCCGTCTTCGAGGCCGTTGGGAAGCACGCCAAGGGCGAGCTCACCGATGCCGAACTCCGTGAGATCGAGGCCGCCGCCATCCCCGGTCCCGGCTCCTGCGGCGGCATGTATACCGCCAATACCATGGCCAGCGCGATCGAAGCCCTGGGCATGAGCCTGCCCAACAGCAGCGCCCAGCTGGCCGTGGGTAAGGAAAAACGCGAGGACTGCGAGCGCGCCGGTGCCGCCGTCATGGCCATGCTCAAAACCGGCCTCAAACCCCGCGACATCCTCACGCGTCACGCCTTCGAAAACGCCATCATGGTCTGCCTCGCACTCGGCGGTTCGACCAATCTCATCCTCCATCTCCTCGCGATCGCGCACTGTGCCGAGGTCCCGCTCACCCTCGAGGACTTCAAGACCATCGGGGAGAAAATCCCGCTGCTCGCCGACGTGAAACCTTTCGGCAAATACGGCATGAGCCACCTCATCCGCATCGGTGGCATCCGCCCGATGATGAAGGTTCTCCTCGATCGCGGTCTGCTGCATGGCGAATGCATGACGGTGTCCGGCGAAACCATGGCCGAGTCGCTTAAGCACGTGGCGCCCTACCCGGCTTACCCCGCGGAACAGGACATCATCCGTCCGTGGGACCAGCCGATTAAAAAGGAAACCCACCTGCGCGTGCTCAAGGGCAACCTCGCGCCCGAGGGCGCCGTCGGCAAGATCACCGGCAAGGAAGGCCTGTATTTCAAGGGCACCGCCAAGGTGTTCGAGGGCGAGGAAGACGCCCTCAAGTCCATCCTCCGCGGCGATGTCGTGAAGGGCGACGTGGTCGTCATCCGCAACGAGGGCCCCGTCGGCGGTCCCGGCATGCGCGAGATGCTTTCGCCCACCAGCGCCTGCGCCGGCCGCGGCCTGATCAAGGACGTGGCGCTCATCACCGACGGACGCTTCTCCGGCGGCAGCCACGGCTTTGACGTCGGTCACATCGCCCCCGAGGCCGCCCGAGGCGGCCCGATCGGTATCGTCAAGAACGGCGACATCATCGAGATCGATGCCGTCAAGAATACCATAAGCCTCCTGATTCCCGACGCCGACTACGCCGCCCGGATGAAGGCCTTCAAGCCCCGTCCGCCGGTCGAAACCCGCGGCGTCCTCGCCAAGTACGCCAAGCTCGTCACCAGCGCCTCCGAGGGCGCGGTGACCGACAAGAACCTCTAGCCTTTTCGCCATGATCTGGTCCCGCTTCAAATCCCACTTCTGCCACGTCGCCGAGCTGGGCGTTTCTCTCGACGTCAGCCGGATCCCGTTCCCGGACGAATTCCTCGCGACGATGGCGCCGCGCATGGAGCAGGCGTTTGCCGCCATGGCGGCGCTCGAGAAGGGCGCCATCGCGAATCCCGACGAGCAACGCATGGTCGGACACTACTGGTTGCGCGCCCCCGATCTGGCTCCCACGCCCGCCATCACGTCCGAGATCACCTCCACCCTTTCCGCGATCAAGGACTTTGCCTCGCAGGTCCACACCGGCGCGGTCTCCGGCCCCAAGGGCAAGTTCAAGCACCTCCTCGTCATCGGCATCGGCGGCTCCGCGCTCGGTCCCCAGTTTGTGAGCCACGCCCTCGGCCAGCCGCGCAAGGACAAGCTCGCGGTCTCGTTCTTCGACAACACCGACCCCGACGGCATCGACTACGTCCTGGCCGGACTGCGCGGCCAGCTCGCGAAAACCCTCGTCGTCGTCATCTCGAAATCCGGCGGCACCGCGGAAACACGCAACGGCATGCTTGAGGCCATTGCCGCGTTCAAGGCCGCCGGGCTCGACCACGCCAAGCACTTCATCGCCGTCACCGGCGCCGGCTCGAAGCTCGACGCCACCGCGACGCAAGAGGGCTGGCTCGCCCGCTTTCCGATGTGGGACTGGGTTGGCGGCCGCACGTCCGAGCTCTGCGCGGTCGGGCTGCTGCCCGCGGCGCTGCAGGGGCTCGACATCCAAGCCATCTTGGACGGCGCCGCCGCGATGGATGTCGTGACGCGCCAGCCGGTCATCGCGCAAAACCCGGCCGCGCTCCTCGCGTTGATGTGGTATTTCGCGACCGACGGACGCGGCGCGAAGGACATGGTCGTACTGCCCTACAAGGATCGGCTCTTGCTGTTCTCCCGCTATCTCCAGCAGCTCGTGATGGAGTCCCTTGGCAAGGAACGCGACCTGCAGGGTAACGTCGTCAACCAAGGCATTGCCGTCTACGGCAACAAGGGCTCCACCGACCAGCACGCCTACGTCCAGCAGCTCAGGGACGGCGTGAACAATTTCTTCATCACCTTCATCGAGGTGCTCAAGGACCGTGACGCCAAATCCTCCCTCGAGGTCGAGCCCGGCATCACCGCCGGCGACTACCTGCAGGGTTTCTACCTCGGCACGCGCGATGCGCTCACGGAGAAGAATCGCGCCTCCGTCACCATCACGCTTCCGGACGTCTCGCCCCGCTCCATCGGCCTGCTGATCGCCCTCTACGAGCGCGTCGTGGGCCTCTACGCCTCGTTGATCAACATCAACGCCTACCACCAGCCCGGCGTCGAGGCCGGCAAGAAGGCGGCGGGCGGCGTCATTGCACTCAAACTCAAGGTCGCCACCGCGCTCAAGGCCGCGGACGGCAAGGCTTTCACGCCCGAGCAATTGGCCACGCATCTGGGCACGCCGGACCAGGCGGAGCTCGTGTACAAGATCCTCGAGCACCTCGCTGCCAACCGCAGCTCCGGCGTGAAAAAGCGCGCCCGCACGCCCTGGCACGAGTCGCGTTACTCGGCGAAGGCCTGAAATCCGGAACCCACCGCTCTTCGCGCAGGACACAGCATCCGGCCAAGCCCGTCAGGCGTAACAATTTGTGTCCGCATCCGTCTCTGTCGCATGACGCCTTGCACAACCACCTTCCCTTCCTATTAGTAATTCCCTCACTTCCATGAACACGCTCAAGAAACCCATCTGCCTGCTGATTCTCCTCGCTTGGGGCGCGATGCTCGGTGGCTGCACCTCCAAGACCGCCAAGGATACTTCCATCCCGTGGAGCCGACCCGCTGACTGGGAAGGCGCCGTCCCCGGCATGGGCTCGGGCGGTCACTGATCCCGAACCTCTCCCCGCAAAAATCCGGCCGCGTGCCGGATTTTTTTATGACCGAAAACTCCACTCCCAACGCCTCGCTGACGCCACTGCCGGGGCATCTCTACGTCGTCGCCACGCCCATCGGCAACCTCGCGGACCTCACGGACCGCGCCCGCGCCATCCTGGGCGCCGTGGACGTGATTGCCTGCGAGGACACCCGCACCACCGGGACGATGCTCAACCGCCTCGGGCTTCGCCGCACCCTGGTCGCCTATCACGAGCACAACGAGACCGAGATGGCCGAGCAGCTCGCCGGTGAAATCGCCGCCGGCAAATCCGTTGCCGTTGTCAGTGACGCCGGCACTCCCGCGCTCAGCGATCCGGGTTTTCGCCTCGTCCGCGCCTGCCGGCGGCGCAACCTGCCCGTCATTCCCGTCCCCGGCCCGAGCGCCCTCACCGCCGTACTCAGCGCCGCGGGGCTCCCGACCAACGGCTTCCTGTATGTCGGCTTTCTACCCGCCAAGAGCGCGGCGCGCATCGCCTTCCTCGAGAAATACCGGACCTTCGATTACACCCTCGCCCTCTACGAGAGCTGCCACCGCATCGACAAGGCGGTGGATGAGATCGTCGCCACTCTCGGCGCCACCCGCGTGATCTGCGTCGCGAAGGAAGTCACCAAGCTCCACGAAACCTTCCTCGTCGGTCCGGCCGCCGAAGTCCAAGCCCGCCTCGCCAAGGCCAGCTTGAAGGGTGAATTCGTGCTCCTGATCGCCCCCGCGGATTTCGAGTTGTGAAGCCACGAAACACACGAATCACACGAAAGTGTCCGTTTTTCTTCCTTTCGTGTGATTGGTGTGTTTCGTGGTGACATGCCTTCCGTCGCCATCGTCGATATCGGCAGCAACTCCATCAAGGTGCTTGTCGCCGCGCGCACACCCGCCGGCGAAATCTCGCCGCTCCTCATGCGGACCCTCGACGTCCGCATCAGCGCCGGCATCAGCCAGGCGAATCCCCGGCTCAGCCCCGAGGGCATGGCCCGCGGCATAGAGGCCATCACCACCCTCCTGGCCGACGCCGCGAAATTCTCGCCGTCCCGCACCGTGCTCGTCGCCACGAGTGCCGTCCGCGATGCCGGCAATGGCCGTGACTTCCGCGAACAGGTGCACGCCGCGACCGGCCATACCATCCGGATCCTGACGGGCGACGAGGAAGCTGGTCTCATCGGCCAAGGGCTGACCTGCGATCCCGCACTGGCCTCGCTGGGTGATTTCTACGTCTTCGACCTCGGCGGCGGCAGTCTCGAGTGCCTCGCCTTTCGGCACCGCACGGTGAGCCGGGCCGTCAGCCTGCAGCTGGGTTGCGTTCGTTTGACGGAGAAATTCGTCCCCGATCCGGCGGCGGCCATATCCGTCTCACAGATTCAACAAATCTCGTCCCACACGAAGAGTGCCCTCGCCCAGGCCGGCTTCGCGTTCGATTTGCCGCGCACTGCCGTCGCCGTCGGCACTGGCGGGACCATCACCACCGTACGGGCGATTCTGGGCGCCCGACAGGGAATCTCGTTTCAAGCAACCCCGGCAGACGTGTCAGTGGACACGTTTCGGATGCTGCTGGATGAGATCGGCAGCCTGCCACTGGACCAACGTCGCCGGGTTGCCGGCTTGCCGCCCGCACGAGCCGATGTCTTCCCGACTGCCCTCGCCACGCTCATCGCCGTCGCTGAGGCAGGCGGCTTCACGGTCTTTCGCAACTCCGTCTACAACCTGCGCTACGGCCTCGCCCGCGAGGTGCTCGCCTCGACCGCGTAGCCTGTAGCTACGAGCGTGAGCGAGTGGACTCAGCGTCGCAACCGCCACTCGCTCACGCTCGTAGTTACAAACTCAGCGCTGACCAAACTTACCCGATCTCGATCGTCTTCGACTCGTTGGTCAGCGGATAGCTGATGCGGCCGACATAGTCATCCGGCGCGGGCAACCCGTCCTGCGTGTAGGAATTATGGGGCACCACCGGATAATCGAGGCCCGAACCCGCAGGCAGTCGCCACGTCAGGCCGCGCCACACCAGCGACCGGGCCGTCCGCGGACCGCCGTCGGTGTGGATCAGCACCGTGGGATCGATCTTCTCCGTCGCACCATCGATCTGCAGCGTTTCACCGCGGCGCAGTGCAAGGATCAAGGCAAATTCGTAGGCGTGGCTGCCTTCCCTACCCGCCACTCGCGCAGATAATGCGCAGCGTCCGCCGGCCAGCGATAGTCCCACGACCACCTCGTCGGCCCCGAAATTAAACGCGACCTCCGCGCTCTCGGCCGTGGACCGGACGCAGCGTGCCCGGTCGGGAATGTAGGCTCGCCCGCCGTCGGTGCGACGCACCGTGGAAAACCGCGGCATGAACTTGCTTCCGCCCGTGCCCGCGACGTAGCCGGCACTTTGGTGCCAGAGCTCCACGAAATTCTGCGAATCCAGCACAAACCGGCTCGGGTGCTCCGGCACCAGCTGCCAGCCCAGATAGCCGCGCCACGGCCCACTGGCGAGACGCGCGGCCGGCAGGTAGCGCGGTGACTCCACCTCGATTTCACGGGGCTGGATGTCCTTCCCGAACACAAATTCCGCAAACGAGCCGAAGAATGCGAACGCCTGAGCGCCGTTGTCGTGCACGCCGTGCCCGCGGAGATAGTCGCGGCCACGCTCGAGCCGCTGCCGCGACATCGCGCGTCCCGCTGCGCACCCGAGGAATCCTGGCGGCAAAAACAAGAACGGCATCCGGCTGTAGCGCATGCGCACGTCCAGGACCACCGCCGTCGTCCCGTCCGGCAGGTTGGAAAATTCGTAGAAGCCCAGGAATTTCCCGATCGCCGCGTGCGCCTCGACATCCCCCGAAAGTTCCGCATACAGCGACACCGCTTGCGCCGTGACGAGGGCGTAGCCGACCACGATCCCATGCCCTTCCGGCCAGTAGCCGTCGGGCTGCTGAAACGGCAGCACGCAGCGCGCGAAGAAATCCGTGGCAAACTCGCTCCACTCCCGGCGCTTGAAATACCGACCCGCGCGGTAAAACAGCAACCCATGCCAGGTTTCGTGGTTCCCCACGAATTCCGCGGGCGTGACGCGGTATTTCCCGGCGAAGCGCCGGTGCAGTTCGGTCACCGCGCCCGTCACCGCCACCGCGACGCGGTCGCGGAGTTCCTTCGTCCCCAACTGGTGCCGCTCCATGACCTCCAGCGAGCAGAGCAGGTAGTAATTCAGCCACTCGCCGATGTGCCGCCCCCACTCGCGTCCCCGCGAGAAATGCGGCGTGTGGAACTCCGCGTCCGTGACGGAAAGCACATACTCGATGTTGTGCAGCGCCAACTTCAGGTAACTCGCCCGCTCCGCCGGCTCCGCCCCCGACAATTCACCGGTGGCGAGCAGCAGGAACGTGTAATGGCTGAACTGGTTGTAGTAGGACGGCCCCTGCGCGGTCGGCCAGTCGCGCAAGTCGAGATCCATGCTGCCGCGCGGGCCAAAATGCGGTGCCAGCAACCGGGCCCACTCCAGGGCCAGTGCGCTCGTGGCTGGGCGAAGTCCGTCCATGTTCGGGTGGATCAAGCACGCGACTCGTGCGGGTGAAACGGCGGCGGGCGCGGCTTGCCCCGTGGCTTGGGCGGGGTGGCAATCGCCTTCTTTGCCTTGGCCGAGGCGGCGCTCACTTTGCGCAGCTGCGTGAGCATCGCCGCCATGTCCTTCGGCAGCGGCGCGCGCAGGTCGATGCGCTTGTGGGAAATCGGGTGCTCAAACACGAGGTGCTCGGCGTGCAGCATCACGCGCTCCGGCTGGCGCGGCAGGCGCGGGTCGGGCTTCCAGCCGTAGACTTCATCGCCCAGCACGATGTGGCCGAGGGACTTCAGGTGGACGCGAATCTGATGCGTGCGCCCGGTGTGGATCGTGCAGCGCATGAGCGTGGCGATCTGCCCGAACCGCTCGACCACTTCCCAATCGGTGTGGGCATCGCGACCGCCCTGCTCGGCCTCCACCACCGCCATCTTGTGCCGGTGCTGCTTGTTGCGGCCGATCGCCTTCCGGATCGATCCGCTCATGAGACCCGGTGCGCCCACGACCAGGGCGAGATATTCCTTCTCCAGCGCCCGCTCGGAAAACTGCTCCGCCAGCCCGCGGTGGGCCTTGTCCGACTTGGCCACGAGGATGATGCCCGAGGTTTCCCGGTCGAGCCGGTGCACGATGCCGGGGCGCTCCACGCCGCCAATGCCGCTCAAACCGCCTTTGCAGTGCGCGAGTAGTGCGTGCACGAGCGTGTCCTCACCCGTGCCCGCTCCGGGATGCACGATCATGCCGGAAGCCTTGTTCACCGCCAGCAGGTGCTTGTCCTCGTAGAGCACGTCCAGATGGATATCCACGGCCTTCAGCTCCGCGGGTTTCAGGTCGGGAAACGAAAACTCCAACACGTCGCCGCCGGCCACCGGGGTGTCCCGGCCGATGACGCGCCCATTGAGCTTCACCAAGCCGGCATCGAACGCGCGATGAAACGCCACGCGGCTGTGGTCGCGGTGAGACAACGCCAGCGCTTTGTCCGCACGGAGCTGCCGTATCCCGTCGGGAAGTGTGTAGGTGGTGGTCACAAAGATGAAGTAGCTACGAGCGTGAGCGAGTGGAGGGTGGCGTGAGTGAGCGGCGGTTCCACCACTCGCTCACGCTCGTAGCTACCAGATATGATTTCTCAGCCCAACGCCAGCCGGTCGATTTCGGCCAGCGCGGTCTTGCGCGCCCCGGCGGAAACGTCCGCCACCTTCCAGCCATTGCGCGCCACCTGGGCCAGCTCCGCCCGGGTGAAATTCAGCTCACCGGCCAGCGCGGCATACTCGTCGTTTACGGCATTCGCAAAACACAGCGGATCGTCCGTGCTGACGGTGCAGTTCACCCCCGCCTGCATGAACTTGCGGATCGGATGCTCCGCGAGTTTGGGGAAAACCTTCAGGCGGACGTTGCTGATCGGGCAGATGTCGAACGTCACCCCGCGGTCCGCGGCCAGTTTCACCACCGCCGGGTCCTCGATCGCGCGAACGCCGTGCTGGATGCGCGTCACGCCGAGCACCTCGATCGCCTCGTGCACGCGCGCCGCCCCGTCAAATTCGCCGGCGTGGCACTTGGTCACCTTGCCCGCCGACCTCAGCCGCGCCCAAATTGCGGCCGTGTCCGGCTCCGTCGGCATCTGCTCGTAGCCATGCAGGTCCACGCCCGCCAACCCGTCCCAGGTGTGAAGCTGGTCGATCGTGGGCCGCAGGTCGCCGGCAATGTCGCTGCGCAGCATGCCGGCGAAAATCCGCACCTCCAGGCCCGCCGGTACCGCCGCCCTGATCGCGGCGATGATTTCGGGGCCGGGCGTGTTGATGAACTTCGTGACCGGCAGGTGGAAGCTCGTCTCCACGTAACGCACGTTCTGCGCGACATGCCGGGCGAAACTCACTTTCGTCGCCTCGAAGTAGCGCTGCGGGGTGGTGAACCACGGTAGCGCATTCTCAAGCAGGATGCGCTCGAAGTCCGGGAAGGTCGCATAGCGATAGTCCGCGCGGCGAAAGGGCGGATTCGGCGGATACCGCTCCGGCTGCCACGCGGTCAGCAGGTCGTAGGGCAACG
>Ga0316221_1004755_pt1 | contig 10050 bp, 21 predicted proteins | sample TBH18007metaG_FD_206003 | JGI IMG/M metagenome (GOLD analysis project Ga0316221, IMG submission 206003) | Freshwater microbial communities from Trout Bog Lake, Wisconsin, USA - TBH18007 | ecosystem: Environmental > Aquatic > Freshwater > Lake > Hypolimnion/Profundal zone | place: USA: Wisconsin... | reverse complement strand
ATAAGGTAATTCTGCCTTGAAGCGGATGGCCCTGTTTTAGTCTTAGCCAATATGTCGGCTACTCTAGAAGCCGTAACCTTGCCAAGCCTAAGCTGATGCCACTCTTTTGTGCCTTGTTGAACGGCCATTCTATCTTCTGTTGTAAATGTAGTCATGACTGCAATGCCATCAAAGTGCCTTTTTGCAAGTCTTTAGCACTAGCCAACTTGTCTACGGCTGATTTATCTTTACTAAGGGCTTTATAAGCTGCTCCATAGATTTTTTTTAGCTCATCCATAGACTTAGTACCACTTATAGCTAAAACCCATTTATCGGCTTCTGCGGTCAAGTCAGGCACTTCTTCATCCGGCAAATCCTCACCAGCGTAAATGTAAAGACCTATACCAAATAAGCTAATGCATTTAACTAGGCATCGCATCATGGCGGTATTGACATCCATTGCATTAGGGTTAGAAATTGCTTTATTCATATTATTAATTACAGGCATCTGACAAGTCATAGACTTGCCCATAGCGGTTACTGTGCAAAAAACCATGACTGATTCATTGAAATAAACAGGGTCACCAAAAGTCCAGGTGGCTGCTGGGTCGTTTTGTAGAAGCTGGTCTACTGCCCAAGTCCAAGAAAGGTAAGTAAATTTACCTTTACGTTCTGTATGCTCATTTACGTTAATTAAGCGTAATTCATTAAAAGTTTTCATAATCATCCCTTAATCAATAATTTCTGATTCTGCTGTGTCTTTAGCAAAATGCTCCATGTAATCCATAGATATGCTCATTATTTTGCGACCTAGCATTGCAAAATCACCGATATCTATAACGTCTTGTAGAGCTTTAGCGGTATCTCTATCTAATTCAGATAAAGCCTCGGCAATTGCACCTGAAGTTCTGTAGTCATATTGACCGCCAACTTTCATTAATTCCCAGGTGCGTTCTTCAATTTCATCGCTGCGGTCATCGTAATCATCTGGCTCATAGTAAGCATCGTGTCTAGACATACCCATTTTAAAATCCTCCCATAATTGCATAAGCAAACATCACTCCTAGCACTACACCTAAAACTATCACTCCGATTGCTTCTTTCATTTCACTTCCCTTCATCACTTGTTGAACTAGACTCCACTATACACTAAAAAACCACTTTGCAACACTCTTTTACAATTATTTTATAGGGAGTTTCCCTAGTTTATAATTGTTTACTATCATTTATTTATGGTATAGTGCCACAAAAGGAGGATTTATATGCATGAATTAGAAATTTTGAGGGCTGAATTTGGCACTTTGATGCGTTTGGCAAAGCTTTTAGGTATAAGACCTACTGCCATTTATAACTGGGCTGATAGGGGAAAAATTCCAATTAAACATTTGGCTAAATTGCGAGAACTATCGCAAGGTCGATTAACAAAAGAAATTTTACGACCAGACCTATTCAAGGACTGAAATGCACTATTACAAATTTAATATTGGGGATTGGCATTTGGCTACTAGCCATCTAAGTCTTGAGGAAGAAGCTATTTATTTTAAACTTATTAATCATTACTATGACACAGAAAAGCCTATCCCATTAGAAACCCAATCGGTTATTAGGCGGTTAAGATTGGGTTCTGTTTCGGATACTGTAGGGTTAGTTTTACAAGAGTTTTTTAGTATTGAAAACGATGGTTGGCATCATTTACGTTGTGATGAGGAAATTGCCAAATATCACCATAAAGCAGAAGTAAACCAAAAAGTAGGAAAACTAGGTGGAAGGCCAAAGAAAACCCAATCGGTTTCTGAAAATAACCCACAAATAACCCTAACCACTAACCAAGAACCACTAACCACTAACCATAAACCAATAGAAAAGCTATCTTTGTCGGAATCTAAGATTCCACCATGCCCCCATCAGGCAATTATTGATATTTATCATGAAACTTTGCCAGAGCTTCCAAGAGTTGTATCTTGGAATAAAACAAGGGAAGCGCATTTAAAGCAACGTTGGAGAGAATTATTTACAGAATTTGAGTGTAAAAGCACAGAAGAAGGCTTGGATTGGTTTAAAAACGACTTTTTTCAATTTATTAAAAATTCAAAGTTTTTAACTGGAAGAACTCAATCTAAGGATAGAAGACCATTTTTAGCTGATTTGGAATGGGTTATTAAACCTACAAACTTTACTAAGATTATTGAAAGGAAATACCTATGAAATCCAAACTTGTTAAATATGGAACTCAAGATGACCAACAAACTCAACAAAGTCAGCCATTAGTATGTTCTGCTTATGGTTGCGGTCTTATTGGTACTTTATCTGCTGGAACAAATGGAGAAAGCAAATTTTATTGTCGTTTTCACTTTGGCTTGAAACCTCATAAAAATGACCAAGTAACTGCCAGAATCCATCAAAACAGTAAATTACGTGATTTGTTTGATATTTGCACAGCTCCAGATAAGTTTTATAAAGGCAACAATAAGACAACATTTTTTGAATTAGCAGATACAAATGTAGGTGAATTACTTTTTGAAATGGGCCTAAAAGAGTTGCATATTCCTAAAAATTTGCTCAAAACTCGCAGAAACATCATGGCAGAGCTTGATAAGCGCACTTTTGTAAACGATGAAGATGGTATGCCTATGCCTAAAGCAATGGATGTAGGAAACCATTATTTGCAAAAAATTAACTTTCGAGGAAGCAATGAATGAGTTGGCTCTTTTCGCAGGTGCTGGTGGAGGAATACTTGGGGGACACTTGCTTGGATGGCGAACAGTCTGTGCAGTTGAATGGGAAGCCTATCCAGCAAGCGTATTGTGCGCTAGACAAAATGACGGACTTTTACCGAGTTTCCCAATTTGGGATGACGTTCAAACCTTTGATGGAAAGCCTTGGCGAGGAATTGTTGATGTCGTATCTGGAGGATTTCCATGCCAAGACATTAGTGCAGCCGGTCTGGGGGGGGGAATTACTGGAAGCAGAAGTTCAATGTGGAAGCACATGGCTCGCATCATTCACGAAGTACGACCTAAGTTCGTCTTTGTGGAAAACTCACCAATGCTCACTTCTAGAGGACTTGGAGTTGTACTCGGAGATTTGGCCGAAATGGGGTTCGATGCGGAATGGGGAGTGCTTGGAGCAGCAAATGTGGGCGCACCTCATCTTAGAGAAAGAATATGGATATGTGCCAAACAACGAGAATTTCTTTCACACTCCAAATACAACAGGGTTAGATGGTGGGAGCAACAGTCGGAAAGCTCTAAAGAAAAGAATGGAAATGTGGCCAACTCCAGTTTGCCAGGACTCTCGCCACGCAATAAGTCGACATTTAGACCCAAACAACAAGTTTTGGAAAAGCAATTTGGGCGAAGTTGTCATGAGCAAAGAAAAACCCAATACGACTGGCCGTCTGAACCCAACATGGTTCGAGTGGCTAATGGGGTGGCCGCTAGAGTGGACAGACTTAAAGCCATTGGAAATGGACAAGTATCTAGAGTGGCAGCAATCGCATGGAAATTATTAATGGAAAGATTAGAAAATGGAAGAAATTAATCCAAACGCAGCAGTAGATTTTTTACTTAAAAACGCTGGATTGTTTGCTAAAGCTAAAGCAGAACGCATTTACCTTGAAGAATTTCGTAAATCTAAAAAAGCATTGCTTATGCAAGAAGCATTTTTAGCTGGTGTTGATACTATGGCTGGTCAAGAAAGGGATGCTTACGCTAGAACCGAATATAAAGAATTGCTTAAAGGACTTAAAGTTGCCGTAGAAACTGAAGAAAAACTTAAATTTCAGCTTATTGGGGCGCAACTTAGAGTTGATATTTGGAGAACCAATCAAGCAAATAACCGATTTATTGAGAAAGCAACTATATGAAAGACTTTTCTTTACCTTATTTAACGGCTAAAAAGCTCTTAGAAGCCTATTACATGGCTTGTATTAACCAAGATAAGGGGTTAGCCTATCAAATAGCCAATGACCTTGTAGAAGTCGTTTTAAAGCTTGAGGACATAACGCATGATGCGTAATCCTTATGCTTCTCATACCGACTATGGTGATTTTTATGGTCTTATACAAGATAACGCTGGCTTTTTGCCAAGCAATGTCGATGGAATATGCGAAAGAAAAGGCAAGTTCCTAGTAATGGAATGGAAACGTGAAAACGAGCAAATCAGTAAGGGTCAAGAGTATTTACTTAAAGCCTTTGCCAAACTGCCAAATTTTATTGTTTTAATTATTTATGGCGATACCGACAACGGAACTAATGTGCAAAAATACTTCTTAGTTAATCAAGATGGCAGTTGCACACTTGCTGGTAGCAATTTTGAGTCATTAAAACAGTATTATTTACAATGGTATGAATATGCCAACAAAAGCTAAAAAAGACCATTATGGTAAATTGGCACGACTAGGCTGCATATTGTGCAGGCAAAATGGCATTGAAACAACCGATACACCAACAGAAATTCACCACGTGCGTAGATATGGCGGAAAACGTGACCTCGCACCAGCAATTGGACTTTGTGCCTATCACCATCGACTTGGAGATACCAGTATTCACAGCCTTGGAGCTAAAGGATTCACTAAATATTGGGGGTATTCACCGGAGCAGCTCGTTGAGAAAACTGAGGCATTACTAAATGACTAATTACAGGAAACGTGTTGATGAGAACCAAAGTCAAATAATCCATACATTTATTGCTTTGGGGGCATCTGTTTTAAACCTTTCTAGAGTCGGCCAAGGCTGCCCAGATATTTTGCTTGGATACAAAAAACACAGCGTTCTCTGTGAAATTAAGAGAAATGACAAAGCACCTTATACCGAAAGCCAAATCAAATTTATGCAAAATTGGCGAGGTGGTGCGGTTAGCAGAATAGACTCAGTTGATGCTGCTATACGCTTAATTAAAATGCTTGACATGGGTAATGGATAAGGCAAAATAACTAAACTGCGCTTTTGCAGTCTTTTTAGCTAAAAAAGGAATTAAAAATGATGAAAATGGGAAAAACAACTGACCCAAATAGTACTGCTGGTATTCCAGCAAAGGGTGTAGTAGTACCTAAAGGCGCAAGCAAGGCAGATATGTCTGGTGAACGCATGGAAAAATCTCATCGTGGTGGTGTTGCGATGGGTAAAGAAGATGCGATTGGTGCTGACCACCAGTTCAATACTGGTCGTACCGAAGGTGTTTGCTATGAGCATAAGCGCACAGCATACGCACCTGAAGATAAATACGAAAAAGACCCTATGTAAAACGAAAACCCCTAGCACGTGAAGGTAAACTAGGGGTTCTCTAACCACAATTAATCGGAGAAACTGTGGCTATAAAAGAGCATAAAGATACTTGTAATTTATGTCGATTTTTTTCTTTTGGGGAAAGAATGGGCATCTGCAAGCGTTTTCCTATTGTGCAAAACAAATCGAATGACGATTGGTGTGGGGAATGGCAACCCTTGAAAAACCATGTAATTGAAGCCATAACTACTGGGTTAACTTTTACTGTTCATGAAGAACAACCAAAAAAAAAACCAGGAAGGCCTAAAAAATCATGAAATTAAAGCCATTAGCAGACAAAATTGTAGTCAAACCTGATGTCAGGGTTTTATCTACACTTCTTATTGTTGATAATAAAGAAGTAGAAAACATGGGTACAGTTGTAGCTGTTGGCCCTGGCAAAAAATTATCCGGTGGTCGCAGAGAAGATATGCCCATCGAAGTAGGCGCAAGAATTCGCTTTGGCACTATGAACGATGACCGAGGCGAAGAATATCTTAAATACTTTCCTTATTATGAAGATGGGGTTAAATACCTTGTCATGAGCTGGCAAGATGTTTGCTTTGCGGAGGACTCTAATGCTTAAAAAACTATTAAATTGGCTTAAAACAAGACCATTTACGTCTTTTCCAAAGAAACAGCAATCTATGACTGCGGATGAAATATTAAAGTCATGGGCAGAATTTCAGAAAGAACCAGCAGTAAAAGTTAAACCAGCCCTTAAAAAGGCAACTACTAGGAGCAAAAAAGTGGCAACTAAACCTGGACTCTATGCAAATATTCATGCAAAACAAGAACGCATCAAGAAAGAAAAGGCAGAAGGCAAGCCTGTCGAGAAGATGCGTAAGCCTGGCACTAAAGGCGCACCAACTGCTGAGGCTTTTAAACAATCAGCTAAAACTGCAAAGAAAAAGTAATCATGGCTACCAAAAAACATGACAAGCCTATCCCTCATAAGACTACAGGCAAAGGCAAAACCTACAATCCTACCGAAAAAGGCGCAGGAATGACCGCCAAAGGTAGGGCTGAATACAACGCTAAAAACGGCAGTAATTTAAAAGCACCTGCCCCAAATCCTAAGACTGAAAAGGATAAAGGTAGAAAAGCCTCGTTTTGTGCTCGTATGGAAGGTGTAGTAAAGAAAGCTAAAGGCTCAGCAGAACGAGCCAAAGCATCCCTCAAAAATTGGAATTGTTAAGGAAAAATCATGCCATTAAAAAAATCAACAAGTGCTAAAGCATTTAAAGAAAACATCAAAACTGAAATAAAAGCAGGTAAACCTGTAAAACAGGCAGTTGCCATAGCTTATGCAGAAAAGAATGCAGCAAAGAAAACAACCAAAAAAGGAAAATAACGATGATTCAATTTACTATTGCCCAAATTAACGAACTATTAGCCGAACTAGGTAAAATCCCTTATGCCTATTCAGCACCATTAATTGATGGCATTAAAAAGATTGCTGAGAGTCAATTAGCAGAATTGGCTAAGAAAGCAGAAGAACCAGCAGCAGTAGGTGTTACACCGGTAGAAGTAGAATGACAGCCCCTAACGTCTATTTGCCCTATCCTTATCCGCAATCTATTGAAGAAGTAGAGGCGGATATGAACGCTATCATCTACCAGCCTGAAGTACCCCAAGAGCTGCAAGACCAATATACAAACCTTAAAAATAGTCCTGAAGTCCAAGCTGATGTAGACCAAGCAGAGGCTAATAGTGACAGTATGGACAATGAATGATAGGATGTGCTTAAATAATAGGCAGTTGCTTAAAAAATAGGCAGAAAAATCATGACATTAGAAGTTGATTCAACTGTAGACAAAGGTGGCGCACCTGAAGGCAATCAGAATGCCAAGAAGGGCAAGCTTTTCTATGACCAGTTAAGAATGGTCTTGGTGCAGAACGACAAATTTAAGTTGCGTAAGATTGCAGACAAGCTTGTTGAATCTGCAGAAAAAGGTGAAGCGTGGGCTATTAAAGAGATTATGGACAGAATGGATGGCAAGCCTGTTCAAGCACAAGAAATATCTGGGCCTGATGGTGCAGAATTTGCAAAGGGAATAGGATTTGTCTTTGTAGATAGCGATGCAAAGCCAAGTTGATACAACAGGCTTTATTTGGCCTCAGTTTCCTAAAAAGCTTAAATGCCTAGTAGAACCAAAGCACAGTCGATATAGAGTGCTTTATGGCGGTAGGGGTGCAGGAAAGTCGCATTCAGTAGCTAGAATGCTGCTATGCAAAGGGGTTATTGATACCATTCGAGTTCTTTGTGCTCGTGAGTTTCAGACTTCTATCAAGGATTCTGTACATAAGCTACTTGTAGACCAAATTTACGATATGAAGCTAGAAGCCCATTATGAGGTGACTCAGACTTCTATTAGGGGTAAAAATGGCACAGAGTTCATCTTTGCAGGCATCAAAAACAACATTAATGGCTTAAAGTCTATAGAAGGCATAGATTACTGCTGGGTAGAGGAAGCTAACAACGTAACGGCTATATCGTGGGATATTCTTATTCCGACCATCCGTAAAGAAAACTCCGAGATTTGGATTACTTTCAATCCTGAGTTGCCTACCGATGAAACCTATAAGCGGTTTGTGATTAGCCCACCTGAAAATGCTGTGGTGCAAAAAGTCAATTGGAACGATAACCCTTGGTTTCCTGCAGTTCTTGACCTTGAGAGAAATACCCTAAGAACTAGGGATTTTGAGGCTTATCAGAATGTATGGGAAGGCTTTACTCGGTCTACCATTGATGGAGCAGTATTTGCCAAAGAAATGCAAAGGGCAGAACAAGACAATCGCATTACCAATGTGCCTTACGATGCAACCAAGCCTGTAATGGCGGTGTTTGATATTGGTTGGGCTGATGCTACGGCAGTATGGTTTGTCCAGTTCGTAGGCATGGAAACTAGGCTAATCCGCTATTTTGAAACCACTCAAACTACCATGAGTGAGATTTTAGGCAGGATGCAAACCTATGGATACGTTTATGACACCTTGTATTTGCCCCATGATGCTAGAAATAAGACTATTGCATCAAATGGCAGGAGTATTGAGGAAATTGTCAGAGCTGCAGGATTTAAGGTAAGCATTATTGACCGAGTGCCTGTTGCTGATTCTATTAACGCTGCTAGAACCATATTTAGTTCATGCTATTTTGATAAAAACAATACGGCTGCAGGGCTAGATTGTTTGCGACATTATCGGTACGATGTAGACCCAGATACTAAAGGATTTAGTTTAAAACCAGTTCATGACAATTATTCGCATGGGGCTGATGCTTTTAGGTACATTGGGCTTATGATTCAAGAAAAGAAGATAGTCAAAAGAAAACCAGTCGATTACAATATTTCAAGCTGGATGGGCTAATAAAGGAACAATATGGCGGTCTACGACTCAGGCAATGGCGGTATATATTCAGGCGAATATGGCGATGATTATGAATCCGGAGTAATCGAGGAAGCTAAAGAGTTCCTGCGATTCTGTTCCGATAATGATTCTAACAACCGAGTAGAAGCCTTAGATGACCTTAAATTTGCAGGCGGTGACCAATGGCCTGTAGAGATTCAAAATAGCCGACTATTAGAATCTAGACCTTATTTGACCATCAATAAAATTGATGCATATTGCCGACAGATTACCAATCAGCAAAGACAGCAACGGCCTCGCATGAAAGCGCATGGCATGAATAATGATTCAGACGAGAAAGTAGCTGAAATCATTACAGGTATTTGCCGTCATATTGAAAACCAATCTGATGCTGATTCTGCCTACGATAATGCTTTTGATTTTGCAGTACGCATGGGTTGGGGCTATTGGCGCATTACCCATGACTATCCAAGACCTGATAGCTTTGACCAAGAAATCTACATCAAGCGCATTGAGAACCCTTTTATGGTCTATTTTGACCCTAATAGTAATGAACCTGATGGCTCAGATGCAGAGAAATGCTTAATTACTGAGGTTATCAGCAAAGAAGCATTCCGCAAGATGTATCCTGGTGCAGACGATGGCGCAGGCTTTAATCCTCGTGGTACAGGCGATAGTCAGTCCGAATGGATTACAAGAGAAGATATTCGTATTGCGGAATACTTTTATACAGAACGCAAGCGCATGAAGCTATTGCTTTTGTCTGATGGCACTACCTGCTATGAGGATGAAAAACCAAAAGAAACAGTCATGCAAGATGCTGGCATTTATGTGGTATCTAAGCGTGAAACCATCAAAAAGCAAATTAAATGGTGCAAGCTGACCGGTATGCAAATCCTTGAGCAAAGCGATTGGGTTGGTAAATACATCCCAGTAGTGCCTGTTTATGGTCAGCAGCTTATTGTTGATAGTAAGAAGAAGAAGTTTGGTCTTACTCGCATGGCTAAAGACCCACAGCGTATGTATAACTTCTGGTCTACTGCATTAACTGAATCCGTAGCCCTTGCTCCTAAAGCCAAGTTCTTGCTTGCAGAAGGACAAGACGAAGGTCATGAAATGGAATGGAATACGGCTAACGTCAAATCCATGCCTGTTTTGCGTTATAAGCAGACTGATTCAGATGGCAGACCAGCACCAGTTCCTACTCGTATTCAGCCTGAACCACCTCCTGCTGGCATCATTACGGCATTACAAGGCTTAGATGGCGATTTAAAAGCGGTGGTCGGTATTTATGACCCAACACAGCTTCCGAATGGCAATCAGTCAGGCAAGGCAATCAATGGAATGCAACAGCAGTCCGATATGACCAATTTCCATTATTACGACAATTTGACTCGTTCTATACGTCAAACTGGTCGCATTATTGTTGACTTAATTC
>Ga0316221_1004744_pt1 | contig 10074 bp, 10 predicted proteins | sample TBH18007metaG_FD_206003 | JGI IMG/M metagenome (GOLD analysis project Ga0316221, IMG submission 206003) | Freshwater microbial communities from Trout Bog Lake, Wisconsin, USA - TBH18007 | ecosystem: Environmental > Aquatic > Freshwater > Lake > Hypolimnion/Profundal zone | place: USA: Wisconsin... | reverse complement strand
TAACTGCTCTTACATAACCTACTAATGTTTTAATTACTTGTAATACTGACTGAACAACAGCCCATAAATCTTTAATTAATTGCATATAAACTCCTTATTTTAAAAGATTACTTAATAATAATAACAAAACTGCGCCTACAGCACCAAGTAATATTTGTTCTAGACGCTTTAATCTTGCATTAATTGCTTCATATCTTAATGCACAAACTTCCTCATGTGTGCTTAATCTATGATCTACTTCATCTAAACTATGTTTCATAATTTAAGCTTTCATAATATATGCTAGGGCATAGTAAGGTGGCAAGTTAGCATTTGTGCCACTTACACCTGCAGTTGCGTTAGTTGTAGCAACTGTAATGCCTGTAGTTGCTGTAGTTGTATTATTTGAAACTGAACCTGGAGTTACACCACCACTATTAGAACCATAAGAATTACCTGTAGTAGGGAAGTTATATTGATGGAAGTGACCAGGATCAGTAACAGTTGATGTTGCAGTATGTGTATGAGATACCACAATTGCGTCAGCAGAACCACCTGTTTGATTTACTGAATAAGAGTTACCAGCACCAACAATAAATTTATTTCTTAAATCAGGCGTTCCATTTGTTCCGTCACATAAATAATAACCTGATGGAATAGAGCCAATAGCGCCTGACCATAAAAGAATCATGCCTGATGGTAAAGTAGATGAAGCCGCAGGAATTGTTCCTAAAATACCATAAATGTTGTCATAAGTAGCGATTGTAACGCTGTTTGAATCTTGTAATACAAGTTTATAGTTATATCCATAAGTAAGCCAAAGTTCTGCTGGTAATCTACCGTCAGTTCCTAAAATAATTGGGTTGGCATTAGGAATTGTTCCATTAACATCTGTATAAGTAGCTAATGGGGTTGATGATCCTGCTTGATAGGTATATAGTTTGCCACCATTTAAAGGTAGCCCTGTAGTGCCTAAAAAGCTTATTCCGTTGCCTATGGGTGATAAATTGACTGACATAATTATTCCTTGCCTATATCTGAAAGTTTAATGGGTTTTATTTCTTTTTTAATTAATTTCATTTGTTTTCTTTTTGATAATTCACTTGCACCTTTAGTTGCAAGATGTTCTCCAGCCAAAACACCAATTGGCCCACCTTTCATACCTAAAATTCTACCAGCTTGTTTTGTAATTCCTGTTAATTTACTTTGTAATTGAGCAGTTTGAACTGCAGCACCTGGATATTTGGTATCTATACTAACTAATTTTCCTGCTTTAATACCATCTTCAATTTTTTCTAATATTTCAGGATTATCTTGAAATGCTGTTTGTAATTTTTGAGATAATTTAGCCCTTTCTTTTAAAGCTGCATTGCCATTCCATGGCTCACCTTCAGCGCTTTGACCAGCTTCTTTAATGCGATTAATTAAAGACGTTTGAATTTGTTTAATAGCATCTGTTTTTCCTGTGTCTTTAAATACATTAATCATATGATCAAATTGACTTTCAGGTAAAGTCATAATTTTGGTCATAATTTTTTCTGTAGGTATTTTTTGATTAGTGCCTTCAACATTAAGCAAATCGCTCATTGCTTTAGGATTTTCATATATTTCTTTACCTGTTTGAAAATGCTTACGAGCAGTTTCAAATGTTTCACCACCTACATTAGAAAATACATCTTCATCAATTAAACCTTTTAATTGACCACCAAGATTTTTAGTTTCATAGTTATATTTGCTATTAATAAATTGACGTAATTCTTCTGAATCAGCAACAGTCATTGGTTTTGCATTGCCTTTTTCATCAATTAAATTTTTACGCTTTAAAAAGTTTTGAATACCTTTTTGCAAGTTTTGTTCTTGAGTATATGTAAAGTTTTCATCTGCTTTTAAAAAATCATTTAATTTGCTTAATTCAACAGGTTTGTCACCAAATTGTTGTTTAGCTTTATCATATAATTCAGTTGTTTTTTCATTGTGTTTGTTTAAAGCATCTTCTGCTGCTTTGCGAATTTTATCTCCAGCTTCAGTTAAATCATAACCTTCAAATTGAGTGCCTCTTCTTGGAACAACACCACCCAATTCATTTTCAATAGAACCAAAATGATTATTTAAAGCATCTTTTTCATGGTTTAATTGAGCAGTCATTTCATCTGCATAAATACCTTTTGTTGCTTTAGCAGTTAAATATTGAGAAGCCGCGTCTTTTTGATCATTATTAACCGCAGATTCCCTACGACTATTCATTCCAACTTTAGCTAATATTTGTTCATTTTCATTTGGTAAAGTTTTTGTAGTTTTTGTTTCCTCAATTTTTAAATTAACAGGTTCATATGCCATGGGTTGTTTATTTATAAATTGATCTTTTAAAGTTTGAGTCGCATTAGAAATTCCTGTTTGTTCTGCAACAGGTTTTACAAATTCACTAAAACCCAATAATTCAGGTTGCATTAATAATGGGCCAAGTTTTGATTCTTCTGAAACATTTGAAACTTTTTCACTAACCGCTGGTAAAAGTTTTTTAATTATTTGACCACGAGGTTGGTATGTATATTCTTCTGCAATTTTAGCTGCTTCTTCCTCTGCTTTATCATTACGTTCACCATAATGTTCAAGAGCGCCAATTATATGGCCTGCAAATTGTGATCCTGCTCCTGTAATTCCATGTAATGCAGCTTCATACAAAGGTGCGCCAGGAATAATATCATAAGCATTAATAGTTGATTCATTTCTTGATTTGCTAAAAAATGGTTTATTTTTATTTGAAACAACATCAGTTTTTTCATTTTTTATTGCATTTTGAACTGCTGCATGTATATCTTCAGATGATAAATTACTTAATGGATCAGAATTATCTATTTGATTTGTATTGGTTTCATTTGGATTTCTAGCGCCATAACCAAATGTTTTCATTACTTGGTTATCTATTTCATTAGATGATAAACCTTGTAAATCTGCTGGCATTATTGATTACCTTGAATTAAAGATTTCATTGCATCAACTCTTTTTAAAGTTGATTTGTATTGAGCTGAATTTATGCCACCTAAATCTTTAACTGATTCTCTTAATGCAGTTTGATCGTTATTTTTAAGTGCGTCATATAAACGTAAAGCATTTACATCAACAACTTTACTCCATTGATTTCTAAATTCACGAGCTGCAAATGGACTTCCTGTTTTTTGAATAGCATTTTCAACACCTCTATTTAATAAATCAGTTCCGCTAGCTAAAGCACGATTTACTCTAGATACTGATTTTAAAGATTCTTTTGTAAAAGTTCTATCACCAGCAATTGTTTTTGATAACTCTCTTGATGTATCAGTAGCGTTTAATCCAGCAGATTCAGCTAAAGATGCGGCTTGTAAAGCAACATAATGACCTAATCTATTATAATTATCAGCAGAATTTGAAGTCCATGGTATATAAGCATAACCACCACTCATGCCAACTAATATATTTGCTTGAGTTCCTGTGTTTGTTTCGTCTGCTAATTTAATAATTTGATTAGCATTAAATTGTTGATTTGGAACTTGTGCAGCGCTTGCATTTAAATCATTTCTATATTTAGTAACATTTGCTAATGTTTCTTTTGTTTCACCAGGAGGAATAATGATTGGTTTAACAGCATTTTGAGGTGCATTATCAGGGGTTGTTGAAGTTGGAACTGCAACGCCTGAAATATCACCTTGAGAAGTCTTTTTTGCAAATATTGGATTGCCAGCTTGGTCTGTTCCAATAACAGTATTAACTTCACTAGGTGTAATTGTTTTAGAAATAGAAGGTGCAATTTGTTTAGTTGGAGCTTCGCCTGTAAGTAATTCATTTCCACCTCGAAGAAATCTAAATTCTTTGCCTGTATCTTGCACAAACGCATTAGGATAACGTTTTTCTGCGTCTGCTTGTGTTGATAAAGTAGATAAATGTTTTTGTGCTAAAAATACTTGAACATCAGTTGGTGAAGCATTTGGGTCTAATCCCTGTAATGCTTGAGCAATTGCAGCTTTTTTATCTTCAGGTGTTAAAAATTGATTTGAACTATTAATTGTTTTTGTAAGCATATCTTCAACATCTTTAGGTGTTGCAATAGGATTGCCTTTTTTATCTTTTTTAGCTTGTAATATTTGTATTTGTTGTATGCCATTTGTTGTAGCATCAAGAATATTTTTAAGGTGTGCAGTATTAGCACCATAAACAGCAGTTTCTGATTCTGCCTTTTTTTGTGTAATTTTAGGTTGTAATGTTTCTTCTGCTTCAGTAGTTTTAGCTTCTTCTTCACGAAGTAATAATGGATTTATTTGTTGCGCTTGTTTAAATTTTTGAGCGCCAATAGCCATATTCATCATATCGCCTAATGATATGCCTTCAGGTGCTTTAATTTTTGAAGCTACGTCTGATACGCTAAAGTCTGCCATAATTATTCCTTAATCAAAAATACTATGTGTGTAAGCAGCATTATTACTGCTATTATTAATAGTGCTATTTTGACCTAATAATTGATTCATATAACCATAATTACCTAAACTACTTAATCCGCCACCAATAGCATTAGCTGTTCCAACAGTTCCTGCGGCTTGAGCATTTGCAGCACCTACACCAAGCGAACTAATAGAATTAGCAGTATTAGAAGCTAATTGTCCTGTAGATTGTTGAGCAGATTCTCCCAATCCTGCAATAGAAGCTAATGTGTTATAAATATTGCCACGTTGTGTTTGATAATTAGAAAATGCGTTTTGATAAGCGTTACCTGCAAAGTTTTGAGTATAATTTTGCATAGCTTGTAAAGTATTACCACCAATTAAACCGCCTGTTGCATTTTGTTGATTAGCTAATGCTTGTTGACCTTGTTGTAATTGAAATGCGTAATTAGGCGCTAAATTAGCGTTTAAGTCTTGATTATTAAATTGATTGGTTAAATAACCTGAACCTGTGGCCATTCCAATTGGATTACCTTGCGCATCATATTGTTGATATTGACCTGAACCCAATGAACCAATAGTATTTAAAGTATTATATCCAGCCGCTCTATATGGTGCTTGTTGAGCATTTTGCGTGTTGAACATTGCAAGCTGTTGAGCTTGTCCTGCTTGCGCTGCTTGAGCTTGCGTATCGGCTGCACTATTAGCGCCTACTGCTCCAATGACTGCTGATCCAACTATGGCGGTTGCTATTGCTGACATAATACATTTCCTCTAAAATTAATACCTGATAAAGACAAAGCTTGTCGGTAATCTATGGTTATTTCTTCACCTAAACTACCACCTTTACACCCATCAATATCTCTAATTGCTACTAAATCTATATCGCCATTTGGCAATAATACCATTTTGGCATTTGGAAACACAGAGTGATTAGTAAATCTACCTGCTTGTGTTCTTTTGCCTTGAATTCTAGCTTGGCATATCACATCACCTTTTTTTATAGGTGACGTTAAAAATAAACCTTTTCCTTCAATTGCTGAATCTGCAACACGAACTATATTGCTAAATACTGAAATTTGATCTTCTTCATTTTCAGACTGCTCTTTAGCTATTTCATGTGAAATTCCACATTCTTTTAAAAGCTTTTGATAGTCATTTCTATCAGCTTCTTTTGCTACTTTTTCTATAGAAAGCTTAACATTATGGTCGTTTTGCCAATTTTCGCTTTTTTCTACAAAAAATTCTTCAACTTCATTAGAATCTTTTAAATCGGTAGCATATATGTTTTGCCATACCATATCTTCTAAAACATAGCCTATTTTTCTGCCAGGCTCACCTTCAAATATAAAAGGTGCTTCTAATATCTTTGTGCTACCATCCTCGTTTAACATCATAACTTTGCCTTTAAGCAATACGTTCATGTGTTTAAACTTTTGTTTATGACCAACAGCCATTGTGCCTTTTGGCATAAATACTTCTCTAATACATAGATTAGGCCCAAAATGATGCACTAAAGGGCAATCTACTTGTGGCAACTGTAACATTGCCTTTTCTGCTTCTTCTACATTAGTAAATACTTTTAATGCTGTATTACCAATTTGAACAAGATCATTCATTGGTTATAGTAAGGCACCTTATATGGTTTGCCATTTACTGTTATATTAATAAATCCTACAGGTTTTGCAGGTAAAGTTGCTGTTCCAGTAGTTGCTGTGGTTGAACTACTAAAATTAAGCAAATTTAAAAAAAATTGTTGCCAAGCACGAGTTGGTCTTTTTGATGCAGTATCTAAAAATTCAGTTTGTGGGTATGGATTGGTTTGACTTGTCCCGTAAATACCATTTCCTGTAGCCATTAGTTTTCACCTTCTGAAGCTTTTAGATTAGCTGATATTATAACTGCATTTATAGGGTCTGTAACTACAACCTCAAAAACTCTATCTCTTGACCAACCTAATCTGCGCCAAATAGCACGATTTTTATATAAACCGACTGCGCCAATAGAAGTCCAATGTTCATTAGACCATGTAGAGCCACCATCATTTGACCAACGAAGCATGGCTTGTGGATTAGCGCCTACAACTTCATTGTTTAATGGTTGAGTAATGCCTGTTAAACCTACGCCTGGTTGGAATTGAATTTGGAATTCTTCCAAGTATTGACGTTGTAAATCAGTAACTAAATGAGGCGCTCTGCGTAATCTACGAATTTCTTGACCATTATCGGTAAAGTTATTAGGGTCTAATAAATAGATAATTCCATTTTGATAATCACCTACATAAACTAAACCTTGAAACACAGCAGAACAATTACCACGATGTCTATGATAAGTATTAGTGGTGTCTATAGATAGCCATTTGTGCCACATTTGAGTAGATATATCAAATACCCATGTTAAATCTAATGTAGGGAAAGTAATAACATAACATTCATGGCCTTCTTGTTGATAAGTCCATGCAATAGCGTCATTAACATAACCACCTAATAATGATTGTTCTACAGCATGAGTAGATATGCGTGTAGGAATATAGCCATTCATCATTACAATTTCTGCTTGACCACGATTGTTGCGTGATACATAGGCAAATGAATTACCTAAACGAGCTACAGAAAATTTAGCCGCAATACCTGTTTGTGTTGATGTGCCAGGAATACGTTGGAATGGGAAAGGGAAAGAACCTACATCTACCCATACTTCAGATGAAGCTTCACCAAGTAAATAAACTTCTCTATGATCTACAATTAAAGATACAAGGTTATCAGGTGCGCCATCTTTAGATGAAAAGCTTAAAGCATTGGTAATAGGGCTTAAAGGATTAGAAGCTGCCCATTGTTGTGAATTAGGTTGATTATAAACAAAGTAATTATCTACAATATCAAGAGTATCGCCACCATTAAATGCACCATCTGAAAGCGGTAAAATAGTAAAATTTAACGCATACATAGTTTCAGAACTAACTGTTTGTGATGCGCTAATAGGATATGTTCCTGTGCCACCACTACCTGTTCCAAATGTTAATGTTAAGGTTAATCCTGTGCCTGATCCGCTTGTTGATGTAGATACATTATTAGTAGGTTGAGATGTATAGTTACCTGCATTTATTTGAGTTAATCCTGTAACTGCACCACTTCCTCCGATAGATGAAACAGTATAAATGGCAGGAGTTGTTCCATAAACACCACCTAAAACAGTTACTGTATCATTGACTGCATAACCTGTTCCAGCAGTTGCGATAGATTGGCTTAATACAGTAATACTGCCTAAAGCAGTAATAATAGTTGATGTTGTAACAGATGCGCCTTGAATAGTTTGACCTGGATATAATGTGCCTGAACTAGCTGTTACAGTCATTGTATTACCTGACATTGAAGCAGTTAATACAGAGGCTACTGCAGCAGAATTCATAATAGTTGAAGCCGCAGTTTGTGTTTGATTAACAGAGTAAGTTCCAACGCCACCTGTTGTGCCTGTTAATTGACTTGTAATTACAGTTTCAGGTAATACATTTGCACCAAATAAAGCTTGACTTGATCCAATTGTGCCTGAAGTAATATTAGTAACAGTTAATGTAGTTCCTGCAATAGAGCCTGTAAATAATGCAGCAGAAGGATTAGAAATGCGCCATGTATATCTATAAGAGCCATCAACTATATATACATTTACACCATTATCGGTAATACCTACATGACCTACTGAAGTGTTTAATTGACCTACCATAGTAGGAACTAAAGTAGAAGTTAAAATATATACATAAGGGCCAACAACAGCGACCATATATTGACCGCCTGATAAAGTTCGCATACCACGAACTTCTTGTTTGTTTTGAAATACGATTGCAGATGTAAGACCAGGTGTAGGATATAAAGCTACAACGCCTCTTTTTCCTTCACCTTTTAATGGATCAATTTCAGGGCGAAAATTAATACATTCTTGTGCGTCTTGATAAATAGAAGGCGCTACATAACTTGGGCCTACAAATCCAAAATCAGCCATTATCTAAAGAACCCACCTGTGAGAATCCAACCAGCGTCTTTTTGTCTGCTTGATAATAGTGCATCATTAAATCTTGCAGATTGCACAGGCTTCATATTGGTGCGTTTTACTGTGGCTTTAGCTTGACCTGCAAACGCTGTAATCATAGCAATTTGAGTAGCTGAAGCTTTACCAAACATAGGCATTAATCTTTCAGCTAAACACCAACGTAATGCCATTGTATAGCCTTGTGGAAGGTTAATTGTGTCATTAATGGTTACAAATCTACTAAATATAGTATTTACAAATAAGTGCATTTCACCTTGAGCAGGATTAGGCCATACAAATAAGTTTCCTAAAGTTTCAGCAGGTTGGTAATAAAGTGCTTTAGGCCATGGGCCATTTAATGTTTTAAGACCAATCATTTCATAATCTTCAACATTTAATACAGCTACTGGATAATCTAATCCTCCATTAACAATAGGAGTGCCGTTAGAGTTAGTGTTAATACGAACAAATGCAGAATCAATGTTAAGTGGTCTTTGGTAATATAGGTTAATAGCGGTAGAAGCAACAGTTTGACTAATATTAACTTGATAAGTGCCGAGTTCATTAACATTGCCTCCTGCTCCTGTGAGCATTTGTTGTATTTTTGTGCCATCAGTAATACCTGCGCCACTTAATGTTTGACCAACTGCAATAGCACCTGATGTAATACCTGTAACAGTTAAAATATTGCCTGTAATAGAACCTGTAATAGATGCGCCAATTTGTCCGCCTGGGCCAATAGTGTATTGTGTTTGACCTGGCGTAATAGGAAAGACTATTTCTGTTTTATAGAAAATCATCATATCTTCATTTGACCATTGGTCTAAAAGTTCATTTAATGTGTAAAACGCATCTTGCGTTTCTTCAGGGGTAGGAGTTTCACCTGAAGCTAAAGCGCCTATGTCTTTAAGTGCGTTTGATATGATGTCTATAGGGGTTGTCATAATAATTCCTAGATATTAGGTTTAAATGTGTTAGCGAGCCAAGGAAAACCTATTGTTTTTTCTTTTTTAAGCTCTAATAATTGTTCGTCTAAACGAGATTTTATAATAGAAACCTCATCAATAGTTGTTTCGTCATTAATCCAATCTAGAATTGTTTTTTCTCTGACTTCTGCATAAGGCACTTTAATTTCATTACCTTTAAAATAATGATTGCCTTCTGTTTCTACAGTATTCTCACCGTCAGTAGCGCTTACATGATAATAAGCGTGAGTAATTAAATCATTTTCTGCTGTAATTTCTACAAGTTTCCATGTGTATTGATTAGCCATTTGACACCTCTGTTTGTGCTGATTGTGCAGTTTCTAAAGCTATTTGTTTAGGTGCGTTAGGGTCAGGTGACCATGTAACATTAACTGCACTTGCTACTCCATCTACATCTGTAGCTGCATTGATAGCAGTTGTAGCTGCCAATGCTTCTGCACGAATAGAAGCACGCCATGCTTTCCATGTAGCATCCATAGGTGTTCCTGTTTCTGAAGCCATAACTGCCATCCAGTCACTAGGTAAAAGGATAGAGTAAGCAGTAGCGTTTACTTGTGATACTGCATTAACTTTAACTGTTGCCAAGTCTTTAGGTGTGTTGGTGTAAGTTAAAGTAGCTTTGTCTAATGTTGATGATACCCAGTAGTAAACATCAGATTTTGGTGAGTTAGTAG
>Ga0316221_1004738_pt1 | contig 10086 bp, 17 predicted proteins | sample TBH18007metaG_FD_206003 | JGI IMG/M metagenome (GOLD analysis project Ga0316221, IMG submission 206003) | Freshwater microbial communities from Trout Bog Lake, Wisconsin, USA - TBH18007 | ecosystem: Environmental > Aquatic > Freshwater > Lake > Hypolimnion/Profundal zone | place: USA: Wisconsin... | reverse complement strand
TTAAAATTAGTTGTCTTCATTGTGTTATCTCCTCTATAAAAATCTTTCGTAGTTTTTGAGCCTTTTCAATTTCACCCTGATCTGTTTTCATCTCATTTTATTTATGAGTGGCTAAGTTTATATAAAGTAATAATATAAGAGGTGTTATCTTCAAAAGTTGTGTTTCTGGACATTTGTGACTAATTGATTTGCAAGTGCTATCTTGAAGTAAAAAAGGAGCACAAGACATGACAACAGAGACATCTATCCTGCAGGGGCTTTTAGCCCAGCAACCGAATCTTGAAGAGATTGCCCGAGCCGGGGCTCAGCACATGATTGCCATAGCCATGGAAGCAGAGATCAGGCTTTTCATGAAGCAGTATGAGGAGATTACTAATCCCGAAGGGAAAGCCGTTATGGTTCGTAATGGCTACCTGCCTGAACGTAAAATTACCACCAGTGCAGGGCCGGAATCGGTAAAAGTACCAAGGAGCAGAGCAACCATAAACTCCCTTAAACCATTTGTAAGCGCGTTGATTCCGAGATACATGAGAAAATCCATACACATAGAAGAAGCCGTACCGCTGTTCTATCTTGGAGGCCTCTCCAATAACGATTTCATGCCTGCTTTTGAACAGCTGTTTGGTGAATTACCGGCAGGCTTTTCTTCAGCATCTATAACCCGGATGAAGCAACTCTGGCTCGAAGTACTGCGTGACCTCAAGGAGCGGCATATGCCATCACCAAAACTTTGTATCGGCGACGGAGCCCTCGGGTTCTGGAAAGCCCTGCGTGAAGTGTATCCTGCAGCTGAAAAACAGAGATGCTGGGTTCACAAAACCGCCAATGTACTGGACAAACTACCAAAGAGCATACAGTCAAGCGCAAAGTCACTGATTCATGATATCTACCGGGCCGAGACTGAAAGAGATGCCAGAAGCGCCTATCAACGCTTTCAGGATCGTTACCAGGCCAAGTACGCCATAGCTGTTGAGAACCTGAAAAAGGATGAGGCATCGCTTTTCACTTTTTATCACTATCAGCAGAACACTGGCAGCATATTAGAAGTACCAATGTCATAGAATCGGCATTCTCAACCGTACGACTCCGGACAGCAAAAACTCGCGGTCAGGGCACAATGGTAACGAGGTTGTCAATGGTGTTCAAGCTGGCTGAGAGAGCTCAGCGGAGATGGCAGAGATTACGGGGCTACCAGCTGATTACCAAAGTTTTTGAAGGTGTAAAATTTATCAACGGAATTGAGGAAACACTTGCAGCTTAGAACGGTCTAAAACACAACATTTGGAAATTACTCATAAGTGCTTTCCTATAGCCAATAATGTTTTTTGTTTAGAAAAAAAGAATGCAAAAAGACGCTTCAATTTACTGACTTTTTTGTTGTTTAAACTAGACAAAATGAATTATTATGTCTAATTATGACTCATGAAAAGCCCGCAAACCCGCATTTTCATTGAGGCCGGAAAAGGCCAAAACTAGACAAAATGATGAGCGAACGCAAACATCTGGTTTCTGCCGAGGTTGACAGGCTCATTGACGCCACCAAGGGAGGACGCAACGCAGCGCGAGACCGCTGCTTTTTGTTGCTGATGTTTCGTCACGGCTTGCGCGTGACAGAGGCTTGCGCTTTGCAGTTATCCCAAGTCGATATTGAGAGCCGTGTCTTGCACGTTTCCCGCCTTAAAAAAGGACTCTCCACCACTCACCCGCTACGGTCTGATGAAATCAAGGCGATCAAAGCATGGCTGACAATCCGCACAAAGATGAAGGCAGACACGGACGATTTTTTTCTTAGCAATCGACGGGGAGCGTTAAGCCGGAAAACGGCTTGGCTTGCAATCCGCAATTATGGCGAACAGGCCGGACTTTCCCTTCCCGCCCATCCTCACATGCTCCGCCATGCTTGCGGTTTTGCCTTGGCAGATCAAGGGGCAGACACGCGGCTCATTCAGGACTATCTTGGACACCGGAACATTCAGCACACCGTTATTTATACGGCGTCAAATCCGGCAAGGTTTGAAAAGTTGTGGCGGTAAAGAATTATATTTGACATAGCAATTTGTGGACGCCTTGGCGAATTGCTGTCGCAAATTGACCCTGATCCTGCATACAAAACGATCAGTCTTTACATTCGTGCCTAAATATCCCCGCCGGAGGCCGACCGCCGCGAAACGGCGGTCATTGGCTACTACAGGATAGAAACTTGAATTTTTTTCCCCAGTGCTTCGGCATAGTGATGCAGCGTAGAAAGCCTAATATCCTCAGAATGGTTTTCAATTCTTGAGATTGCCGATTTCTTAGTATGCAGCTTGTCGGCCAGAGCTTCTTGTGTAAGCCCTGCGTTTTTTCTCGCTTCTTTCAACACCACTCCGATTTTGAATTCTTCGTATCCTTTATCGAAGGTCTTAGCAAATTCAGGGTCACGGCTTTTCCGCTTTGCAATAGCGCGTTGTAAGTCATCCATATTATTTCCTTCTGAGATAGTCTTTCTTTCTTTTTTCAGCCAGTTCGATTTCTTCTGATGGGGGTTTCTGGGTTTTCTTTGCGAACCCATTTGTAAGAATTACCAAATTTCCATCATCAAAGAAGCCGAGCAACCGGAACGCATTGTTTCCATGTGCCGCCCGAACTTTCCATATCCCATCTGTGTTTTGCAATTTCTTGAAATACTCTGTTGGTACAGGTGATAATTCCTTAACCAACCTAAGAACCCAAAAAACCTTTTTTGCCTCTTTTGTTGAAAGAGATTCTAAAAATTCATCGACTGGCTTTTTGCCATTTGCGGTAATGAAAAATTTGATGGTTCGCATTATGTATGTTAACGATAATGTGAACATTATGCAAGCTTAAAAAGTGTCAGTTTTTTAAGAGATGCTCAATATTCCTGCCGGAGGCCGACCGCCGCGAAGCGGCGGCAACGTTCACCGAGCTTTAAGAAGTCTCGGCCTTGCGGTAACCCTATGGCAACACTCCACTAAATAAGGTTGCTAAAGGTTGCTATAAGTATTACCTTTCATTAAAAGGAGGTTTAGTCATGTCACAGACAAAAGGCGTCAAGTTAGACGACACTACCCAGCAACGGCTGGTAGCTTTGGCTCGTATCCGCGATAGGTCGCCGCACTGGCTCATGTGCAAAGCAATCGAAACATTCTTAGAGCGCGAAGAAAAGTATGAGCGAGAAAAACGCGAGGATATGGAGCGTTGGGAGCGTTATCAATTAACTGGCGAGGCTATACCCCATGCAAAAGCTACTGCATGGCTTGAAAAACTAGCGCAGGGGAAGGTGATGTCTTGCCCCAAATAAAATGGCTTCCAGAGGCCTTAGCCGATGTTGAGCGGCTTCATGCGTTTTTGTACGAAAAAAGCCCCGATGCGGCAGCACGAGCTGCAAAGACCATTCTGGATGGGGCGGGTTTTCTAAAATCAATACCAGACGTTGGACGCCCAATGGACGATGACACTGGCAGACGCGAATGGGTCGTATCTTTTGGAGCTGGGGCTTTTGTTCTTCGCTATATACGGGACGAAAACGATACGGTTGTTATTATTCGTGTCTGGCATAGCAAAGAAAATAGAATTTAGAGATTTTAGGTCTGGAGGTGCAGGGGGGGATGACTGAAATTTTGGATATTGCCCATGAAATGGCGCAAGACCTTTTTAAGGTTGGCGTTATGGACGCAATCATGGTGCACACAGTGGATGCGCTTTGTTTGCCGTCGAAAAGTTCTTTAACGCCTGAAGATATTCGGCGTAATGACTCTATGCACAAAAAGGGGATAAAGACCCATGAAAAAGAAATTCCCTGATTTCAAGACTGATGCCGAAGCCGAAGTCTTCGTGGAGACTGCCGACCTGAGCGAGTATGATTTTTCAGGTATGGTTTCAATGCGCTTTGAGTTGAAATGCAAGGATACGTCAATCAGTCTGCGTCTACCTGAAGAATTTTTATGACATTACAGAACGAAGCAAACTTGATTGCGGCAGGGCTTGATATTAATGCCCCGACGGCTGCCACTGATGAACAGTTGCTCCAATGGATTGAGTGGTGGAGGCTGTCATTTAAGGCAAGCCAAGCCATAGCAGAAAATCAGAAACAATACTTGAAAGCGGGAGGCTGGTGGCCTCCGGTAGTGGCGCACCAAATCGGAATCCCGCCAGAAATTGTAATAAAAACATCTCGCCCTGCTCTTCCCTATTGACATGAGTAATTATGCTTCGTCATGCCTGCGGTTGTGCTTTGGCAGACACGCGGCTGAGGCAAGACTATTTTGGATACAGGAACATTCAGCACACCGTGATTTCCACGGCGGCAAATCCGGCAAAGTTTGAGAAGTTGTGGCAGTAATACTCGGCATTGTGGTTGGCAAGGACGGCGATAACTTGTTTTACCAACCAATCTTTCTCGATAAAAGACGGATCAATAGTTTTGAGAAGCGCAACTTCTTCAAACAGCCCGTTTTCAGGGCGCCGGTTCATAACTGACATAAGCACCACCATATCCAAGCTTTCTATTGACGCGTCCCCTGACGGCGATCAACCGACCGGTAGGACCCTGTGTTGTTTTCCCTGCATTATAATCCTTCTCCAATCGGGATGGAGCGGTTTTGATTCCAAGCCTTGCCAGCGCTTCTTTCGCCAAGTCCGGCAGCGGAGCCACGGGAACCAGTTTGCCATTAATGGATGATTTTTTAGCCTTGGCATAGACGCCATAGCCCAAGCGAATAAGCCGCCCCTCTTTGGCTATATTGCGCAGCGCACGACCTACTTGATCGTAGTCGCTCAAATCCTTGAAATCTTCACGCACGAAAACAGCGCATTTCTTCCGCGCTATTCTGGCCATAATCTTATATTCGATGCTTCCGTATCTACTCATTTTTATTCAATGCCTTGCATTGCAAAAACACGACACTTTTTAAACTAATACAATTTGAATGTATGGCGTGATTACAAACACATATTTCTTGATTTAAATAATTCGTGCTTTCTTCTTATAGTTCTATCTACCTTTATCCCCTGTCGTGCTGCATTCGTTGATCGACATAAGAACGCAAGACGGCGTTGATCTTTGTTTGATAGCCCTTCCCCTGATTGCGGAAAAATTCTAGCACCTCATAATCAACGCGCATGTTGAGGACGGCCTTGGGCTGCGGTAATTCTACCGAGGCTTTAGACCAATCAACCACCATGCCCGCTTCGTCGGCATCGGCAGCAATAGCCGCTTCAATTTCCGCATCCGTCTTAGCAGCAGCTTGCGCCCAGTCGCTTTTGCTCTCGCCGCGCTCCTGCATTGCGCGTAAATCCTTATCCGTGTGCTTGACGATACGCTCTTTCCTCGCCATGTCGTGCCCTCCTGAATGATATAATTCTTCGCGTGTTTTCTCGCCATGTCCAAACGACGGTATAAAACTTCCCTTCGATGATGGAGGTCGTGATATGCCGCGCTTCAACGGGATGATCCGATTGAGCGGTGATAGTCTTCCGTCCGTCGAAAAGCAGCCGCGAATCTATAAAATCAAGCTTGTGCTTCTCAAGGTTCAGTAACCGCTTGTCTTCGTCCCATTCAAACATTTTTTATAGTCTACACAATTTGTATATACATTGCAAGGGAAAGCCATTGGTTGGCAGCGTTTTCTTTTCCCTATTGTCCTGCAACATAGCAAATCGGCGAATAAGTAACAGGGACGAATCCGCCGAAGGCGGCAGAGCGGGTGCTATTCGCTTTGCTCACCGAGCCTGAAGGAGTCTCGGCCTTGCGGTAACGCCCCCTTTCGCAAGCCTAAGGGGTTTCACCCCTCGCGCACGCAAGGGTAAAGGCTTCGCCCGATTGGGGGGTGTCCCCAACCTTCCGGCGCCTACGGCAAGAGCCTTCGGCTTGTGCAGGTTGGGTGATCCCCCTCCCCCCAATCGCCCTTGCGCTTGCTAACCCCAGTCTCGCCGACAGCAAGGTTGCATCACATCGATGCAACCAAAACTGAAAGGAAGAAACCATGACTACACATAAAGCCGTTAAGTCTTGCCCTCTGGGTCAGATTGTCGCCACGCAGGGCGTTCTTGCAAGCGTCCCTGCATAATCCGGCCAACTTCGAACAAAAAATCCGCTAAACCTCGAACACTAATTCCGGAAAAGATCGAACAGTAAATCCGCAAAAGATCGAACACTTTTTTACCCTGACCGGAAAAGGTGTTCGATATTGCCGGAATAAGCACAATACTTGCGGCATGCCAATTGCCTTGTGCAGCACAAGCACTTCCCGTCATAAAGGAAATCACTTGTGCGGTGCAGAGGGTGTAAATGCTTTATGTGTAACGCTTTCGTAATTGTTTATATTGCATTGCACATGCTTTTATTTTTCATGTTATCCATAACCAGGGAAAAAGATGAAACAAAAAGCCATTAAAGCCATCCTTTCTGCGCTTTTTCTTGCAGTGTTATTGTTTTTAGGCGTAACAGTGTCAGCGTCGGTGGAAGCAGCATTGCCAGCAAATTTTGTGTTGATTCACGGCGGCGAGTTTATAATGGGGAGCCCTGAAACGGAATTTGACAGATCTTCTAATGAAGAGACTCAGCATCGGGTGCGGCTGAGCAGCTTTTGCATGAGCAAATATGCGGTGACCGTTGCCGAGTTCAAGAGATTCGTTGAAGCATCGGATTACCAGACTGATGCTGAAAAGGGAGGCTGGAGCTATATTGTCTCCGGTAGTGAGTTTATAAAAGGGAAAGGAATAAACTGGTATCATGGCATTTCGGGTAGAGTGAGACCTCAGAGTGAAAAGAATCATCCAGTTGTGTATGTGAGTTGGAATGATGCGGTGGCTTACTGCAAATGGCTTTCAACAAAAACTGGGAAGCGATTCCGTCTTCCAACAGAAGCAGAACGTGAATATGCCTGCCGGGCAGGTAGCAGAACACCTTTTAATACAGGAGAGAACCTGACTACAAACCAGTCTAACTATAACGGTAATTATCCGTACAAATATAATCCAAAAGGTGTATACCGTCAGAACACGGTTGCGGTTAACAGTTTTTTGCCCAATGCGTGGGGGTTGTACAATATGCATGGTAATGTTGCTGAGTGGTGCATGGACTTGTACCATGGAACGTATTATGACATGTGTTATGAAAAAGGTATTGTGACCAATCCCGCTGGTCCAGGAACCGGTTCGAAGCGTGTGCTTCGTGGTGGGTCCTGGGCCGATAATGCGAGGTACTGTCGGTCGGCTGGTCGAGACTACGCCCCATCAGACGGTCGCAGTGGCAGCATTGGATTCCGCTTGGTTTTAGACCCATAGTCTGTTGGCAGCTCATTCCGACTTTGCTTTTTAGCGAGAGGGCATTACCAACATTTGAGTGAGCAGCTGGTCAGGGTGCATAGAATCGGTAAACCACAGAAAAGCCCTCGCCCCTCCGCTCCGTGCCTCGCTGCCTGTATGCCGCGCCAATTCGCAGAGCGCGCCAATCGCCAGCGGCGTGCTACCGCCCGCAGCGAGAGACTAAGGGACGACATTCATAACGTGCACTATCTCCAACTAAGCCTTATTTCAAAACATTGCTGGGACAAAGGGGGTTGACTGATAAAATCTTATTTTTGTTATACAGAGGGCGACTGAAATTAGGGAAGAACAGTTTAAACAATGTTTGGCCGAGAAGGATGATATCAGCATGACTTCAATCATCATGAACCCCATTGGATACGTTCGCAACGGAGTATCCTCCCAAACCGATCAGGATTGGGGCATTGTAACTTCGAGTGTCGAGCTTTTACCGGATTTCCGTGATGGACTCGTTGGTATTGACCAGTTTTCCCATCTCCTCGTCCTGACCTATCTCCATCAGGCTTCTTTTGATCCATCCACCCAGCTGATACGCAGAGCCCGAGGCCTTGCCTCCATGCCGCTTGTCGGAATCTTCGCCCAGCGTGCCAAAGATCGTCCGAACCCTGTTGGCGTTACCGCTGTGCAACTCGTCTCTGTAACAGACGAGTCCGTTGTCGTCCGTGGCCTCGACGCCATCGACGGCACTCCAGTCCTTGATATCAAGCCGTACTACCCAGTCTACGACAAGGCCGACCAGGCTGTCGTACCCGAGTGGGTCACCCGGCTCATGCAGGGCTATTTCTAATCCTTGCAGTGGGCATAACCGATTTAAAACCATATTTATGACGACCATCGCAGGACATTACGAGAATCACCTCGCTCCTATATATCTATGGGCGATGTTTCGTGAAATAAACCTATGATTTTTTAATATCGAACCAAGTTCTATATCTTTGATGAAATGAGGCATTGCACTTGAGTGCAGATTTTCAAAAACAAGTGGTTTTCAAAGTTTGCCAGGGAGGAGGGAATCCAGGATAAAGAGCTGTGTGAGGCGGTGAGCGAAGCCGAGCGAGGGCTTATTGATGCGGATTACGGAGGTGGAGTCATCAAGCAGAGGATTGCTCGACCAAATGAAGGAAAGTCTGGTGGATTTCGATCGATCATCCTTTATCGTCAGGGCGAGAAGGCATTCTTTGTTTTTGGTTTTCTCAAAAAAGAAAAAGACAACATAAAAATAGACGAGGTACGATGGTTCAAAAAGATGGCTAAAAGTACTTTTGCGCTATCTGAAGATCAACTCGAAAAACTTATTAAAACAGGGGACTTCAGGTCCGTAAAATGCCATGAATAAAGTCAAAACATATAAGAGCGACGCATTTGCCTCGATCCATGAAACCATGTCCGGCATGTATGATGCTGGTGTTATTGACAAAAAGACAATGCGTCAATTTGACGAAGCTTGCCTGACACCAGTTCATGCGTTCACCGCCACAGAGATCAAGGCTTTGCGTGAACGTGAGGAGGTGAGCCAGACAGTTTTTGCCCTTTATATGAATGTGAGCAAAGATTCTGTCAGTCAGTGGGAACGGGGAATCAAAAAGCCCGCAGGCCCAACACTGAAACTTCTTTCACTCGTGAAGCAGAAAGGGCTCGCGGCTATCTCATAATCCAAAAATAATCGGCTCCAAAAGCAGGGCAAGTGAAATAATGAACCGCAAACGACCTCTTTCAATCCGTCAAATCCGGACATTGCAGAACACGCTCAACATCCCTGCAGAAGTCCTGCTCAAAGAGTATTAAGACTTTCGCAGACAATCGTAGGTTGTTGACTTTTAACCGGCTCTAAGTTCTGTTTTCTTTGCTGTGCCAGACCCGGATAATAACAACTGTATCGTTTTCGTCGCGCATATTATAGCGAAGAACAAATGCTCCAGCCCCACAAGGTACGACCCATTCGCGTCTTCCAGTGTCATCGTCCATTGGGCGTCTGATGTCTGGTATTGATTGTAGAAAACCCGCTCCGTCCAGAATAGCCTTTGCTGCTCGTGTTGCTGCAGCGGGGATTTTTTCGTGCAAGGACGTATAAAGCCGCTCGACATCGGCTAATGCCTCTGGTAGCCATTTTATTTGGGGCAAGATTTCACCTTTCCTTGCGCCAGATTTTCTAGCCATGCAGCAGCTTTGTCATGGGGTACAGCTTCGCCGGTTAATTGATAATGTTCCCAGCGTTCCATATCCTCGCGTTTTTCCTGCTCGTATTTTTCTTCGCGATCTAAGAATGTCTCGATTGCCTTGCACATGAGCCAGTGTGGCGACCTGTCGCGGATGCGAGCCAACGCTGCAAGCCGTTGCTGGGTGGTGTCGTCTAACTTGACGCCTTTTGTCTGTGACATGACCAAATCTCCTTTTTCGTAAAAGGAAGCACTTATTTCAACCTTTAGCAACCTTGGGGGATAGGGGAGATTCATAACGTACACTTTCTCCAAACAACCCTTCTTCCTGCACAATCTTTCTCACTCACAGTACGAAGGGGAGTGAAGTGTACCATCAAGTTAATCATCTCGGTTTTTCTGTCTCAGTCTGAGAAGAAAAAGATCGGCAAATAAATCGGCAAATTATATAGCTTATTCTTAGTAACTTGTTTATATAAAGAAGGAAATAATATTTTATAATCGGCAATATTATGATCTTTGAAACGCCGCCACGTCTTGAGCCCTGTCTTCCCGAGTCATTGGAGTACAGCATTGTCGATCTGATTGCGTCTCTTTCAAC
>Ga0316221_1004729_pt1 | contig 10099 bp, 11 predicted proteins | sample TBH18007metaG_FD_206003 | JGI IMG/M metagenome (GOLD analysis project Ga0316221, IMG submission 206003) | Freshwater microbial communities from Trout Bog Lake, Wisconsin, USA - TBH18007 | ecosystem: Environmental > Aquatic > Freshwater > Lake > Hypolimnion/Profundal zone | place: USA: Wisconsin... | reverse complement strand
GTCACCAACGTCATCGGACGGCACCTCCGACCCGATGATGCACCGAGCAGGAACTGACATCTCAAAAGTGCGCGTTGCTGACATTCTCATTTTGCGCCCACATTTTGAGTCGCCATACTGGCCATTATGCGATTTTGCGGGCGGGGGCGAGTGCCACCTGTGTGATTGAAAATCGTCCGTCAAACTTGTATCGTACAGGCGAAAAGTGTGGAGACCGGCTATGGGCATTAAGTGTAAGGTTTTTTGCGGTAGTGTCGGCAACTCCGACCCTATCGGTGAGCGCTCATTTGATGCAGTTCCACGTATTGGTGAGCATATATCTTTGCTGGCAACGGACCCTAATCCGCCAACAGAACACCGCGTCAATCGGGTTGTTCATTACCCAACAGACTTTTCCACTCTGGATCATCCTACCATACACATCTTTGTAGACGGCGTGTCTTCATAAATCGCGGCGTGCTTTAGCCTTGCCGTCCCCATGGTTGGTTTGGGTCAAAAATGCCATCAATCAATCTTGCCAAATTCGGATCGCCAACAGCCTGCCCAACCATAAATATCCTCATCAATCGCGTACTGTCTTGTACGCTATGTCCTTCCAACATTTTACTAGCCGCATTGAACCCGCCCGGATAGCGCGCCCCCCATACTTTGTAATTTGCCTTTAATATTTCTGCTGCTAATATCATTCCACAAATAACAATAAGACTTTCATCCTTTGTCTTTCGTCGCCACGCGCTTTTCCAACTAGACAATACGTTGCGCGTATCTTCAAAGGCCATGATGGTGACCATCGTCTCCTTGTGCCAGAGGATGTCTTCGTAATTGCTTGGCTGTCTGGTGTGCAAAGTGTTTACGTACATCGCACAACGCTGCACTAGCTGCATCGGGATGCCGCCCAAAATGGTATCCTGCTCCATCGCCCCTCGCATCTAACGGGTAACCAACGGACGTTTTTTCGCCCGCGCGGGCTGCTGTCTTCATAAGACTGATTATCACACCCGGCCTCGCGGCCCGTCCACCCTACTGTAGGGCGAAGTTTGTCACGGCGGCCGGCGCACGGCAAGGGCGTCCGCCGCCCGAGGTTCCTGTTACGAGCGCGTGACGGAATTTTCGGCGTTTTGGGCTTACACCCCCCCCTTGAAAGATCGAGGCGATGCCGCTATCATTTCCGTAAGTTCGGATCACTTTTCTTGAGGGGCGGCGATGGCTGCGACGCTGGCTGAAGGAAACGCCCTGACATCGACCGAGGTAGCGGCGGTGGCATCCGTTTCCACGCGCTACCTCAGCCACTTGATCGAGGAGCACTTCCTTCCCGTTGAGCTTTACGCCCGTGAAGGCCGGCGATGGTTTCGCCCGTCTGCGGCAGCCTTCGCCGCGTTCGACAATCGAGTGGCCGATATCCTGACCCCGAGCGCACGCCGAACCATCATCCGCGAGATGGTGACGAGACACCATGCCGAGCTCGCCGAGAGCGACGCGTGGCTCCAGTGGTCGATGCCGTGCCTGGAAAACCTCGGGATTATCATCGACCTGGTCAAGGTCGACATGACCGAATCATTCAGAAATGTTGGAGCAAACATGGGCCTGCTGTTTGAAGCCCGGCAAATGGTCGTGAGAGACCCTGAAATCCTGTCTGGCACCCCGGTCATTCGCGGAACGAGAATTGCCGTTTATGATGTTGCCGCGTCTGCCGAGAACGGCCTGCCGTTGGAACGGATTCTGAAGGCATACTCAGATTTGACGGAGCACCAGGTTGCCTTGGCGCGTCTTTGGGTCAAAGCCAATCCGCCGATGGGACGGCCGAAGAGGGCGGTCGGCCCCGCAGATCGGGCTACGGTGATGGCCAAGCGGGTCGTGCGTCGCCGGAAGGCGGCATGAAGCTGCTGGTTGATAACTGCCTGAGCGAGGAACTCGCGCATGTGGCGATCGAACGCGGGCACGCCGAAGCGACCCATGTCCGGTGGATCGGAAAGGGCGATTGGAAGGACTGGAACTTGAAGGGCCTCATCGACGATGGGGGCTACACGTTCGTCACCAAGAATTCCGTCGATTTTCGCGGCCCAAAAAACAACAAGGGCTCCAAAGGCGAACACGCCAAGCTGGCCCTCCATGCTGGACTTATTTGCCTGAATGGCCCGCTGGGAATGGACTTGGACCTCCAGTTGGAGCTTTTCCTGACGGCGCTTGATGCGATCGACGAGGACGCCGACCTCATCAACGTCGCCCTGGAAGTGACGTTGGAGAGTTTCGAGGATAGCGAGCTCCTTGTGGAGCGCTACCCCATCCCCAAGAGCGGCCCCTATGCGCGGCCGATCGATCACGCCAGCCGCGCGACAGCACGCTCGAGCACATGAATCTTCTGGTTCCGCTCGACGCCGTACAGCTGCCGCAACGATAACGTGGCCGCGTCCAACAGCGGAAACTGCCGGCAAACTGCCGGCCAATGACGACTAAAGTTTGACAGGTGGCCGAGGCGCAACCGATTGAAATTACCGGATGGTCGTGGCCTTCGATTTCAAACGCGACATCGCCACCATCAAGTTTATCGGCACCCACGGCAAATATGACCGAATCGACGCGCTGACCATCGACTTGTTCTGAGCGAAAGAGGTGTGACATGCCCGAGATCAGGCCAATCCGCGACGACGAATCCCATGCCGCCGCCTTGGCCGAAATCGACCGGTTGTGGGGTGCGGCGGACGGCAGCCAGGACGGCGACCGTCTTGAGGTGTTGGCGATCCTGATCGACGACTTCGAGCGCAAGCGCTGGCCGACCGCGCGGGTCGACCCAGTCGAGGCGATCAAGGCTCATCTGCAGATGAACGGGCTGGCCCAGGCCGATCTGGCGAAACTACTCGGCTCCGAACCGCGAGCATCCGAAATCCTCAATCGGCGGCGCCGCCTCACCGTCGATATGATCGCCAAACTCACCAGCGCCTGGGGTCTCCCCGCCGACTGGCTCGTCCAGCCTTACGATTTGGCCTGCTGCGTGACGAAGAACGACGCCGCGAGGGCGACGAAGACCGGGACCCATCCCGGCCTATCCGGCAACCGCTTTGCCATCCGGACGGCGGCCAAGGCGCTCGGATAAGGGGGCGCCGGCCAGCGGGGACGACGGGCGCGGTTCCCAATCCAGACCAGCCCCTCCGGACCTCCGTCAAACCGGCCGGTATTTTAATGGGGGCCTATCCCTTGGTAAGCGGCCCGCGCACGCCCGGTAAGCAGATCGCTTGGCCATCGGATTCCTGCGGCGTGAGCGGCTTGCCGCCCCAGCCAGACAGAGCCACCGTAACGCTCCCGCGGACAGGGCAGGGAGATTGATCATGGCGACGATGGCGGCACCAGCAGAACAGCAACCGAAACTCCTCAGCGTCGATTTCGATGACGGCTATTCCAACGCAACCCGCAAAGGCTACGCCTGCGACTGGAAGCGGTTCATCACGTGGTGCCTTGAGAGCGGCCACCAGCCCTACCTCATCGGCCCAGAGACCGTTGCCGCGTTCGTGGATGCCCATGCCGATATCTTGCGGCCAGCCACCGTGTCGCGGGCGATTGCCGCCATCGGCGTGGCCCACCGCGACCGCAACATGGCAGACCCAACCAAGGCCCGCGTCGTCCGCGTGGCGATGAAACGGATGTGGCGAGTGCGCGGTCGTCGGCAAAGACAGGCGTCACCAATCAACTTCGCAATGCGAGGCAAGATGCTGGCGGCGGCTCGGGACGACCTGCTCGGCAAGCGCGACAAGGCGATGCTGGCCGTCGCCTACGATGTCGGGTGCCGCCGCTCGGAATTGATGGCCCTGCGGATCCAGGACATGGAGCGCGAAGACGACGGCTCGGCCACCATCCTGCTGGCAAAATCCAAGGTCGACCAAGAGGGACGCGGGCTGATCCGCTACCTCGCCCGCGACACGCTGGCCGTGCTCGACCGCTGGCTTGCCGCCGCGAAGATCGTGGACGGCGTGCTGTTCCGTAGCGTCAACGTCCACGGCCAGGTGCGCGGCCCGCTCCCCGTCGATGAAGTGGCCCGGATTTTCAAGAAAATGGCCGAAGACGCGGGCTATTCCGCCGATGTCGTCAAGAACATCAGCGGCCATAGCACCCGCGTCGGCATGGCCCAGGACATGGCTGCCGCTGGCATCGACATCGCCAGCATCATGAACGCGGGGGGCTGGCGGACACCTAACATGCTTGCCCGTTACATCGAAAGGCTGTCAGCACGGCAGAGCGCGGCCGCTCGGTTGGCGGCATTCCAGAATCGGACGTAGGAAACAGCCAAAGACATCATTTCCGTGTATTCGCGAGGCAGGCGACGAACTGGGCCCCGAGGTGCCCCTTATTGAATATTTCGCGGAAAATTTGATGTTCGGCCGTTGTGCACAAGGTCACGAGACGTCCCCGCACACGCTCGCCGCCGGTCGCATCGACAACAAGACGCGCGCCGCTGAAATGCTCATTGAGCTTATCGTCCAGGACCTTGGTAACATCCCTTACGGCTCGACGCGCCACACTCCGCCGCTGGCGAGGATGCCGTCATACATCGCGTCTGGAGCGATATCCAGGCCGCATGCCGGCCAGGTGACGGCGCCAAGATCTACCGCCGCGCGCGCAAATTCGATGGGATCGGCCAAGGCGGCAAAAACGCCGGCATCAGGGCTTTTGATCAGCTCGGCCATCTCGACAGTGCCCTCGGTGCCGTCGAGAAATTTGACGTGCAGCAGATAGCCAGGCATGGCGCGAACGCTGGCGACACGCCAAGACGCCGACGGAATGAAAGCCGGCGCGCCGGCTAGGCCAGCGGCGGAATAGGCTTCGGCGTTTGTCTGGCGCGGCATAGCTCCCAATCCTCCAATAGTTCCACTCGGTGATCCTGCGCCCATTCCAAGGCCATGGCCATGGCGCGGCGAGGCAGGCTGCCTTTGATTATTTCGAGGGTCAGAATGTTGATCAACGCTTCGTGTTCGGCATATGCCGCATGAAAGTGCGGCGGAGCGTGATCGCTCCAATACATCTGGATAACCAGGCCGTAAAAGAAGCTGATAGTGGGCATTTCTCGATCCGTCTGGCCGGCTGTCGGGATGGTATGGCGCGGTGCGACGGGGCGCAAGCCCCGTCAACCAGCCAAGCCGGCCAGGCAAGGACGTGACGGTGGCGGAAATGCGGTGGCCAAGATGCCTCTGGCCAAGGTGTCGAGTACCCGTTCCTTGGGTGAAAACAGGCCGGCGAAGGGAAAGAAGCCTGCTTGATCGAGGGCGCCGATGCGACCGGCGCTGCCTGCGCCCCAAGTAACCGCCGCGTCCGCGTCAGCCGGCTGGCCCAGCACTGGCGCCGATGATCACGGCCCGCACTGCGTCAGGGTGCCGCTGGCAGCAATCCCAGGCGCTGGTCGATCAGCTCAACGATCGCCGCCGCAGTGCTGGCAGGCGTGCCGCTGGCGTCCACCATGCAGGCGTTGTGCCTGCCGTCATCCAGGCACGCCCGGTAGCCGGCTCGCACCTGGTCCGTGAAGCCGGCCCCCATGCGGTCGTGCCGGTCCTCGGCGGTGATGCGGCCGCCGGCCCGGGCGGCGACGATTTCTGGTGGCGCATCGAGGATGACGGTGAGGTCCGGCATGATCCCGCCGGCGGCCAAGTCGTGAAGCTGAATCACCGCGCCGTATCCGACCATCATGGCGTGGCCCTGGTATGCGATGCTGGAGGCGACGTAGCGGTCGCACAGCACCCAGCGGCCGACGGCGAGCGCCGGCAAAATGGTCGCGCGCAGGTGCTCGACACGGGCGGCGGTGTGCAGCAGCAGTTCGGCCATGGGCGACCAACGACCCGGCTCCCCTTCGACGAGCAGGCGGCGGAGATCCTCCGCAGCCTGGCTACCGCCTGGTTCCCGGGTTAACAGTACGTCCAGGCCGTGGCGTTCGAGATCGGCAGCAACCAAGCGGGCGACCGTGGACTTGCCAACGCCGTCGATACCCTCGATGGCGATGAAGCGGCCGTGCGCCTTCACAGGGGCTGGCCGGCGGGGATGGTGGTGAAGGACATCTGCGCCTCGTCGTGGTCCTGCTGGACGATGCCTGACGCCGGCGGTTCCGTCTACGGAGTCGGCGGACCCTAGCGCACTGACGACCACCACCCGGCCTGGGTGGCGACCGGCCACATGCGGTCGATGGCGCTTTGGCAGGCAGCGGCCCTATGCGAAAGGATCGACGCCGGATCCGCGCCAAGTGGCAGCGGTCAAGGATTATGCCGTCCGGTCCGCCGGCCACACACTGGGGGCCGCCAGCGCAGGATCGGGCAATTCGCCCCTTCTCATCTGCGGCCATCTGCGACATCTGCGGATAAATCAAATCACCGCCCGTAGCCAAATACCGGCCGACACCTCGGAGAGGTGTCAGCGGAGTGCGAGCACGAAGCAAACGAGTCGTTTCAAGAATTGGCCGCTATGACTCGGCCCTCGACCGGGGGGCATAACGCTCATTGCCGAGCGAGTGTGCCGGCATGTCCCACCAAATCCGGACTGGTCCAAGAGCCAATTGCAAAAGTATGGCAAACTGGTAGACTTCCGCGCCTGGCAATGCGGCTCGTTTCGGACTGACGTCCGGAAAGGGGCTATCCAGGGGGGTCTCTAGTCCATGTCCGCGCAGTCTCGCCACGATACCCGCCACCGTTCGGCCGGCATTGATTATCCCTATCGGCATTCGACCGGCATTGACCACACCCGCCGGCGCTCGGCCGGCATTGACCGTTCCCATCGGCGGGCGGCGCGGACTTGATCCGGATGGGAGAAACATCGATGTCTCCCGATGCCGGGTTCGACCAATTTCTTGGCAGCGGCGACACCACGGCGATGGAAGCGGCCGCGCCTTCTCCCGCATTTATCGCCACCCTGACCAAGGAACTGCGCGGGCTCGCCCGCCAGATCAATCCAGGCTGCGAGGTTGCCTTCGTCGAGTCCTTGATGGGCGAGGGCGACGCCCTGATCCGCTCGGGCGCGCCCGATGGTTCCAAGCGTCCGGTCGCCGGCAAGTACGAACCGATGCTGCGCCTGGCCACCGTTTCCCTCGATCTCGGCTCGTTCGACCCGGTCGACACCACCTTCCACGAATTGTGGCATTCGCTGGAAATCCTGCTGACCGACCGTGAGCGGGCGATCCTGCACCAGGAATACCCACCTTCGGGGCGGCGCTCCCACGAGGAGCGGGTGGCCTACGCCTTCGCTTCCTGGGCGACCAAGCGCCACCAGGTCGGCCGGGAGGTTTACGGCATCTTCGGCAAGGTGCGCACCTTGATGTGGCGCCTTGGTCACGCCATGCAGGGCCACGGCTTCACCGATCCCCACCAATTGTTCGAGAAGGCCTATCGCGGCAAGATCGGGGGCAGCGCTCAGCGCCGCCGCGCCGCCGAACGGCTGGTGTCGCGGCAGCCGGCCCGGATTTATTCACTGGGCGAGTCCGTCGCTTCCGGTCCGCCCAGCCCGCGCGCGGTCCGCCGCGAAGTGGCCAGCTTGGAGGCCCGCAGCCCTCGCAGGACCCTGGTCGGGCCCGACGATCCGGCGGTGATGCTGGCCGGCCACGCCAGCCGCTTCCATACCGCGATCGCGGCGATCGCCGCCGGCCAACCGGCCGGGATCGAGGCTGAGCGACGCACCCAGCGATTGCTTGCCGCCCTGCCGGCCGCCGGCCGCGACATTGACGCCGCCACCGCCGCTGCGGTGCGGCTGCGGGATGGTGACGTGCCGGCCCCCCTGGTCGCGTCGCTGCTGCCGCATCTGCCACTGCTGGCGGCGGGATTGGAGCGGCTGGAAGGCCTCGCCGGCGAGGATCGTCGCGACCTGGCCCAAGATTGCCTGACCGCGATTCATGGCGATTGGGCGAATCACACGCTTTCGCCCGCTCATCCCGTTTGGCCCCCCCATCCCATTTGGATCGAGGATCGGCAACGGCGCGCCCTCGGCGACGGCGTCTGGGAGTCCCTCGGCATTGTTCCGGCATTGGCCTTCTCGACCGGCGAGACCGCCAGTCCGCCGGTTCCGGCCGACCTCGCCGCGACCGTTCGCGCCAGCCTCGGTCGGGGCGTCGACGAATCGGGTCTCGGCGTCTCGACTGCCCAGCTGGGGGCGCTGGATCGGGACAATCCCGACAATTCGCCGATCCTCAATCTAATGTTCGCGTCCTCCCTGTCGGGCGACACCCTGGCCACTGCCGCCTTTCCGATCGACGACGAGGCCGGAACCGCCTCGGATGCGGCTGCGACCATGGGGTTTCGTCTACTCGCCGATTCAGCCGGCAAGCCGTCCTGGCAGATCGACGAGATTCGGGTCGAAAGTCCGCTCGTCCGCGAGGAAATGGACCGCTGGCATCTCGCCCGGATGATGCTGGCCCATACCGTCCGCGAGGGGCACCGGGTGGTGCCGGGGATGACCGACCCCTACGATCTGTGGCGGACCCTGGCCCCGGACATCGATCACGACGCCTTCGTCGACGATCCCTCCTATCGCCGCCGGGTGCTCGACGCCCTCGGCCATGCATTCGAACCGCCCCAGGCGGAAGCGTTCAGCACACCGCCCCTGTCCAGCGATCTCGACAACAACGGTCATTGGCGCCCGGAAGCGGTAGACCGCGCCGCCGACACCTTGCTGCGGGTCCTGAATGATGCCCCCAGTAACTTCGAGCCGGACCTGCTTGACGCCTTCAACGGTCTCGGGGTGATCAACTCCATCCCCAGGATGTATCGCGCCGTCCATGACATGGGGCAGGGCGTTCCCGGCGCCGCCCGTGACGCAGCCTTCGCCGCCGCCGACTTCATGACGGCGACCGGCGGACTTTTCAGCACCGACGCCGTCGGCGCCGCCGATCGCGCTATCGACTCCCTTCCCTTGGCCGAAGGCCCCAAGCGACGGCTGAAACGCGACGTCGGCCCCGCCCTACTGGCCGCCTCCTACGCCGAACGCCTGCTCGCCGTCTGCGAATGGGCCGGCGTGAACCGCGACGACCCCCGTCTCGCCGCCCTCGGCCGGGGCATGATCGCCCTCGCCGGCGACCCGGCCCGGATGGTGACCGCCGGCAACAAGCATGCCGAGGCGGTTTGGCGCAGGAGCCAGGACTTCCGCCGCCTGGTGGCGTCGCTCGGCCTCGCCGGCGGGCCGGAAGGCCCAACGTGGGCTGCGGGCCCGCATGGAAACGGGCATGCCGGCGATGCCGGCGAGGGCGATCATGCCCCGGCCGAGGACTATCCTCCGGCCGAGACCAACCCGCCGGACCAGGATCTCCCGCCATTCCAGGTGCCGGATGGGAAGGCGGCTGTGAGCTATTCCCTGGTCGACACCAAGGCGCGCAACCACATCATCGCCGATCCGGCCGGGTTGGGGGGCGGCGGCGAGGTTGAGCGCTTCCGCCGCAATGTCGAGGCGATTCGCACCTTGAAGGCGCTGGAGGCCGACGGTCGCAAGCCGACGGCGGAGGAAAGCCGCTTGCTTGCCGGCTATACCGGTTTTGGCGGATTGTCCGAGGCGGCGTTCGGGACCAAGGATGGCGCCGGTCTTCGCCGTCTGCGCGCCGATCTCGGCCATCTGCTCGACGACGTCGAGTTGACCTCGATGCGGGCCTCGACCCCCAACGCCCATTACACCGACGGCCGGATCGCCGCCGCCATGTGGCGGGGCTTGGCCCATCTCGGTTTGGAACGTGGCCGCGCGCTGGAGCCCTCGGCCGGGCCCGGCTGGTTCCTCGGGTTGCAGCCGGAGGACATGCGCGACCGAGTCGCCACTACAGCAGTCGAGCTCGACAGCGTTTCCGGGCGCATCGCCCGTCTGCTCTATCCCCGCACCACCGTCCATATCGGCGGATTCGAGCAGGTGGCGCTGCCCGACAACTTTCACGACGCGGTGATCGGCAACGTGCCGTTCGGCAGGTATGGTGTCGCCGATCCCGCCTATTCCCATCTCAGTCCATCGATCCACGATTGGTTCCTGTTGAAGGCCGTCGATCGCGTCCGCCCCGGCGGCGTCGTCGCGGTGCTGACCAGCCGCTACACCCTCGACAAGGCGGAACCGGCCATTCGCGAAGCGTTGCGGGACAAGGCGACGCTGCTGACCTGCTTGCGCCTGC
>Ga0316221_1004721_pt1 | contig 10123 bp, 11 predicted proteins | sample TBH18007metaG_FD_206003 | JGI IMG/M metagenome (GOLD analysis project Ga0316221, IMG submission 206003) | Freshwater microbial communities from Trout Bog Lake, Wisconsin, USA - TBH18007 | ecosystem: Environmental > Aquatic > Freshwater > Lake > Hypolimnion/Profundal zone | place: USA: Wisconsin... | reverse complement strand
CGATGTCATGAATTCCCCAATGTTTTATTTGAAATCAGAAACATTTGGCGGACAGGGTGGGATTCGAACCCACGGTGAGCTTCCACCCACGGCGGTTTTCAAGACCGCTGCCTTAAACCACTCGGCCACCTGTCCGCACGAAAACGCGGCTAACGTGCCTTTTTCGGTTTGTCACCCCCTTTGGCAATGCGCGCGCCGTCGTGCGCCGTCGTGGTGTAACGCGCTGTCATGAAAACGGCACGGGCTGACACAGGCGTTGATGTCGCTCTTGTCCTCGGGCGCTATGCTGTGCGAAGGGCAGAAATATGAAGTCTAGCTTGAAATTTCGTGGCGCGGTGGTGGTCGTTATGGCCGGTTTGGCGCTGATATGGTCGTCTGCCGGTTGGTTGGCCCATGCGCAATCGGTGGGCGGAGGCGGCTTTCAGGGCTATGTTCAGGTGCTGGCGGCCCGCGCACGCGCGGAGGGGGTATCCGAACCTACCATCGCTCGGATGACGGCGGGGCTCAGCTACAACCCGCGGGTGGTCGAACTGGACCGCAATCAGCCGGGCTCTGGGGTGGGGGCGAACCCGGCTGCCGCGCCCGATTTTGGCCCATACTACCGCGCGCACGTCGATGGCGCGAGAATTAGCCAAGGCCGCGCCATGTACGCCGCCACCGCGCGCTGGATACCGGGCATCGAACAACGTTACGGCGTACCTGCGGGCATTTTGCTGGCGATCTGGGGAAACGAGACGAATTATGGCCGTTATTCCGGCGATTTCGATCTGGCCCGCAGCCTTGCAACGCTGGCCTATGATGGTCGCCGCCGCGAGTTATTCGCCAGCGAGTTCGTCGCATTGCTCAAAGTCGCCGACAGGGGCATCCCGCGTGAACGCTTGGTGGGCAGTTGGGCAGGGGCCTTTGGCAACCCGCAGTTCCTGCCATCCACCTATCTGCGGGTGGCGGCGGACGGCGATAATGATGGCCGCATCGACATCTGGAACGACCGTGCCGACACCATGGCTTCCATAGCCAATTATTTCCACGACGCGGGCTGGCACGCGGGTGAACCATGGGGCGTGCGGGCGGCGGTGCCGGCGGGGCTCAGCCGGCAGGGCATCGCCAGCGGTCTGGTTTCGCCAGAATGCGCCCGCGTCCATGCCCGCTATTCACGCTGGCTGACTGTGCGCGAATGGCGAGGGTTGGGGGTGCAACCGATGGGCCGGATTGGCGAAAACACGCTGGCCGCATTGATAGAGCCCGACGGACAGGGTAAAACCGCATTCTTATTAACCGGGAATTATCGGGTTATCCTGCAATATAACTGCTCCAATTACTATGCACTGAGTGTGGGGCTGCTGTCCGATGAAATTTCGCGATAATCATTATCTGCCGTTGATGGCTCTGGTATTGCTGGCAGGCGCCGGCAGCCAAACTGGCATGGCGCAGTCGCGCATGACGGGCAGAAGCGGCCCTGCGGCGGACTTTCCGATGACGGTGGGCGCGCCCTATTCGATCGGCTCCACCAGCTATACCCCCGCCGACACCATGAATTATGACGCGGTGGGCTATGCAGCGGTTGCCGATGATGGCGATACGACGATCTCTGCCGCGCACCATACGCTGCCAGTGCCCAGCTATATCGAGGTGACCGCACTGGATACCGGGCGCACCATTTTGGTTCGTGTCGCGCATCGCGGACCGATGGACAGCAACAGCGTGGTTGCGCTGTCGTCGGGCGCTGCGGCTCAGTTGGGGGTAGGTGACCATGCCGCCGTGCGCGTGCGCCGAGTCAACCCGCCCGAAAACGAGCGCGAATTGCTGCGCTCTGGCGGCACCGCGCCCGAGCGTATGAATACGCCAAAGCCTTTGCTTTCGGTGCTGATGCGCAAATTGCAGCCCGGCGCGCCGGTGGGCCTGAACCCTTCTTCCGCAGTCAGCGTGGGGCAGCCAGCAGGCGGCTCTATGCACCCCATGATGCCCTCGATGACGGCACCGCAAGTGAAAGCAATGCCAAGGAGGCACTCAGCGCCGCAACAACTGATGCCCGCAGAACAGGCCGCAACCCAGGCTGAAATGCCGCCTGAAGCTCAGCCTGCCATGGCAGACATGGAACCCGTGACGCCAATGAGGCCCATGCCTGCCGCACACACGCGCGGTGCCGTCCACGCGAAATCAGAGCATATCGCAACCGTTAAAGCCCCGCCTAGGGCCGAAAAAACACCCATGCCCGCCGAACCGGTTGAAGCCGGTTCGTGGGTCATTCAGGTCGGGGCCTTTGCCGACAAATCCCATGCCGAAGCGTTGGCTGCCAAGATCGGCGGCAAGATCAGCCCATCGGGCCATTTGTGGCGCGTCCGCACGGGGCCTTACGCTTCACAGCGCGCTGCGGATGCGGGTCTGGCGAAGGTGCGGGCGGCGGGCTATAGCGGCGCTCGAATCCAGCACGCCGACTGACCAAACCCCGGTCAACAGCGTCGCTGAAGCGTGACGACAGGAACCGGCTTGACCAAGAATAGACCGCTGACCGGCAATCGGATGGCCGGCATGATGCTCATTTGCTTGGCAAGCGGGGCCCTGTACGCCGCCCCCGGCAACGCACCGGTGAAAGGCGCTATGGCTGCCGGTATGGCTGTGCCCGCGCCAGTTGCGCCAACATATACTCCACCGCCCGCCGAGCCGCTACCCCCCGGCGTGGTGCCGCTATCAGGCGATGTCGATGCCGCGCCCGAGGCTTTGCTGGTCGATTTGGGGTCCGGCCGCACGCTCTACGCCCGCGATCCAGACCGGCGCTTTGTCCCGGCATCCGTCACCAAAACGATGACCGCCTATTTGGCATTCCACCTGATGGCGCAGGGCAAGCTGCGCCCTGATCAGGTTTTTACCGAGAGCGACGACGCCTATCGCCACTGGCACGCCACCGGCAGCCGCATGTTCCTGAACGCCCGGCAACCGGTGACAGTGGACCAATTGCTGACAGGTATCATGACCGTGTCGGCCAACGATGGCTGCATCGTGCTGGCCGAGGGCGCCGCCGGCAGCACAGAAAAATGGGTTGCCATGATGAACGCCGAGGCGCACGCGCTGGGCATGACCGGCAGCCATTTCGGCACCCCCAATGGCTGGATGGATGGCGGCAACACCTATTACACCCCGCGCGATCTGGTGAAGCTGGCTGATGCGATGATCACCCGCTACCCGGCCTATTACCACCGCTATGTCGGGCAAGCGTCGATGACATTCAACGGCATCACCCAGTCCAACCACGACCCTATCCTCGATGTTCCGGGGGCTGACGGCATCAAGACCGGCTTTACCAACGAGGCACACTATACCTTCCTAGGCTCGGCGATGCGTGATGGGCGGCGGCTTGTCATGGTGTTGGCGGGGGTTCCCACCGCGAAGCAACGGGCGCGCGCCGCCCGCGCACTCATCGAGTGGGGCTTTGCCGCGTGGGATACGCATCCCTTGCTGGCGGCGGGCGTGCCGGTGGGCACAGTGGCGGTGGATGGCGGCATGGCAACCGAGGTGCCCGTCGTCACCCCGCGCGCCTATGGCGTTACCGTGCCCAAGGGCGCGCGACCTGCCGTGACCATGCATTTTATCCCGCGTGGGTCACTGGTGGCGCCGGTCACGCGCGGGCAGGAAGTGGGCAATCTGGAGGTGCATGTGGCCGGCGAAGCGCCCTATTATGTACCGCTGGTGGCGGGGGCGAACGTGGCCGCCGGCACGATGATGCAGCGCTTTTTGGCGCGTGTGAAGGGGGCTCTGTGATGTCCGCAAGCGAACAAGCACCGGGCCGCTTTATCACGCTGGAGGGCGGCGAGGGGGCTGGCAAATCCACCCAGGCACGTTTGTTGGCCGAGGCCTTGCGCGCTCGCGGCCTGGAGGTGGTGCTGACCCGCGAGCCCGGCGGCACCCCCGGCGCAGAGGCCATCCGCGCGCTGTTGCTGGATGGGGAGCACAACTGGGGCCCCCGCGCAGAGGCGTTGCTGTTCGCCGCCGCCCGCGCCGACCACGTGGAAAAGCTGATCCGCCCCGCCTTGGCGCGCGGGGCATGGGTGATCAGCGACCGCTTTCTCGATTCAAGCCGCGCCTATCAGGCCGGAGGCTTTAGTATTCAAAGATGGGGGTGGGGAATAGACGACGCAGAAATTCGAAGCCTGCACACAATAGGTAGTGTGGGGCTACTGCCAGATATGACGTTGCTGGTAGTAGTGTCGCCAGAAATTGCAGGCAAGCGACTGATAGCGCGCGATGCCGGAGTGGCAGACCGCATTGGCGGCAGAAGTGCCTCTTACCACGCGCGGGTCGCAGATGCCTTTATTGGCATGTCTAGTGCCGAGCCAGACCGCTTTAGAGTTGTTAATGGCAATGCGCATGTACGAAACGTACACGCCGCGATCATGGATGCAATAACCCCGCTGCTGGGCGACACAGCGTGATTGGCGCCCCCCTCACTGGCCACGACGAGGCGTGGCGCGAATGGCGCAGTGCGATGGCTTCGGGCCGGATGCATCACGCGTGGATTTTGGCGGGGCCGCAGGGCGTCGGCAAGGGGCTGTTTGCCCGCGCCGCCGCCGCTGAACTGGTGGCGGAACCCGGCGTGTTGCAGCCCTCGGTGGAAAACCACCCAGACATTCTGATCCCCGAGCATCCACCAGAAAACAAGGAAGAAATCAAAAAACGCGAGGCGGGAGAGAGTTTCACCACCAAACGTTCGATCCCCATCGACCAGATCCGCGTGATGCAACACCGGCTGAACACCCGGCCTACGCTGGGGGCGCGGCGCGCGGTGATCATCGACCCTGCTGACGACATGGAAAAGGCCGCCGTCAACGCGCTGCTCAAGAGCTTGGAGGAGCCTCCGGTCGGCACGTTTTTCCTGCTGGTGGCGCACCGCGTAGGGCGTTTGCTGCCGACGATCCGGTCGCGCTGCCGGATGCTGCGTTTTGCTCCGCTGGCAGCCGCCGAGGTTGACCGGATTCTGACCCGTTCCGCCCCGCAGGCCGACGCCGCGACGCGCGCTGCTGCTGTGGCTGCGGCGGGTGGCTCGCCGGGGGTGGCGCTGGGCTTTGTCGATGCGGGGCTGGGCGGGGCGCATTCGTTGATGCTGCGCCTGCTGCGGGAGGGTGATGCCGGACTGACTTTGCGCGGTGCCTTGGCCGAGCAACTGGGCGCACGCCCCACACGGCCCCGCGTTCTGGCGATGATCGAACTCGCCCGCAGCGTGCTGGCCAGCGAATTGCGTGACGCCGCGCCCACCGCCCAAGCGCGGATCATAGAGGCACACGTCGCGCTGACCCGTCTGGCCGGGCAGGCCCCCAGCTATAATTTTGAGCCGCCGCTGGTGGCGCTGGAGATCGGCGGCTTGCTGGCAGGGGTTGCTGGCGCGGGCCAGTCTGCCTAGAGAGGCAGGCCACGTTCCTCTTTGAAAGCCCCGCGCCCGATTATGGCCGATAAATTCTATATCACCACCGCCATCGCCTATCCCAATGGCAAACCCCATATCGGCCACGCCTATGAGGCGATCGCCGGCGACGCCATCGCGCGGTTTCAGCGGCTGTCCGGCCGCGATGTGCGGTTCGTGACCGGCACCGACGAGCATGGGCTGAAAATGGCGCAGACGGCGCGTGGGGCAGGGCGCGATACGCTGGAATTCGCCACAGAGATGTCGAACCATTTCCGCCATATGGGAGAGAAACTTAACATCTCTTACGATGCGTTCCGCCGCACGACAGAGGAGCAACACAAGGCCGCCTCGGTGGCGCTGTGGAAGCGCATGGAGGCTGCGGGCGACCTCTACCTCGACCGCTACGAGGGTTGGTATTCGGTGCGCGACGAGGCTTTCTATGACGAAGCCGAAACCAAATTGGACGAGGGCGGCGTGCGCCTGTCGCCGCAGGGAACGCCGGTGGAATGGCAGGTGGAGGAAAGCTGGTTCTTCCGCCTGTCCAAATACCGCGATTTCCTGATCGAGCTGAACGAACAGCCCGGATTTCTGGAACCCGAAAGCCGCCGCAACGAGGTTCTGGGCTTCCTGAAGGGCAACGACCTGCGCGATCTGTCGGTCAGCCGCACCAGTTTTGACTGGGGCGTGCCGGTTCCGGGGTCTCCGGGTCACGTCATGTATGTCTGGGTGGACGCGCTGGCGACCTATCTGACGGGGATTGGATTCCCGGAGGAGGGCGGCGATTTTGCGAAGTTCTGGCCTGCTGATCTGCACTTGATCGGCAAGGATATCGTGCGGTTTCATGCCGTTTACTGGCCGGCGATCCTGAAGTCCGCGAACCTACCTTTGCCCCGCAAGATATTCGGCCACGGCTTCCTGCTGCATCGCGGCGAGAAGATGTCCAAGAGTCTGGGCAATGTGGTGGACCCGCTGGAATTGGCGGACCGGTTTGGCGTTGATGCGCTGCGCTATTTCCTGCTGCGCGAGGTGAGTTTCGGGCAGGACGGCAGCTATAGCGCCGCCGCCATCGTCACCCGCTGCAACGCCGAACTGGCCAACAGCTTTGGCAATCTGGCGCAGCGGACCCTCAGCCTGATTTTCAAGAATTTGGATGGGGTGTTGCCGGACCGGCAAGCTCATGCGACCGATGATGCCGATCTGTTATCATCAAGCCGGACCCTGTTGGCATTGTTATCGGGTTATCTCCACGAACTTGATTTCACCAGCGCACTTGATTGTTGGATGAAGCAAGTTTTCAATTGCAACCAGTATGTCGATACGCAAGCCCCATGGTCACTCAAAAAAACCGACCCGGAGCGCATGAAGGCCGTCCTTGCCACGCTGTTCATCTGTATCCGCGACGTCGCCATCGCCATTCAGCCGATCATCCCAGACTCCGCCACCAAACTGCTCGACCAAATGGGTATTCCGGCGGGCGAACGCACATTCGCCGCGCTGGATGACACCGCATGGTACGAACGCCTGCGCGCGTCCGGCTTCCGCCTGTCGCAACCCGTCGGCATATTCCCCCGCCTCGACATGCCGGCTGAGGATGCGGAGGCCTGATGCTGATCGACTCCCACTGTCACCTCAACTACAAGGGCCTCGTGGACGACCAGCAGGGGGTGCTGGAACGGGCGCGCGCCGCTGGAATATCGGGGTTTCTCAATATCTCGACGCGGGCATCGGAGTGGGACGCCGTCATCGCCACGGCGGAACGCAACCCAGACGTCTGGGCCAGCGTCGGCATCCACCCGCATGACGCCGACGACCACGCCGACATGGGCGAGGGCGTCTTGCTGGCCGCAGCCGCCCACCCCAAAGTCATCGCCATCGGTGAAACAGGGCTGGATTATTTCTACGACCACTCCGACCGCAAGGTGCAGCAGGCGCTGTTCCGCACCCATATCGCGGTGGCGCGCGCGTCGGGCCTGCCGCTGATCATCCACACCCGCGATGCGGAAGATGACACGCTGGCGATCCTGCGTGACGAGATGGGCAAGGGCACTTTCCCGGCGCTGATTCATTGCTTTACCGCCTCGGCGGAATTTGGGCGGGCGGTGCTGGATCTGGGGCTGACGATTTCGATTTCCGGAATCGTGACATTCAAGAATGCCAAGGATTTGCAAGACGTAGCTGCGGCGATACCTGAAGACCGTTTGCTGGTGGAAACCGACTCGCCGTTTCTGGCGCCGGTGCCGCATCGCGGCAAAATGTGCGAGCCGGCCTATACCACCGATACCGCGCGGTTTGTCGCCGGTTTGCGCGGGGTTACGCCAGAGGCTCTCGCCGCCAGCACATCGGCCAATTTCTTCCGCCTGTTCACCAAGGCGCGCGCGCCACAGGTGTCCGCTTTTCCAAGTTTTGGCGTATGAAGCTGGTTATGCTGGGCAGCGGCACCTCGACCGGGGTTCCGCGCATAGGCGGTGAAACCGGCGAGGACTGGGGCCTGTGCGATCCCACAGACCCACGCAACCGGCGCACACGTGCCTCGATCATTGTCGAGAATGACGCCGGTACGCGGCTGCTGATCGACACCTCAACAGACCTGCGCGCGCAATTGCTGGCCAATCGTATCGGCAGCATCGACGCTGTGTTCTGGACGCATGACCACGCCGATCACTGCCACGGCATCGATGATCTGCGCCCGCTGCGCTATGGCCGCGCGGGCCCCATTCCGGCCTATGCCGCCGACGAGACGGTGCGCCGTTTGCGCCAGCGTTTCGGCTATGTGTTCGCCGGACAGCATGGCTATCACACGATCGCGGCGTTGGAATCGCTGGACCGCCTGCGGATGTGCATGGGTTTTGGCGTGCGGTGGTGCCAAATGCCGCATGGCCCGGCGCAGTCAACGGCGTTTCGTTTTGAATGCGATGGCAAAAGCATCGGATACGCGACTGATTTCAGCGAGATAACATCGGATATGACGGCACTGTTCAGCGGCTGCGATGTGCTGGTCGTCGATTGCCTGCGCCGTGAACCGCATCCGACCCATGCACATCTTGGCATGGCGCTGCAACTCATCGACCTGACGCAAGCCAACGCCGCCGTGCTGACGCACCTCGACAAGAGTATGGACTATCGGCAACTTGGTGCAGAGGTGCCCGCGCATGTCCATGTGGGCTTCGACGGTTTGCAAATGCCGGCGTAATGCCGGGCGTTTGGGCTTTGCACCCGCAAAGGTGTGCGCGGAGCATGCGGCCAAGAGCCGAATTTTCGTTCATATTGAAGATATAAAAACTAACTAACATGGCCTTTTTCGGGAAGGGAACCATGGGGAAAGCATTCTTGCTGTGTGCGGTGTCAATGCTGACATCGGCGCCCCTACCTGGCACGCTGAAGCTGATCCGGGTGGCGCTGCATAAACTCCGCAGCATGGGCTTCAAGGAAGCCGTCATCGTAACGGACCACGGCTTTTTCCTCAACGCCCAGGCCGAAGCCGGCGACGTATGCATAAAGCCGCAGGGCAATTGGCCGATCACTGCACATGATCGGATCATGCTGGGCACTGGCAACGCTGATGCGCACAGTGCTGTCGTCAGCGCAGAAAAGCTCGGGATCCGCGGCGATTTCGCACAGGTCGCGATGCCACGCAGCATGGCGCCCTATCGGGCTGGGCATCTCTATTTCCATGGTGGCGCCTCGCTCGCCGAGGCGGTCGTACCGGTACTAGTGGCGCGCTTGGACACCGAGGAAAATGCAGCGACCGGCAGGGTGGCAGTTGAGATCTACTATAAGAACGGCGCCAAGCGGATCACCACGCGGATGTCGATGCGTTTGCCTTCTTTGGCGGCGTACCACGCAGCATTTTATACGATAACAGCAAGCGGCTTGTGGCGCAGATACTGGGCGATGGGCGGCGTGAGCGCGCGAAGCTGTTTTCCGAGCTGCAAAGTCATTATCTGTTTGAAGATAAGTTCGGCCGGCCAGCGAAGGGCAACGACAAGGGTAAGGTTGAAGGCCTGGTGGGTTTTGCTCGCCGCAACTTCATGGTGCCAATGCCGGTGGCGGATGACATTGACGACCTCAATGCCCAGCTGCTGGATAAATGTACCAAGCGCCAGCAAGCGGTGCTGCGCGGGGAGACCCTGAGCATTGGTGAGCGGCTGCAGGCGGATCAAGCGGTGTTCATGCCCTTGCCCGCCGTGCCCTATGACCCATGCCACAAGGTCCCGGGCCGGGTCTCGTCGATGTCGCTGGTGCGCTATCGCACCAATGATTATTCGGTGCCCACCCAGCATGCCTATCAAGACGTGCTGATCAAAGGCTATGTCGACCGGGTCGAGATCATGGCCGCATCCCGCTCCGCTGCAGGATGGGTCAAAACTTTGACCTCAAGCTGCTTGAACAAATCCTTCCGCCACGCATAAATCTGCGAGGGATCAAGCCCATGGCGGCGTGCAACGGCGCTGACACCCCCGCGCCCTGGACAACACTCCGCAACAATCGAAGCCTTCAGCTCCGGCGGCCATTCTCGCCGTTTGCCCGCACCCGTGAAAACCTCGAACCGCTGCGCGCCCTTGCTCACAGGATCATCACTAGAGATTATCATAGGAGTAACGCCTCGCCCAAAATCAGGACGTCGCAAATCGCCGTAGCGCCGCATCAGCGCAAGGTGGGGTTGGGCCTTCGCTTACGGTAGGCGGATATTCTGGAAATCAGAATAGGAGGCGATGCGCGGGGCGGAAC
>Ga0316221_1004720_pt1 | contig 10123 bp, 14 predicted proteins | sample TBH18007metaG_FD_206003 | JGI IMG/M metagenome (GOLD analysis project Ga0316221, IMG submission 206003) | Freshwater microbial communities from Trout Bog Lake, Wisconsin, USA - TBH18007 | ecosystem: Environmental > Aquatic > Freshwater > Lake > Hypolimnion/Profundal zone | place: USA: Wisconsin... | reverse complement strand
ATACAGGTTCGATTCCTGTACGCCGGACCATAAATAAAAGATGGATACCTTATATCATAAAACAAATTTTAAATTTTCTCAAGATGCAGAAAATTGGATTCGTGATAGGTACACGGATCATTTCACTACTCAGTTTGGTCACAACTATGATGTAACACAGATAAACCCAACTAGTCAGGCTGAATGGAGAGCTAGTAAAGCAGGACAAGAATTATTAGAATTTTTATCAACTTATAACTGCAATATTTCTGAATTATCTATTACAGCGCATCTGTGTAATAAATCAGAATTTAAACGCAGGCTGATACATCCACATATCGATTTTATTAGACCAAACGGCGTACTAACAGTAGTTAATACTCGATTTAATATTTTAATTTTAGGTAATCCCGAAGACGAGATGATATGGTGGACATCTGTAAAAGCCGACAGCAACAAATTGAAGGAAGTAACTTATATAAATCCAAGAACCAACATAAGTTATAATACGTTGACCATACCTGGAAATCTAAATAAAAAATTAGAAGAACTAGGAGATTATGATTTTAAACAGTCAAACTTGTTGACTCCTAGTGCATTTGTTAGAACAGACTGTATGCATACGTTATCAGTGACTCCTGGGCCGAGATTAGTAGTTACTGTAGGGTTTAATAAAACTATAGAAGAATTAATCGGTCTGTAGCTCAGTGGAAGAGTTCTGGTCTTCGAAACCAGCTGTCGGGAGTTCGAATCTCTCCAGACCGGCCAAATAAATATTCGATGAAAGATTTAGAAACCAAAGGTTACGTTGTAATACCAAATTTTTTAGATTCTTCTACAATAGAAGAATTAAAATTGGATTATGTTTTACAAAAGAACATTTTTTTGTTAAACTACGATAGCAATAAAAAACATAATATTATCAGTTGTAGATATAAATTAGATCATTTGTTAAAAGACGTTGTATCACGTATAACAGCAGAAACAAATTTAAGTCTCGGAGAACTGAGTATAAGTGGTGGATATTTCGATAATCAGATTAGCCAATTTGAATGGCATCAGGATCACGAACCTTACTTTAAGTACAAGGATTCTTACAATGCAGTAAATTTCTGGATTCCTTTTATTAAAGAATACCCAGATAAATCTGGACTCAGTGTTATTCCACACGATGAATTTTATAAACAATCGCCTGATGTTTATAAATCTCAGATAGAAGGAAAAGGCGCAAAGGTTTTTCTAGTTAAAAATAACACAACAGTAATGAGAGATGACAGTAGTCAAACATCGGATATACTGCCGTTTGACATTAATAATTTATCAGTAACGCCCGATTTGAATGTAGGTGATTTGCTTATACTTAGACAAGATTTAATACACCGTACACAGGATACTGTTAATGAACGTGTGGCAATATCAGTGAGATGCTATGCTAAAGATGCACAAGTAGTTAATGCTAGTGATTTTAATCAATGGTTAAGCAAGTGAGCTGGATCCTCGATAAATCTCATGCTTATAGCTATACGAGTTGCATCTGTTGGATTTACTACATTATGCACATGTTTAGTGTTAAACAATACTGGTTGAAATTCTAAACTAAAATTAGTATAAGGTTCTATTTTACAATTTTTGTAACTGATATAAACTAATCCTTGTGATCCATACGGTACTTCTACTGGTTCTCCTTCAGCTATTTTATACATTTGAGTTGTAGTATTTTTTACTTGTAACCCAATGTTTAGAGCCAGATCATTTTTTTGTGCATCTGTGTGAATATTTTGATTTTTATTGGCACCGATAACTACTAGTGCTATGTTTCGATAAAAACTACACCCTAGTTCTTTTAGCCATGCATTTAAAGAAGGAGTAGCTTCTACGAATCCTTGTATATCGTCGATATGTTCAAACCCTATTCCAATTTTTTCTAATTTGGTGATGCGGTCAGCAAGAAACGTTTTTAATTCGGCTTGTATTGCTTGTTGATTTGAACACGGTATTTCTTTATGCCAAAAATCTGGATATTTCATAATATAGTTAATCCTGCAATAGGCGGCAATTCAGTAGTTTGTATAGTTTGATAACTCCAAGGCATTAGTCTAATGCTGATAGCAAGTGCAGTTTTATCGCTAGTGTTTTCAAGTGCGTGAAATGTGCCTATATCGCTTATGAATGGTTTATCGCACATAGTCGATTCTATTAGTTTACTGCCCCATCTTTGTAAAAATGAAACACGTTTCCAACTGCCTTCTTCTCCATAATAGTATACGGCACTAGGATCTGCCACTTCATACCAGTTCCAAACTAAATTGCTACAATTCTCAATTGGTAGAATAATAGCCTGAGATATTCTCCTATCTTCAGGAATGTCAACTGGTTTATCCGAATGTATGTTTATATGCGTATTAGGTGGAAATCGAACAAGCATAACATTGTAAGTATTGCAATGACTAATATCAATATTCAACAAATTAAAAATTTTATGTTGCACGTCTATTGGCAGCGGTCTAACATAGGCTATATCGGACTCAAATACGGGTATTGTAGACAATAGCTCATTTACAGGCGTCGCCCAATTAATTAATTTATAGTATTCCATACAATATTTATAGTGTTGTATTTTTGTAACTTGTCGAAAAGACGTTGACAAATGTAAGAGATGGATATATAATATACACTTACTAAGCAATTAGTAGAAACGTTCTTTTACAATTTAAATTTAATTTGCTCCCATCGTCTAGTGGCCTAGGACACCAGCCTTTCACGTTGGGTACACGAGTTCGAATCTCGTTGGGAGCGCCATTAATTGTTAGTATTTGGCAGGTAGCGTATATGGACGCATATACTACTCGACATCCGCTGGCATGGCGCGAAGTCTGACATAACTGCTGTTAGATGCTTTGGAACTGTTAGCGCAGGACTCCTAAATAGACACGTTTGTTATAGACAGCAAGTGCTAACAATTAATGGTATATAAAAATACATTAGGCAACACCCGACATACTGGGATAGTAAGATGGCATTGCCCCTAGTGTGTTTTTATATGCCCCGTTGGTGGAATTGGTAGACAAGTTAATTCGTTTTTACAACACGTTTAGCATAAATAAATGTGGAGGTAAAATATGTTATTAATTGAAGACTATATTACACAATCTAAAGTAGAAAGACAACAACACATAGATTTGAACGATCCATGTGTAGAACGAGGAGGCCCGCAAAAAGGCGGACTTTCTAGTTATTGTAAAGGTTTAATGGCACATTTGCTTGATACTACTATTCCTAGTGGACACAAGATACATATATGCCATGCTTGTAACAATGAAAAATGTAGTAACCCAAAGCATTTGTATTGGGGCACAGCACAAGAAAACAGATTGGATCAAAAGAAAGATTCGGTCTGGGAAAGAACAGTAAAGAAATACGGTGAGGAAGAAGCTAAAAGAATGAATTCCAAAATACGTAAAGGAAATACAAATGGTTCTGGCAATAAGGGTAAACCTAAAAGCGAGGAACATAAAAGAAAAATTGCCGCTAATCGTAAAGGTGGGCGACAGAAATTAATGCGTCTGTGATGTAATTGGTAGCCATGCGAGTCTTAGAAGCTCGTGCCGTGAGGCGTGTCAGTTCGAGTCTGACCAGACGCACCAAAGTTTTGTATAGTGTAATACTAGATAACACGACATAGAGGTACCTCTGTGTAGATACTGGAGTACTGTTCCAGTTACAATATATTTTATGCCCTAATAGAGTTCGAGTCTCGCATGGGGCACCAAATAAAGGAAAATTATGCAAGAGCACATACTCAATAAGTCTAATCCTTTTATACGAGGATATTATATGGATCCGGAAGTATGTGATCACATACTTGCAGAAATTAAAGATTCCGAAGATATGTTTCGTCCAGGAATGGATTATTATACGCAAATAGCTGTTGAACAATTAAGTACAGTAAACAGAAATGCGTATGTAGATAGTTTATTCGAAGTTATAGAAGAATACAAAAAAGAATTTAATTTTAGTTATGAATTTTTAGAACGCTGGGGATTGTGTCCAGGTATAAAAATACAAAAATATAAACCCGGTGAGCATTATGCTAATTGGCATTGCGAGGCAGCCGGCGGTGATGATGGATCTGGATTTCACAGACATCTTGTATATATGACTTATTTGCATGATATTGCAGATGAAGGCGGCACTGAATTTTATTATCAAAACATTAAAGTAAAACCTGAAAAAGGACTTACTTTAATATGGCCCGCTGATTGGACACATCATCATAGAGGTATAGTATCTATGACTGAAGAAAAGAATATCATTACCGGATGGTGGGTGTTTTATAACAATCCCAGAGGTTAAACAAAATTATGGAAGTGTGGCAGAGTCCGGTTTATTGCAACAGTCTTGAAAACTGTCGTGTCGAAAGGCACCGTGAGTTCAAATCTCACCGCTTCCGCCAATCAATACTTGCTGAATAGCTACACTGGAACAACACTGAACTCACTCATTCTGCAGAACGGTGAGAGGTGCCAGGAAGAGAAGGGCTATCGTGGATTCAAGCGCCACAGCAAGTACCAAACAATGTCTCTCTGATGTAATGGCAGCATAGCGGTCTCCAAAACCGTTCGTTGGGGTTCGAGTCCCTAGGGGGACGCCAAAGATTGCAAGTGTGGAGAAATAGGTATACTCAGCGGGCTTAAAACCCGCCCTCGATAAAAAGAGATGCCGGTTCGACCCCGGCCACTTGCACCATAATAAAAACCTTTACTTAAAGGAGAAGCTGTATGTCAACACCAAAAGAAACAATAGACAAGGCATACGGCAATATGCCTAAAGAAGTCGGATTTAATTTTGATATTAGTTTTGTGCCAACTTGGCGTGGTATAAAATACTACTGGCATAAATTAATACGTAAGGTAACAAGATGAAAGAACATGGAGCGGTGGCCGAACGGTAAGGCAGCGGATTGCTAATCCGTACAACGCTTAATCGCGTTGACTGGGTTCGACTCCCAGTCGCTCCGCCAATTTAATAAAAGGAAAATTATGTTAAAACCAAGTAAGACGTTTGTTCTAAGTAAGTCTACCAAGCGTATGCTTGCTAATTTTGTTAATCCACACGAGCGTGGTGCATGGAAACGTGCAATGATTGATGCTGAACTTGCTAGTAAGGTTGTTATTAAACCAGAGAAGAAAGATCGCAATCAACGTGGCAACAGTAACTATCAAGTTACTGAAACAAGTGCAGTAAGCGTAGAGTAAAGAATTTGGGGGTGTAGCTCAGCTGGGAGAGCATCTGCTTTGCAAGCAGAGGGTAGCGGGTTCGAGTCCTGTCACCTCCACCAAGTATTTTAGTTAGGAGATTATTATTATGGCAGATGGCGGTAAAGGAAGCAAGGCAAGACCTTTTAGCGTTCCTAAAGACGTATACGATAAAAACTTTGAAGCTATTTTTGGTAAGAAAGAAAAAACTAAATCAGAAAAAGTAGTTGACAAAAAGAAGAAGACTAAGTAAACTAGTATTTTTATTGCCCTTGTAGTTTAAATGGTATAACAGTTGACTTGTAATCATCAGTCGGTGGTTCGATTCCATCCTGGGGCACCAAACACCCGGGCACCTCTGCCCGTTATACAAGAGGGGTGGGGAGATCACCATAGAAACCTCCGGGCACATGCGGATTTGGCCCGACGTCCCTCTTTAAGGGATCCGACAAACTATCGCAGGTTAGGAACACTACCTAGCCAAAAGAAGAAATGTGTGGACGGAGTAACCGCCCAGTCTAGGGCTCTTGTGGTGAGAGTAGCTAGACAACTAATACATAGGACATTGATGCCAGACTATAAAATCAAAAGACCATTTGGTCCTCCGTTGTATCAATCAACAGTGGGCGATAGTTTTCTTAGTGTGTTAAAAGAGATTTCAGAAGAAACAAAATCTAAACGCATTAGTATTGGAAATAGACTGGCAGGCAATGTTACTACTCAACTTGAGGCTGTATTGCTTCCTAAACATCGTGCAAGATTCATAAGTGAACTACACGATCACATATTTGATGCGTTGACTGGATTTGATTACGACGGATCCAAAGAAGCAATTTTAAAAAATGCTACCCAAATAAAATTTAATTTAGGTGGTGGTCCCTGGATCAATTATCAGCTTCCAGGAGATTTTCAACCATACCATGGACACACTGGATTGTTAAGTGGTGTAATTTATATCAACGTTCCAGATGTTATTGCAAAAGAAAATTCTAGTAAAGAATCAAATAATCCAACAGCAGGCAAAATTGCATTTATATCTGGTAATGAATTTTATGTAACTTCTTCGGAATACAATCATCAACCAGTAACTGGTGAGATTTTAATTTTTCCGTCGTGTTTAAAACATCAAGTTTATCCGTTTAAATCGGATGTAGAAAGAGTTAGTATGAGCTTTAATGTATATGACATTAAAGTAGCATGATTATGCGGGTGAAGTGTTTGTGGTTACACGTTAGTCTTCCAAACTGAAATAGAGGGGTTCGACTCCCCCCTCCCGCTCCAGTATAAACCGAGTGTAGGATAGTCTGGTTCATTCCGCCTGCTTTGGGAGCAGGATGTCGCAAGTTCGAATCTTGCCACTCGGACCAACAACTTAAAATAAGTATATCAGTACAGGCGTATAAGGTTCGAATCCTTGTACTCCGACCAATAATTTAAAATAAGTAAAATACAATTTAAAAAGGAAAACAATATGTCACAAGTACGTGCAAGTCACATTTTAGTAAAAACATTGCCAGAAGCAGTTGATCTACAAAAACAAATTAACGAAGGTACAGACTTTGGACTACTAGCTAGCCGTTATAGCCAGTGCCCTAGCGGAAGCAATGGCGGAGATTTGGGAATGTTCGGTCGTGGTCAAATGGTTAAGCCTTTTGAAGATGCGGCATTTAATGCTGAAGTTGGCAAAGTAACAGATCCAGTACAAACTCAATTCGGTTATCACCTTATCAAACGTACTGCCTAATGCACACTATCATAGACTCAAACGAGCTAGTAAAGCGTTACGATTTTAGTAGTATTATCTCTCCACAAGACACTGAATCTGCTATAGGCATTATAAAAAACATTATAGAAAGTGGAAACTACTTTAAAAATAGTCCGCCCTATCAAACACAAGAAAATATTTTTGGTAGGCCAGAGACTGTGTGGCTCAAATACAGAATGAGTTTTTTAATGAGTGTGTTTATGTATTTAGGTCGTGAAGCTAGAGTTAGCAATATGATGGCTTGGAGTTTCATGACCAATTTAAGTACTGTTGAAGATAGAGAAAAATATTGGCATCATCACGATAAGCACAGTGGGCAAGGGTTAAGTGGTATTATGTATTTGCATATACCCGACGATGTCAAGGATTTTGATACTTGCGGAACTGAAATTGCACCAAATGGTCCAGAAGCTGATGGTAAATTTTTTATTCGTCCAAGTTACTTTACATGGATGATATATCCTAGTAAAATATGGCATAGACCAGGAATTGTTCAAAGCGATCAGTATAGGTTTATACTTGCCGCAGATGTTGATTATATTTAAAGGATAAAAAATGCCACAACCAGTTAGTCGTGTAGGTCAATTAGACAATGACAAAATAGTAGAAATGTCCGGTGGTAACAGGTTTAATCTTGTTATTATGGCATCAGCTCGCAGTCGCGAAATTCGACGTCAACATAGGGAAAGTAATCGATTCGAGCATTTACACAGTAATGTTAGTGCGCTTCTCGAATTCCAAGAAGGCAAGTATAATAGCGAATACATGAAACGAATCAAGTTCAATGAACCAAGAGATCGTCACATCGATCGTAATGCAAAGTACAAATAGGAACTTGGAAGTTTAGCTCAGCGGTAGAGCAGGATCCTTACACGGTCAAGGTCAAAGGTTCAATCCCTTTAACTTCCACCATATATTATGATAACAGATTTATTTGCTAATTTTTTATATTCTGAACACATCGATGTAGATAATCAAAATCTCGAATCGTTGGCTTATAATATTAGAAATAATTCACCCGGTGTATTTGCCAGTAATGAGGGTGGATGGCAAAGCGAATCAGTTCAACATGAGCCGTTACTACAAGAGTTGTTAGAACAAATAAAGCATCATGCCAATGTTCTTCATACATCCATAGGGTTAAACGGTGAGTTCTATGAACAATGTGTAGGTAATATATGGATTAACATCAACGGATTTAAGAATTTTAATAATCCGCATGTGCATCCTAATTCTTGTTTTTCAGGAGTGTATTATATAAAAGTAAAACCTATGGCAGGTGGAATTCATTTAATGACTCCAAATCCTGGGTATTACTATACTATACCTCCGTATGTGATAGACGACAGTGCATCCACCGGTCTTGCTACAAACAAGTATCTTGGAGAAGGATATGTAGAGGCGGCACAAGAAGGTAAATTAATTATATTTCCTTCATGGCTTATGCATTTTACACAACCTAATCTTAGTGATTCGGATAGAATTAGTATTGCGTTTAACACATACATAAAAAGAAAATAATTTGGTCGGGTGGCAGAGAGGCCCAATGCAACAGTCTGCAAAACTGTAAAACCGTCGGTTCAAATCCGACCCTGACCTCCAAAATATATTTTGTCAGTTTTGCCAAAATATAGTGACAAAAGATTGTAGATCAACTACAATAGACACATAGCAAGGAAACTTGTTAAACAGTTTTAGGATCGGATCAGCAAACCCTAGCGGCTAATACCCGCATTAAAGGATGGGCAGAGATAACTTCATAGCCTATCAAACTGTTTTGCTATTTCAGTAAAAAATGGCACCAACGATCCTGTTAAAGTATTCTTAGGATGGATACAGCAACTTTTACTATAACTGAACTGCCGTAATAATCGTCGAAAGGCGTTAAAGGGCTAGTGCTAGTAGAATACTAGATAGTGCTCATAGAACGTGAGATAGTAGCCCGCATAGAATAAACGGGATAGACTGATGGAACTTGAACCGATATACTGGGGATGGGGGTTAGTCGAAAAACTCTTTCCGTTCCGCCCATCCTGTTGAAATTAAAAAGGTTAATTTCAGCATCTAATTTTTATTGCAAACAAAAAAGCCCAAAAGGCGTTAACCTGAAAGGACACAAAATGTCAACATTCGTAGAAGCAGTAGCAAATCAAGAAGCCCGTACCGCTAATGGTATGAAGGCACGTAAGTCAACTTCCAACAAGGTTGTTGATCTATTTTATAATATCGGTGCTAGCCGTGGCAAGGATATCGTTCCTGCCTTTGTCGGTGCGTACACCGCCGACAAGAATCTAGCACTACGTATCGCACTATGGGCACGTGATGCTCGTGGTGGAGCTGGTGAACGTGAATTGTTCCGTTCAATCCTTAAGTACTTGGAAAAGAACGATAAGGACGCCGCTTTGGCTTTGCTAAAGCGTGTGCCAGAATTGGGTCGTTGGGACGACATCTTTGTCTTCACTGACAAGGATTTGAAGTCTGCCGCTTACACAATGCTGGGCGACGCTCTTCGTGAGAAGAATGGCCTAGCCGCTAAGTGGACTCCACGTAAGGGTGAAGTGGCACGAGAAGTTCGCGAGTTCTTCGGTATGAGCCCAAAGTTCTACCGTAAGAGTTTAGTAGCACTTACAAAGGTCGTTGAAACACAAATGTGTGCCAAGGACTGGGACAACATTAACTTTAGCCATGTTCCATCTGTAGCGGCTAGCCGTTACAAGAAGGCATTCAACCGTAACACTACAAAGTTCGCTGAGTATGTTGCGAGTTTGGTTAAGGGCGACCCAACTGTAAAGGTAAATGCTTCGGCAATTTTCCCTTACGATGTTTTGAAGGGTGTTGGTAACTACCGCACTTTCGACAAGACAGAAACTGATCACATCATCGCACAATGGGAGGCTTTGCCAAACTATGTGGGTGACGCTAACATTCTACCATTGGTAGACGTTAGTGGCTCTATGGGCTCGCCAGCTGGCAAGAACACTAAGGTGACTTGCATGGACGTGGCGGTTTCACTAGGTTTGTACTTGGCTGAAAAGAATCAAGGTAAGTTTAAGGACACGTTCCTAACTTTCAGTGACAAGCCAGAACTAATGACCCTAAAGGGTAACGTAGTTCAAAAGATGGC
>Ga0316221_1004706_pt1 | contig 10150 bp, 9 predicted proteins | sample TBH18007metaG_FD_206003 | JGI IMG/M metagenome (GOLD analysis project Ga0316221, IMG submission 206003) | Freshwater microbial communities from Trout Bog Lake, Wisconsin, USA - TBH18007 | ecosystem: Environmental > Aquatic > Freshwater > Lake > Hypolimnion/Profundal zone | place: USA: Wisconsin... | reverse complement strand
AAACAAAAAATAAATCGACTACACATGTAGAACTGCCTGCAGAGGGCTCGCGGACGGGGGTTCAATTCCCCCCGGCTCCACCATTACCGCACATACCAACCCTTCGGGGTTGGTATTTTTTTGCCTGCAGGTTTGGGTTCATGCGGGTCTGTGGGGAGTGTTGCGGACTGTGGAGACGGGGGTTCGGGGCGGTAAAAGAGAAGGATTTGTCTCTGGGGGCGGATAGTCTCTGTGAGTCTGCTGTGTGGGTTCGTGACGAAGTCCGCGAGTGGTTTTTGCTAAACCTATAAAAATCAATGTGTTACTTGCGGACTGATCGAGCGAGTTTTTGTGTGGCATTGGGTAGCAAAGTAGATTGCACCGTGACGGTGTGGCGTCTGGTGAGATACCGAGCGACCAGTCCACCGCTGAACATGATTTTTTCATTTTTTTGTTAAGATTTATTTAATTAAATTATCTTAAAACCAATTGAATATCCCGTGCTCTGGTCGATACCGTCACGGGCCACCATCTGAAACTGAAAAATACCTTCTATCGCGCTGTTTTTTGCTTTTGTGGCCGACTGACTAATATAAGATTTCAACAAAGCTGCTTGCGAACGAAAATCCTGTCGTAGCCTTTGACCACGCGCCTGTCAAATTCAACATAACCTATGTGGGCATAAACCGATTGGCTTTCATGCATTAATTTGTGCGTAGACAAATACAGGGACTTGTGGCCTGATTGTTGCGCTTGTATCTCTGCGTGAGTAAGTAGCTTACGGCCGACGCCAAGCCCTTGCGCGTTAGGACGAACCGCAATGGTTTCAATACAAAAACCCTCATCCGTCTCAGACAACACCAGCACACCCAAAACATCTGCTCGCTGAACAGCCACGCAAACAGCACCTTCCCCGATCAATGCTTGATAATCATCAAGCATTGGGCCCGGCTGCTTACCAATAAGTGGAATGTAATGTATGAAGGCGTGGCATACACAATCCGTTACAGCGGCAACGTCCTCAGCAACTGCACGACGAATCTCAATTGTCATTATTAAATAGTCGTAAATGTAGCCAACTCTAAAAATCGTTTTCGCACATTGTTGATGCGAGCAATCAACAGACAATAGAATAGCTGTGTAAACAAGTCAATGCATCCTCTGTAATGTCCCACAAGCGATTGATAAAGGATCAAATATCCTCAGGCTGCTGTCGATTTCGCCTCGGGTCACCATCTAAATCTGAAAAAACCCAAGCGTTGGCGCTGTTTTTTTTGCTTTTGCGGGCTTGCAAGCCTCATACAATAATCATCAACGTGCGCTTCTCATCCCACACCGTCGGCGGATCCACCGCAATATCAAACAGCGTCAACACGCTTATTTAACTTAAAACGCGCTATAAAGAAGTCACAACTAGCTCAAGAAGAGAAAATCATGGCTACTCAAGGAACTATGCAGGCAATCAAAGCCTTTTTTGCCAAAATGCTCTGCCTTGGCCTCTCGATTTTCATTGCAGCTCCTACCTTCGCCTGCACGACCTTTCGACTCCAGTCACAAGATGGTGCCTGGATCACTGGTCGCTCAATGGAGTTAGGCCTGGATCTCAAAAGTAATGTCATGCTGGTACCCCGAGAATTTACGTTAAATGCAATGCAACCCGATATGAAACCAGGTATGACATGGACGGCGAAATACGGTTTTATGGGGATAAATACATTTGAATTGAACGTAGCGACCGATGGCATGAACGAAGTCGGGTTAACTGCACATGCGTTGTATATACCCGGATTTTTTGAATATCAGGCTTATGCGGCTGACAACAAAAATAAAATTGCCAATACCGATGTAGTGAATTGGGCGCTGAGCCAGTTCGAAACAGTGGACCAGGTCAGCAACGCGCTAAAAAATCTCACGGTGTACGGCCTCGAAGTTCCACAAATCGGGGTCCAACCATTGCACTGGGCCTTTCGCGATGCTAGAGGAGGTTCGATCGTCGTTGAGTATGTCAATCAGCAACTGATGGTTTACGAGAATCCGATCAGTGTGCTGACTAACGCGCCCACTTTTGACTGGCACATTAATAACCTACGTAACCATCTGAATCTAACGAATATCAATGTAGACGGCTTGACGCTTGGCAAAACGACATTACGGCCTTTAGGTCAAGGGACAGGAATGTTGGGGATACCCGGTGACTACACGCCACCGTCAAGGTTTTTACGTGCGACGGCGTTAGCCTTTGCCAGCCAACCTGTACCAACCGCCAAAGAGGCCTCAAATTTAGCCTTTCATATTTTGAATGCCGTCGATATTCCAATTGGCGTCATCGCTGAAAAAATACCGGGTAAAAATGGCGCCAAAGACACGCTTGCCTATGAGCAAACGCAATGGGTGACGGTCTATGACCTGAAAAATAAAATCGCTTATTTTCGGACCTATGCAGACCTCAACATCCGCCAGATTGATTTAAACAGAGTCAATTTTGCAGGTAAAGGGCTTCAGTATGTACCGATGTCAAGGCAGATGACGGCCGAGGATTTGACGCCCGTATCTCAGTAACGGAGTCGAGCCGGATTCGACCGGGGTCACGAAACAGTACAGGGCATGCGCTCCCAGAGATGAAGTTTATCGGTCGGTACCCACCCCACCACCATTACCGCACATACCAACCCTTCGGGGTTGGTATTTTTTTGGCTGTCGTCCTCGAATGGCGCATGGCTCTGAGCAACGATACTGTGGACGCCATACTTGCCCTGATAGAGGCGCGTGAGCATATCACCAAGACCGATGTGGGCATTTTGGATTTCGTGAGTACCGGCTACCCAGCACTTTTGCGAAAGTGGGACAAGAGACAAACTTAGCTGGAGGCGTATGCGAACAGCGAACAGCGAATCAAGACATCCCTTGGATCACGCCATCTCTTAGAATACCAAGCAAGCCTGCTACTTACGACGCAAACCTGCCCAGGTTTTTAGACGCGCTTCCCAAGGCTGACGTCTAATATTGATGAAATGATCACGTTTTGAGTTACAGCATTAATTAAAACTGAATCCGCAAGCCCGCATTCACAACACCCAAAGTCTGACCACTGCGTGCCTCGCCCGAGAGTCCCGCAAAGGCGTAGGCATTCTCAGAGACCTTCGCCGTGGCGTACAGCCCTGCTTGAACAAAGGTCGTACCTGCGTTTGGAGTCGTGATGCTAGTCCCGATGCCAGCGATTGATGAGTTCAGCATTGGGTTAAGAAGTCCAGCAGAGTCTGCGCCAACACCTACATACGCCCGATAGGTGTAATTTTCGATCATCGGATCGTTCGCTTTCGATCCAAGCGCGACCCCCAGTACTCCACGTACACCGTTGCCCGTAAAGCTGTTGACATTCAGTGCAGACGCCGCATTGCCCTCATTCACACTTGGTTGCGACACCATCTGCCATGTGGCCCGTGCGTAAGGAGTGATGCGCACACTCTCCACATCAATCGGACGGCTTACACCCAGGCTCACCATTGCATCATTACCCGAGATCGTCTTGTTCCTAAAGCCATTGCTCAGCCCCGTGCTATCACCGCGCGCGAGATCGCTTGAATTCAATCCAAAGCTAGCCATGCCATCAAGGACAAACTCTTCGATAGGCAACTTGCCGTAGGCAAAGAGTGAGCCCTGCTGGATCGTGCCTGAGCCGTAGGATGGGTTCAGTGTTGTACTGGATAGTGCAATGCCACCGCCCACTCTCATGCCTTCTGAGACATAAAAATCTGAACCAAACACCAGTTGGTAGAGATTGCTATTCCAGCCACCCGAGTTGCTGTCGCTGCTACGATTACCCTTTTGATAGGCGAGATCACCCCAGACGTTGCCATTAGAGAAGGCTTGAGCTTCAGTATTTAGTTTGACATCTGGATTAGTGCTGACGGCCGAGGAAGCCACACCACCGGAGAGCGCCGTATTGCTTGCTGCCATGAGCGCCGTATTACCTGCGGGCGAGGTCATCGTGCTCGGCAAGCCAAGTCCCACGGTGTCACCGAGTCGTGACAAAACAGCTTGCTGCACACGTTGCGTGGTTTGAGCGATCACTGCAATCGCTGCAGGATAAATTTCACCAGCCAAACTTTGAGCGTAAGACGACAGGCTTAGCGCGTTCTGTGGGGATGTTGCATACAACAATTGATCTTGTGACGTGGTTGACACGCCTGCTTGAGTCGCCACAACCATCTTGTCGAGTGCCGCCCCTGAGTGCGTTCAGAGAACGTGATGGTGTTTGTTGTGTTTTTGATCACATATCGTGATGGTTTGGGGGTAACCCCCCGCAGAGTAGTTGATTAAACAGGCTCTTTGGGGGAGTCTCTGGTTACGACGCCAAGAGACAACCAAAGTGTGCCACATCCCTCAGCAAGATCCCAAGTTTTTTCGACTACTCATTCGTATTGATCAAGAGTTAGCAGAATCCACCCGCCTGTTGGGTTGCCGCTGTGGAGGTGTTCTGCACCGCGCGAACTATCCCCGTAAGCCCCGTGGCTGCCCTGTTGAGATCCGAGCCGAGTTTGAATCACGCTTCAGTTTTTGTTGCGCGCGCTGTCGTTGCCGCACCACATCCATGTCCGTACGATTTCTGGGCAGACGCGTGTATCTATCACTGGTGATGGTGTTGGTGTCTGCCCGGCATGCCGGGCAGAGCTGTTCAGCAAACAGACTCTCTAAGGCCGTCAACATTTCTGTGCGAACTCTCCAGCGTTGGCGCACTTGGTGGCAACAAGCGTTTGTCAGCACACCATTCTGGCAGATTCAAGGTGCGAGGTTCATGCCCACTGTTGATACGCGTTTGTTACCTGCGAGCTTATTTGACCGGTTTACTGGCTCAGCCACCGAGGCTCTGCAATGCCTACTTGTCTTTCTCTGCCCGATCACGCGTCGCGAGGGGGACTGATCACCCGCAGAGCATGCCAATAGTCAACCCCCTTTGAGCCTTGTAGCCTGACTTCCAGATTGTGGCGCACCTTGTGCCGCACCGTTGGGAGATCTCCTTGAGTTCTGTTACCGATCCTTTGGCCCGTGATCGCTGGGCGCACTTGCGCTTCTCGATCATCGGCCCACTCATGGCAGCCCCCGCTGCTAAGGGTGGGCTGATTGGCGCGTTGCGCATACTGGCTGCTAAGACCTGGCGTCACCCGATCACACATATGGACGTAGTGTTTAGCGTCTCAACCATTGAACGCTGGTACTACGCCGCACGTGCCTCACGCGATCCAGTGGCATCTCTCAGAAACCGCTTGCATGGGCAACTCAATCGCTTCCCGAGCATGAGTGCGCAGGTAATCGAGGTGTTGACTGCGCAGTACCGTGAGCACCCAGGCTGGACCATGCAATTGCATGTCGATAACCTGCGTGCGGTATTGCTGGGCCAGGATATTGTCTTGCCGTCTTATCCCACGATCCGGCGCTACCTGAGAGCCAATGGTATGTTCCGACAAGCGCGCCCCATGCGAGCGACTGCAGGCGCGCTCATGGCGCGTGATCGGCTCGAACGGTTAGAGGTCAGAAGCTTCGAAGTCGACCACGTGTCAGCGCTCTGGCATCTGGACTTCCACCACTGCTCGCGCAAGGTTCTGAATCGCGCAGGTGCCTGGGTCAAACCCATGTTGCTTGGCATTATCGATGACCGCTCACGCCTGGTCTGTCACATCCAGTGGTATCTGGACGAAACAGCAGAAAGCTTAGTGCATGGGCTCTCGCAAGCCTTCATGAAACGCGGTTTACCACGCGCACTGATGACCGATAACGGTGCAGCAATGCTGGCCGATGAAACGGTCACGGGCTTGGCGCGCCTGGGCATTGTGCACCAGACTACGCTCCCTTATTCTCCTTACCAAAACGGCAAGCAGGAAGTGCTCTGGAGTCGCGTTGAAACCCGTTTGATGGCCATGCTTGAGGGCGAGACGTCCTTGACGCTGGAGCTCCTGAACGAAGCAACACAGGCTTGGGTCGAACAAGAATATCACCGTACGGTGCATACAGAGATCGGGGTGACGCCGCTCGCGCATTATCTGGCGGGACCCAACGTGCGGCGCGAGTGCCCAGAGACGGCGGCTCTCGTGGCGGCGTTCCGCATCGAGGTGATCCGCAGGCAACGCCGAGCGGATGGCACCGTCAGTCTGGCGGGCACACGGTTCGAGATTCCCAGCCGATACAGAAACTTTACAGATACCCATTTGCGCTATGCACGATGGGACCTCTCGCGCGTCGACCTGGTGGACCCCCGCACGGGCGCGATCCTCTGCCCCATCAGACCTCTGGATAAGTCGGCCAATGCCAGTGGCGTGCGACGCGCACTCACGCCTGTCGGGGCAGACCTGTCGGCGCTTGCACCCACGGGGGTGGCCACGCTGCTGCGCCAACTGATGGCAGACTACGCCGCCACCGGTCTACCACCTGCTTACCTGCCAACCGATGCGTCCGATCAACTCGCGCCACATCCCCCTGAGCGCAGCACCTCGGTCCACCCAACTGACCCATCCCACAAACAGGATCTAACATGAATCAGAAGCTACTCGCACTATACGGAATGAAGTGGAATCCCTTCTCGTCTGACCTGCCAACCGAGGCCATCTATGTGCCTGCTCGCGTTGAGAGCTTTTGTTGGCGTATTGAGCACGCCCAGATCCGCGAGGGTGGCTTTGCCATGATTCACGGCGATCCGGGCACCGGCAAGAGCGTGGCGTTACGTCTGCTGGCCGATCGCCTGGCACGCCTGCCAGACATTACGGTCGGTGCGATTAACCATCCGCAGAGCAATCTTGCTGACTTTTATCGCGAGATGGGTGACATCTTTGGTGTGCCTTTGCGTCCCCACAATCGTTGGGGCGGCTTCAAGGCGCTGCGCGAGGCCTGGCTCGTACACCTTGAGACCAAGCGCAGGCGTGCCATTCTGCTCGTCGATGAGGCTCAGGAGATGAGCCCCGCGGCGTTATCCGAACTGCGTCTGATGGCAAGCGCACAGTTCGACTCACAGCCACTTTTATGCATTGTGCTTGCCGGTGACGCGCGCCTCATCGAGAAGTTGCGCCGCGAGGAGCTGATTCCGCTGGGCTCTCGCATCCGTACCCGTCTGGCCACGGAACACGCCAGCCGTGACGAGTTGCAAGATTGCCTCAAACACTTGCTCAGCGCTGCGGGTAACGCGAGTCTCATGACCACTAAGTTGCAACATACACTGTGCGATCATGCGGCCGGCAACTATCGCATCCTGACCACCATGGCAGCAGAGCTCCTGGCCGCCGCCGCACAGCGCGATCTACGTCAGCTCGATGAGAAGCTTTACCTCGAAGTATTTGCTCAACCCGAAACGCCCGCTCCACGAAGAACTGTCGCGGGACGTTGACATGCAAGCTGATCATTGGAATCAAAGCATTACGTTGCATGCGCTCTCAGACGAGGCTGCTGTTGAAATACTAGACTTCTTGCAGAGGTTTACGACAGACTTTGAAAATCATTATGCATCCCAAATACATCGTTACTACGCGCAACGCTCACGCAGCAATCTGATCACGGAACCACAGGGACCGGTCGCGGATGATCAGCCTTTCTGATTCACACCCATCACTGAAATAAAAACGGTGCCAGTGAAAACTGGTACCACTTCACCAAACTGCACCATCAAGAAGCATGAACAACAGCCCATCAAATTAACTGACCACACTCACTTCCAGGGGACGAGCAGTAAGAGTTGTCTGCTCTGTTCTTGGTGTGTCGCGCAGTCATGTCACGGCTCTTGCAAAACGACAGTCCACGTGGTCGGACCGAAGACGGGCGCCGCCCAGGTCTGATGACTCGATGTTGCTTGCTGATATCGGTACAGTTATTAAAAATCTCGGCACCTACGGGTACCGGCGCGTTTGGGGCGTATTGCGCCATCAGGGCGTTGATGACCGAGTTCATCGCGTTAGCCCCAAAAGGGTTTATCGCGTAATGAGAGACCACAACTTGCTGCTTTATCGCCATGGCTGTAGGCCTGTGGATACGAGAAAGCATGAAGGTACGGTCGCAGTCGACCAAAGCAATATCCGTTGGTGCTCTGACGGCTTCGAAATTGGGTGTGATAACGGTGAAAAGGTTCGGGTCGCGTTTGCCTTGGATTGTTGTGACCGAGAAGTCATGAGCTGGGTGGCTACGACCAAGGGAATAGACGCTAATCTTGTAGGAGATTTGATGATGCAGGCTGTTGAATATCGGTTTGGTGCCAGTCAGACTGCGCCCCACCAAGTGGAGTGGCTTTCTGATAATGGATCGTGCTAGATCGCGAGTAATACAAGATCCTTTGCTCGAGCCCTGGGTTTGAAGCCGATTACGACGCCAGTGCAAAGCCCTCAAAGTAATGGCATGGCTGAGAGCTTTGTTAAAACCTTCAAACGAGATTACGTTCGATTGGCCGATAGGCCTGACTCGGCTACCGTTATGGATAGGCTGAAAGTTTGGTTCGAGCATTACAATCAAAAACATCCTCACAGTGCATTGAAATATCTTTCACCGAGGATATTCCGTGAAAGGCAGTCAATTACCTAACTGATACCCGTGGTCCTGTAATGCGGGGGCAAATCCAGCCATTTTTTTTAGCGTGGAATAAGACCGGCTTTGAGGCATTCAAAGAAGGTTAAATCAGATTTAAAATAATTCATCAATCACGATAAGAATCAGGAATAAAATCGATTATGTTCTAACATAACAACTGAGCATGTGCAAAGACTTTGATTTAGTAGTGATCTTAACGCTATGCTTGAATTACCCAACTTTTAATATATTGTTAAATATCAATTAGGCTCCAATCTAGCGGTTGAATCAGGATAAAAATCAATGCCGAGATTTCTAAATGTAGATGTTTCGATAAACCCAGACAATCATTATGAGTGTATCTATATGTATCTAAGTCATCACAATCTATGGATTTATAAATGAAGAAGATTCTTATCTTAGGAGGGGGCAGAGAACAGTTGATTGCAGTCAATATAGCAAAAGAGTTTGGGCTCAAAGTTGCCGTATTTGATGGATCTGAAGATGCGACATGCAGAAAATATGCGGATGAGTTTTATTGTTTAAATATTAAAGATAGATTGCTTTTGAAAGAATATGCCATTAAATGTTCTCCAGATGGTGTATTAGTTCATGCGGCCGAACTGGCAATTGAAGGGGCGATGATTGCAGCTTGGTTAGGTTTGCCGGGCATATCTGTAGAGTCTGCTAAAACTGCAACAGAAAAGAAATCTCGATTAGAGAAGTTCAAAGCGAGTGGCATATTAATGCCTGAACATCGTTCTATCGCTGGCTCAGCAACTTACAACGAATGGTTCGCGATTTCAGAAGAAATCAATTTTCCTTTTGTTGTGAAGCCAAATTCCTTGTCAGGTGCTAGAGGCGTTCAGTTGATCGAAGATGAATCGCAAATGCGATCATATTTTTCCAACAAAGACGCTTTTAAATCAAAGTATTTCGTATTTGAGCAATACGTTGAGGGCACGCAACTTAGTACTGAAAGCGTAATTTCCGAAGGGGAGGTAGTCCATACCGCCATTGCCTTGCGGCACTACGACACGACACAGTTACTTCGACCGCATTTAATAGAGGATGGACATTCATTTCCTTACGCGACTTCCTCGATACTTGGCTATAAAATTAGGGAGATAGTTAAACTTTCAGCAAAGGCCCTAGGTATAGAAAATGGAGTCTTAAAGGGCGATTTAATAGTAGATTTTGAAGATAGAGTATTTACCATAGAGATGGCAGCTAGAACCTCAGGAGGAAGATTCGCGGATACCGTGGTTCCTCTGGCCTCTGGTGTGAATATTCTATACCCATTAATTAGAATGGCGATGGGGATGAGTCTCGACTACGATGAGTTAAAACCGAAGGTGATTCGAGGTATTTCTCAAAGATTTATATTCCCCAATTCAGTGAAGTCGCAAAAAGACTTATTAGGGCTCACACGCTATCTTCAGAGCAGTAATGTTTTAGATTACTACTTTGATCCAATATTAATTCAAGGCTATCCAGATCGAATGATTCAATCCCATGGAGATCGTCTTGGGTACATTATTACGGCTGGGAAATCTCGAGAATGCGCAGACAAACTAGCATTGGATATTATTAAAGGACTGAAAAAAATATATGACTAAGATTGCAGTTGTTG
>Ga0316221_1004701_pt1 | contig 10159 bp, 17 predicted proteins | sample TBH18007metaG_FD_206003 | JGI IMG/M metagenome (GOLD analysis project Ga0316221, IMG submission 206003) | Freshwater microbial communities from Trout Bog Lake, Wisconsin, USA - TBH18007 | ecosystem: Environmental > Aquatic > Freshwater > Lake > Hypolimnion/Profundal zone | place: USA: Wisconsin... | reverse complement strand
CATCTTCAATTCCACCAATTTCATCTTCATCAAAACTGTTTGAAGAAATGTTTAGGCGAATTGCCATGCAGTCGATCTGCTGATTCATATGCAGTACCGTGGAGGTTTCCCATGATCCCGATGTTTGAAAAACTATATTTGATATCATTTAAAAAATTACGCCCCCTTTAATTCCGAACTCTGCGCACACACATTGCGCTCCATTTTCATCTGCCCTCATAATACAGTATCTTGCTGGATCTTCATATCTGTTAAAAGCGTCAATATGACGTTCATCACATTTATCATAATATTGAGTTTCTAATTCTGATCTCTCGTCAAAAAAATCACTTTGTGCGTTGTCAATATTTGGTAAATTATCTGTGACCATTGTGCGATAAAGATCTTTCAGTTGTGTGTTGGTGGCGATCAACTTATCGTATACGTCTTTCACTGTGTCAAGATCATGAAGGCTTTTGATTTCACATCCCTCATAGTCTCTATAAACTATAATATATCCTGTCATTTATTCTCCTTAAAATTTTGTTTTATAAAATTAAAAATTTTTGTTTCCAATTGTTGCTCGCTTGTAATTGTAAAATATTTTTCGGTATCAAAAGTGAGTTTAATTTCGTCGTTATTTATAAAATAATATATAATCACAAATGGAATATTGCTAGTGGGAGAAATAATTCTAAGATTTATATTATCGTCACGACCTAGATCTTTAATATTATCCTGATACAAAAATTTATAATCATCGCCCAATTTATTTAATAAATTGTCAAAATATGTAAGTACTTCATTAAGTCTTATAGCTTGATTATTTCTGATATTAATAGATTCTAGTAATTGTGTTTTCATTTTAATTTTAATAGATTCTAGTAATTGTGTTTTCATTTTAATTTTAATTTGTTTGGAATTATTTGCTGATGCCTCCAGTGATGGCTATTTTTATTTACATGATTTTTTCTGACCCACTTACACACCACATTTTTAAATTCATTATATTTAAAAGAACGCACTGGTCTAACCACAAAGCCCTCGTGCTTCTCGGTATCAATTGATTCAGATAACTTCTGTAAATATCCCACATTAAATACACCGCGATGTAGCAAAGGCACATGTTGAAAATTTAAAAGTTCGCACCACTCCAAAGTTTCATCCCATGACAAACACTCATTGCGTTCATTCCAAATCGAAAAAACATTAAAGTATGAATCCAATTCATTATATTCAAGAGAATGTTTTGCAAATAAATTTTCTCCACAGATACGCCAAGCGCACGGAATTTCATGAGAAATCTGCGCATGAAGGGCTTTTACCCAACCTCTATCCTGACCGACAAGAAATTCTAAAGAACGTGCATGGGCATAATCAGAATACAACGAAGTATTTTCTCCATCCATCTTCTCGGTAACAATAATTTCTTCTCCTTCTAAAGCGCTATAATTTTTTAAAATCTTATCATCCTTGGAAGGGTTGCTAAAATGAAGATGAAATGTTCGCGGATATTTAAAAAATTTGTCGTACAGGTGTAACACATCTCCTTGTTTTAATATTTTCTGCACTGATTCATCAAAAAACAATTCTCCCTTAATTCTTCTACCATTATCTTGAATAATGTCTCCCCATTTGGTGTAGGTATATTCATCATAGAGATGATCTGGCAAAATAATATTGGTGATGCCTGCCTTTTCACGAATCTCTTCGCAAGACAGGTTTGTTTCTTCGGCTAAAATATGATGAAATTCGCATAGCGTAGCACCATTATCAATATAAAAACCACAATCTTCAAACAATCTCTTTTCAATAATATGATGCGGATCAAGATTATAATCATATGAAAAAGGGTTACCAATGCCTGGCTCTCTACAAATCACGCATCTATAATTGTCTCTTTCAAAAACCTCTCTTCTAAATTCTTTTTTAGTTAATAGTTTCATAATAATTCCTTCATATATTCTGGACAATCTATGATTTTATCGAGCCAATATTGATACAGTGTAAAATATGATTTGTCTTCAAATTTTACATGATATTCAAAACAAAAATCAACGGAAGCATTATTTAGGGATGTTACGTTAATAATTGTACATATCTTATTTTGAAATGAGCTATATCGGCATCTCACTTTATCTCCAATTTTAAATTTTTGTAATTTCATAATTCATTGAAATATTCTGGAATAATCACAGGAACTAAATTTAGCCAGTCATGATGTACTATCGCAGTATGCCCATTGAAATCAACCAGGTATCCGGTTCTCCAAACAATATCAAACAATATCATTCAGACTCCTAAGTAGGAGGGCACAGCACCGAAGGTCTGTGCCTGATTGATTGCATTTTGTATGATCTTTGATTTAAATTTTGATTTTCTCAAAGAAAATCCAACCTTTTTCAAGATCGGATAACGATTCTGCAATAATCTGAGAATGTTCTTCCAAGATTCATGTTTATCAATCATCTTTTCTTCACTTTGAAGTAATGATCGGATTCCATGAGGAATAGACTCTCTAAAGTTCAATCCTCTTCTTCCTATAACATAGCTTGCTAGAGAATGAATGGATCTTCCAAACTGATTCTTATATTTATATCTACTTATCACTGAAGTATATGAAGGATCTACCTTCTTCAACAATATACCATTCTTCACACATTTGTTCAATAACATACTATAGAATTTAGAATATGGAAGAAGATGAAGTTTCTTGTTCATCACTGATCCATTATCAATAGATTTCTTATTGATAAAATCTAAATCTTCTATTGTTATAAATTTATTTTCCTTCCTACATCTTTTGATCATATCATCTAAAATCAATGATATTTCATTTTCAATTCTTTCCTTACTCCATTCATTCATTTTTAAATGATAATCGACAAATGATTCTTTATTGTTACAGGTATTTCCATTCTTCTCTACCATTGACGTAGAAATCAGATTATAATTTAAATCAATACCCATACAACCATCATAATTGTTTTCATCTAATTCTGAAGTTATTTGAAATGATACATTAATGTACCATTTGCCATTTTCTTTTTGAGAGATATTATATGTTAATGCTTGATGATTTTGAATTGCTGTTTTCAACAGATCATAATTTTTTCCTTTATGATCTAGATTGATATCTAATATCAGATATTTACTATCTTTTATTAAAGATTCAGGTAACGTAATTCTCAACTGATTTAAATTTATCAACTGACATAAACTGTTTCCATAACTTTCATCTTTACTTCCCACAAAATACAGATGATGATCTCTCTTTCTTCTCCATTCCTTTAACCATGAATCATGATTTATATTTTGATTGAATTGTTTCTTAAACAACTTCTTGGTACCGAAATTAATATTGAATATTTCTTGTTGTTTTAGATTATCAATTTCTTGATGAAGATTATTTATCTGATTTGAAAGATAATATCTCTTACTTTCTTTCTTCGTTTTCTTTAATTTTTTCTCTAGACTATCTAACTTAATTTCTTTTTCTCTTATATAGAGTTTGTTTAATTCTTTTAAAGAAGATAATGATCCTTTGGTTTTGATATATAACGACTTGAAAAGTCGTACTGGAATATTATATAATTTTGAATATTCTTTCTGAAGAACTTTAAATTCAGAATCTGGATTATATCTTAATTCATTGAATAATTTTCTAAAAATATGATTTGATATCTTTCCATATTCAATAAGAATAGAATCATCTAGGTTATATATTCTTGATTCTACTGTTATTGTTGTTGATTGGATCATGATTGTTGATGTTAGTTAAGTTTTGTTTAGGACCTCCGGTCCTAAAACCTTATTCTAGGGTTGTTGTGGATTCACCTTGATTTATTTTTATTTGTTTATTAAATAATATTAATTGATTTTATATAATAGAATTGTTTTTGTTCCCAATTATCCTGCAACTTAACTTTTCTGCCTAATTTCTTGGCATCTTTCGCAGATAATGGAGCAAATCTAGTAAAATCTTCCTCTAATCCAGATTTATGTGCCATATAGAGCGATTCACTACAGTCAACTACCCACGCCTAAAGAGTGCAGGCTTGCTTCAACCATCGGAGATGGGAGCAATAGGGATATTGACTGATCCCCTAATGATTTAATATTAAGTGAAGCATTATAATCTGCATTGGCGGTGAAGCCGCAAGATAAGCATATAAATTCAGATTGATTCTTTCTGTTTTTCTTCTCACAATGTCCACATGCGGAGCATGTTTGGGATGTGTAAGGGCTAGGAACTATAATGACTTCTACACCTTTTTCTTTAGACTTATATTCTATAAATGATCTTAATTGAAAGAAACTCCAAATAAGTCTTTGATTTCTTTGAGATTTCCTGACCGTTGCTCTGTTATTTATACCCTTTAGTTCTTCCAGAACTAAAGCACAGTTTGTGCCTTTGGCTTTCTCAACTAACTTCTTGCTAATCTGATGATTAATATCTTTTATAAATCTTGATTCTTTGTTTCCTATTGTTTTAATTCTTCTTTTAGCAGATCGTGTACCACGTTTCTGTAATCGTTGCCTATGCGAAGCATACTGTTTTCTTTTTTCTTCAATTATTGTTCCTGAATATGATTCGTTATCTGATGTTGTTGCTATGTTTTTAATTCCTAAATCTACACCTATGCAACCAGTGGGTACAATCTTTTCTTTATCTAGAACATCAATGGTCACTAACAGAAACCATTGTTTATTATCATATTTCAGATCAACCTGTCCTTTTCTAAATGCGAACAATTCTTTATCATACACTTTAATTGGAATATTCTTTAACCTTCCCTCTGTAGTCCAGATGCTCACACAATCTTCTCCGAATGAAATAACTCTATCATCATAAACAACAGCGGAGGTTTTCTTAAACCCATTAGGTCTACTTTTGTGTTTACTTATCCTATAAGATGCTGAAACATTATGAATTGCTGTAAGCAACAATTGAGAAGAAAATCGTTTATATTGTTCTTTTAATCCATAATAACACAATTGTTGTATATGATGTTTTCTAAATTCATCTGCTATAAAGGCTTTCTCTGAAACTTCATTTTGAATTTCATTATATCTCCTCATTGTATCCATCAGAGCACAATGTTGATTTTCATTCGTTATCAATTTTATTTTCAGAGTTTTCTTCAATATATTGATATTTTACAGATTAATATTAGATTAACCTCCTCTTTTTTCTAATTTTCAAAAATCTTTTATGAAAGTCATGTGGACCTCGATTATTCCCCCATCCACAAGGGGATAGGGGAGCCCTCTCGACACACTTTGAAATTCTAAATCTTTATAATGCATGGATAAAAATTCGAGAGAAATTCATATTGGGCTGTAAAGCCATTAATTTTTGTATTCATGATTTATTATAGTTTTTATTTTTATCGGGAAATTTATTTTAAATAAGAAATTTCATAGGATGATCTGTCAAAAAGATTTGGACATGCATTAAAAACCACAACCAAGGTCTGTGCTGCAATATCTCCATGATATGCAGGTTTCAACATTTTATAGTCTTTCATTTTGTTGCTGTAGATTTCAATATCATGTTTATATTTATCTAAAGCAATCTGGGCACTGATTTGCTCTGATGGCTGCATAAATTTAATTTTAGATTCATCAATATCGATTGTAGGGCATTCAAAAGTCATCAGCTCAAATAATGGTCGATAAGTTTTGGAGAATAGATCTCCCACACATTTTTCGATATCATTAGGTCCAAATTTAAAAATATCCATATTATCATGATTGATTAAAATTCGATCATTTTTAGGATATTGAGATTCTAATTCTAAAATATATGCTTCAATTTCTAAAAGATTAGACTGAAGACTGATCAATTTCTGTACTGATGGTTCATAAACTTCATGATTATCCGATTTAATCAAAATTCTGCGGATAAGCATGCTGTCCATGCTCAATGAATAATTATATCCATATTTTTCAAATAGTTCATTCATAGATATTGACAGCCTCTTCTGGATCTAGCTTGCATGAATGCCCTCTGCTGCTCAATAGATTAATTTTTTCACCACAGATCGGACAGAATCGTCTTGGGTTAGAATCTCCTGCGTAGCCAAGCGCATCCACATCTAAAAGCATACTAAAAATACTCATGCCATTTAGTCGGATGTCCAAACTTCTTCGACCATGCATGTTGATAATATCAAAATTAACAGATGGTCGGTCATCGCAATCTAAAAGAATATGCACAGGATTATTTGCGTTTCCTTGCTTAAATCTCAGGATTTTGCTGCCATAGTTTGCATGCTTGAAATCATCAATATTGATATCTGCCATGCTGTCATGGATATTTGTGAGATAATCAGTGTTGTGGTCCAAATTTTTCATGTATTTCTTCCTGGGTCATTTCTTCAAGTGTCATTTCGAGATTTCTATAAATATCTTGTGGAGAAATTCCTGATAATTCAAAAGTCACTGAAATTTTGTATGGATTTTCAAAATCAATTTTTTCAATTTTCTCCACAAGATCCTTAACTTCATCAAGCGTTGGCCATGCAGCTGGGGCGGCGAAGTATCCATCTCGTCTCAGTACTAAAGATGAATAAGCATCGCTGATAGTTTCGTTTAAAATAATTTCGCAGGAATAATTGTTTGGATATTTCTTCACAAATGTGTCGTGGCCGATATATTCAAAACCAATCATTAATAAAAAGGATGTTAAGGAGTCCCTGATGATGCCCGTGCTGGCTTTTCTCAATAATAGTTCATCAATTTTTTTCTGATGATATTCAATACTTTGATCTATATTCATAATTTTATTATACTTTTTATTTTTATGGGGAAAATTTCTTTGAAATTTGAACCTTAATTGAGAAATTATCTGTCTTTAACGATAATTGAGCCTTATTTGGAAAATCTTTATAAAAAAATTTTTATATACTCAGGCATTTCACATTTTCTAAATTCTTTCTCGTGAGCATATCCTAACCTAAACAATGTGCCAGGTGCATCATTGCCTACTGGCAAAAGGTTTTTAAATATACAAACACAATCTTTTGGGCTATCATCCACAACTTTTAATTTTTTAAAACGCCACTCTTCTACATTATTTCCATAATAATAAAATATATCACCGTTTTTTAATTTTATCATTATAATAGTTCCTTCATATATTCTGGACAATTGATTTTTGGATCTATAGATGTCCATTTTTCTAAAGGATCTTTCGAAAATATACGACCGGCGGAAAATCCATTTCGACCATTTTTATCTGGTTTTATTTCATCTAATATTCTATATTGACAAAAATCAAGAGTATGTGGCAGTTGTGGTAATTCAATTACCTCTAACCTCTTGCCTCGCCAATTTGGATACTTTGGATCAATAAGATAAAAAATATCGCCTATATTGTATTTCATGACTTTGTTTCTATTAAATAATTTCTGAAAAATATGCATTTCATGTACTCGGGACAATCTCTAAAGTGCCTTAAATAATCAGAATCAATATATATTTGTTGTTTTGGGTTGTTCTTAAATTTAAGAAGAACTCCTAGATTTTTTATATAAGGAACTTCTACAATTTCCATAGAATTTCCTAACTTTTCCACTAAATCTAGAAAATGCATACTATAGTTGGCTGTGCCTATTGACACGGCATAAACTTTATCTCCAACTTTAAAATTTTCTATTTTAAATACCTCGGTTTTTTCATTAATTTATGTGTTTTGAAAAATAGATATGAAAAATGATCACGAGTGCCCGTGAACTTATTTTTTAATGCAGATCTATCGTTAAAAGCGAATTGATATTGCCAGATATCCGTGATGGTGAGCACTTTATCAAGCATTTCTTCAGGCACACGATCCCTATATGACCTCTGTACTTTCACATGATCGCCAACTTTACAGTGTTTTGCTTCACGAAATTTCATAATTCTTTCATATATTCAGGTTTATTCATTGGCACATATGGTTCTAAACATTTTTCATCTATTGTGTGAACTTTATTATTCTTAACAAAAACACAAATGTACATGAATTCTACTTTATTAAAATAGTCACTGTATCCTAAACTAATTCTTTTTATAATCTCAGCTATATCACCAATATTTAAATCTAGATCTTCTTTATAATTCAAGGCCACATAATCACCAATATTATATATTATTTACTTCACAATCTTATTATTAAGTTTCGTGGTAGTTTTTGATTTTTTATCAATTTTAGCCTTTGATTTTTTAATCTTTTTTACGGGCTCTTGTTTTTCTAAAATGCTCATTGGAATTTTAATGATAGAATCTTTGGTGGGCTTCAGACAATCATCTATAATTTCTGATATTTCTGGATTATATCTCACCGACACACCTTTCAAAATTTTTAAACCATTGATCGAATAATCTTCCTTCAATGTGTATAGAGTAATTTTTGGTTTTTTAGTTTTTGGAGTCATGTTTAATTATGTTTTTTATTTTTATTGTGAATTTTTTTCTCAAAAATTAAACTTTATTGGGAAAATTTCTGTGAAATTTGGGTCCCTTATTGAGAATTTTTAAAATCTTTCATATATTCTGGACAACTTCCTGGAAATCTTAACCAGCGTTTATCATGCCTAGATTTCCTGGATTCGCCATTCAAATTTTGTATCTCAACTGACAACCAGTTGTTATTACCTAACTCATTTATTATAACTCCTTCTCCTAAAGCAAATCCATGCTCATGAGCCGCGACGGAAAGGCGGGTTATAATGGCAATATCGCCTACTTTAAAGTCTTTCATAATAATTCCTTCATATATTGCGGACAGTCAATGCTGATAATTTAAAATTCATCATCATTTGCATTAAGCCGTTCATAATTTAAATATTCGTAGACAAAAACCTGCCAACACCATCCAAAATCTCCTTTTATCTATAATTTTTGCTCTATCGCATAATTTAAACTTATTCATTTAAAAACTCAAATGAGCCCTGAATCCAAGTAGCCATGTGTTGGTGTTCATGTTGTATCCAGCATTGTTTATAATCTGCAAATCTGGACCGATGCTCCATCTGCTTTTATCAAAATTATGATTATAATATATCTCAAAAATCCTCTCCGGAGAGTAGTTGATCGGTCCAGAAAGTATGAAGCCCTCACCGCCTGATTCAAGATATAATGCATGATTTTTATTTAATGATGCTTGAGAAATTCCAATACCCATAATATCATCTTTAATTTTCAAATGTTTTCCAGAAATTTGAATGCCTGCGGATATGCTTGAATCACATTCTGCAAATGCAAAAGATTCCGTTGAGCCCGGATTATATCCGAGTCTGGCAAAAATGCCTGTGGTGCCGTTGTCACATAATGACTGTTCATAGTTTAAACCATATCCATACTTCACAGAATTGGTAGATATATGAATATCATTGCTAAGATATTGACCCATATTTCCAATATTTCTATACGCTAAAATTCTCAATATTGAGTTTTTATAATGTTCTTCGAGTTCGATTTGATCGCCACGATTTTGGCTGAATATTGAACCAAGAATTATACTGTTTGCCTGCATAGGCATGGCAAAAGATCCTAATCTTAGTATCCATGATGGATGATTCCACTCCACAGATGCACCGTAACTGTACCCTCTTAAATCAGCGGCATAGTCATATGATAAATTATTAATAAATGACCAGTTCATAAACTGATTTCTTCCAGAATTCGCATAAGAATTTTGATCAAAAACATCTGAGGCTGAAAATTTTCCTGCATTTATCACTATGTTGTTGTTTGATATTTTTCCTGGAATTTGATTGATATTTCCTTCCACCTGCTTGAATGAGCCGCTTATAGGAATTGAATACTTGATAAATGCTCTTGCAAAATACGGCACGGCGCTCGCGCCTGGGGTGCCCGGTGCTGGCACCCTGATAACTTCTCCACTTGGATATGATGCAATTCCGGTGCCATTATTGATACCATTGCCTAAAGACCACTCTGGGTCTACATAGATATCTAAATTATGATTGATTCTATAGCCAAGATAAAATGTATAGCTTTGAGTTGATTCAGTATCTTTAAGGCTGTTTAAACTATATATTCCAGAATTAAACCTATGATTATTAAATGGAAAAATTGTTTGAGAAATATAGGTAAATTGACCATTAAATTGAAAATTGTTTGTATTATAATCTTGAGAAAAACACAGTGATGATAATAATAAAGTAAA
>Ga0316221_1004685_pt1 | contig 10197 bp, 5 predicted proteins | sample TBH18007metaG_FD_206003 | JGI IMG/M metagenome (GOLD analysis project Ga0316221, IMG submission 206003) | Freshwater microbial communities from Trout Bog Lake, Wisconsin, USA - TBH18007 | ecosystem: Environmental > Aquatic > Freshwater > Lake > Hypolimnion/Profundal zone | place: USA: Wisconsin... | reverse complement strand
TCGAATAATTCCAACCCCTTTCTGATTTCGCCCTACAACTTTCCCTCGCTCGCGGCGTATGCGAAAAACAATGTGGTCCAAGACATTTCCTCTATCATTTCCACGATCGAGGCGAGTCTGAATGCGGTCATCAATTTGCAGACGTATACACTGACGATCAGTAGTATCACGCCGATTGGGCCGACCCTGGATCCCGCCCAGCGAATTCACATGTCAGGCACCATTCTACAGATCGACGGCCTGAACATCATGAATCTCTCCAGTGTGAATGCGATGACGATTACCTCGGGCTCGACGATTGCGATCACGTCACCCTTTACCACAGTAAGCAATCTCCTTGCGGTATCGACCCTCAGCACGACGAATCTTGCGGTAGGGGCGTTTCAAGGAACAAAGGGCATTTTTAGTTCGGTGACGACCAGTTCTCTTCAGGCCAACACGGTCAGCACGACGAACATGTATCTGTCACAGTTTCAGACGTCGGATGGCTCCGCAAGCACCCTAGAAGTCAGCACCCTCACAGGCACGAACGGCACGTTTAGCACCCTTGCCACCAGCACGCTGACCATTGCGAATCTCAATGCGGTATCGGCTGCCATTAGCACGCTCAATACCAGTACCCTTCTATCAGGGAACGCCTTGATCAGCACCCTATTCGGTAGTTCAATCACGACAAGCAGCCTCACGGGCGCCACGGGGTTCTTCAGCACCCTTACTAGCAATGGGCTCACGGTTCCATCTACACTGACGGTCAGCACCGTGATGGGGCCCAATGCGGTCTTTAGCACCTTGTCCGCAAGCACGATTGTGGTCTCGGGAATTTCACTGGCGTCCTTGGCCACCAATGCGCTAACGGTGAATTCGACAATGAATGCTAGCACGATCACAGTATTGAATGCGACTGTCGATACGGACACGATCTCGAGTGCGACGGCCAGTAGTATTGTGGGAGGAGATGTGTTCATCAGCACGCTCTATGCGAGCACCATGTCGAGCGTCAATACCGACCAACTGACGGCTCATTCGTTGATTGTAAGCACAACACTCAACACGAGCTCGATCACGGGATCGCGTGGCACCTTCAATACGATGATCAACCGCTCCAGTATCAATACGAGCAGCATTGGTGCGATCAATGGCACCTTTAGCACGGTCACGGTTCCCTCGCTGTTCACGACAAGCTCGATCAATGCCACCTATGGCGGCATCAGCACTCTTACGATGACCACGACCAGGTGTAGCACATTGACGGTAAATTCGACGCTGACCGCCAGCACGATCAATGGATTCAATGGATTTTTGAATGTCGTGACCATTCAATCGACGCTCACGACGAGCAGTTTCACAGCGGGTGATGTGACGGCCAATTCATTCCTGGCGAACAACACGGTCACGACGAGCAGTTTCACAGCGGGTGATGTGACGGCCAATTCATTCCTGGCGAACTCCACGGTCACGACGAGCAGCTTTACGACGGGCGATGCGACGGCCGATTCCCTTGTTGTCAACTCGGTTCTCTACTTCTCGAGTTTGTCGATGGTTCCTGGATATCTTACGACGCTCAATACGGGCTATACGAGCTCGATGGTCATTCAGATTGGGGCCAATACGTGTTTGATTCCTGTGGCCGTCCTCTAGAGGGGGACACTTCGTTTCCCCCTTGCCCCCTCTCTGCGGGGACACGTAACCCACACCCCTCTCCCATGGAGAGGGCATATATGTACGTAATCTTTTATGGATAGGGGTACGTGTGCCTCCATAATAACATAAAGATATGAGACATATCTCAAAGAGTAATAGAAAAATGAGTGAAGAAACATGGACGGAGCGGAGTCGCTATCAAATGGTGCGAGAATATACTGTTGTCGCCCCTGATCGAATTGAGGTGATTTGTCATGATGTTCTCTATTGTTCGTTTGGCGGCAAACCAGAAGCCATCACGTCGATTGATCCTGATGGAGGACCCTTTTTATCGGTGGGAAGGATGATTCGATCCTATCAGATCAAACGCATCGTTTCGTATCATCAGCCGTGGAAAGGAAAAAAGGATATGATGAGGATCGTATTGGAAGTGGAGGGTGGAGACGCAAGCGTCCCCACACCCCTCTCCCGTGGAGACACAAGCGTCCCCACACCCCTCTCCCGTGGAGACACAAGCGTCCCCACACCCCTCTCCAGTGGAGACGCAAGCGTCCCCACACCCCTCTCCCGTGGAGACACAAGCGTCCACGCCCCTCAGCTACAGTGATACGAGCACCCCACAAACGCCGCACGATACGTCACCCCCTCATGTGTCACCTCCACACACTGATAGGCTGTGCTCTCCAGATCGAATACACACGACATCGTCGCTTTCGCCACCGTATAATTGTGGAGCACATCATCGTCCTGTCGTCGGCCATACCCAGGAACAATACACGAACAAATAAAGTCCCCATTTTCAATCGGGCCACCGATATCCGTCACCCATATCGCACCTTCTCCCAGTCCATTCACGCGTACCATCGTATGTAAGCGATCGCCCCACTCTGTCGTATCATCATAGGGCGTCGATCCATCTGTATTGTAGGCGTCGTTCTTGACATTCGTTAATATACCCCAGACCGCCTTGTCCATATCCTTCGTCGTCAACTGGATATAAGGAAGCGCCTCCGTAATCGTAATGGCATCTCGACCTGTGATGATCTCCCCCGTGACAGGATTGATCGAATAGTATCCCTTGTCCGCCGAACTCACAATCCGCCCCACATAGGCCGCCACATTGTCTTTCAGTTCGGTCTCTCCATCCACGGGCTGATTGGCGTGTTGCCCCGTAAAATACGTGCTGGCACCCAGAATGGACCGAAACGGCACCGTGCCCGATGTGCCATACACATACAAACTCGTGCCATACATGATCGGCATGAGTGTGGCATACGACTGCCCCGTCAAGACACCCTTACAGGTCGAATCCACGGGTGCGGTTTTATTTACCACGAGCAGGCCATCTGTGATGTTCGTCGATGCCGTCACCTGGAGACGCGCATTGGGCCATGTCGTTCCAATTCCCACAGAGCTCGTAAAGGTATTAAAGCCCGCCCCGTTGAACGCATTTCCACCCGACAAGAGCGCCCGCGCATTGATCTGAGGTTGAATGTAGTTCGTCGTTCCTGACACATAGCCTAGCTCGGTATGGGTCGTAGAAGAAGAGGAGAGATACTTCGAGCCGTTGGTGACCAGCGCACACCCTGGCGCCGCGGAATTGATTTGAAAGTCTTGAACGGCATAGGTGGACGCAATGGTCAGCATATTCGTATAGACATTCTGAAAGGTGGCCGTGGAGACATAGATCGAATCCGACGGCGTGATTTCTCCATTGAGACCCGTCAGGAGGACACGATTGGGATCCACGGGCTCATCATAGGGGCCGAGGACATAGGTATTGTAGCGCGAGCCATCATTGTAGGTCCGAACAATCAAAGGGCCACTGTTGACGGATACCACCCCACTCGGCAGACTCATCTCTAGCATCAGACAAGAATGAAATATCCACACTCCTCCACGTTCCTCTATACAAGATCGCTCGCCTGTTCGTGTCCATAAGAGGCCATAATAAATGTCCGGAATATGTAAGAGAATGCCAGCAGGTGGAGGGCTATTACAACTGGTGGCGACCGGCAAGCAGGATCTGTTCCTCACAGGGAACCCACAAATCAGTTTTTTCAAAATGGTGTATCGGCGATATACGAATTTCGCAGTCGAATCCCAGCCCATGTATTTTGACGGCACCCCTGATTTTGGCCAGCGCATCACGTGTCTCATCCCCCGCCGCGGCGATCTTCTCGGACGCGTCTACATGGAAGTCGTTCTCCCGCCGATCTACGACGTCAACGGCAATCCATTGGCCTATACCAGCTCCATTGGTCACGCGCTGATTCGTGAGATTACCTTTGAGGTCGGCGAGCAAGAGATTGACAAGCAGACGGGTGAATGGATGGAGATCTGGACTCAATTGACTACCTCTCTTTCTCAACGACAGGCGCTGAATCAGCTGATCGGTCGCACGGAGCTATACAATGTCGCCAGTAGCATCACCGCGGGGGCATCGGGTCAAATTCGCCTGTTGATCCCCCTCCAGTTCTATTTCTGTAACAACCCAGGACTCTATCTGCCCCTCTTGGCGCTTCAGTATAGCCCCGTGCGCATTACCGTGACGCTTCGACCCCTTTCCGAGCTGTTTTGGGTCTCTCCCCCGCAACCCCCTGCGACCCAAGAGGGCTGGAATCCCGCCTGTTCGACACCCGTGGACTGTACCAGCCACCTGACCAGTATCCAGCTCTGGGGCGATTTTGTCTACCTGGATACGGAGGAGCGCCGTGCGTTTGTCAGCAAGACCCACGAGTATTTGATTGAGCAAGTCCAGTATACGCCCCCACACTCCCTGACCGCCCAACAGAATACGGCAACCGTTCATGTCGAGTTCAATCACCCCGTGAAAGAGTTCATTTTTGTGGCACAGCGAGACACGATGGCGGCACGCAACGAGTGGTTCAATTATAGCAACTTGGCAAAGGGGGAACAGACACCAGCATTAGTTCTTCCCTATGTCAACAGCAATTCTCCCGCGGACCGTCTCGACCTCATTTCTACCGCCAAACTCCAATTGGACGGATATGATCGATTCATGGAACGTAGCCCTGAATACTTTCGTCTCCAGCAACCCTATGATCACCATACCACCACTCCGGTCGATTCATTCATTTACAATTATTGCTTTGCGTTGCGACCGGAAGACATTCAGCCGACGGGCACCATGAACGCGAGCCGCATTGACAGCATTGTCTGGCAGTTTCAGATGAACTCCGTCTTGACCAATCCGCTGATCCCTGCGTGGCAACAACGAGGCCCCTGTCAAATCCGCATCTATGGGCACAATTATAATGTGTTTCGCGTGATCAATGGATTTGGCGGACTCCTCTTTACGATCTAATGTTCATTGCGTAGCACTGCAATGCGCAGAACACCCCATAAGAGAGAAAAAGAGACAAAAAAGACCTCTTGTCACAGTAATGAGCACGGAGGTGTCCCAGCTGAAATATTGGCGGGAAGAGGAAAAAAACAGCAACGCCAATACGAACGCCAATGCCAGTGGCACCAAGACCGACGCACTATCCTATCACGTCTTTCTGGGTCTATCGGTGCTCGGTGGCGCCATCGGCCTTGATCATCTGTATCTTCGCTCCCCGCTGACATTTCTCGCCAAATGTGTCGTCAATCTCCTTTTCTTCGGTGTCTGGTGGTTTTATGATGCGGCGCAAGCGGTCTTTAATAGCGATGTGGTGAAAGTCTATGGTCTCGGAGTGCCAGGTCTCGGCCCGAAGGGGATTGCCGCGGGCGTCTTGTCGAGCGATACACCGAGCAAGAAACACATGAACTTCTTTCTCTATGCGATCGCTCTGATGGCAGGCGGAATCTTCGGCCTGGACTCGTTTCTCGTGGGAGACAAACAGTCAGGTCTGATTCGTCTGATCTCGATGATCTCGATGATTGGTCTCCCCGTTGCGATCGGATGGTGGGCCTACAAGCTCTTTACGTTCTTCTTCTACACCAAGACGATCACGTCGCAATACAAAGACTTCTTTGGAGCGCCAGGGGAGTCCACGGAAGATCAGGCGTCGGGCTTTCTGACCCGCATCTTCCTACGCGTGCTAGAGACGGTGCGGGGCCCTGCGGAGCTCCTGTTGAAGCCGGTCACAGATACGGTTCAGATGGGCATCAAGACGGTGGGGGATACGGCAGCGATGGGACTTCAGACAGTGGACAAGACGGTTACCCTTGGAAAGGCGGTGGTCGACAAATCGAGCGAGATTGCGACCCAGGTGACAGGGGCGATCGATGCGATCTCTCAGGCGGGATCGTTTCTTCCTGCGACCTCATTGTATTCCAGCATCACACCCGAATCCGTTCAGAGCGCGAAGGCAGCTCTCCAGTCTGGCGGTGGCTTTGTCAACGGAGCCTCAGAAGACCTAAACGCAACATCCTATGTTCTCCTAGGAACCATCCTACTTGTCGCCTGCTCAGGATTCATTGCCACCTATCTCCGCACCCGCCATGTCGAACCACAACGCGATGACACCCCTCCCGAGCCAGGAGTTTTTCGAGCGTCTCATCCAAAAGAATCCCGACACCCCGCATGATCCGATTGTGATGATCCGTTTTGGTGCGAGCTGGTGTGCCCCGTGTCAGCGTCTGGATACGAAGGCGCTCCTCGATCTCAGCCCGCAGATCATCTGGTATTATTGTGATCTGGACGAGAATGATTATACGCCAGGCTATTGTGGGGTGAAAACGATCCCCTCTTTTCTTGCGATTGTGAACGGCGCCCCGCAGCCCCTGTTTCAGAGCTCGGATACCAACAAGGTCATTGAGTGGATGCGAGGCGGATTCAAGAAGTAAACACCTCTCTCCCACTTCCACGATCCCTTTATTCTATCCTCTCCTGAACGATTCAAGAGAGAATACGATATCCTACGAAGAAAACACACTACGAAGCAAACATGGCACGCCCGCGCCCCTCTTTAACCTCATAGACGTTCCATCCCTCAGAAAAGACACGCATCTCGCATTTCCGTTGGGCCAGATATGGATTGCTTCGAATGTTCGCGAGTTCCAGATACAGCGTCGGACGATCCGCTGTGCTGAGATTGATCGTCCCTTCGGGCTGCCGCTCCATGGGATACACTGAGCCGAACTGATCGCCCGTGGACCACTCCATGACACCGATGGCGCTCCCAGGCGCATTCTCGGACTGCGCCAGCACCGAGAGTTGTTCCCACACGAACGGCTCCAACACATGCTCTCGATCCTTTCCCGCGATCACCAGTTTCAACCGATAGTAAAAGCGTCCCCGCGGCTCGGTTTCGGGCTGGGCGGCGGTCGGCGCATGGTCATCAAAATAATCATTTCGAACATCATCCAGACGATTCTGATCGAGCACATGAAACGAACGAAAAAACCAGAAGATCCGTTCCGTCGGATGGCGCCCCTCCAGGACGCGCGTGACCGCCGAGGTGCCTCCCTTGTCCAACGAGATGAAATCCAATTCTCCAAAGGTAAACTTATTTTCAAACATTCGCCGATAGGGGATGGTCAGGGTCTGTGTCCGAAGTGCCTCTTGAACCGCGGGAGAGACGTAGTGTTGAACGGTGGACAAGAGAACGGTGGGAGCGCCGATCTGAAGGCGTCCGAGGGGCGCAAACGCATAGGGCGTCCCATCGGAAAACAGATACTGAAAGGTGGGGACGTTCCAGGGAGCGGGTTTGCGAACCGTGTCATCGCTACAGACGACCAGATCTTCCAGGGCTCGAAGGGTAATACGAAGGCGAAGGGTCTGCCAGGGCATGGCGGTCAAGGGAAATCCGCCGTCGCCTGGGCACTGCATGCCTGGAAGAGGAAGGTAGATACGAAGGGCGCCAGGCGTGGCGCGCAACTGAATCCCACGATCGGTGCTCTGTCCTCCGAGCGTCTCGATCCATCCCCCTTTTTGCAAGGCAAGGTCACGGTGGTTCCGCGATCCTTCCGTGTGCTGTTTCGCAAGAAGACCGTCTCCGCTCCACTCTTGAATCAAGAACTGATCTTGGTAGAATTGAATGCGCTCAAAGAGATAATATCCGACCCCCTTCACATATCCATAGGACACTCCTCCACCCTGTGTCGTGATCGGATACATGCCATTGGCCACGTCTGGTGCGATGGGGATACCCCCCAGCGCCGTGGGAAGAGGAGGGAGCCAGGAGGGCATGATGACATCAAGGGCGCATTCGGTCATCACATCCGCGTATCGATCAATCTCGACTTCAAAGGTGGTTCCAAAGGCGGTGCCGTTTAAGGGCACGGCGGTGCGCCGTTCGGCCAGATGGGGGGCCGAAGAGAGATAGCGCGGATCATGAACAAAACGACTCTCTGGCTCGTCTTTGACAAAATACCGATCTTTGACGCCGCGCGCGACCAATTCAAACAGGGCGCCCTGACCACTGGATGCGTTCACCCGTGCCATTCTAGTAGGAGAGATGGAATCTTCTTAGATCATGTCTAAAAAATTGAGGCATCTTTCTTGTAGACCACCACCACACAGTAACCACACAGATACAACATGGCCGCCCCATCCCTTGTGATTGTCGAATCGCCAGGAAAGTGTAAGACGATTCAAGGCTATCTCGGGCACGGATGGCGTGTCATGGCCTCCATGGGACATCTTCGTGCGCTCGTTCCCGCATTGGACTCCGTCGGCATCACGAACCAGTTTGAGCCCACCTATGAATGGATCAAGGAGAAGGCCGCCACGATCAAGGCGCTCAAAGAGGCGGCGAAGGATGCGACGGACATCTATGTAGCCGCCGATGATGATCGGGAGGGTGAATTCATTGCGTATTCGGTCTGCCTCCTTTTGAAACAGAATCCCAAGACGGTGAAGCGCGCCGTGTTCCATGACATTACTGAGGCGTCGATTCGGCACGCCATCGCCCATCCACGACACATGGACATGAATCGCGTGTATGCGCAACAGGCCCGTGCGATGCTGGACATGATGATTGGATTTACAATGAGCCCGCTCCTCTGGAAGTATGTGGCACCCGCGCTCTCTGCGGGGCGCTGTCAAACCCCTGCGCTGCGTCTCGTGGTGGAACGGGAAGATGCGATCCAGTCCTTTCAGTCGTCTTCGAGCTGGAAACTGACCTCTACGATGCGCCCTCTGTTACTTGCGCCGCCCTCTCTGTCTCCTGCGCCGCCCTCTCTGTCATTCCCCATGACCATGGACGATGAATTGGAAGACGAGGAGTCCGCCCAGAATTATCTCGAGCTCGTTCATGCCACACCGCAGGCAACGGTTCTCCGCACCTCCACGAAACCATGGTCAGAATCCGCCCCCGATCCCCTGATCACCAGCACGCTCCAACAGCAGGCGAGTGCGCTTTTCCATATGAATCCCCAGAGCACCATGCGCACCGCCCAGTCGCTCTATGAAGCGGGTCATATTACCTACATGCGAACGGATCAGCCCGTCTTGTCTGAGGAGGCGCAACGGGAGGCGCGCGAATGGGTTGCAGCGAACATCGGCCCCGCCTATCTGTCCCCAGAGAACCTAAAGAGCTCAAGTGGGAGCCTAAAGAAACCCAGTGGAGACGCCGTCCCCGCTCAGCAAGCTCATGAGGCCATTCGCCCCACGCACTTGACCACCCTTCAGGCAGGAAAGGATGCCCAGGAACAAAAACTCTATCGCCTGATCTGGCAGCGCACCATTCAGTCGGTCATGTCGTCCGCACGGGGAGAAACGGATCACATGACGTGCCAGATCGACGGCGATGAGTTCCTATGGAGCACCTCAGGACGGCGAACGATTCACGAGGGCTGGAAACGGATCGGTCAGGTGGCGAATCTGGACGAAGACGAAGACCCTGTAGAGAAAACAAAGGAGTCCCCATTGCGCTCTCTTGTGCCAGGAGACCGATTGGAATGGACGACCATGAAGGCGGAACCGAAAGAGACCAAGGCCCAAGGGCGCTACACAGAGGCGCAATTGGTGCGCGCCCTCGAAACCCATGGAATTGGCCGACCCTCCACGTTTGCCTCTCTACTCTCCACGATCCAAGAGAAGAAATATGTGGAGTGTGTGAATCTTCCGCCGCGCCCCGTTCCGATCACAGAGTGGTCAATTGTTCCTCACCAATGGCCACCGACCGCCATGGCCTCCGTCAAGCAGGTGGGTGCCGAGAAACAGAAGATGGTCCCCACCGCATTGGGTCGATCGGTTCTTCATTTCCTCTTGAGCCACGTGGAGGACCTCTTTGCGTATGAATTTACTGCCGCCATGGAGCGGCGGTTGGACGCCATTGCCGAAGGAGCGGACACGGGAGCCACTCTTCTTCGTGATACGTGGAGATCCTATCAAGATCGCTATGAGAGACTCTTACAAGGGGCCCAAGGCATCCAAGGGCCCAAAGGGGCCCAAGACCATGTGAAGCGCCGCACCTTTTCGAATGGGTTGGTGGCCGTTCAAACCAAAAAGGGGCCTCTCTTGTTGAAAGAAGGAGCGACCAAAAACGATACGCTCTTCTATGGATGGCCGAAGAAGGCCACGTGGGATGGCTTGACGGACGAAGAAGCCCATGCGTTTGTCAAAAGCTGTACCGAGGAGCATACCGACATCGGAGAATGGAA
>Ga0316221_1004659_pt1 | contig 10227 bp, 11 predicted proteins | sample TBH18007metaG_FD_206003 | JGI IMG/M metagenome (GOLD analysis project Ga0316221, IMG submission 206003) | Freshwater microbial communities from Trout Bog Lake, Wisconsin, USA - TBH18007 | ecosystem: Environmental > Aquatic > Freshwater > Lake > Hypolimnion/Profundal zone | place: USA: Wisconsin... | reverse complement strand
CGATCCCGAGGGGCCTTTCCCTCATCAGTTGTGCAGTTACGCACTGCATCAGCCTCACGGCTGATTTCGCGCTCGTGGCGCACCGGAGCACAGCTCCGAGGATGGGTGCGTGACGGAGCGCAGCTCCGTCACGAGGGGGGCTTTCACGAGGGGGACCTTCGGAGCACCGTTTGCCCCTCGTTATGGAGCTTCTCCTCGTTACGGAGCTTGGCTCCATAACGCACTCATCTTCGGAGCTTCGCTCCGCCGCGTCGCCAACACCCAAGCCCCCCGATTTCATGCGCAGCCGCACCCTCGTCCCACGACCCGAACGCCCACCCGGAGACGAGCATTGCCTCTCTCGCGGCTTCTGATACATCATTTCCCCTCGTTACGGAGCTTGGCTCCGTAACGCACCCATCCCCGAAGCTGTGCTTCGAAAGCGTTGCCGGCACGGTTCGCTTCTGAGTGCGCGACAGGTTCGACGCGAGGGGGAGATGCGTTCTTGCATTGCAGGGGGATTGGTCCGGTAATCCACGGTGGGGTGAGTGGCCCAAGGGAGTTTCACCCTCAGGCTCTCGCAGAACTGTACATGAACCTCTCGATTCATACAGCTCCCATTGATGAAACAGGTTTCTTCACGGCAATCTGCCAATGTGCGAACAGGTTCTGGGCGCGGAGCGAGATTCTTCGCAGCCAGTGCTGTGCTCGCCCTTGGCGGCGATGGAGTTTCTTGTATTTGCGGCAAGCCCAACGGATCAGTGCCCCTTCGAGAGGAGCAAAGACCCAATCGAGCCGCGAGCGATAATATCGCCCGTAATACTGCACCCACCCTCTCACAATCGGATTGTACATCCGCGACAGCTCCTCCAGGGATTTGTCGCTTCTTAAATGCACTTTCCATGTCCTGATTTCTTCACGGATCATCTTGATTGCTTTCTCGCTGATTGCAGGCAGGAAGTTCACGAAACGCCCAAGGCTGCTTTTGGCCTCCCGGGCTCGAAACTCGAATCCGAGGAAGGTAAACTTCTCGTGCTCGTGCTCCTTTCTTCGCTTTCCATCCCTGCAATAAACGATTTTGGTTTTCTCGGGGTGCAGTTCCAGCCCGCACTCGGCCAATCGTTGGGCGATTTCTTCCTTCATCCTTTGCATCTGCGCCTGATTTCTGCCATGCACGATGATGTCATCGGCATAGCGCTCGAACGGCGTCTCTGGATGATGCTCATCCATCCACCGGTCGAAGGCATAGTGCAGGAAGAGATTCGCCAACAGCGGTGAGATCACTCCTCCTTGCGGTGTCCCCTTCTCCCTCACCGTCAGGTTGCCCTGCTCGTCTTGGGCCGGTGCTTTCAGCCACCGTTCAATATAGAGCACTTCCCACTTCTCTCGGGCGTGCTTGCGCACCGCCTTCATCATCAAGTCGTGGGGAATGTTGTCGAAGAAACCTTTTATGTCGAGGTCGAGCACCCAGTCATAGCTCCAGCACCTTTGCCGTGCCTGTCCAACGGCGTCATGCGCCGATTTATCAGGCCGGTATCCATAGCTGTCGGGATGAAACTTCGGCTCAACCCTTGGTTCCAGTTGCATCTTCGCCACCATTTGGGCCACCCGGTCTCCCACCGTCGGTATTCCCAACTTCCTCTTTCCGCCATCTGCTTTCGGGATTTCCACCGTCTTCACCGGTGGCGGAAAGTAGCTGCCCGAGGTCATCCGATTCCAAATCTTGTAAAGGTTGTCTTTGAGGTTCCCCTCAAAGTCCTTTATCGACTCGTCATCAATCCCGGCAGCTCCTCTATTGGCCTTCACTCGCTTCCATGCCTCCATCACCTCCATCTTGGAGATTTCGTGTCCTTTCTGTTTTGGCTTATCCATTGGCTCCTCCCCTTTCAGGTTGGCTTTCTGAACTTGCCTCATCAACACGACCCCTTCGCTCCATCCCTTTATCGGGGACTTCATCGCTACTACGAGTCGTTCCGCCCCTTGGTGCCGCATTCCTACTCTCACCCTTGCGGTTCTGCCGCTTGGATTTCTCGGTTAGCATCGGCCCCGAAGGTTCCCACGTTCCGCACAACCGCCACGCTCCAAGCTCATGCCACCTCAATGCCGGAGACCGCATGGTCCGCAGACAGACTCCGCCCATGCTCGATTCCCAGGAGTGCTCCGCTCCCCTGGTTTCGATCTCGTCTAAGCTTTTTCGACACGTCATCAGTGGTTTACTTTCGTTCATCTTCTTGGAACTCATCTGATCCGATCTAGCCGGACCTTTTCCTTCTGTGCTCACGACCGTGGCTTTTGACCACAGCCGCCGAAGGCGATTTGAGACCTGCTTCTGTCAGCCGATCCCGAGGGGCCTTTCCCTCATCAGTTGTGCAGTTACGCACTGCATCAGCCTCACGGCTGATTTCGCGCTCGTGGCGCACCGGAGCCAAGCTCCGAAGATGGGTGCGTGACGGAGCGCAGCTCCGTCACGAGGAGAGAACTCTAAACTATGAACGAAAAAAAATGCCCAAAGTGTGGTCGGCAGATTTCTGTCACGCCTCAAGACAACGGCATTCTAGCAATATGCCCAAGCTGCGAAGAAGCTTGCGTAGTCCCTTCTTCCCAATCTTCGGTCCCCGTTCCTCCTAATGTTCCCTGCTCTCGAGAACGTGCCGGCCAGTGGAAAAAGGAGTGGGACGCGTATCCCTGGTTCATGAAGGCGGTGATAGGATTTTGGTGCCTATTGTTTGCGACGACACTGATTTTGTTAACCGGAGTTTGGATAAAGTCGCTTTGTTCATCGCATGGGAAGTTAAGCTTAGAGGAGATTTTGGGATTCTTCATTTTGGGATTCTTCCTCTGGGGCTTGGTGGGGAGTTTGCCCATGGTTTGTCGCATCCGCAACCGAGACCTAGCCCTTGGCCCCCATGATCGTTGCAACGTTCGCCTAAAAGTAGGCGATCGCTCATCCGTCATTATTGAGGATCGCATTTCCGCTTGGATCACTCTCTATTGGACAACCTTCCATGCATTGGGCGTGGTGTTAGGTCTTGCGATTTACCCATACGTCGTTGCCTATTCTTATGAGCAACGCGTTAACACGCTGAGGCTACTTGTTGCGTCAGGAGTTTGTGTAATCGGCTCCACTCTCAATAGTATCATATCCACTGCTCGCAAGCAGTCCTCCGGTTGTCTTTCTTTTTTATTTACATGCGTCGTCATTGGTATCTCGCTGACCGTCTCTGGTATCCGACCCCCCCCTGGCAGCGAAGCTTGGTTTTTCATTTTCTTTCCATGCATCATATTCGGAGCATATGCAGCAGCGGTCATTTCAATTCCGCTTGGAGTTATCTGCGCAATTGCACCCGTGATCACTGGGCGACCACTCCTGACTGCAAAAGGTAAGCCCTATGGGACAGTGCCGGCTATCTTCCTCGCTATCGCGTTCACACTGGCGGCGCCCTTACTTGCTATCTGGACTACCCTTGCCGCCTTGACCTCTCGTTACATAGTTTGGCTCCCTAATCGTAATGCACCTAGCCCGCATAGTTCACAAAAAAAAGATGCATTCGGTCGGAAAAACTGCTAACCTACTGGTATTCCGACAACTAGGCAGCAGTAAAAACCAATCGAATGCAAACAGAGTGTAACCAGCAAGTTTTCGAATTTCCCTCGTTACGGAGCTTGGCTCCGTAACGCACCCATCTTCGGAGCTTAGCTCCGCCGCGTCGCCAACACCCAAGCCGCCGACCTCATGCGCAGCCGCACCCTCGTCCCACGACCCGAACCCACACGAGGGGACGAGCATTGCCTATCTCGCGGCTTCTGATACACCATTTCCCCATCATGGCATTCGATCCCTCCAAACCAGCGCACGATTCCACAATCACCTCGGCGGAACTTCGCGATCAATTCAACGCGCTGGCGGCGCTCATCGACGATCTTCGAACGCGGCTGGATGCGCTGCCGGGCCGGGGGACGGACGCCTTTGTCTCGGCGGCGGGCAATGACGCGACGGCGATGGTGGGCGACCCGGCGCGCCCGTTCCGCACGGCGCAGGCGGCTTTCGATGCGGCGCTGGCGGCGGGTGGCGAACGGGTGTTGCGCTTCGGCGCGGGCGATTTCGGCGGGATCGTGTTGTCGGCGGATTGGCCGGAGCAAATCCGCCTCGCCGGGGCTGGACCGACGGTGTGCCGCCTGGGCGGGATCGCTGGCCGGGGCGCACCGGGCGCGGCGGGAACGGACGAGACTGCCGACAGCCCCGCGACTCCGGGCACCAACGGCGGCAACGGACGGACGGTGCGGATCGCCACGGACGGGCTGATCGACCTGGGGTCGATCGATCTGAGCGCCGGACCGGGCGGCGACGGCGGGAAGAACCTCGACGGCACTTACCCGCCCAACAACGGCGGCGGAGGCGGCACCGGCAGCACGCTGGAGCTGACGAGCTGCGTGCTGGGCGATGTGACCGCCAGCGGAGCGGGCTTCGGCCAGCCCGGTTACAACGGCCCCGGCGGGTTCGGCGGCACGGTAACGCTGGTGAACTGCACCGTCGGCGCGATCACAGCCAACGGCGGACCCGGCACCTACGGCCCCGGCATGGGCGGCACCGCCACGCTCACCCGCTGCATTCACTCCACCGTAAACCTCGACCCCGGCGGGACGTTCAACGACACCCCCACCGCGCCCGGCAGCGGGGTGAGCAGTAATGTGGTGAGGTAAGACATTCTCGATCATCATGAAACTTTATAAATATCTCAGCAAAAAGAATGCGAGGAAGTGGCTTTTGAAGGAAAATGCTATCCTTCTTACACCACCGAAGTATCTGAATGACCCCTGGGAGTTTCACTTCGGCACCGCGTCACCAAGCGATGCAGAGATCGAGGCACGGTTCAACGCCCTCGAGCAAGAAGACCTTAGGAAAAGCGGGCTTAAAGTCGCCTCACCGGAAAGGAATCGAACGCGAAGCGCTCGGCTGGCTCGTTACAGAGAGCATCAGCGAATGTTTGCGGGAAGTAGCGAGGATGCGCAACTGTTTAGGGAGCGAATGAGCGAAAGATTCGGTATCATATCGCTATCAACCGATCCGCTTAACCGGCTAATGTGGGCGCATTACGCCCAGAACAGCGGAATTGTAATCGGATTTGATTGCGGGGATTCTCATCGTGACAGCGACGGTCTACTAGGGCGTTGTACTCCTTTGGGGCTTGCCTTAGAGGTGAGGTATCGGCGCAAATTTTGCAAATTCAGAGCGGACACATCGAATGAGGCTTTGCTCTGCACCACAAAGCATATCGATTGGCGATACGAGCGCGAGTGGCGGGTGATTGACGAGTTGAAAAAGGCCAGAGCCATCTGCGTCGACAGCGTAAACTATCGTTTAGTCGCCGCAAACCCGGGCGACATTGCACATGTGATTTTCGGGATGTACACCGACGACTCTCTGCAAAAAGAGGTTAGGAGATGGCTAACCAATTCCATTCCAATCGAGCAAGCTTACGTTGACAGGGAAACGCAGGAATTGTGCGCTAAGTAAACAGCGGGATCGTACGTTTTTTCGTAAGCGTCACGCCAAGCCCCCTGTGAAACTCCGAAATCCCGGCGGGTCATAAATCTCGTAAATGTCGTAGCCGAGCGGCTACGACTTCTATGACGCGGCGCGAAGCTCCGGCTTTTGGAGCGCCTTGGCGTAGGCCGCGGGGGTGAGGTCGCCAATCTGGCGGTTGGTTAGCTTCGGTAGTTTGGTGAGCACGTCACGGAGGTAGGCGTAGGGATCGAGCCCGTGGCGGCGGCAGTTCTCGATGATCGTATAGATGATCGCGCTGCGCTGGCCGGCGTTGGCATCCCCGAAGAAGAGCCAGTTCTTCTTTCCGAGCGCGGTCGGGCGGATGGCGTTCTCCACCAGATTGTTGTCGACCTCGACACGACCGTTGGCAAGGTAGACTTCGAGTGCCTCCCAGTTTTCCAGCGCGTAGTCGATGGCTTTGCCCATCAAACTCCGCGGCAAATAGCGTTTTCGCGTTTTGAGCCCAATGAGAAGCCGATGAAGCCGCCGATGCACCATCGCATTTTCACCCGCCCGCACTGCTTCTCGCTCCCTCGGGCCGGCTCGTTCTTTTCGCAGCCGCTCTTCGATTGCGTAAAGATTTTGAAACTGCCGCAGCACCCAGCCCGCTACTTGGGGCGCCTGCTCTTTGGCTTCGAAAAATTTGCGTCGCGCATGGGCCATGCAGCCAGCGAGCGTGACCTGGCGCTGCGGGCGGTCCTGCCGCTTCGCAAAGCTGTCGTAGGCCGCATAGGCATCGCATTGGACCACGCCCGCAAAATCCACCGGGATGATGTTGTCGATGCATTGCGCCGAACGGCTGGTTTCCCAATGAAAAGCCACGCCGACTCCCGGGCGGTTGCATACCCACAGAAATCGGCTTGAGCCAGAAGGCCACAAGATCCACCCAGCGCGCCATCGTCTGCCGCGGCAGCCATACTCCGTGGCGGCTTGAGTAAATATACTCCTGGCGGTAAAGCGGCAGGTGATCGCAATACTTGGAGACGATGACCTGCGCCAGCAGCCCGGGCGCGGCGATGCAACGCTCCTGCAATGCCGGCGGCAGCGGCGCGGCGATGGGCGCTGCGTCCGCTTCCTTGCGGTTCACATACTTGGGCCGCACCGTGCGGCGGCAAAAGAAATGCGCCGGCTCGTAGTCGAGTTGCTCGTTCACTTCCTCGCCGATCCTGCGCCAGTCTTGAGGGGCCTCTTTGACGATCTCAGGCTCAATGATCTCTTCGATGACGGGCAGGTTTTCAGGAATACGCTGGGTGCGCTCGCGCTTGGGCTTGCGCGCGGCGGGGGCTTCCATGGGCACGATGTTGGAAGAAGCCTCCTCCTTTTCAGAGGAGGCGCACTCTTTTCCCGCCTCGCCCAGGCCCAGCAGCAGTTCCAACTGCTTGGAATCGAGCTTCTCGCTGGAGGAACCGAAAACGCGCTTGACGAGCAGATCGACTTTCTGGCGCAGAAGAGAGTTCTCCTGCTCGAGCATCGCGATCTTTTCGTCGCGATCTGCAATCGCCTTCAGCAACTCGTTTTCACGGGAGTCTGTCATCGATGACGCAAAAACTAGCAAATTACTGAATCTTGTCCAGTAAGAAATGACTAGTTCTTTAAATATTTCGCGATTCCCTCAATTCGTTGCCGAATGACGAAGAGTCACTCCCGCTCATACCACGGCAACAACTTGGCGCCGTGCATGTCGATGCCGTCGGTCAACAGCGCCAGAGCCTCCGGCCTCAGCCGCAGCTTGGTTTGTGCGGCGTCCGTGCTTCGCGGCCACGAGAAGCAACCGCGCTCAAGGCGTTTGCTCAGAAGCCACAGTCCAGTTCCGTCCCAATAGAGAAGCTTCAGGCGTGTGTGGCCGCGGTTGCTAAATGCAAAGAGCGCGCCCTGGCGCGGGTCCTCCTGGAGCCGCTCGCTCGCCAGCGCATAAAGCCCCTCAAAACCCTTGCGCATATCGCACGGCTCCAGTGCCACGAATACTTTCAGACTGCCGGGAAAACTTAACATGGCGCGCCGCTCGCGGCTTCCAACGCCCGCAACAACACGGCGGCGAGCTTCGCCTCGGCGCCATTGGCAACCTCCACGCGCGCCCCGCCCGGCAGCGCAACGCGCAAGACCGGGGTGATCGCCTCTACTACAAGGGGAGCCTGCAGCTTGCCACCGGCCCGCGCCGCGGGATTCTTAACGACGGCTTCGAGCCACTGGATGGCGGGTCGCGATGGCGCCGCCGAGCCCACCGCACTCGTGACCGAAGCAACGCCCCTATCGCGTCGGCGAGCCCGGCTCTGCCGCCATGTGGCAAACGTCTGGTATTTGACGCCCACGTGCGCCGCGAACTCCATGGCGCTTACCCCGCACTCCTCAAAGGCATCCAGCAGCGCCTCGCGCCGCCCCGCCGGAACCCGGACCCGCCCAAGCCGGTCCATTTTCAACAATTCGTCTTGGATCGCATTACTGTGCATGCCGCCATCCTGACAAAATATCGACGAAAGCGGTAGTGGCGCTTGGCGTGACGCTTACAGTGCATCTCCCAACAGGACTTACAACTTTTTGAAAAGAGAGACACCCTTCGAAATGAGGTGAGCAAGGGAGGGGACTTCCACCCGCGTTGACGCCCACCTCGCGTCTGTTCGTCAATTCTGCCGGGTTACCGAGGTAATTAAGGCTTGAAAACCGCCGCCAAAGGTGACACGCAAAATTAGGTCGCCTTGTTGGTTGCATCCTCCCGGTTGCGCCTTTGTCTGGAGCGTGCTCTCAAAGATGGAGATGTCGGAAATGGTTCTTACCGTGCCATTAATCGAAACAGTATCGCCGGTTCGAGCGATGAGGCTGAGATTGCCGCTGCCGTCGGCCTGCCAGATTCCCTTGTTGTTAGATGACGTGACGTTGCCGGCTCCAGGTCTCAGCGTTGCGGCGATTACCGGGCCGCCCTGGTCCGGCAGGGCCAGCGACTGGAACGACGAAAAAGTTGCGCCGGCGGGGCATCCGGGTGCTTGCGCGCCGGTAGTGGCAACCGCCTTTAGCGCTCGGGAGGTGTTCGTCCAGATGCCAAGAGCGTTGGAGGTTAGTTTGCCTGCAAAGGCGATCTTACCTTGGTTATTTATCGCCGGGTCGCCGAACGCGGCGAATACTCCGCCGGGGACTCCGGGGGCGGGCTTGCCAGTGCGCGCCAGCAGCTTGCGAACATTGCCGGCGCACGTCCAAATGCCGGAATTGCTCGTCTTGTTCACGCCGAGGCCTTGAACGCTCGCCCTCACCGCCGTGACTCTCGCGCTGTTCAATTCCGCATTGGCGAAGTTCGTGAAAGTAGCGCCGGGAATGCCTGACGCGGCGTCTTTCGTGGATGCTACCGCAGCGATCACACCGGTTCGCGAAATCTGCAGCACAGATTGCGATCGGTCGGCGAAGGTCGCAACTACAGCAACCGTGCCGTTTTTGTTGAACGTGCTGTCGTCGGCATTCGGGGCGGACGAAGTCAGCGCGCAAAGGGCGGTGATTACGCTCGAGGCGGAGCGTGCGCAGATTGTCGCGCCGACTCGGACGAGCAACGTTTGGGTTCCCTTGGCATTAACGCTCCAGATGCCTGTGTCGTTTGCAGCGGTCACACCGCCGCTTCCGTGGGCCAGCTTCGCCAGGAAGACAGGTCCGGCGCCGTCTGGCATAACCACCTTGGAGAACGAAGCGAAAACCGTCTTCGCGGGACAACCGCCCGCCGGAGCGCCTGCCCGCGCAACGAGAGCGAGCTTGCCGGACGCGTTGCTCCAGATGCCTGTCCTGTTTGCGGCCTTGACCGCTCCGCCGCTTCGCAACGTCCCCACAAACGCTGCCCGGTGCGAGTTATTGAGCACTATGTCGCTGAAGGACTCGAAAACCCCGCGCTTCACGCCAGGGGCAGCCGCGCCGGTGCGTGCGACTATCGTTGCCGATGAGCCGAAATCGGTGCAGAGAACCGTGTTGTTTGCGGAGGTGACGCCGGGGCCGTTGACGGTCGCCCGAAAAGCCGCCACCCCGCCGGTATCAATGGAGGAACCGCCGAATGTGCTGAGGGAGACTCCAGCGAATCCCGGCGTCCGGTCGCTCGTCGCGGCGACCGATTGAGCGCCCAACGTCGTATTTGCAGTTGTGAAGCTCGAATCCGCACCGATGGTGGTGCCGCTGCTGTTTTCCGCGACGATCTGGAAGTGGTAGGTGGTGGCGGCGGCGAGAGGGGCGGTCGGGATGTGGATACCGACGTTCGTTACTCCCAAACCGGCGTCATAGATTCCGCTCACCATTCCATAAGCGGCGCTTAAACCGTAATTGAAGTGAACAAAAGTCCTCAAACCGTTTGGATTTACCGTCCCTGTGAGTGTTGCCCCCTGGCACGTAACATTCGCGGCCGGGCCGGTGGTCGCAACCGGAGAAGGAACGGCGCTCGTGGAAAAGGCTCGGTCCGCACCGGTAACGGTGCCGCCCGCACTTGTCGCAACGGCGCGAAAATGGTAGGTGGTATTGAACGCCAGTCCCACCAGCGCGGAGTTGAGGCTCAAATCCGACGCCGTTCCCGACACATATTGCGCTCCTGTGGTATTTCCATATGCGGCGGTTGTGCCATATTGAAAGGAGACCATTGTTCCCGCCCCGTTTGGTCTTGCAGTGGCGGCAAGATTGGCTGTTTCCGCATAAACTTGCGATGCGGGATTGGTGGTAATGACCGGGAGAGGCGGCAGCGTCGTGAA
>Ga0316221_1004658_pt1 | contig 10228 bp, 9 predicted proteins | sample TBH18007metaG_FD_206003 | JGI IMG/M metagenome (GOLD analysis project Ga0316221, IMG submission 206003) | Freshwater microbial communities from Trout Bog Lake, Wisconsin, USA - TBH18007 | ecosystem: Environmental > Aquatic > Freshwater > Lake > Hypolimnion/Profundal zone | place: USA: Wisconsin... | reverse complement strand
TAGAAGGCGGAGGCCGACATGGCATGGCCTGACGGAGTTGAATACTCCATTGCAAGGCCTCGCGCCGTATCCGCCGAGACCGCCCACTTCTTTAAATAGCTCCCGTCGGTCACAAAAGGCCGCGGATTCCGGATCATCAGCTTCAGCAATCCATTCAGCGATGAAGTCAACAACAGCAGCACTGAAACCCGGATAGCCAGTTGCTTGTTCCACGCGACATAAATCAGCGTGACCAGGAGAATGTAAATATTGAACGTGCCCAGCGACGTAACGCCAAGAAAGAACTCGGTAAGCGGAACTGTCCTGTGATCCACCAGAAACTGCATCACAGGCATATTGAACGGAAGCGGAGTCATTCTATAGCTTTCTTCTCAATACCTATAGGGCATCGAGGCAAACACAGCGAAGCAAATGAACAGGCGCCTGATCCGCATCAAGCAAATCGCAGCTCTACAACTCCCCAAAAATCTCCCTGAAGTCCCACGCCCCGGTCTTCCCCGCCAGCCACTCCGCCCCGCGCACCGCGCCCTGCGCAAACCCGCGCCGGCTGGCCGCATCGTGGCGTATCTCCAGAACATCCACCTCGCCCTGAGCCGTCACAATATGCTCGCCCTTGGCGTCGCCCACCCGATGCGATGTCACCGGAATCTCGATCCCCGGCCGCACTGAAAGAATAATCTCCTTCAACGTCAGCGCGGTTCCTGACGGCGCATCCAGCTTCGAAGTGTGGTGCGTCTCGTCGATTGAAAATTTGTACCCGTCAAGCTTCGCCAACTCCGCCGTCAGCCGGAAGAGCTTCTGCACGCCGATTGAAAAATTCGTCCCATACAGCAGACCGCCGCCGCTCTTCGCCGCCAGCGCCTTCATCTCGTCCAGATGCGCGTACCACCCCGTCGTTCCCACCACAATGCGCGAACCCGCCCCCAGCACCGCGCGCATATTCTCAAGCGCCGCCTCCGGAGCCGTAAAGTCCACAACCGCGTCCACGCCCGCAAGATTCGCCGCCGTCAGCGCTGAAGCGTGCTCGTTCTCAAAAACATCCAGTGCGCGCACCTGGTGGCCCCGCTCCCGCGCCACTTCGGCCACCAAACTCCCGGTCTTCCCTTTGCCCAACACCAGAATCTGCATCATGTCCTCGTCACATCAACCAAAAAGCTGCCATCCAGTTGCAGTTCACTGCCCATTGCCCACTGCCAGCGGCTTTCTCGCTTCCACGTCAAATATCTCCGGATCGGGCTCCTTGAAGAACGCCGCATGCAGTGACCGCACCGCCTCTTCCGCGTCGTCCTCTTCAATCATGAAGCTCATGTTGATCTCGCTCGCCCCCTGCGAAATCATGCGCACGTTCACATGCCGCACCGCGTTGAACACCTGAGCGGCAATCCCGTGCTGTCCCCGGATATCCTCACCCACCATGCATACCAGCGCCTTCCTGCCCTCGTACTTCACATCCGCCAGCTTGCCCAGGTCGGCGGCAATCAACGGCAGCTTGTCGTTCGAGTCCACAGTCAATGACACGCTCACCTCGGAGGTTGAAACCATATCCACCGGGCACTGGTGCTTGTCGAAGATCGCGAAAATCTGGCTCAGATATCCATGTGTCATCAGCATCCGGCTCGCCACCACGTCAATAATGCTCAGCTTCTTCTTCACTGAGATTGACTTGAACGGGCTCTTGCAATGCGGAGCCAGCGAGATAATGCGCGTCCCATCGTTGCTCGCGTTGCGGCTGTTCAGCACCAGCACCGGAATGTTCTTCTTCACCGCCGGCAAAATCGTCGCGGGGTGCAGCACCTTGGCCCCAAAGTAGGCCAGTTCCGCAGCCTCTTCAAAGCTGATCACCTTCACCCGCAGCGCATCCGGGCACACCCGCGGATCGGCCGTCATAATGCCGTCCACATCGGTCCAGATTTCAATCGCCTCGGCCGTCAGCGCTCCGCCAATCAGCGCCCCGGTAAAGTCTGACCCGCCCCGGCCCAGCGTCGTCGTAATCCCCGCCTCGTTTGAAGCGATGAACCCGCCCATCACCGGCACCTTGCCCTCGCGGACAAGCGGAATCAGCTTCTCCGCTGCCCTCTTCTCAATAAGGTCGTCCTGCGGAATCGCCTTCTGGAACTGCGAGTCGGTAATGATAATGTCGCGCGCATCCACGTGTGCGCCGTTGATGCCAAGTTCCTGAAAGGCCTGCGCAACAATGCGGCTCGATACCCGCTCGCCATAGCTCACTATCAGGTCAGATATGCGCGGCGTCAGCTCCAGAATCGCCGCCAGCCCGCGCAATACCTCGTCAAGCGAGTCAAACTTCTGGTCGATGAACTCCAGAAGCGCGGCAATGTCCGTGGTGTTTTTCACCAGCGCCATCGCCGTGTCGCGATGCCGCGACCGCAGCCGCGAACTGATCGCCAATGCACCCGTCCGGTCACCCTGTGCCGCGGCCCCTGCCGCACGCAGCAACTGGTCGGTCACCTTGGCCATGGCGCTCACCACCACTACGGGACTCTTCCCGCTGGCCACGCGTCCGGCCACAATAGCCGCTGTACGCCCAATGGCCGCCGGATCCTCCACCGACGTCCCGCCAAACTTCATCACTACCAGCTTCATGCCAATCTTCCCATTCCTGGCGCAATGCTCAGTGCCCCATCCATTCCGCTCTCTTCGGCGGAATGGGTGGGAAAGCAGTAAGCAAAACCCCGCGCTCTTCTATTCCCTAGTCCCTGTCCTCACAGCTTGCCCAGGCTCGCCAGCAACTCAGCGTTCAGAATCGTGGCCCCGGCCGCGCCGCGCACAGTGTTGTGCGAGAGCAGTACAAACTTCCAGTCCAGCAGGTTACAGGGGCGCAAACGGCCCACGGTCACCGCCATGCCATTGCCGCGATTGCGGTCCAGGCGCGGCTGCGGGCGATCAGGCTGCGGCGTCCACTGCACCGGAACTGCGGGCGCGGTCGGCAATTCGCGGCCAGCCAATGGCTGAAACTCAGCCCAGGCCGCCAGAACCTCTTCGCGCGTAGCCTTCTTCTTCAGCTTCAGTGACACGCACTCCGTGTGCCCGTCCACCACGGCAACCCGGTTGCAATGCGCCGTCATGCCCGCCGCCAGCGGCGTCACCGCGTCGCCATGCAGCTTGCCCAGCAGCTTCAGCGTCTCGGCTTCCATCTTCTCTTCTTCGCCGCCGATAAATGGCACCACGTTGTCCAGAATGTCCATCGAAGCCACGCCCGGATAGCCCGCGCCGCTGATCGCCTGCATCGTGCTCACAAATATCTGCTCAATCCCAAACCGCTCTTCCAGCGGCTTCAGCGCCATCACCAGCCCAATCGTCGAGCAGTTCGGATTCGTAACCATGTACCCGCCAGAGGCCTTGCGAGAAGGCTGCTCCTCGATCAGGTGCAGGTGGTCCGCGTTCACCTCGGGAATCACCAGCGGCACGTTAGGAGTCATCCGAAACGCGCTCGAATTCGAAAGAACCGCGCAGCCTGCATCCGCAAACTTCGGCTCCATCTCCCGCGCAATGGCCGCGTCAATCGAAGCAAAAATCACCTTAGGCGCGCCCTCGGGCTCGGCGGCAGAAACCACCATTTTCGCGATTCGCTCCGGCAGCGGCGTATCCAGCCGCCACTTTGCCGCCTCGGCATAGGTCTTGCCGCTCGAGCGGTCACTGGCACCAAGCCAGGTGATCTCGAACCACGGGTGGTTTTCAAGCAGTTGGATGTAGCGTTGGCCGACCATTCCAGTCGCGCCCAGGATGCCAATTGGTTGTTTGTTTTTCATGGTAGTAAACACTCCAGTGTACAGGAAGCTTGCCCCTGCCTTCGCAGCCTGCGTGCGCTTAGGCAGGGATCAGCTTCAATATGCCAGCAAGTCTTGGCTAAAGAATGAGTTGCTTCCCTTCAGGCAAAAGCTGGGCCCCGGCTCCGCGCCCGCATCCACTGCGGATACAGCCCGTTGCCCGCCACAGCCTTCAGCTTTCCCTTCGGTAAAGCAGGTCCCGGATCGCCTTCCGCCTGGCCTCGTTCACTTCCGCCTCGGCCTTGCGCTCTTCCGCGCTCAGCACTGTGCCGGTGCTCGATTCCATGGCCTCTGGAGTGCTGCACTCCGGACACCGATTGGCGAAACCTGGCTTGTCGGGTTTCAGTTCGAACTCATCACCGCAAACCACACATGTTTTGATTGGAAACGACATTTCATGTCCATAATAACGCCCCTGGCCTCTCGCGCCTCTATCCCAGCGCTGCCAGCACGGCATCGGTAAACTGCGCGGTTCCCGCCGTCCCGCCCACATCGCGCGTCAGTGTTTTGCGCTCGGCGTACACCGCCTCAAGCGCCTTGTGTACCCTGTCCGCCGCGTCCCCTTCATCCAGATGACGAAGCATCAAAACAGCAGACTGCAAAAGCGCCGTCGGATTCGCCACGTCCTTGCCCGCAATATCAGGCGCAGACCCGTGTACCGCCTCAAAAATCGCGCAATCCACGCCCAGGTTCGCGCCCGGCGCCAGGCCCAGCCCACCCACCAGTCCCGCGCACAAGTCGCTCACAATATCCCCGTACAGATTCTCCAGCAGCAGCGTGTCGTATTGGAACGGATTCATCACCAGTTGCATGCATGTGTTGTCGATCAGGTGCTCGCCATACACCACATCAGGAAACTCCTCCGCCACCTTGCGCGCGCAGCGCAAAAACAGCCCGTCTGAGAGCTTCATGATGTTGGCCTTGTGTACTGAGTGGATCTTCTTGCGACCGTGCTTGCGCGCATACTCAAACGCAAACTTCGCAATCCGTGTCGAGCCCTTCTCCGTAATCACCTTGATCGCTTCCACCACGCCCGGAATCACCTCGTGCTCCAGGCCAACATACTCGCCCTCTGTGTTTTCGCGCACAATCACCAGGTCAACCCCCGGCCAGTGCGTCGCCAGCCCCGGCAGATTCTTGATCGGCCGCAGGTTCGCAAACAAATCAAACTTCTTGCGCAGCGTCACGTTGATGCTCTTGAAGCCGCCGCCAATCGGCGTCGTCACAGGCCCCTTCAGAGCCACGCGGTTCCGCTCGATCGACTCGTACAGCGCCACGGGAATGTACTCCCCGTATATCTCGAAAGCCTCCGCGCCCGCCGTGAACCGCTCCCACTCAAACTTCACGCCGGTGGCCTCAAGAATCCGCACCACCGCCTGCGTAACCTCCGGGCCAATTCCATCTCCCGGAATCAACGTAACCTTGTGCGCCTTCATCTCAGCCATCGCAACTCCTCTTATTGTGCCTCTAGCGTTCTATGTTCTGAATCTTTGGTTTATTCAATAAATGCTATCCCTGGTCTCGCTTCTGAGACCAGGAATAGCATCGGCCTCACCCACGCCGTTCACAGTCCACTGTCCACTGTGCCCCGCGTCTCTCCACTACCCAGGCAACAAGGCTCCGTGCCACATCCTTGCGATTTTTTCCTGTCGCAAGGGTGGGAAAGCAACCAACTAGACCCCGCGCTTTTCTAGTCCCTAGTCCCTTAGCCCCTATTTCTTCGCCTTGCCCGAGCGTCCCCCCAACAACCCTTCCAGCTCTTCCTTGAACTCGCGCACGTCCTTGAAGTCCCTGTACACAGAAGCAAAGCGAATATACGCCACCGTATCCAGCCCCTTCAGATGCTGCATGATCAGTTCGCCAATCTCTGCGGTAGATCGCTCCCGCTCCGGCGCATCCACTAGATAGCTCTCCGTCGTGTCCACAATCTTTTCCAGTTGGCTCGACGACACCGGCCTCTTTTCGCATGCGCGCAGCAGGCCGCTCAGCACTTTCTGCCGGTCAAACCGCTCCCGCCGTCCGTCCTTCTTCACCACCATGTAGGGGATTTCATCAATGCGCTCGTACGTAGTAAAACGCCTGTTGCAACCCTCGCACTCACGCCGCCGCCGGATCGCGTCAGCCTCTTTGCTCTCGCGCGAGTCCACCACCCGGTCCTGCCCGAAACCACAATAAGGACACTTCATACTATGTGGATTCTAGCCGATACGCCTCTTGCCTGTTCCCCATTCCATCCCCACACGCAACAACGGCCTGGGCGCATTGCCCAGGCCGCTGCCGGTGATCTGTGGGTATTGGACTAAGGCCATCGCGCTGCCGCGAGTGCCAGGCATCTCACTCCTCATCTAGCCCCAACGCTGCGTTTGCTTTGTGGCGATACCCGTTAAGCCGGGCTTTCCGGCGACAACCATCGTCGCATATCTGGAAATTTCGCCATCCCGCTCTTCGCTGCCGGGACTGCAACTGAAGTAAAGGTGCCGCGGTGCCCCTGCGAAATCCTCTTCGCCAAGGCAAACCTGTGGTCTGGGGCGCGATGCCCTAGGCCTCAGTCACCTCACGTACCAAACATCTCGAACAGTCATTTTGCATCAGCTGGATCGACCTCCTTTCCCGTGTATCCACAAACTATCCCCAACTCCACAGCCAAGTCAAGAGCAGTTTTGATACCTCGGGAAACAAGCAGATCGCTTTTTCGTCCACCGCAAACTGTTCGCTGTTCTTATGCCAGCGCCAGGTTAAGGTTGTCGATCGCTTCATCAATCTCCGCCGTGTTCTTGAAGCCCACCGTCACGCAATCCACGCCCGCGTTCTTGAACGCGAACCGCATCGCCGCCTGCCTGTCTTCATGGTTGAACGCGCCTTCCGCAATCAGCTTCATGCTGATCACGCCCATGCCTTCCTTGCGCACCTGCTTCACGTGTTTCACAACTTCGTTCACGTCGCCCAGGCCCTTGGTGTCGAACTGCTCGGCATCCATGATCGCGCCCTTGTGGTTCACCCGGATCATCGCCACCTGCAGCCAATCGTTTCCCGGCATCAAACGCAGAGCGGGCAGCCCATGCACACTCGCGCCGCGACTCTTCACCGCCTTCTTCTGTTCGGCCTCCAGAATCGCATCCTGCCACTTCGCTGTATCCGCGACCCATGTCCCCGTGTGCTGGTAGTGCAGCAGCATGATGTCAAAGTAATCCGTGTCGGAGTTCTTGTGCAGCTCGGCCAGTTTGGCTGCCGGCTCCACGCCCTCGCGCGTCGTCACCTTCGACATCAGAGTGTAGCTCTCCCGGGGAATTCCCTTCAGCGCCAGCGCCAGCATCTGCTGCGACGTCCCATACGACTCCGCCGTCTCAAAAAATCGGATGCCGCGGTCATACGCATGATGCACCAGCCGCGTCAGACCCTCTTGTCCAATCTGCTGCTGAATGTGCCCGCTGAAGCTCCCCGTGCCCAGCGCCAGGCGCGTCACCTTCACGCCAGACCGGCCCAGTGTCACTAAATCTGTTGCTGTTGCGCGCTCCGCCTGCAGGGAAAGGCTTCCCGCGCCCGCAAGCGCGCCTGCTGCAACGCCTGCCTTAAGAAAATTTCTTCTTGTAAGTTGAACCATTCGACCCCCAGATTGGCCGTGATTTGCGCCAATTGCCCGAATCCTACCACAAGCCCGCTTATACCTGCTCTAGGATTCTGCATCCGAGCCGCGCTACTCGTACCGCAGCGCCTCAATCGGGTCCAGGTTCGCCGCGCGTATCGCCGGAATCATCCCGCTCACCAGCCCCGTAACTGCAAGAATCACCGTGGCCACAACCACTGAGGTCGGCGAAATAATCAGTCGAATATCCGCGTCCGCCGCGTTCTTCGCCAGCGCGCTGTAAAACGTAATCCGCCCCACCATCGCTGAAATAAGATAAGCCAGCGAAATCCCGCACACCCCGCCCACTCCTGTTATCGCCATCGCCTCGGCAAGAAACTGCAGCAAAATGTGATGCCGCTGCGCACCCAGCGCCTTTTCTATACCAATCTCCCGCGTCCGCTGCTGCACCGCCACCAGCATGATGTTCATCAGTCCGATGCCCGCAATCCCCAGCGTCAGCGCTCCCACCATTGAGAGCAGCACCTGCAATGCAATCGATAAAATATGAAACTGCGCCAGTTGCGTCAGCAGGTTCGCCACGTAGATCGCGCGATTGTCTGACGGCTTGAAGTGGTGAGCCGCTCCCAGCGTCTCCCGCAGGCTCTTCTCCGCCAGCTCGTTGTCGCCCCCGTAGCTGAACCAGATGCCGCTCAGGTAGTGCGTATCCACCAGGTCGCTCATCGTGCTGAACGGAACATATATCTGACGATTCCGATCGCTGTCCCCCTCCTGCATCTTCGGCGTCAGCACCCCGATCACGGTAAAGATCACGCCGTTCAGCCGTATCGTCTCGCCCACTGCCCAGCCGCCGCTGAACAGCTTCGTCTTGGCCTCTGAGCCAATCACGCATACATGCGCTCGCTGCAGGTCCTCGGCCCCGTTGAAGAATCGCCCCTCGTCCGTATCCAGCTTCCAGATGTCCTGGAAGATCGGCCGCACACCGTTCACCGTCCATGTATACGCGTGCAGATCGTTCTGCACGTTCACGTCTTTGCCTGCCATCGGCGAGATATGGTTGATGCCCGGAACGCCGTTGTATACCCGATCCACATCCTCCATCGTGAACCGAACACGCACACCCGCCTTGTCCGCGCCCGCCTGCTGGCTGGTCCGCCCCGGAAAAACCCCGATGATATTCGTCCCCCACTGCGCAAAAATGGCTTCAATAGCCCGGCTGAACCCCGCCCCGTAAGCCAGCAGCAGCACCACTGTAGCAATGCCCCACGCCATCCCGATCATCGTTATCGCAGTGCGCCGGCGGTTATATACCATCGCCTCCCACGCCTGACCCAGAATGTCCCTCAGCATCGCCGCCCCAATCCTTCTCTGCTAACTCGCCAAAACCGGGTTCCCCTACTCTCTTCTCAACGCCTCAATCGGATCCAGCGCCGCCGCCCTGCCCGCCGGATACAATCCCGCCACCACGCCGCACACCACCAGCGAGCCCAGCGCCATCGCCGCTGACCATGGCACCAGACGCGGCGGATCCCATCCCTGCATCTTCCCTGTAAAGAAATGCTGCAGCAGGCCCATGAATACTGCGGAAACCGCAATCCCGATCAGCCCGCTGATTCCCGTCAACAACAGTCCTTCCCAGAAGAACTGCGCCATGATGCTCCGCTTCGTCGCGCCGATAGCCTTCAACAATCCAATCTCGTGCGTCCGCTCCGTCACGCTCACCAGCATGATGTTGATAATCCCCACCGCGCCCAGGCCCAGCGTCACAAGTCCCACCCCGCCCAGAAACACGTCCATCGCGTCGAAGATCGCCCCCACCATCTTCTCTTCTTCAATCGTGTCCCACTGTTCAAATGCATCCTTCAGCCCCGGATCAAAGCCGTGGCGTGCGCCAATCACACGATGCACAGCCACCAGCGCCGCCGTTGCGTCGCCCTTGTTCGCCGGTTGAAACTGGATGGAACTCAGCGCATCGCGCGCTACATTTTCGCCCTTCATCGCGAACAGTTCCTGCATAATGCTCTGCGGAATGTAGACCTTCTGATTGTCGCTGTCGTTGTTTCCCCGGCTGATGGACTCAACCCGGCCTACAACCGTAAACGCCACATCGTTGATCGTGATCGTCTCGCCCAGCATCGGCCGACCCGGAAACAGCAGCGTCGCGCTCTTCGAGCCCAGCACCACCACCCGCCGCCGCTCGGCAACATCGTCCGCATTCACAAAGCGCCCTTCGGCCACCGGCACAAAGCGCACCTCGGAGTAGTTCGGCTCCACGCCCAGAACCTGCCCTGACGTGTTCGCATACGCGCTCACCTGGTACAGATCGCCGCGTTGCAGATAAGCCGTCACCGCCCGCAGTTCCGGCAGCGCCCGCAGCGCGGCTTCATCGCCCAGCGTCAACTGGTAAGGCCGCATCCCCGTGTGCTGGTTCGGCAACGCGGGAATCGTCCCGTTCCACATCATCACAACATCGTTGCCAAACGTGGCCAGTTGCCGGTGCTGCCCGCTGCGAAAGCCCTCGCCCAACCCCACCAGCACCAGCAACGAACCCACGCCCCACGCAATTCCAAACATGGTCAGAAATGTGCGCAGCTTGTTTGCCATAATGGCGAGATAAACTTGGCCGAGTGTGTCTGAGAAGCTCTGCATGGCGTTCAGTAAGTCCTGGGGAGGGTGCCCGGTGTTTGATACGCGCCCACCCACCCATCGGTTCCCAAAAGATACATGCCCGTCACTGGAACCATCCGTCCGCCAACTGCGTAGAATGCAAAGGCGGGGTTCAAGCACCGTGCTCGCACCGCCTGAGTTGTTACAACCATTTCATCCATTCATCCGTGCCAGTAAAACTGCTGGCTTGCTT
>Ga0316221_1004655_pt1 | contig 10230 bp, 11 predicted proteins | sample TBH18007metaG_FD_206003 | JGI IMG/M metagenome (GOLD analysis project Ga0316221, IMG submission 206003) | Freshwater microbial communities from Trout Bog Lake, Wisconsin, USA - TBH18007 | ecosystem: Environmental > Aquatic > Freshwater > Lake > Hypolimnion/Profundal zone | place: USA: Wisconsin... | reverse complement strand
CATTTTCGTCCACGCTTACACCAGAAGTTGGCTGCTATTTATGACAAGGCCAATGGCCTACTGCGGGGCAAAATGACACCGCCCCCCCCAAAAAAATGACGATTACCCACAGCGTGCACGTTATGCAGTGCCTTGCCGCCAATAGGCAAGCCGGTTTTTCTCGATCGTCAACGGTCAGCATGACGAAAGCCATCATTGGCCAGCGACACCTACGGATCATCCTTCGCACCCAACCGCCTGTACCACCGTTGGGTCTGGTCCGCCCGAGGTTAAAGGGATTTCCGCCTTGCCGGGTGTGATTTCCACACTATAGTCAAGGCGCTAATATATTGCATCTCTTGCGAATTCGGGCTCATGCGACAATGAATAAGTTTAATTGCCCCTTTCCCGGCGTTCCACTGATCGAATCTCCTGTATTCTCGGCAGAGATTGAACGTATGAACCTCACCCCTGATGAGCGCGATTTGGCGATAAAGCTCAACCGTGACGGCTTTGTGGTGTTCGATTTTCCCGATCCGGAAATCGACCAACGGATAGAACGCATCCGCGCAGATTTGGGCCCCCGGCTGGGCATAGACGACGGCGATCCTGCCCATTCCAACCAGGGTGGCTGCGGCCGCATTCAAGACGCATGGCTTTCCCATCCCGACGTGTTGGCCATCGCTGCAAACGACAAGATTCTCGGTTTTCTGTCCCGCCTTTATGGCCGGCAAGCCTTCCCGTTCCAGACTCTAAACTTCGCCGTCGGAACCCAGCAGCATGTCCATACCGATGCTGTGCATTTTTCCACGATCCCGCCCAAATTCATGTGTGGCGTTTGGCTGGCGATGGAAGATATCCACGAAGATGCAGGGCCGCTCTCCTATGTGCCGGGCTCGCACAAATGGCCGATGGTCGACAATTGCATGATCGGGCGCCGTGGGACAGGCAGCAACGTCGCGTCCCCTCAGGTGCCCTTCCATGCGGCTTGGGATGCGTTGATCACCGAACATCGCGCCAAAACTGAACACTTCCTCGCGCGTCAGGGCCAAGCCCTAATATGGTGCGCGAACCTGCTCCATGGCGGCAGCTTGCAGAACAACCCAACGCTGACCCGCTGGTCACAGGTTACGCATTATTTCTTTGATGATTGCGTCTATTACACGCCGGGGCTTTCGGACGAATATCTCGGGCGACTGGCGCTGCGACAGCTAGTCAGCATCACAGACCGCTCGCCCAAGCCCAATCTTTACCTCGGTGAGAAAATTGCGCCAACATCAGTCGCCCCCAGCCACAGGAAGCCTTTGCATATTCGGTGGGGCAAGTGGGTTGTCCGCGCGTTCAGGTCGCGCAAGGCTGCCTCCAACAGCGCGACCTCAAAGTGACGCGGCGCAACTGCTGGTCGCTGCGGCAACTTCATCGCTATTTGCCCAACGTGGCCACGTGGGTGTTCTGGCAGGTGCGCGTATCGCGGGGTGAGTGCTGGGGCATGAGCCGTTGACCATCGAAGCTTGGCTGGGCGAGCGGTGTGTTGCGCGACGTACGCAGACGATTGATCGGTCCGACGTAGAGGTGGCTCGGTTTGTCTGAACAGCGATTGGCGAGTGATAAGTGGATCGTCTGCCGGTTGCTTCCTCGAATTGCCGATATGGGGTGTCATGCAGGGAGGGCGTAGCCCGACTGGAATGACGCCCCATATCGGCGGCCAAATTCATGCTGCCACCGCCATGGGCAGGTTGTCAAAATATGTTTGATTGGGCGTCTTGGCATCAAGGCTCGAGTGCGGCCGTCGGCCGTTGTAAAAGCTCAGATATTGGCCGATCGAGCTACGTGCCTCGCTGACACCGACGTAGGCGCGCAAGTAAACCTCCTCGTACTTCACAGAGCGCCACAGTCGTTCGACAATGACATTGTCGCGCCATGCGCCCCGGCCGTCCATGCTGATGGCGATCTTTTCGCGCAGCAGCACGCCTGTAAAGGCCTGGCTGGTGAATTGGGCGGACTCAACCGGTCGTCGCAACACGGCGCTTTTCGATCTGTGCAAGGCACTGGTCAAGTGCCTCGGCGGGCGTCTTCCAGCTTAGGGTTTTACGTGGCCTGCTATTGAGCGCAGCGGCCACGGCAGCAAGAGCCTCAGGATGGTGAGCGCTGAGATCCGTACCCTTCGGGAAATACTGGCGCAGAAGGCCATTGGTGTTTTCGTTGGTCCCTCGCTGCCATGGGCTTTGCGGGTCGCAGAAGTAGACCTGCACGCCGGCATCGATCTTGAGACGTGCATGTTGCGCCATCTCCGCGCCCTGATCCCATGTGAGTGAGCGCCGCAGCTCTTCGGGCAAGGTCGTGATGGTACGTGTGATTGCATCTCGCACAGCATCGGCGCCATGCCCTGTAAGTGCAGGTCCGTTCTTAACGCTTGGCCCCGCGCCATGCCCCTCCATTCGAGGCAAGTGCAGCAGCATCGTGAAGCGTGTCGTACGTTCAACCAGTGTGCCGATCGCCGAACTGCCCAAGCCCAAGATCAGGTCGCCTTCCCAGTGACCAGGTATCGCCCGATCACGGGCTTCCGCTGGCCTTTGGCTGATCATGATATCGCTTGAAACGAAGTTCTTCCCTCGCAAGGAGGTGCGTCCGCGCGGCATGCGCAAGGTCCGCCCCGTTCTCAGGCAGGCAGTCAACGCTAGCGTCCGCGCATGTGGTGTAATTTCGGGTGTATGAGCTGGTGGATTTTGGGGTGGGGCATGCCCCACCCCAAAATCCGTTGGCTCTGGTGGCCACCGGGCTCATCGTTATGGTGGAGTTTGCACACTTCAACCCTGACGAGGAGTAGATCCCGATGACCGAGGACAGATTACTGATTGAAGAGCTCTCTGCGAAGAGCGGCAGTCCAGATTTTTTGCGGCTGATCGCCGAGAACGTGATGCAACTGATCATGGAAGCCGATGTCGATGGCCTGATTGGCGCTGGGCGGCACGAACGCAGTGGCGAGCGCGCTACCTGGCGCAATGGCCACCGCGATCGCACGCTGGACACCAGGCTGGGCACGCTGAACCTCAAAATCCCCAAGTTGCGCACGGGCAGTTATTTCCCCGGCTTCCTCGAACCTCGCAAAATGGCTGAGAAGGCGCTCGTCGCGGTGATCCAGGAGGCGTGGATCGGCGGGGTCAGCACCCGTCGTGTCGATGAACTTGTGCAGGCCATGGGCATGACCGGCATCTCCAAGTCCACAGTTTCCAAGCTGTGCAAGGATATCGACGAGCGGGTTCACGCTTTCCTCAAACGCCCGCTCACCGGCGAGTGGCCCTACCTCTGGCTGGACGCCACCTACCTCAAAGTCCGGGAAGGCGGGCGCATTATCAGCGTCGCAGCCATAATTGCTGTGGCAGTCAATACCGACGGGAGGCGCGAGATTGTCGGCCTGCATATCGGCCCCAGCGAAGCCGAGGTCTTCTGGTCCGACTTCCTGAAGGACCTGCTGCGACGTGGTCTGACCGGCGTGAAGCTGGTCATCTCCGACGCCCACGAAGGCCTCAAGGGGGCTATAACGCGTGTGCTGAAAGCCACTTGGCAGCGCTGTCGCGTCCACTTTATGCGCAATGCGCTGGCTCACGTGCCCAAAGGCCAGCACACAATGGTCGCCGCCGCGATCCGACAGGCCTTCATTCAGCCCGATCAAAAGGGTGCCATCCAGACCTGGCGCCACGTGGCAGACCAGCTACGCACAAAGTGGCCCAAGCTGGGTACCTGCATGGATGCCGCCGAGGCTGATGTGCTGGCCTACACCGGTTTCCCCACCCAGCACCGCGTCAAATTACACTCGACCAATCCGATCGAGCGACTCAACAAGGAGGTCAAGCGCCGTGCCGATGTCGTCGGCATCTTTCCAAACGAGGACAGCATCATCCGCCTCGTCGGCGCCGTCTTGCTCGAGCAAAATGACGAGTGGCAGCTCCAGCATCGTTACATGCAAATCGAAGCCATGGCCGAACTCAACCAACCCACCATCGAGGAGGAAAATCAGACCCTACACATCACAACCAAAGCAGCATGACGATGACCCAAGGCCAACACCGAATTTACACCACCTTGACGGACGCTATCCAGTCAACTCACGGGCCAGAGCGCCTCGGCCCTGGACGTAAAGTGCCTGATAGATAGCTTCGTGACTGATGCGCATTGTCTCGTCATTCGGGAAGTCGAGCGTCAGGCGCCGGGCAATCTGTTCCGGGCTCCAAGCCCATGACCACCGTCGATCCTGGCGCGGTCCGTGCCGCCGGCCATTCCATGGCACAGCGGGACCAGGAACAAGAGTGCCGCAATTGGTGCGTACCACACCAGCCAGTTTTTCTTCGACATACGAACGCAGAGTAGGGTTTTTGGAGAGTTTCGCTACCTTGGGCCGGAGAGCGGACCGTTCGGCATGCCACTGCGCGACGGTAGCACGGTAACTCAAACGGCCACCGCGAGTGGCCGCATTACGGCGAACCTCTCGCGAGATTGTTGAAGCAGAACGACCAATCAGACACGCTATCTCGCGCAAGCTGTGGTTCTGCACGAGAAGCAGCGCGATCTCCTCGCGCTCCGCCAGCGAGAGGTATCTTCCCGATAACGGCTTCGCCGTCGCCCTAAAAATCGTGGGTGCCATACCGCCGAACTCCCGAAACCACCTGGTTCCTACAGGCTGTGAGATGCCGGCCTTGATAGCAGCAGCTTCGCTACTCAGTCCTCTCGCGATATGAAACCAGAACAACCGACGTTCGTCGCGACCTGCGGCGGTAGGACGCCCAGGGGACCGTAACGGCGGTCGCCCACATCGATCTGCACCTTGCCTTCGATTCCCCATCGCAACCTCCAATTTGTTTGGTGTTGCGACGACCGGTTGAGTCCGCCTTGGCTGCCTTGGTCCGTATTGAAAATCTCCGGCTTGCCGTAGCGCGCCAGCGCTTCTTCCAAAGCTTCAATGCAAAAATCGGCTTCCATCGAAATCGACACCCGCCAGGCCAAAACCTTGCGGCTGAACCAGTCGACGATGGCAACGAGATAGACGAAACCCTTGGCCATCGGGATGTAGGTAATGTCTGTAGCCCACACCTGATTGGGCCGCACGATCGGCAGCTTGCGCAGCAAATAGGGGTAGATCTTGTGCTCCGGCGCCGGCTTTGAGGTGTTCGGACGGCGGTAATACCAAATCCCAATGATCAGTACTCATGCGCCCATTGGCGTAGTCCGATGGTCATGATGCGCCAAGGTTGATCTGTGAGGCGGTTCCAAGCGAAGCAGCAATGATCGACGATGTTGTCGTAGGATGAGAAGATGCGGTTTGACAGCCAGTTGTCGCGCATGAATTGCCAGACATTCTCGACAGGGTTCAACTCTGGGCACTTCGGCGGCAACGGCAGCAATGTGATATTATCAGGGACCACCAGTGCTCCTGACATATGCCATCCAGCCTGATCGAGCATCAAAATGGCATGCGCATCCGGCTCCACCTTCTTGCTTATCTCGGCCAGATGGATTTCCATCGCCTTGCTGTTGCAATGAGGCATGACGATACCAGCCCCCTTGCCCTCGGCGGGGCAGATAGCGCCGAATATCCATGCGGAGGCCCGCCGCATATCGCGGGGCGCGATCGGTCTGGTTCCCCGTTTTGCCCAGCGGCGCGTGAGTTTGGTCTGCTGGCCGATCCGTGCCTCGTCTTGCCACCACAGCTCTATGGCCGTGCCTTTGGGGAGGGTTTTGCGGATTTGCGCCAAACGGGCGGGGAACTCTTTTTAAAAACAGTGATGTCCTCAGGTCTCTGCGCCTGATGGCGCGGGCGAGCCGAGAGTTTGCGAAAACCCAGCGCCCGCAGTTCGCGGCTCAATGTTTGCTTTGTGATCGATAGGTTGTACTCATCCCAAATCCACTGCGCCAGATCGATCAGCCGCCAGCGCACTACTCCATGCGCAGCTGGGATCGGACCGATCTCCACCTGCTCGGCCAGCGCCCGCCGCTGTGCGTCGTTCAAGATTGAGCGCTTGCCTGGGGCTTTGCGCGACTTGAGCCCATCGGGACCTGAAGCATTGAAGTGGATCACCCAATCGCGAACAATCTGCAGAGTGACACCGCCGATCTTCGCCGCCTCGCCCCGGCTGCCACCATCAAGGATCGATGCAAGGGCGAGCATGCGGCGTACCTGATCAGCATCCCCGCAGCGCCGCGCCAAACGCCGCAAATCTGTCCCAGTATATCCTCCAACCAAGCAAATCGCCGCAGCCATCACAAACCTCCATCAGCTTGTGACTCTGAATCAGAAAATCAGCCTTTTGGAAATACCCACAATGAGTCCGCTTCATTGGGATTTGGTATAAATCGCCTCGATAGCCATCTTCTTCATCAAGGTGGCAACATGCAGACGCCCGACTTTGATGCCCTCTTGGCCAAGTAAATCGCGCAGCATCCGGCTGCCGGCAAACGGAAATTCCAGATGCAGCTCGTCGATCCGCCGCATGATGGCAAGATCGGCAGGCGATACCGGCCGGGGCAGGTAATATACGCTGCCCCGACTGATCCCCAGCGCTCTGGCCTGCCGCGCCAATGGCAGTTCGTGCGAACGGTCGATCATCGTTTTGCGCCCGGCAACAGTCCGGCTTTCCCGAGCGCTCCGGCCAAAAAATCATTCACCAACGTCAACTCGCCGATCTTGGCGTGTAGCGTCTTTACATCGATAGCGGGCTCCGCGGCCGCACTGTCCGAGCCAAAAACACCTGCAGCGCCCTCCAGCAACTGCGTACGCCAGGTCGTGATCTGCGTCGCGTGAACCTCAAATTGCTCCGCCAGTTCTGCCAGCGTCTTCTCGCCCTTCACGGCAGCCAGCGCCACCTTCGCCTTAAAAGCCGGGCTGTGGTTCCGGCGTGGTCGTTTGCTCATATACGCTCCTGTCATGCGGCCATCTTGGCCGCCGTCAGGCAGAAAATCCACTTATCCCACTGTGCAGTTTTCCCGAGCCACCTCTTTCAGATCGGCGTCGAACTCGTCACCGGGGCACTTGTGGGTAATTGAAAGCCCCACCGGATGGGTACTGACAAACCCATCCCGCCCATCCTACATCGGCACGAAGAGATTAGACGCGCTCTAACGGTACAGTACATTGCAGGTTACCCTGGGGCATTTTGGCCAAATGCCGACGGCATTCCAGTTGTCGCTACGGATGTGCTAGCGGATTTGACCGCAGTTAATCTTAAGCAGACAGAACGCGGGAACGCCTACCACAGGCGCCCCCGACAACCGACCGGGGGTATAGGCTAAAACTTATATCCAGCCCTCAGGCCAAATTCTTGCGGCTTGGTCGGATAGAGGCGCGCCTGCGACCCGCACAAGGTCGGCGCGCATTCCGAGTTTTTCGACAAGACACCCATCTCATTAAACGCATTGTTAAGATAGGCCGTCAGCGACCAGCTGTCATGCGACAGCCCGGCCGAGAAATCTACTGTGGTAAAGCCGGTTGTCGCCCCAAGAAGCGCTTCACCTGCCGGCGGCAGATAGCTGGTCGTGCTGCTCTGGCGGTTCATACCTGCCTGCAAAAACACCTTATGTGCGCCAACCATCCAATCGTAACGCGCAGTAGCGTTGGCCTTGAAATGCGGGGTGATCGGCAGGCGCGTGCCGCTTGGAGCGATCACAAAACCTTCGGAATTGCTGCCGCAGTTGGTCTGTTCGCACCTGAAATCGCTGGTCAGCTTGGCATCGAGATAGGTGGCATTACTCGAAAGGCTCAGCCCGTGAACCGGGCGCCAAGTCAGCGAGGCTTCCACGCCTTGCGAGCGCGCAGAACCCGCGTTCAACGTGTAATAAATGCCCAGATATCCCGGTTGGCTATATTGCATATTGTTCCAGTTTTCTAGGAACAAGGCACCGTCGAAATAGAGCGTCCGGTTGAACCAGCTGGTTTTCCAACCGATTTCATAATTGTTCAATTTGTCGGCAGCGAAGGGGCCGTTGATCTGCACATCGGGCTTGGCCTGCCCGGCGGGCTGGTAATAAACGTCGCGGTTGTTGCCGCCGGGGCGGAAACCGGTTGAATAGGTGGCATAGATCATCTTGCCGGGCGCCACTTTCCAATTGGCGCTGATCTTGTGCGTTTCGCCGGTTCCGGTGGCATCTTTGCCGTTGACGTTGGGGCAGTTTTGGATCGTTGGGCTGGCGCCACAATTGTCGAGCCCCGCCACATTGGCTAGCGTACTCGCGCCACCGGAAAAACCGCTAAGAGTGTTGTTATATTTGAAAACGCGGATGCCGCCCGTCAGTGTCAACCCGCTGCCTGGATCAAACGAACCTTCGGCATAGGCGGCATAATCGCGGTCCACGCGATACAGATCGGTGTAGTAGACATCATTGGCTGGCGCTCCGGCCAGATACCAACCGTCAGCGGTATACTGCTGGGACGTCGACAGCCCATTGACGATGTAATCAGCGGTATGCGCGTCAGTTTGGCGCTGCATGTACAGACCAGCGGTCAGCCGCAAGGGGTTGGTGGCCGGCGTGCTGATGCGCAGCTCGTGGCTCATCTTGGTATAGCTGTCGTGCTGGTGGAATGTCTGGGTGGGGTCCAGCTGCTTGCCGGTCGAATCGGTGAAATAGGTATAGCCGGGGATCTGGTATGTATCATAAACAGCAGTAAAATAAGAATAATCCGCCACCGTATCAGCTTGCCGGCCAAAGTAGGAACCGTTGTAGGTCACATCCCAGTTCGAAACCTTGCCCTGCAAGGTCATGCTGGCAAGATACCATGCATCACGGTTATGATCGGGTGCAAAATCATGCACCTGCATCGAACCATACCCCGGGACGTAACCGGCGGAGTATCCCGCATTCGGCGGGGCGTTCGGCGAATTGGCAGGGGCGTTGTACAGGTACGTGCCCTCTGCGATCTGGTGCTGATAGATGACCATGGGCGTCATGGTCCAATTTTCGTCAAGGTTCACCTTCAACGCGGCCCGGCCACCGACCTGATCGACGGTGTTAAAGTTCTTCTTCACATAGGGTGCATTATTGATCGTTATCGGATTGTTATTGCCGTTATAATCGGTGGCGACATAGGTGCGGGTTGCCGGACTGTTACTGATATAACCGCCATCATGTTCGTAAAAGCCCACGACGCGCAGCGCCGCTTTGGTGCCGATGGGGATGTTGACATAGCCCTCCAGCTTGCCGCCAGCGCCGCCGCCGGAACCGAACTTGTTGCCCTCAACGTCGAAGCCGCCTTCCCACCGGCCGATCTTGGGCGCAGCGGTGATCAGACGCATCGTGCCGGCCAGTGAGCTGGCGCCGTACAGCGTGCCTTGCGGACCGGACAGCGCCTCGACATGGTCCATGTCATAGACATGCATATCGACCGCGCCGTAAACCGTGGTGACCGGGGTTTCGTTGATGTACAGGCCCGCCGTCGGCAAAGGCCCCAACGCGATGCCGTCACCGCCATTGGTAATACCGCGGAAGTTCAGCTGCGTCTGCCCCGGCCCAAACGACTGGTACGACACAGAGGGCATCATCTTGGCGTAATCGTCAAAGCTGGAAACCTGATGCTGGGTCAGCGTGGTGTTCGACATGGCCACGATGCTGATCGGCACGTTTTGCAGGTTTTCCGACCGCTTGGTGGCGGTAACGACGATTTCAGAGCTATTGCTCGCGTCGGGGGCAGCAGCAGCTGGCGGCGCATCAGCCAGCGCAGGCGCGGCCGCCATAGGCAAGAGCAGCGAAGACGAAGCCAACAGCGCCAAACGGCGTGCGTGACGGAGATTAATAGCCATATGATACCCCCCTTGGGTGATTATTGTATATCTCCCAGCGTTATCGAGGCCTAGACACATGTCAAGTGGCAACAATCCAAGGCTGCATTATGACAGAGACATGCATACCTAAGGACACACCTTCGCTCGCCGGCAAACCTCTCAGTGTCCGCAAACGCCAATCGCCCACCGTGCGGCGCGAGGAATTGCTGGCGATCACCGTTAGTTGCCTTGCGCGCCTGGGCCCGCGCGGCACCACCGGGCGCGAGATCTGCCGGCAGGCGGGCGTCTCGCATGGGTTGATTCGCCATTATTTTCGCAATCCCGACAATCTGTTGCTGGAAACATATGAACAGCTTTGCGACCACATGCTGGCCGCATTGGAGGCCACGCTGGCCGAGGTCGAGACTGACCCTTGGGGCGGCTTGCGGCGGTTCTACACAGCGGTTTTCAGCCAACAATGGGCCAATGCGGATATCATCGGCGC
>Ga0316221_1004653_pt1 | contig 10233 bp, 8 predicted proteins | sample TBH18007metaG_FD_206003 | JGI IMG/M metagenome (GOLD analysis project Ga0316221, IMG submission 206003) | Freshwater microbial communities from Trout Bog Lake, Wisconsin, USA - TBH18007 | ecosystem: Environmental > Aquatic > Freshwater > Lake > Hypolimnion/Profundal zone | place: USA: Wisconsin... | reverse complement strand
CCCCTTTAGTTAAGCGTTTACGTTAAGCGCGGTTGAGAGCCAATCAACAATTTCTTGAGTTGGTGCACCGGGTGTAAAAATCTGGCCAACGCCCATTTCCAAAAGCTTCTTGCGATCTTCCTCCGGAATAATCCCACCACCGAAGAGGACGATATTGCTGGCACCTTGTGCGGCCAGTAATTCAATAACGCGGGCAAAGAGCGTCATGTGTGCACCCGAGAGAATAGAAAGCCCAATTGCTTGGACATCTTCTTGGATTGCAGTGGCCACGATTTGTTCTGGAGTTTGGTGAAGTCCGGTATAGATGACTTCAAATCCGGAATCACGAAGAACGCGAGCGATGATCTTTGCGCCACGGTCATGTCCATCTAGACCAGGCTTTGCAATAACTACCCTCATTGGTGTCATGCCTGCAATTTATCAACAAGCAGGGGCCACTTCAACCCTCTAACGACCGTCAAAATGACGTATCCTCCCTCCATGGCCGCTGATAAGAGCGAAAGTTCAAGTGTTTTAGAGCTCATCGCTGCTGCTAAATCAGGTGACCGTAAATCCTTAGCCAAACTCATTACCTTTGCTGAAAATACTCCGGAAGAATTTAAGGATTTAACGTTAGACACAAATTCCAATTCTCATGTGGTCGGCATTACCGGTTCACCAGGTGTTGGTAAATCAACAACAGTTAACGCGCTCATTACCTATTTGCGTGCCCGCGATAAGTCGATTGCGGTCATAGCCGTTGATCCTTCTTCTCCAATTTCTGGTGGCGCGCTGCTTGGCGATCGCATTCGTTTAACCGAACACTTTCTCGACCCCGGTGTATTTATTCGTTCGCTTGCAACTAGAGGACACTTAGGCGGCCTTTCGGCATCGACCGCGCTAACTATTCAATTGGCTCAGCTGGCAGGTTTTGATTACATCATCGTAGAGACCGTTGGCGTCGGGCAGAGCGAAGTCGAAATTATGAAACACGCAGAAACGGTCGTGGTTGTCATGGCACCAGGAATGGGCGATGGAATTCAAGCCTCCAAGGCCGGAATTCTGGAGATTGGCGATATCTATTTAGTCAATAAATCTGACCGCGATGGCGCACAGGAGACTGCAAAGGAACTTGAAAAGTCTTTACACCTCTCTCCTCGTCGTGGAAAATGGCAGCCAGTAATTCTGCTAGGTTCGATGGAGAAGCAGATAGGAATTGAGGAGTTAGTGAAGACGATATCTGAGCATCACGAGGTTCTCTAAAAGTGTTTCCATCTGCTCACATAGATACCTTCTGTCGCGAGAATTTACCGCCAGTCGAGAGTTGGCCGTGGCTCAATCAAGAATTTAATTCCCGTTATCCTGAAAGACTTAATGCTTGCGTCGAACTCCTCGATAAAACTATCCAGAAATTTGGCGATGATCGCCGGGCGATAATTGCAGCCGAGGGCGAATTCACTTACGACCAACTTCTTGCCAAGGTCTGCCAGACCGCAAATCTCATGAAAGAGAAGGGAATTGTTCCGGGAAACCGAGTCTTGCTGCGAGGGCCAAATAATGCATCTCTGGCAATACTTTGTCTGGCAGTCCTCCGCATTGGCGCAGTAGCAGTAACAACAATCCCACTACAGCGAGCTGTCGAATTAGAGAAAATTGTTGAGATTGCACTCGTTGAATATGCCTTTATAGATCATCGCTTTATGGAGGAGTGGGAACTCACCACAAACCTCTCCGCCCAAAGTTTTATCTATGGCAACGGTGAAGGATTTTTGGAATCGGCGGCGCACCTTCCATCTACTTGCGCGCCATGTGATACCGCAAGCGATGATGTCAGCCTCCTGGCATTCACCTCTGGCTCTACCGGTATCCCTAAAGCCACGATGCACTTTCACCGAGATATCTTGGCGATTGCCGATACTTTCTCAGCCGAAATCCTGAAGCCCAAAGCTGATGATCTCTTCGCTGGAACTCCGCCATTAGCATTTACATTTGGCTTAGGCGGTTCGCTAATTTTTCCACTTCGCGTCGGCGCAGCTACCTTACTTTTAGAAGGTGCAACTCCCCCAGTCTTGCTTGAGAAAATTGCTGAATATAAGGTCACGGTTCTCTTTTCTGCACCAACTGCTTATCGAGCAATGCTGAAAGTCGGCAAACCAGAATTAGTAGAGTCACTTCGGCGCTGCGTCTCTGCCGGCGAACATCTTCCTGAATCAACTTGGCACGCCTGGTTCGAGGCGACCGGAATTAAACTTATCGATGGCATTGGCTCTACCGAGATGTTGCATATCTTTATCTCGGCCAGCGATGATCAAATAGTTCCCGGCATGACCGGCAAGCCAGTTCCGGGTTTTGAGGCAATGATTGTTGATGAAGATTTTAAGGAACGTGCTGCCGGCGAAATTGGCTTCCTTGCCGTGCGCGGGCCAACGGGATGTAGATATCTCAACGATAAGCGGCAATCGGTTTATTCAGTTAATGGTTGGAATGTGACTGGCGATCTCTATCTGAAGGATGAAGCTGGCTATTTTAAATATCTCAGCCGTTCGGATGACATGATCATCTCCAGTGGCTACAACATCGCCGCCCCAGAAGTAGAGAATGCTTTGCTCACTCATCCCGCAGTAGCTGAGGTAGCGGTAGTGGGAGAAGCCGATGATGAGCGGGGAATGTTGGTGGTGGCCTATGTCGTACTAAGCAAGGAATATGCCGCTTCGCCAGAGCTGATTAAAGAGATGCAAGATCACGTGAAGGCGAAAATTGCACCATATAAGTACCCACGAAAAATTAACTTCGTCGATACCTTGCCCAAGACAACTACCGGCAAGCTCCAGCGTTTTAGGTTAAAGGGTTAATTAGCCTTTAGAAGTTGCGGGTTGGCTGCCACTTGCCGTAGACCTTGCGAAGTTCTTTCACAATTTCTCCAACTGTGGCATATGCCTTAACTGCTTCAATGCAGGCATCCATAATATTTTCACCGGAGGCGGCAACACGATGGAGCTCAGCAAGAGTGGCTTCAACTTTGACGTTATCGCGCTTTGCACGAAGTGCTTGTAGCGCCTTGACCTGTCCTTGCTCACTCGCAGGATTGATTTCGAATGGAGTGTATGGAGGAGTATCTGCCTTAAAGATATTAACGCCAACAAGCTTGCGCTCACCGGAGTCAATCGACATAGCAAATTCGTAAGCCTTGTCAGAGAGTTCAGATGAGAACCAACCATCGTTGATACAAGCAAGTGCTCCGCCACGCTTCTCAATCTCTTCTAGCATTGTCCACATTTTTTCAGCTAGTTCATCGGTGAGACGTTCGATCTCATAACTTCCAGCAAGTGGATCGGCGCTCTTGAGTACGCCGGTTTCAAAGGCAATAACTTGTTGGGTGCGAAGCGCCAACATGGCTGCCTCTTCGGTAGGTACGCCGAGCGCCTCATCAAAGGCAGAGACGTGCATAGTTTGAATGCCACCTAGTGCTGCCGCCAGCATTTCAACTGAGGTTCGCACGACGTTGTTCATGGATTGCTGGGCAGTCAATGAAGAACCAGCAGTAAAGGCAAAGATGCGAAGTTTCTCGGAGTTGGTGTCCTTAGGGTCATACTTCTCGCGAATTAAACGAGCCCAGGTACGACGTGCGGCACGGAACTTTGCTACTTCTGGCAGAAATTCAATATTCGAGGTGAGGAAGGTAAAGAGGGTGGCTGCGATTTGATCAACTGAAACACCGCGGGCAATAGCCGCATCCATATATTCGCGGGCATTGGCGAAGGTAAATGCAACTTCTTGAACCGCATCAGATCCGGATTCACGAATGTGGTAACCACTCATGGCAAGTGAAACCCAGCGCGGAACTTTGGTTGCAATGTATTCGATGACGTCGGTCGAAAGTTTTAGGCCGGCTTCGGCTGGGAAAATTTGGGTACCGCGGGCAATATATTCCTTGAGAACATCGTTCTGAATAAACATGCCAAATTTATTGGGATCCATATTTCGTTGTTCAGCCAATGCGATAAACATCGCTGCCCAGATGTAACCAATTGAATTTGCAGTGGTGCGAACTTGAGTGATTTTTTCGAGTGGAATTCCATCCATCAAGATTTCAATATCCTCAAGGCTATCGATAGCAACACCTACGCGACCGACCTCACCAAGTGAGAGCGGATCGTCGGAATCCAAACCAAGTTGAGTTGGTAGATCAAGTGCAACGCTAAAACCAGTCAAACCTTGCTCCAAGAGCAATTTAAATCGCTCATTGGTCTCAGCCGGAGTACCAAAACCACCGTATTGGCCCATGGTCCAGACACCTGGGTCTGGATTAATGCCACGTGTATATGGATACTCGCCTGGTTTTTCCATTGTCATGATTAGTTCTTCTCTTCCAATTGTTGGCGCAAAACCTTCTTGGCAATTTTGCCAGTTGAGTTCAATGGGAATTCTGCCACGACCAAAACCTCTTTTGGCTTCTTGTATGAGGCCATACGGGATTTGCAGTGAGCCATGACCTTCTCAGAAATTTCGGGCTCAGAGAGCGAGACGCCAGGTTTTAGGGTCACCATGGTGACCACTCGTTGTCCCCATTCGACATCCTTTACGCCAACGACTGCTACTTCTAGAACTTCCTCAACTTCCGCTACAACATCTTCGATCTCCCGGGGATAGATGTTGTAGCCGCCGCTGATGATCATGTCGCCTTTACGGTCTACTAGGTAAAGACGATTTTCTGAATCTAACTTGCCGAGATCTCCGGTATGTAACCATCCATCTCGAACAGCCTTTGTGACTGTGGCATCCATGCCAGCAGCTCCCCAATATCCGCGCATGACGTGATCGCCGCGGGTAATGACCTCGCCGATTTCGCCAACTGGAACTGGGTTGTTCTCCTCATCGACTATCAAAATCTCAACGCCTACACATGGTTTGCCAGCGCTGGTGAGCAGATCTGGTTGTGAGTAAATACCATTCTTATGATCTTTTGCGCTGAGTACTGTGACAGGTGGAATTGCTTCAACAAGCCCGTAGTACTGAACCATGTTTGGTGTGATGGTTTCGTAGCATTGCTTGATTTGTTCTGGAGCCATTGGTGCGCCGGCGTAGCCAAGCATGCGCAGGTTCTTCATTTTTTCTAAGCTCATATCTGGCATTGCCAAGAGGCGCGCAACCATTGTTGGGACGAGAGCGGTCGCATTTGCACCACGATTTTGAATCGCATCGACAAATACTTCTGGATCGTACTTAGCCATAATTATTTGTTTTGCACCAAAGGTGAAATATGGGAGTACAAAGAGGCCGCTGGTATGTGTAACAGGGCCGGCGTGAATCCAGCAATCGGTCTCATCTGGAGTGCGCTTGAGAATATCGGTGACAATGTTATTGAGGCTGGCAATACGGTTGCGATGTGTGCGAATCGCTCCCTTTGGATTTCCAGTTGTACCGCTGGAGTAGTTAAGCGAGACCAAAGTATCTGGATTTACCGAAAGCAAAAGTGGCTCAGCTGGTTGTGCGGCTAAGAAATCTTCGTACTTGGTTGTGCCTGGCTCTTCGCCATGAATCAGAATGACGTGATCAACGAGTTCGCGGACCGGAGCAGAATCTTCCCAAAACTTGTGATCCATAATTAAAACTTTTGCGCCGCAATCCTTGGTGATGCGGACCCAATCGTTGGGGTGTAGGCGGTAGTTCAAGGCAACGCGGCAGAGACCGGCCGAAGAGATTCCAAGGTCGCTCTCAATATAAGTAATCTGATTGAACTGAAGATCAAGTACGCGATCTTCTTCTTGTAGGCCTAGCGCCTTAAGTGCGCGAGCAAGTTGAAAGATTCGTCCGCCAATTTCACCAAAGGTACGTGTGCCCTCTTCGCTCTCTACTGCAATGCGATCGCGATATGTAGTAGTCGCGCGTGCTACAAGTGTTCCGACGTCCATTAGTGGCTAGTCCCTTCGTTGGTTGCTACGGAAAGTGAGTAAGCGCTGTCGAGTACCCAGGCGCCATTTGGCAAAACTGTTACGGGGTTCATATCGAGCTCGCTGCCAGCTGGCCAACCTTCGGCAACTTCGGCAATACGAAGAACCGCCTTCACAAATGAATCGACATCGGCCGGTGCACTTCCACGTGCGCCAGCAAATAGTGGTGCAAGTCGAGTCTGGCTGATCATCTCTCGGACAATCGTTTCGTTTACTGGAAGCAGGCGGATCGCAACATCGCCGATAATTTCAGTAAGGATGCCACCGACGCCAATAGTCAAAACTTTGCCAAGCGAAGATGAGGTGACGCCAACAAGGGCTTCGACTCCCTTCGGAACAAAGGTTTCGACCAAAACTTCATTTGATTTTCCATCTCCGGCAAGTTGGGAGAGTCGCTTATAGGTAGCACTTCCGGTTTCAGCAGTGATGTCGAGTGCGACTCCGCCCGCTTCACTCTTGTGCAATAGGCCAGGAATAACTGCCTTAAATACTGCTCGACCACCGACTTCAGTAATTGCTTTAAGCGCAGCTGCTTCATCGTTAACTACTACTGAGAGCGGTACTGGTACGCCAACTGATTTCCACAACTCTTTAAGTTCTACTTCGGTGGCATGTGCCGAAGGAATAGGCAATCCACTTTTCACAGGTGATGTAAATCGAGTTGGGGTGCGTGCGCTCTCGTTGAGAATTCGAAGTGCTGTAACTGCCCGATCAGGAGTTGGATAAACCGGAAGTTTCATAGCAGCAAAGAGTTTGCTCGCTTCTGGAGCAAGAGCGGAAGATCCAGTACGAGCAACAGCAATCGGAAGATTGCGGATATTGCGAACTTCTCCGAGCGCCTTGGCGATACGTTCGACATCGTTGCCGACTAATACTGCAAAGCAGGCAACAATCGCATCTACACCAGGATCTTTCGCTAAAACTTCAAGACAGCGCTCGAAGAGATCTGGTGAGGACATGACCGCCGCAGTCACATCGACCGGATTGGTGATATTTCCGTAGGAAGGAACGATCGTGGCAAGTTCATCAAGGGTCGCCTTGGAGAAGCTGGCCATCTCTTGGCCGCTTTTCTCGATGGCATCGGTTGCCAGAATTCCAGAGCCTCCAGAGGTAGTAATAATTGCGATGCGCTTTCCGAGCGGCTTAGCGCCAGCGGCGAAAATTAATCCGGCATCAATTAACTCTTCTACATCATCTACTCGAACTGCAGATGTTGAGTTAATAGCGGCATCGATAACTCGATCTTCGGTGGCAAGTGCGCCGGTGTGGGAGGCAGCTGCAAGCGCGCCAGCGGCAGAGCGACCGACTTTAAGAATTGCGGTTGGCTTCTTTGCCGAAATTTCCTTCAGCGCATCAATATCGGCCAATGATTCGGTGTAGAGCAGTATAGATGAGATGGTTGGATCATCTGCCAACTCCCGAGCTACTTCTAGCGCAGTTACATCGGCTTCATTTCCAGTGGTTACAACTGCGCCAATCGGTAATCCGGCATCCATGCCAAGTGAATACATTCCATAACCAAGCGCGCCTGATTGGCTTACGAGTGCAACTGATCCCGCAGCAACTTGAGTGGATGCGCCGGCAAATACCGGTGAGAAAGATGCAACAAGACCTTGGCCGCCGCCAACTGCACCAATGCAGTTTGGACCAACCATTCGCATTTTGTATTGCTGTGCAATTTCGAGTAATCGAGCTTGAGCTTGCGCGCCGGCTTCATCTGCTTCAGCAAAGCCAGAGGACATAACGATGACTACACCGACGCCAGCGATGCCACATTGTTTGAGCGATTCTTCAACAAGTGCTGCTGGAACCATGATGAGTGCAAGTTCTACGTTGCTCTTTATTTCAGTAACGCTGGCGTAGGCAGTTAAGCCAAGAATGGTTCCGCCTTTTGGATTAACCGGATAAATCTCGCCCTTGTATCCATATCGCTTCAGGTACTCAATCGGAGCGCGACCCATTGCACCAACGCGTTCAGTAGCGCCGATTACTGCAATGGATTGTGCTGACCAGAGTGCCGAGAGCTGTGTCATGAGATGCAGGCAACTCCTTCAATCTCAAGCAGTGCTGCCTCATCCCACAAGCGAGTAACTCCAACAAGGGTCATCGCTGGGAAATTCTTGCCGATTAACCGCTGCCAGATCTTTCCGATCTCGCGCGAGTTCGCCCGATAATCAACTGGATCTACCGAGAAGATGGTGATCTTCACCAGGTCTTCTGGAGTACCTCCAGCAGCTTTAAGAGAGACACACAAACTTGTAAGCGCCTTCTCGAATTGTTCGACCATATTGGCGCCAACAATTACATTCTCTTTATTAAGCGCAGTCTGGCCAGCGAGGTAGATGAACTTTCCCTCGCCCAACACCGCGTGTGAAAAGCCAATCGGGGGTGCAAGTTCCTCCGGATTAAATTTAGTTGTTGCCATTTAGCGGCCTCCCTCGAGCAGTTGTGTTATACCGGTTTCGCTTTTGCCAATAAATGCAATCGCAGCATCGGCAACTTCTTCTGGAGTCAAAAATCTGACTCCTACTAGTTTGGATTCGAGTGCGGATCGAACTTCATCCAAGCTCTTGCCGGTTCGTTCTGCCGCAGCTTCTAATGAACGTTGGGTCATTGGTGTATCTACGAAATCTGGACAGATCGCGTTTACGGTAATGGAATATTTGGAGAGTTCGGCGGCTGCGCTTCGAACTAAACCGACTACAGCATGTTTCGCCGCGGTATAGGCCGAGACATTTGGTTCACCTTCCAAGCCGGCCTTGCTTGCAATCACGATGATATTTCCAAAATTCTCTTTTTTCATCGCCGGAATCGCAGCGCGCATAAATTTAAATGGCGCAGTCGCGTTCAGCGCAATCATGCGATCCCATACTTCATCAGTTGTCTTATCTAATGGCAGGCTGACTCCATCGCCAGCGTTGAGGATAAGGACGTCGATTCCACCCCAAGTGCTGACTACTTTTTCAATGGCAGATTCGGCGGCGCCGGGCGCCAAGACATCATTGGTGATTAATAGGAAACCCTCAGTGCGACCCTCGACTGCTGATTCCAAATCCGAGGTAGTACGAGCGCAGAGTGCGACCTGGTGGCCTTGGGCCAAGAGTTTGGTAGAGATAGAACGCCCGATCCCCCGGCCGGCTCCTGTGACCAAGATACGAAGCGGAGCTGCCATGTGTGAGGTCACTCCATTTCGGGCGTCGGTGCCCAATAAAAGGGGCGGAAATGTATGGTGCGTTTTTCTAACGATAGACAATAATACGCTATATGACAACCCCCGACGTAGTAATCGCCAACGCCGTCCGAACCCCATTTGGACGTTATTTTGGTGGCTTATCTGCCATTCGCCCAGATGATTTATTGGGTGCAACTCTTAAGGCGCTTTCCGAGCGAACTCCATCACTAGACCTAAATCAGGTTGATGATGTGATCATCGGAGACTCCAATGGCGCGGGTGAAGATAATCGAAACGTTGCTCGTATGGGGCTCTTGCTCGCAGGTTTTCCAAGAACCATTCCTGGCGTCACTCTCAATCGCCTGTGCGGTTCTGGCGCAGAATCCTTTATCCAAGCTTCGCGCGCGATTCGTTCTGGTGATGCCCAATTTGTTATCGCTGGTGGCGTGGAGTCGATGAGTCGCGCCCCGTGGATTGTTGAACGCACCAGCAAAGAGAAGCCAGTAAATCCAGAGTTTCATCAGAGCACTGTTGGTTGGCGCATGACTAACCCAGCTTTCCCATCACATTGGACTGCCAGCTTGGGTCGTTGTTCAGAAGTTATTGCCGAGAAATTAAATATCTCACGCACCCAACAAGATGAATGGGCGCTACGTTCCCATCAATTAGCAGGAGCGGCCTGGGATCGTGGAATTCATAACGATTGGGTAACAACCATTAATGGCGTTAGCCGTGATGAATCCATTCGCCCGGATACCACTTTAGAAAAGCTGGCCTCACTCCCCTCTGCCTTCTCTGAAGGCGGCGCAGGAACTGCTGGCAACTCATCACCACTCAATGATGGAAGCGTTGCCGCACTCTTAACTTCGAGCACCACTGCAAAGGAACTTGGATTAGAAGCCATTGGCACCATCTTGGGAAGTCGGATGGTCGCTACTGAGCCAGATCAATTCACCCTTGCTCCGGTGATTGCGATTCGCCAACTATTGGCCAAACTCAACCTTTCGGCTGCAGATATCAAGCTCTGGGAGATCAATGAAGCTTTCGCTTCCATGGTTCTAACAGTTCTGCACGAGATGCCAGAAATCCCAATGGATAAGGTCAATATCAACGGTGGCGCAATCGCCATTG
>Ga0316221_1004649_pt1 | contig 10238 bp, 24 predicted proteins | sample TBH18007metaG_FD_206003 | JGI IMG/M metagenome (GOLD analysis project Ga0316221, IMG submission 206003) | Freshwater microbial communities from Trout Bog Lake, Wisconsin, USA - TBH18007 | ecosystem: Environmental > Aquatic > Freshwater > Lake > Hypolimnion/Profundal zone | place: USA: Wisconsin... | reverse complement strand
TTGATGCCTTGAATTTAATTGATAAACTCCGTGACCGTGTCAAAGAGTTATCACTCCGTACCTTAATTCAGGTAACAAAAATCCGTAAGAGTGCAGGTAGCAATTGGGCTAACCTTGCTGAATATTCAATTTGTGGGTAATAATATGATCAGACAATTTGACAACTTAGAGGTTGTAGCGATTCAAGAGATAAAGAAAAGAATTAGGAACGGAGTATCAAAGGCTTTGATGCCTATTGAACATAAACTTCGTTCCCATATAATTAATACCTGTATTGTAACTGGTGGTTGTAGTTCTTCCTTATATTTTAATCAAGAGCCTAATGATTGGGATTTGTTATTCAAAGATGAAGTGTCAGCCAGGTCATTTAAGTCATACATTGATGCTAATAAAGATGATGTAATTTCATTGGAAGAATATCAAGGTCAAGTTGGTAATAAATTAATCACAGCCAATGCCGTGACCTTAAAGAATAAGGTACAAGTGATTGATTGGAAGTGGAAAAGAAATAATTTTGATTTTATTCATTGTATGCCTTGGTATGACCTGCAAGAGGACAAGTATCATATTGCTGCAGAGCAGTATGATGCCATTAAAAATAAGCAATTGATTTTGAGAGATCCGGACACATATGTACCTAATGATAGAAGGTTGAAGAAGTGGTTGGACCGTGGATTTACCATAGATTTTAAAGTGGATGAATTAGTATGAGTATAATTAATGATATCGTATACGATTTGGCCACCAGGCTAATGTTATTGGTGCTTGGTGTCTTAATATCAATAGTCGGTTTCTTTTCGCCTGGTATCTGTATTGGTGCATTAGCGAAAGTAACTATAGTAGCAAAAGAAAGGGAATAAAATGACAAAAGGTTTTTGGACAAATTGGGATGAGGACGAGGTAAACGAAATGCAAGCAGAATTGGCAACAATAGAACACTTAGAACACTTGAAATATGAGGTCGGACACCTTAAGACTTTGGTTAGAGATACAAGTACAGGACATATAAAGACAGCCATTGGTGTACTAGAAGATCGTATCAAAGAGTTGACACCTAAACCACAACCAAAGCGTATATTTGAGGTTGAAATCAGCAAGATTGATAGTTATGCTTATAATAAGCCACATAAAAAACAGTTTGAAAGTGCTGATGAGGCATGGAAATTCTATGATGAATTGTTAAAAGCTCCATATTGGTCGGCAAAAGAACCTGTTACAATTAGGAAATAATATGAAATTAATTGGAGTTATTGTACTATGTTCTTTAGTCTCAATAGGTTTTATTGCATTTTATATGTATTGTTTTAACTATGCGGCTACAACAGAACAAAATAAATACCATTGTATCAATAACTTAATGTATAAACAAATTAATGACAATACATTAGAGTTATTGAATAGGAGTTGCGTAGTTATAGACAAGGACTAAAATGATTAGACAGATTACCACATATGACGGCAATACGGTACGTTCCCGTGACCCATACGATACTAGAATGTATACACAGGTTAAGCTTGGTAAATTGTATGAGTGTACAAAGTGTGGTAGTTATTTCACAAAGGTTGAGGACCATATATGTCCCAGTACCCAATCAGAAACTGTAGAATAAAGGAGAATGGCATGAAAAAAATAGTGTTTCTATTATTGTTGGCTGCCACAATGACCGCCAATGCACAATATCGTCACGGTTGTTGCTATCGTGGAGGTTACGGACTAGGTTGGGTGGCACCTGCCGTGGTGGGTGGTGTAATCGGTTATGAATTGGCACGACCAAACCAAACGGTTATTGTCCAACAACCTGTACCACTACCACCACCTCCAGAATCCTATGTTTATCCGCCACCTGCTAACTTCCACTATGTTACAGCATATGATCCTACCTGTAACTGTTACAAGTCCGTCCTGGTACCAAATTAATTGTTGTATTTTGGCACCGATGGTTGCCAAATACCAGAAAGTATGGTACAATTGAGTTATCGAATTATGGAGTTTTTATTATGAGTTTTAATCGAAATGCACAGGCATTTATCGTAGCGGCTGAGAACAAATTTGGTATTGGTGCTACTCTCACACGGGATGACATCAATAGAGTTGTGAAAGAAGATAACGTACCATTTCCTTACTGGTTCACCAACAAGAATGAATACAGAGTTGGCCGTGGTTCGTATAGATTACCTGAATTGGATAATAGCGTGAATACTGTAGAAGATAATAGTGTGGATACTGTTGAAATGGCATTACATAGTACTGCTCAAGTACTTACATTCAAACAACCTAAGTTGATTGATGAATCAGATCCATCCATACCAGAGAAATTCCCTGATTATGTGCCGTTTGGTTTTTTCAAAGACTTAACAAGTATCGTTAAAGCAAAGTCCTTTTATCCAGTATTCATTACAGGACTTTCAGGTAATGGTAAAACTTTGATGGTTGAGCAAGTATGTGCAGAATTGAAAAGAGAGTGTATCCGTGTTAACATATCTATTGAGACAGACGAATCCGATTTACTTGGCGGCCCTACTTTGGTTAATGGTAACGTTGTTAATCGTGATGGTCCTGTTATCACAGCTATGAAACGTGGTGCGGTTCTATTGATTGACGAAGTAGACCGTGGTTCTAATAAGTTGATGTGTTTGCAGGGTATTCTAGAAGGTAAACCATATTACAACAAAAAGAATGGCGAGTTGGTTCATCCTAAAGAAGGTTTCACCGTGATTGCTACTGCTAACACCAAAGGGCAAGGCAGTGATGAAGGTAGATTCCTTGCACAGATTCTAGACTCTGCTTTCTTAGAAAGATTTGTTATCACCGTTGAACAGGAATTTCCTGACAAGAAAGTTGAGAAGAAAATCCTCACACCGTTGATTAATGATGCTGAGTTTGTAGATTGCTTGACCAATTGGGCTGATGTGGTTCGCCAAACCTTTAAACAAGGTGCTATTGACGAGATTATATCTACCCGTAGATTGGTTCATATAGCAAAGACTTTCACTATTTTCAAAGATAGAATGAAAGCAATTGAATTGTGTGTTTCTAGATTTGATGAAGAAACCAAGACGGCATTTCTTGACCTGTATAGCAAGATTGACGTTAAAGTTGAGGCACCAGTCGTTGAAGCCGCAAGACCTGTGAGTATGGATGAAATTCCATTTTAATTTGTAATTAGGAGTATATTATGACAGTAGTACGTAAAGGCAAACAAAACCGCCACGAGAAAATCACCCAAGTAATGTTGAGTGGTAAACCAGTAACCATTGACGAGATTAAATCCGTTTTTAGTGGTACAGATCAAGAAGCGGTATTGTACCGCTTATCAACCAACATCTATAACATACGATTAGATGGTGGTAATGTTAAAGTGATTAAGAATGGACGTAAGGTGCAGGCATACCAATTGCTGAATCCTGAAGCATTTGATAAGAATGGACGTTTCATTGTACAATCAACAGCACCTGTTGCTGAAGTTGCTGAACAAACCGAAACACCTGAATTAGTAGAGGCTTAATATGAGTAGATACGTTGAAGTCGAAGTTGACTTGGTTGATTTTGATGATGATGACTTACGTGAGGAGTTGGAATCCAGAGGTTATGAAGTCTCGGATGAGGGAAGACTCAAAGATGAATTAATCGAATCAATTTGGCTTAAACGTAGATTAGGACAAGACTATCAGGCAGACCTAGATAGTCTTATATACAAAACATTAGGGAGAGCAATATGAACGAATGGGATAAAGATAACTTAATGTTCATTATGAAGTCTGATTACAAGACCTTTAAGGCTTGGATGGAACAGGCAACTGATGATGAGATTAATTATGCCTTACAGTTGATTGCTGAGTTTAAGAAAGAACAAGCAATACTTTCAAAGTCCATCAAAGAAAAGGTGGGTGCTCATTACCCCGAGGTAACCGACTTTACTCAGGCGAAGCAAGTGTTAGAGAAGTTTAGACTATAAATTGATTATGTTTGTTATGGAGAATTGTGATGGATAATATTTTGAATACCTTGAGCTTTAATCAAAGCATCATGGAAACTATCGTAATCATTGGTATTGCGGCAGTGGTCATTGGTACCATTGTTGTTATGTACTGGCATTACATTGTTGCTGGTCTGGCTGCTTTCTTTTGTATTGTAGTATTGGCCAATCACAAAACTCCCCCAACAGAAACTGCATCTACACCCGTTAAAATAGAACAGTCTCTAAAATCTGATGAAAAACTTGTGGAACCTCCACCACCTCCTGTTATTGGTTCAATTGAGAAACCTGTACAAGAAACTCCAGTAGTACCTGTACCACCCGTTGTTGAAGTTAAACCAGTCGATGAACATCAAGCATACTTGCAAGATTGTATGAGACTAACTAACTATGAATATGAAACCTGTGACCTAATGTGGCAGAAACGCCAGAATGGCTCTAGTGAAGATGTTAAATATCGTAAGAGAAACAAAAACTACATGATGAAAGTGGCTGGAAAAATATGACCAATGATGAAATATTGCAAATGAGCCTTGATGTGGATGATTTTATCGGTAAAATGGTTGCCGTCCACGGACTTAATTTTGCCCATGTAACTGCCACAATCTTTGCCAGACTAGCGGTGATTGCTATGGAAACCAACCAGGAGATTGGTATGATGAGGTTAATGAGTTCCATGCAAGATTCTCTCCTAAAGTCTCTGGAACTGTCCAGGCGAGAAGAATAGTGTTGTATTTTTGCAACAAATTGGTTGACATCTTGCCAAAAGTGTGATATAATGGAGTTTTAGAAGGATATATTATGAGAGTTGCTTTAGCATCCGATGTTCACTTAGAATTCGGTGATTTGAATTTGAAAAATGATGACAATGCGGATGTATTGTTATTGGCCGGAGATATTTGTGTTGCTAAAGAGTTGCCATTTACCGATAGCCGTTATTATGATAGATTTCACGATTTCTTTGCTCGTTGTTCATCCGAATTCAAAGATGTAATCTACATTGCCGGTAACCATGAACACTATCATGGTGCCTATGATGAGACCCATCCTATCATCCGTACCTCACTAGAAAAGCATACCAATATCCATGTATTAGATAGAGAGCATATCACTATTGGTAATACGTTATTCTTTGGTGGTACATTGTGGACGGACTTCAATAAAGAAGATGCCCGCACAATGAGATCCATTAAACATATGATGAATGATTTCAATATCATTACAGCACCTGGTGGTAGTAAAAGTTCTTGGAAAGATGCTGATGGTAATCTACATTACAGGAATGCCAAATTGACACCTGAAGATGTATTGGTAGAACATAAAGACTTCTTGGATAAGTTGAATCAAATAGTACTTGCACAAAGGTTGTTGAATCTACATAACAAAGTTGTGGTCGTTGGTCATCACTCACCAAGCAAATTGTCTACAAAACCCCAATACGAAAAAGATTGGGAAATGAATGGTGGGTATAGTTCAGATTTGACTGACTTTATTATGGATCATCCTGAGATTGCTCTGTGGGTGCATGGACATACCCATCATAACTTTGACTATATGTTAGGTAAAACCAGAATTGTTTGCCAGCCTAGAGGATATATCGGATATGAATCTCAGGCGGATAATTTTCAGCCCAAAATTATTGAAATCTAAACATCATACCGACATTTCCATCCTTTGGAATGTCGGAATCTTCCTTTAGCAACCTGTACTAAGTTGGATTTATTCAACCCATTGTTCATACAATATTGGTTTAGGTTGGTCACAAGATATTCAATACCTTGAGGATCAGTTAGTATCCAATTTTTGATATGTGGTGCGGAACATTTGGCTTTGATGATAGGGTCATTCATGGCTCTTTTTGTTCCTTCACTAACATTTTTCTTTTCTTTTAGTGTTAGTTTTTTGTTTCGTGAAAGTTTAGTCTTGGAAATTTTTTCTCCAAATTCTTTAGGTAATATTAGTCCCTTTGACCAACCTGACTTTCCTTTATTACTTTCGGAAATTTTTCGTTTATGTTCTTCAGTTTTCTTGTGGCCAACAGGTAGGCCATTTCCAATACCATCTTCCTCAATCAAATTCAACCATTCGGATGATTCAACAATATTCCACAATTGTGAAAATGATAAAGCAGATTCCTTGATTGTTTGTTCATCAGTATAAAGGCAATACCACAATGTTTCAATGTGTTTACCGTGTTTGTTTATATGTGATTTCCAGTGTTTACCAGAACCTTTATATTTGGTTGGATTCCTCGTGGTCTTACCAAAATAAAGTTTACCGGTAATCTTGTGTTGTTTGATGTAGAGGTAGGTGGGTATGAATACTTTATATATACTTGACATAGCTGTGTCCTTGTGTTATAATTTGACATAGAGTGGGTGAGAACTGCAATTCTGTGACCCACACCTATTTATAATTGATTACAGTTGAAGTGTGATGCTTGATTTATTTTTAGATGTTATGAACCTGTTATTTGTAGGTTATTTTATAGGCATTGCCGTGATGTTATTCAAAATCAACCTGGCCGAAAGGAAAGGTCGAGGAATGACAACACGGCAAGCTATAAAGGATATATTCAAAGAGATATTTTATATACAAAAGATTGGTGGCAAAGATGACTAAAGAAGTTAATTTTACTAAACAGCAATTACGCATGATTGAAATATGTAAAAAAGCAGGTTATGGCTGGGAAAAGTTTGCTATAAATGTGGAAAAACAAGGATATTGCTCACCAAAACAGGATGATGTTTTATGCAGTATGAGTCAAAGAATTGGCAATGCACTTTTATTGAAGTCTGGCAATTTGAAAAAAAGAAAATGGTACAAGCATGATATTTCTGATTGTGAAGCAATGAGTTTTGGAGTATACATTTGATGACTAAAGAAGCAATGAAACAAGCTCTTGAGGCGTTGAAAAAAGCAAGACGAAAAATTCTTACGACTGAGGAATGTCATGCCACTATTACAATTCTCGACAAAGCACTAAAGCAAGATCAGGGTGAGCCTGTGGTGTATTGCGAAATCCATCATTTAACAGAACCCTGTGTGCAATGTACAAAAGAGCATGAAGGGTATAAAGGAATAAAAGATGAGTGAGTTTGAAGTAGATTGTGTGAAAACATATGGTAGAGTATTGACTGGTAAGTATAAGCATTATTGTGCCGAATGGGATTATGTACCAATAGATGAAACCTTTCCAGAATTTGAAGTCTGCCATTGCTTTAAAGATTTAAATAATGTAAAATCAGGTGCTGACATCAATGCAGGTGATGGTGGTTATAGTATAGGCACCAAAGAAAAGTGTGATGAGTTTGTGAAACTAAGAGAGGCCAGTATGGTTGATATGAATAAACGTAAGAATGAAGACCGTAAGATTTTTATTGTAGAAACCGTGAGTATGTTTCGTATGAGATATGCGGTGTTTGCAACCTGTGAAGAAGATGCCATGGATGAAGTAAATATGGAAACAGGTGAGCCTACCTTTCATGAAATGTCACAACAACATATTGGTGAAAATATTGTATCGGTTCGCAAAGTATCCGAGAAAAAATTCTTAAAACAATATGACAATGACAATGGTCCTTCCACTTGGTCTGACGAACAGAAACTAAGTGTAATAAATGTGATTGATTATGAGGGAGACAAATGAAAGCAATATTGACAATATTGTGGGTGGCAGGTGTGGTGTTGGCTCAAGGTTTTTGGTCAACATTCTTTGCCTTTCTTGTACCATTCTACTCATGGTACATTGTTGTTGAACAGGTTATTATAAAGTACAATTTACTATGAAAATATACAAGTCAAATTACCGAGACCATTGGGTTTCTCCCTATAGAATACTTGAGAGGGTTTGTTTTTGGGAGAAAGATACTGACGTATTCTATGAAGACGGTGGCATATATGAAAAGATAACCGACTTATTGGTGCCTGTTTCTAAAGCAATTCAATGGGTGCTAAACTTAATATATCCAAGAATCAACTATGTTAAGATTGACCATTGGGATACTTATTCAATGGATCATACATTGGGTGACATTATTCTACCAATGTTAAGACAAATGAAAGTAACGTCTCATGGTGCACCATATGTTGATGATGCTGATGTACCGTATGAATTGAAATCTATCAATGATTCACCATACGTTAAAGAATACAGTATTGATGAATGTAGGCATTTTGCTCGATGGGATTATGTAATGAATCAAATGATATTTGCCTTTGAGTGCAAGGTTGATGATTCATGGGAAGATTTGTTCCGTTCTGGTGAACATGATATGAAAAGCGTACCATGTCAATGGGATGAAAACGGTAAGCCCACAATGTACAGCATGGAAAAAGGTCCTAATGATACCTATGTGTGTGACTATGAAGGCATGAGAGAGTATGAAAAGCGTATACAGAATGGTTTTAGACTATTCGGTAAATATTATCAAAACTTATGGAGTTAAATTATGAAAGTCACACTATATAAAAGTGAATGGCATCAAATTGAAAAAAGATATGTTGCTGAAATTGATGAAGATTTGGTCAATGAACTTTATCCTAATAATACCAAAAAGAAAAACAAAGAGATTCTAAAAGGCTTTAAAGATGGTACCACAGATATTGAAGAATTTATGAGTGATGCTTTTGGTGAGATTGATATAGATTGGGACCATGAGTACGATGATTTGTGGACCGACCGTAAAGGTGGATATGATATAACTTATGAGGTAAAATAATGAATACGTATGATAGAAATGATTATAGAACTAGAGCAGGACGTGAACATAGTTTAGGTACTGACCAAAAATATGAAACAAGTTATGGAAAATATGCAGGTGAATATGTTGCAACGGAAGAAATATTGAAACATCGTGCAGCTAGACAAGAAACACAACCTAAACTTGGTTCAATCACAACTGAAAGTTTGATTGATATATTGAATCATACACTCAATACTTTACATGAGGAAATTTCAGGTATTGAACGAGCAATATCACCAGTCTTAAGGTGTTCAGATCCACAACCAGTGAAAGATCCCACACCTGATGGAAATCATGCACCAGTCAATTGGGCTCTTATTTCTTTAAATGAGAGAATTGGTTATGAGATTGAAAGACTTATAGATATCTATAAACGAGCAGAGGTTGTATAATGATATGTTTGATACACCTTATTTCAGCCAAACGTAGGCTAAAAGAGTTAGAGAAAACTGTTACCATGTTAAAGCATGACAAGTATTCTGAACGTGATGTGCCTGTTACAGTATTAGCGCAGAGAGATTTTGTTAAGTTGGAAGTGGAATATTATGAAGGTGAGGCAAGAAATCTTTTAGCATATACCCTTTTTACCATAGGCTTTCTATTTCTTATTGGTGTAGTTGTGACACCGTTTCTTGTTAATTCTGGAGTTATATAATGTGGAGTAAAATCAAATTACATAAATGGCAAATCATTCAGTTTGTAGTTGGTATTGGTCTTATGGTTGGTTGTTATGTTTTATCCGACAGACTAAATACTCATACGCCTGAATCTCTCAAAGAGTTCAAGGACGGAGTTCAGAACCATTTGGTATGGGACATAAAAAATGAATGCTTCTTTGTTCGGCCAGCATCCGAGGTAACAGTTTACTTAATAAGAGTTCCTGATTGTGACCGTTCTAAGTGATACAGTCTTACAGTTTCTGAGATTTTTTTCTTAGTTTCTTCAGAATGTTTTTTACCTAACCAAGATTTTTTACCTAATGCATTTTTATTACCAAAATAATTTAAATTACTAGGTTTTGGTTTTCTCATTTTTTGTTTTGTCTCCTCACTTTTCAAAACACCTTTTTTGGATTCGCTTATTTTTCTTTTGGTTTCATCAGACATAAATTTCTTTTTACCATAACATGAGTGTTTGTTTCCAACTAAAGATTCTCCGTATATTCCATCAGGTATAGCGTTTGATTGATTGATATAAAGTGGAGATTTCACTACATTTAATTTTTTATGAAAATAGTTTTCTTTAATTGTAGCCAATTTCCTATCATGATGATAAGAGATTATTTTAACTTTAAATAAATGGGGGTTTTCCTTCAGTTCTTGTTTCCAAATAGTTTTATATTTTTTAGATGAAACAGAACCTTTGTATCCTTTTTCTATTTTCTCAATAGATGATGATCCTACATAAAACATAGGAAATTTGTTGCCATAATATATTGTGAGATACACACAATAAGGCAATTTTGTTGTATATATACTTGACATAGCTGTGTCCTTGTGTTATAATTTGACATAGA
>Ga0316221_1004648_pt1 | contig 10241 bp, 9 predicted proteins | sample TBH18007metaG_FD_206003 | JGI IMG/M metagenome (GOLD analysis project Ga0316221, IMG submission 206003) | Freshwater microbial communities from Trout Bog Lake, Wisconsin, USA - TBH18007 | ecosystem: Environmental > Aquatic > Freshwater > Lake > Hypolimnion/Profundal zone | place: USA: Wisconsin... | reverse complement strand
CACATTCCTGACTAAGAATAGAATTAATTTGGGCTTTCATGTATTTACTACCATTAAATACAGCAAGAAAGACAGCAAAATAAGGTTTTTTCTGACTCATTATACAACCATAAAATTAAATTACAATAAACACCCTTAGCAAAGCTGAAGGTATTCAAAATTGTGAGCCACGCAAAGCGGCTAAACAGGTACGATTACGCGACCTCAACTCTTGGCACCACTCATTAGGTGGCAGCAATCTGTACCCACAGCCAAATCTAATCCAGATGCTCATCTTCTCGGTCCTGATTGCGGATGTAGTTCCGAATCACCTCCTCACCTCGACGTATGGTCGAGACAAAGTAGTCCCGCGCCCAGTGGCTTTGGCCCGTGTAGTTCCCTTTACGCTCACCATAAACTCACGCTAGTTGCATCGCGCTTTTCCCCGTGATGTACCCCACCACAATGGACACCGCAAATTTCGGCAGTATCGCAATCGTCAAGTGCACGTGATCGGCCATCAAATTGCCCTCCTCGATCCGACGCTCCTTGTGCTCGGCAAACCCAAGGAAAACTTCTCCAAGATGCATCCTCAATTGTCCGTACAAAACCTTCCTTCGATTCTTCGGTATGAACACGACGTGGAACATGCAATCCCACTTCGTGTGCTTCAGGCTTTCAATCGTTTCCATCCGGTTTTTCATTTAGTTTGCTTGGCGGCTCACGATTGCTAATTTATACGACAGACGTCAAGATTGATGTAAATATAAAAAAAATAGCGTTACCCAGGCAGATCCGGGAGATTACCTATCGGATTTAAAAAACAAATAAATTTTAATTAATTAGAAATACGATATTTTATTTATTGAATCTTGAAAAGCAACTAAAAACTTAGGATTAGGTTTAAAATCAACGGCAACCAATTTTTTTGAATTCCAAACATCAAATAAATTAAATACCAATGAATTAATATCAGGAAAAAAAACTGCTCCTCCAACAAAAAACTCACGAAAAATTTCATTTTCAATTAAATAACATGGAACTCCTGATTCAAGGGCACTTGCAATAGGACGACCAAAACCCTCTGTTTTAGCAACAGAAACTATTACATCCACAGATGCCAAAAAATACGACATATCAAATAAATCACTATCAAAAATAGATATATCTAATTTTGAAAACTCGTCCTTTAAATCAGAAATATATTTATTCGAGTGGCCAAAAACAAGAAATAAAACAGAATTATAAAAACCGGTTCGCTGTATTTCTTTAAATATTAAACTATAATTTTTCTTCAAAGATTCCGTACCAACCAATCCGATAATTAACCTATTCTCAACAAGATTTCTTTTTGAACGATATTTTGTTATTTTACCCGTAAATCTATTGGGAGAGTACATAAGCCTACTTGAATCAAAACCATGTTTTTTATAAAATTCTAATCCATCCGTATGGTTGATATATGCAAGCAAACAAGAAGATGAACGAGCAGATGCAACAAATAAAATTTTTTTTATAGAACCCCTAAATGACAAAAAGGGGTATGTATCATGCAAGACAATTATTTGCTTATCAATAAAAGGTATTGGATGTGAAGATGGAGTATAAATAATACTATCACATCGACAAGCCAAGTACAATTGGTAAAGAAAACTAAAATAGTTACAACTAATTACGCGTACTCCCGGGTACATATCACGAACAATTTGAAAAAGTGCCGGTTTAACCAAAACAGTCACCAAAGGGTTTCTGATGTATTTAAAATAATCGTTACCATAATGATACAAACCATTTGTACTTTTTATAAAAAAAAAGTTAAGCAAAATATTATTCATAATTATAAATTAAACGTAAAAAAACATGCAATCAGCAGCGACAAGGTAGAATTACACACATTAATTAATGAAAATTGCAATTGACTTTCAAATTATTTAGAGAGAGAAAAAAGTCGTCATACTTGTTAATGAAAATTTGAGGCGCTGCCGGATAATGGCTCATATTATAACTCAGGACAAATGAAATAAATTAATTAATTATCAATCACATGAACACCAAGTGGTAGTTAACGACAGACAGGGCAGATGCGTCAATAAAACCTCCAACTGCACCGTCAGCTTTTAAGTTATTTCTAGTTATATTAAACGTCGATTGGAAAAACTCAGTAGTCCCTATGTAAATTACATTGCTCCGAAACGAGTGAGGTGTGATCCAACGAAATCCGATAGCTGCAAGTCGCATCACAACTGAAATGGTATAAATATACGGTCACAATATCTCCCCTAAAACCGTCATGAATTGAGGACTTAAAAACCGCGCACACTCATATACGGACGCACAACTCCAGCCAAGATATTAGTCCGTATCTCACTGACCTTGTTGATCATGAAACCCACGAGAATATTTCTCAATACCAGACGCTCACCAGATTAGAAAGCAATATTCGATGTGACTTTTGTGTCTGAATCAGAACTTTATCAATACACCGCTATCACTAACCGCGTGTGCCTCATTACCACACAACAAATCTATTACACCAAGCAAGTCACTAAAGGTTCTACGAACTGTGCTCACTAGCCAAAATTCAGCGTCAGCAGCAATGTAAGTCCTCGTCTCAAAGCACATTATCTGCCCATTTTTTCACGGAGTATTTTAACTTGGCGAAGGTGCACATTCACCCTGATCGACGAGTGGGCTGCGATCATGGACGCACACAGTAAGTCTCTGATATTTCAGTTGCCAAAACAAGGATTTTCTCTACTAATTTGTGCAGGTCCAGCCGGCGGTGGAAACGCTGACTGGTGCTCTAGTCCAGCAGGCGGCTAAACTCATCAAGTTGCCAAACTTCAGGTAAAGCTGCGTGTCAAAGTAGGCCTCGTACATGGCGAGATCTGATGCCGTAAATTACTGCTTCATGAAGTGAACGCGCAGCATGGTTTGCAGCAAAAACGGGGACCGTATGGTCTTGCCTTCAAGGTAATACGGTGCAATGAGTTCAAGCAAAGCTGCAAACAGACTTGTTCTATCGGTCCCAATAACACTTGCATGCTCGTCTTATTGACGTTCAGATTGAGCTTGAGGTTGGCTTGTTTCATAAGGATATTTTCTCAGCTCGTGCTTACTGCATTCATACAGGAGGCACAGTAGTAAAGAGCATTTTTAAAATTTCCCAAGCAAATAATCAGTGTTATGTTGATTTACGTATATAAATGAAAATTTTATCTATATATTTTTATCTTTTAATAGCAAGGGTTCGACCAATCGGATTTACATAATTACATATTAAGAACAATATATAAAAAACAGCTAAAGAATAGACGAAAAGTACAAATGCTCCAATCCAACCAGGTATTAAAAATACCAGCCAAGCATACCAAATCATATCTTTAGCCTCCTCCGTATTGGAAATTCTTTTCATAAAAAATAAGGAAAAAGTGCACAGCAAAATAATATATATAATATAAAACAAAGAGTATTCAGGAACAACGAATATCCAACCCAAAATAGTTGGATTTGTATTCCAATTCACATCAACAGCCGCAGGATCCATATACTTAGCCAATGCCACTCCCAAATTAGTATTAGTACTTATGTTAAGTAATCTATAAATAGCACTACCGTGAATTCCCTCGAGCCAAAATGGAATTAAAGAACCCGAATAAAAATTATCACTCAAATTATCTGATAATAAATATGCCGATATTGCACTTGAAAGTAAATGCAATCGATCAAACAACTGTGCAAGCGATATGCCAATTAATTCCAAAACACCATCAAAAGAATTTACCTCTGAAAAACCAAGGAAATTACTATTGAAAAATGAATACCAAAGATTCTCAGATAAATTTTGCCGAATAAGGAGTTTAAAAATTAATACCAACGGATAAATAATAAATAAAATTAACAATGAGTAAATCATATTTAAAAATTTTAATTTATTTTCCCTAAGTAAACGGCATGACTCCATAAAGAGCATTGTCAACAAAACACCCGACCATCCTCGAGCAAAACTTGATATTATCCAAACAACAAGATTTAATTTAAAAACTTTTGACTCTCTATAAAATCCGTAATAAATATAAAATAAGCTATCAGTTGATATTAGTACCCATATATAAGAAAATCTATTAGAGTCAGTTTGTATTGAACCGGCTAAAAAATTGCCTGTAGTCATAAAATAACCAAAAAACAAAATTTGCAAAATTAAAATAAGCCAACCGATTAAAGCACCAGTTTTCAAGTCTTTAGTTAAATTTTTTACTCCAGGCTTAAAATATTTATCTAAAAATTTGAACAAATATACACATATATAAAAATAAGATCCAATAAGTAGGGAAAAAATTAAAACGACAGGAGTATTCTTTACAATAGGAATTACATTGGATTCGCCACGTAATTTTTGAGTAGATAAAATTATAAAAAAATATATGGTATTTATTATTAAATAGCAAGTTAACCATATATATCTTGGGTATTTTTTATAAAAAATTAATAAGGCATTAATATACATAAATTACTTATTTGACATCCGCATTAAAATATCAAAAATATTTGATTTGCAATGATTGAGGAAATATGGAAGACAAACTAAAGCAACTCGATAATCATAAAAACACATTGAAAAAATAAAACCAATATATACTGGAATACGTATACCTTTAAGACGAGCTTCATCAATTATCAAAATATTTTTACTGTTAAGGTAATGGATTAATTTTATAATAAGATGAGGAACTGACGAAATAAAATAAAAACCTATTGACTGCGACAATATTTGAAATCTAAAAATTATTTTTAATGAATTTAACACCAAAAAAGTACAAATTCGAACTTCAAGCGATTTAGTTAAATTATGTAAGATAAATACAAAAATTAAAGAAACAATTGAAAGTAATAATAACAATAAACTTCCTGCTAAATAGCAATATACCCAATAAAATACAGCAGTTACAACTGGCAATCTAACTATGAGAAATTTTTTTAAATTAAAGTTATTAAATTGAATTCTTTTAGTTGAGCCGACAGATTCATTTTCAACAGAAATCAAATCATTAACAAGATATCCAATTTCATAAAAACTATAAAGCAATATAAAGCTTAAAAAAACAGCGATATAGTTTTTACTTTCAAAAAAACATACCAAAATATAAGGCAATATCTCCATTGATATGAGTCCAATGATTTTTGATATTTCAAATTTTGGGGCATATCTATATAAAAATACAGATCCTGGTATCAATGCAAAGAATAATTCTTTCATTTTTTGTATCGAGCTATTTTTCCAGATTTAACCAGCATATTTATTTTAGCCATTTCTGAAAAATCTAAAATATTATCAGAATATATAACTTGGATAGAACCGCCTTCTTCATTTATTTTCTTGTAAATTATTTCTTTTTTTCCAAGTAAATCTTTTAATACAATACCAAATATAACACTTGAACTTATATATTCTACATCCAAATGATTAGCGAAAGATAAAGCGATTTTTCCAGGGCCTGCTGTAATTATAATTACTCTTGCACCTAAAATTTTATACTTAATTAATCTCCGAATCATATTTTTATTTACTTCACGCTCAAATATTAAATCCATGGATCTTTCAATAAATTCAACGGATATTAAACCAGTAATTGCATATTCAAAACGTCGCATTAGCGAAGGAACAAGCATGCACTTTGTAATAAAATTTAAAAATAAATATATCTTAGACTTTATTTTACTATCACCCATCCATAACTCAGTAATGACAACAGGTAAATTTCGATATGTCAAAGTCTCATCTAAATCGAATATAGCGACAAATTTATTATTAATCATATTAATTTCCAATGAAATAATCTTGGAAATTTTGAACAGTATCTAAATGTTCAGCCATTGAGTGCAAGGACAACCCAGGTACTGGTGTCAGCAGGACTCTTTTTAATTTTCCTGTGAGTCTCGAAAATAATATATGATCAGGTTCATATGTATAGAGATAATCAAAATCTCGCAAATATGTTTCGTATTTTAATAAAAAAGTACCACATGTAGAAGGTGCAGTTATCCAATGCCGACTTGATGTTGTAAATAAAGTTGACTTGCTATAATTTGAGTTATTAAGATATCTATCAGGATGATCGTATAATGATATATAATCAAAGCTTATATTGGAATTGAATATTTGAAAAACATGAGTGAGCCAATCAGCTGCATGAATATAATCATTTTCCAGTATGTACAAAATATCATTTTTATTTATATCTATATTTTTAATTTCTCTCAACATAATCAAAGCAGATTCGAGAGCGGAATTGGCTCTTATTAGGCGTACACGCACATCTATCTCACTACTTTTCAGTATAGCCGAACACTCATCCTTCTCAAACTCGCTCCTCGTTCCATTATAAAATATAGTTATTTTAACTTTGCTCTTAAATTGGCTATTAGAAACCGAATCAAGAAGGTTTAAAAGGCATTTTTCATGACTAAAACCCTCTGGTCTTAATTTATTAGGAAATCTATCTTTATTTTCCGAAATGTATACGTGTCTATAAATTATATGTAATTCATGAGCAGTGTTTTTCGTTATTTTTTTATTTTTAATATTAAATTTACTTTTTAAATTTTTAATGAACTTTCTAAGAAAAATAACAAAATAATTTTTCTTTAAAATTTCACGCATGTTATACTTATAAATTAGGCGTTTATCTTGATTTGCCAAACTAAATACATCTACGTCAATGGTCCAAGTCACTCAATATACCTCACTTCAAATTATAATAAAATTAAATTAAATTTTATATAGCCAATAGCATTCATCATTATATTAATATTCATGCCGAATAAAATACAGTCGCCACAGATATAAGGATTTCTCTCTTACCCAGGACGATCCTACCGAAGCTATAAAAAAAAGGGAACTGCTTACGAGTAGGAGGCCAACTCCAACTTGCAAGCGATCATGCTGCCATGGCACTACGCTCCGAAAAATTGTTGCCCCGACAGTCGCTGGAATACCTATTGCAAGAACGTCATATCGCAACCAATGCCAATGCATACCCTTTAAAAACCGAATATGAATTAGTGGAACCCAAGCAAAAAAACTTAATGCATTCGCTCCAAACCATGCGTAACCCGCTCCCGTTGATCCGCTATATAAGGTTGCATATATAAGCGAAGGTATCAAGATAAAAACAAAAAGTAAATTGCCAATAAAATGTAATCGCAAATCACCCTTGGCATACTGCAAGTAATAAGGAAAGGCAGCCAATACCAAAAATCCATTACCTAAAGCATAAAGTCGCAATACTGGAGCTGCCTGTACAGCTGCTAGTGCATCACCGGTCCAAACCCAAAGTACCTGTTCAGCAAAGAAAGAAAGAACGAGACAAGCCGGGATTGAAATTACTGCAACCATTTGTGTTGCCTTGCGATACAGTCTAATCAACTGATCTTCAGCGCCTTCTGCATGCAGTCTCGACATTCGCGGAAGTAGTGCTGCACTAATAGGACCACTGATCATCATTACACCGCTGGCTGCCAGCACTGCTAGAGTAAAATAACCATAGTCTGCTAATGGCAAAATTTTAGATAAAATTAACTTATCTGTCTGAGTAACCAACACCCATACAGAAGATGTGAATGCAATTGTAAGTGAGAATTTTAGTATCGGTTTAATTGGCGAAATAAGATTTTTTGGTGACCAACCTAATTTTTGGCTTTTTGGGAGCGAAGGAAATATATTAAAAGCCTTACAAGCTAATCCACAAAATTCGACTAGCGCTACGACTAACTGATAGGTGAAGAAAACCTCTGGTGAAGGCTTCACAAAGATGAGAACAGGCAGTACGCCTAAAAATCGTAACGTCGCCACTAATGAATTGAAACAGCCCAACCACACCAAACGTTCAGCTCCTGTAATACATCCCCTGTAGAGGCCAGACATCCAGCGGAGTGCCATACAAGCAGCCATTAGCTGTAAGGCCAACTGCACTTGTGCTGTAGGAAGAGCTTTGACATTAAGCCAATTAACTGCAATAGCTCTAGAACATATGATAACTACTCCGCAGCCCAGCACTGCAGTGCTAAGAAACACTATTTGAAGAGCTCGTAATAGGCGACGATAACTTAACGCATCAACAGCTCCACCATTTAATCTAGCAGTTTCTCGGGCGACTGTTGGTGTAAGTCCCATGTCTAGCAAACCAAACCAGGCCTGTATCATGGCAAAGAAACCCACTAGACCGTAAGCTTCCGCACCCATATATTTCAAATACATGGGCAGTATAAGAATACCAATTAACGTTACATATATTTGTGCAGCGTAACTGGTGATAATATTTTTTTTTAAAGACATTAAGTCTAAAAAAGTTTTAGCTCAACAAAAACTGTGTGTTCAGTTTCAGAAGTTATTACAAACTTTAATCGCTTATACAACATGATAACCCTAGGATTTGTTTTATAAATTTCTAGTTTAAAAATTTTAAATGATTTTTTCTTTAAATAATCAGTCGTAATCTTTATCAGACTAGGACCAAGTCCGTAAATTCTATGACTCTTACTAACAGCAAGCATTGTTCCAAAGGCTACAGCGCGATTAGGATCATTTGAATAAACTGCCATTGCTGCTACTAATTTACCTTCATCATGCACTGAAAAAATAGTAGCGCATTTATACATTTTCTGAGCATAATCATGTAGATTAAGGCACGATGATAGCGGTGGCTTAAAATCGTCATCTATTTCATCTAATAAATTTTTTAACTCATTTGTAAAAGTCATTATAATCAACCTTGATTTTTTAAAAAATGAAAAATTGACTTGCAAATTAATTCAATATCATCCTCATTCAGATCTTGATGCACGGGGAGATTTAAAATCTCACTCGACAAACTAAATGAAATCGGAAACATATCGACATTTAACTGATCAATCATTCGATAGTAAAGTGCCGTGACCGGCATATTATTATCAATAAGATGAAAGTATAATTTTTCCCGCTGTGAATTTTTTATTCGTATTGGAAAACTTTGTGGTATATCTACTTCAGTCAAATCAAACATGACTTCAATTATATTTGACAATGGCAAAAGTCTTAGATATGATCTAAAGTTATCTCTTCTTGCTTTTGCAACTTGACTAAATTGAGTTTTTGCATATTGCTCTAAATCAGCAATGTTAATTTTTTTATTTTCCGAAAGCTCTGGTAGCTTAATTTTTTGATTATTAATTTTTAGTGCGCCACCTGCTCTGACAGCCAAGTATTTATGTAAAGAATAGAAACTAAAATCACCATAATTCCCTATGCTTTGATCATTCACATCCAACTGAAAAGCGTGTGCACAGTCTTCCACCAGCAGTACATTATGTTTATTGCATAAGGCTTTTATTGCAGTCATATCATTTCTACAAAAACCAAAATAATGAATCACAAGCGCAATATTTACAGTGCCTGATTCAATCGCATTCGAGAAATCCATTATGTCAATTCTTAAAGTATCATCAACTTTGTAAAATTTATACTCTGCAGAATTTTCTGTAATGGGATCAAAAACACCTGAGCCTTCACGCTCAGTAAAACCAATGTATGCAGGCATTAAAACAACTGGTAGCTTTGTAGCTGCAACACCTGCCAATATATGCCCCCATGCAGTTCGCGCACTGTCTGTGAAAATCAGATTTGATGCAAAATTAGTTATAATTTCAGCGGATTTTGTTATCATAATATAATATTAATTATCCTGTGGCTTTGCTAAAGCATCGTCTGGGTTTGCCAAGAAGGTATCGTCAATCAAAGTATTAATGCACTTAATATCATTGAACATCATCACGTCAATAATTGAAAGACCCGCTTCAAACGGCTGGCGCCTTTGGTTATAGGATTGCAAATTGTTGCCTAAAAACTTTAACGAAATACCTGATTTTGCATATTGTTCTCGATTGAATATACCCATTCCACCCGTTGGGTTGATGTACTCACTGGCACCCAGAGCTTTGCTAATTTCTAAGGCCCACTCACCCGGATCATCAACCTCGCCAATTTCCAAGTTCATATCGCTAAAAACAGAAATTTCTAGCGGAATCTGAAAATATTCGCAGGTTTTTTTCAAAATGTTTTCATTAAGTTTTACGATGCTGGTGGTATCCATGCTTAGTGCATCTTCAATGACATTCATTGTTTCAGAATAAAAAGGTGCTCTTTTTTTGTAGTGCTCTAATTGACGAATTAGCTTACCTTTCCAGTCCTCATTATTGCGTATGACAAGTTCGCTAATAGCAGTTTT
>Ga0316221_1004638_pt1 | contig 10253 bp, 13 predicted proteins | sample TBH18007metaG_FD_206003 | JGI IMG/M metagenome (GOLD analysis project Ga0316221, IMG submission 206003) | Freshwater microbial communities from Trout Bog Lake, Wisconsin, USA - TBH18007 | ecosystem: Environmental > Aquatic > Freshwater > Lake > Hypolimnion/Profundal zone | place: USA: Wisconsin... | reverse complement strand
CCTAAGTCCCACCGAGCTTGTAATACATGACTGAAACACTTAACGCATAGATTGTTATACTCATTAGCCATATATAATCCTTTCCGAGTCTACAATGCGTAGACTCACTTCAACCACCATGCGATAACAAACCCTACACAAACCCACACAAGAGCTTCAATAAATTTATCCATGAATGTCTTATCTCCCTTAAAAGATTCTAAACCCACACTATTTCTTATTTTCTTTTCTTCTGCCTGCCTTTGTTTAGCCCAATCGTTTAAGCGATAATTGCGTCTGACTAATGCTTTGCGTCGTAGGTCTGCATAATTGTGGTTAGCTTCGTTTAGTTTTTGGACTAGCTTGATGTTTTGATTAACATAAGCCACAGACTTTCTAACCTTGTCTACTTCTTTCTTTTGTTCATCATCTAACAAGTGACCATAGCCACCATATTTTTTATCTTGCATTTTACTATCTCCAATTAGTTTAAAAATATAAGTCTACAAAGTGTAGACTCAACATACATCAATGGACAAAGCTCTGCCCATTATTAACATTATACCCTAGTTCAAGCCTTTTGTCAAGCGTCGTGTAAGAAATTCTCTAACCATGTTTTAGGCTTAAATGTGCGTGGTTTTTGTGTTGTAAGTGCTTGATTTTAAACGAGGTTCATAGGTTCGGGGTTAGTAAACTTCCGTTATTGTCCCATGAACCAAGTTTTTGAAATGGACTTAGATGTGCTAAGTATATGATTTATATATATAATATATATTTAATATAATAATAGATTGATTAAAAAATAGGCAGGTTCATGAGTTCATATTGACTCACAATAGCGAATGGGTTTGGTCAAAGTAAAATACACTGCGAACTCCGTTCGCACAAAGTCCATTCTCACGAAACCTAGTGTCCTATGTGTTTAAACCATGAACTTATGAACCTTCGTTTAAAATCAATAACTTAGTAAAAGTAAAACATGAACTTGTTCATGAACCACATTTCTGCTTGGTCTTATACTTAGTAACTGGTTTCAAAAACTGGTTTCACAGGGCGAAAAAAAAGCCCACCGAAGTGGGCTTAGTTTCAAACTTAATATTTAGCAGGGTTATTTTGTAGCTTATGGTAAAAATCTAAATTTTCAATATAAGTTTCAACTTGATTTATTAAATCATTTTGTTCGGTTATATTTTTACAAGGTGGTAAAATTAAGCCTTTACCATTCATTAAACCTATAACAATCTTTTCTAAATCTAAATTATTTAAAATCATAATCAACTCCTTTAAAAAAAGGGCTACTTTCGTAGCCCTATAAAATTATGCTTTGCTATATTTAGCTATAACATCATCAAAAAGTTTCTTTAATAATACAGGGTTTTCATCATCAAACTTTTCAGACTTAGTTAAAATCTTTTCAAGGTCTTTAGCTAAATCAAAGGTTGCAACCTTAGTTTCCTTTTCTGAGTCTACACTAAATAGACTCTTAGCTTTTAATTGTAGACGCTTGATAACGGCGTTTACTTGACCTATAACCTTGTCTTTTCTAGATTGAGCTAATCCTGCAATAGCTTTTCCATCATCTGAACCAAAATCCAATTTACCTGATTTTAGCTTTTTAAAGTCCGTATTAATAAGCCAATTATTAGTAACAGCTTGTTTATGACCTTGATGCTTTTCAAAGGTTGCCTTGCTAACATAAGTCCAGTTATTTTCAACCTTAGCTAAAAAGCACTCATTATCTTTACCAGCACCTTTAGTGTAAGCGTCTACAATACCACCTTTAAGACCTGTTAACATTGGAACGGGTAAGTCTTTAGGGCTTACCATATAAAACTCTGCACAAGCGTTATAGCATAGTGTTGCCAAGTCTACAGATGTAGACTCATTTTCAAACGCTTTATTTCCAATCGTATAAAACTCTGCAACTGATGAACCTTCTTTTAATGTAGCTATTACTTCATTTTTAGTTGATATAACCATTTTATAATACTCCTATAAAGTTAAAAAATATGTATTGATGTTATCGCCACAATTTAAGTATGAACCATGTATCTATTTTGTCAAGCAAAGTGAGCATTGATGGACTAAGTAACCCACCCTATACCCACCTACCCAAAAGTTTAAGAAGGAGTCCCATAACAAAGTGCACCAAGATATGAACAAATAGTAGGCACAAATTCAAAACCCTGAAATAGGGAAGTACCCGGTTGCTTAAAAAATAGGCAAATCAAAAAATATTTTGCGCAAAAATTTGAAAACTCTTGCACCCCCACCCAGATTTTGATATCATACGATTTATGAAATATGACACTCCTAGACTAAAAGCAAAAGCCAAAGGCAAAAAAAGGTATGAAGGATTACCTTGTAAGTATGGTCATGGTAATACTAGATATGTATGTAACCAAGGTTGTGTCGAATGTCGAAGATTAAAAAAGAATGCCTTAAGACGTAAAAAGAATCCACCTCAAAAAAGAGGAAGAAAAGTAATTGAACGTACACCTGAATATTTAGAACATGTAATAAATAGTAGAAAACTATACCAAAAAGTATACTGGAATAAACCAGAAAATATAGGTAAACGAAGAGCTAAAAAAGCTAAACGTAGAGCTAGTAAAATTCAACGTACACCAAAGTGGTTAACCCAAGAAGATTTTAATATAATTAAAAAGATATATGCTGATGCTACACAAAGGTCAATTGATACAGGAATTCAATGGCACGTCGATCATATATATCCATTACGAGGTGAATACGTAAGTGGCTTACATGTGCCAAGTAATTTACAAATAATTCCTGCGGTAGATAATTTAAAGAAAAGTAATAAGCTATTAGATAGCTTTAGGGTCGAAGTTATAAACCTCTGAGTAAACATCTTTAATACGTAAGAACTTAGGTCCATGTTCATCAAAGTCTTTATCTCCTCGAACGTAGAGAGCTAAGTGAACCATCTCGTGAAGTAGGGTTTGGAATATAGTTGTAAAGTGTCCACATGAAGCCCTACTAATATGTATCTCCATTTCAATCTCATCAAAACATCCATAAATACCTGGATTCTTAATCACCACAAATCTAACCTTTGAAGACTTAGGCATTTTAAGTTTATTAAAGGGCGGCAGTTGACATGCCATATTATAGAGTATCTCTAAATTTTTTGGAGTGAGCGTTGTTTTCATAGGTTTTACTCTTGTGGGGGATGAATATATTATACCAAATTAAACATTGTATGGTACTACATTATTGGTTATATTATGTCAATAGCTGCAAAATTCTATTCAAAGGTGTAATCAGCGACACATGGTAAGTAAAAATATACAAGAAGTTCCCGAAGACGACGGATTTAATTCAGTAATCATGATGCCTGACATCGATGAGGATATTCCTTTACCTAAAAATGCAGCTGATGCTATGCCCGAACTAAGTGTCGATGAAGAAATTAAAATGCGAGCCAGTACTATAAAGTTAATATCAGATTTAAAAGGTGACAATATAGAACCCGATAAGAACGATATTAGAGAAGCAACTAGGTTAGCTGAAGAGATGATAAGTAACCCTACCCTAAGACCTGAGTTTGCCCACTACCCAAATGAAACGATGGCGTTCCTAGCAGGACTTGTTGCACAAAGTAACTGTATGATTGTGAAGGACTTAGCAGAATTTAAGATGTACGTCGTTAATAATTTAGTCCGCCTAGCAGAGGGAGCTAAGAACGATAAAGATAAGATTGCTGCGTTAAAAGCAATTGGTGAAGTAGACGGTGTAGATGCGTTTAAACGTAAATCAGAAATTACACACATATCTAAATCTATGGAAGAAGTAGAAGACAGTCTATTAAAAACATTAGCAAGTATTGAAGGCAAGATTATAGATGTAGAAGAAGTTGTTGATGAAGAATAGAAAGTTAACACCTGAAGATATTATTAAATTAAAGAATGCGCTTCCTCATATGACTGAGGAAATGAAACGCAAGACTGAATTAGAGTTAGCAGAGTACGATAAAAAATTAACACAAAAAGTAGGAAAGGTTAGGTTTTTAGATTTTGTTAAACATGTATATCCTGGTTATAAAGTTGGTGCACACCATAAGCACTTGGCTCAAATCTTTGAAGACATTGCTGCAGGCAAAAAGAAGAGAGTCATTGTTAACATTGCTCCAAGGCACGGGAAATCTGAGCTTATATCATATCTTGCTCCTGCCTGGTTTCTGGGAAAGTACCCAGATAAGAAAATTATTATGGCGTCACATACTGCTGACCTTGCTGTTAACTTTGGACGCCGTGTGCGTAACCTTGTTGGTAGTGAGTTGTATAAAGATATATTTCCTACAGTAGAGTTACAGGCGGATAGTAAAAGTGCATCACGATGGGGGACTAATTTTAATGGCGAGTACTTTGCTATCGGTGTGGGGGGCGCTCTTGCTGGGCGCGGCGCCGATCTTTTTATTATCGATGATCCTCATTCAGAACAGGATGCGAAGCTTGGACGTCCGGATGTTTTTCTACCTGCTTATGAGTGGTTTCAGTCTGGTCCTCTTCAGCGTCTTATGCCTGGTGGAGCGATTATTGTAGTAATGACAAGATGGTCTAAGTTAGATTTAACTGGGCAGATTGTTAATCAGATGGTAAAGAATGAAGGATCGGAAGAGTGGGAAGTAGTAGAGTTTCCAGCGATCATAGAAGATAAAAATGGTGAAGAAAAAAGTTTATGGCCTGAGTTCTGGCCACTTGAAGAATTACTAGCTAAGAAACAAGCACTTGATGTACGTTACTGGAATGCACAGTATTTACAAAATCCTACATCAGAAGAAGGTGCACTAATTAAAAGAGAATGGTGGAACATATGGGAGAAAGATATGCCTCCTCAATGCGAGTTCACCATCATGAGTTTAGACGCAGCACAAGAAGCAAATAATAGAGCGGACTATAACGCGCTCACGACTTGGGGCGTCTTCTTTAATGAAGAAACAAATAACTATAACATTATTCTTTTAAACTCTATTAAGGAACGGTTGGAGTATCCAGAGTTAAAAGATTTAGTGATACGTGAATATAAAGATTGGGAACCTGATGCATTCATTGTGGAAAAGAAATCTAACGGTGCTGTACTTTATCAAGAGATGCGTCGCATGGGTATACCTGTTGGAGAGTTTACTCCTGGTAAAGGGCAAGACAAAATATCAAGAGTTAATGCAGTATCAGATCTTTTCAGATCAGGAATTGTTTGGATTCCCGATAGACGATGGGCAAAAGAAGTTGTAGAAGAATGTAATGACTTTCCAAGTGGTGCTAATGATGACTTGGTTGACTCGACAACACTAGCATTAATGCGGTTTAGACAAGGTGGGTTTATTAGATTACCAAGTGATGAACCTGAAGATATAGCAAGTTATAAAGGTAATAGGAATAGGTTGTATTTAGTATGAATCCAGAATTAAACGAAGAATTTACATGGTGGTATGAAAGAGTATTTTTACAAAGCCCTAGTATGTGTGAGCTTAAATACGACGATGAAAAAATGTGGCAAGCATGGGTAGCGGGCTATAAGTTAGGTCGTGATAATGCTTATAAAAGAAAAGATATACCGATTGAAATCTTTACCATCCCAAAAGAAAAACATATTCATACGATGAATAAAGATAAGGATAAGGATAAGGAATGATTGTTTATGGCGCTAAACGAGTAGGCGGTAAGCTTTTATTAAGGCGGTGGTTTAGACTTAGATCTTCAGACAAACATGCACGATTAGATTTAGAAATGAAGAGGTTAAGAAAGAAATGGTGGCATTTTAAAACAAGATGGGACCCAGTAGATAATGATTTCAATTAAAGACAACTTAATACCACGTGATAAATTAAAACTATGTCATGCATGGTTAGACAAAGCTAACTGGGTTTATGGTTGGCCATCTAATACAGATATGCAGTTTGGACATTGGAATGTAGACATTGCTAAAACGGCTATTACAAATACAACAGAAATAAAAGATAGATTACCACAAGCATTTAAAGAAGTATGGAAAGATTTAAATAATAAACTATATAAAGATAAAGCAACACTTATCCGCTGCTATTCTAATCGACATACATTTGGTACAGAAGGTTATATTCATACAGATACTAAACGTAAAGAAGATCATACTATAGTAATTTACTTAGATGATTGGAATGCAAATTGGGGTGGCGAGACAATGTTCTATGACCCACTTAAAACAGAAATTATTAAATCAGTTATACCTAGTTATGGCAAAGTAGTTTCATTCCCAGGAACTATACCCCACAAAGCGGCAGCTATATCTAGGATATGTAGTAAAGTTAGAACGACGTTAATGTTTAAAGCAACGATAGACCCCAAAGCAATCTATGAAGCTGAAGAATTATTAACAGAGTTCTTAAAAGAAATTGGTGCTGATAAGAAGCCTCATAAGAACGGATCGTTGATGGATCACTTGATACGGGTGTTTCACATACTAAAATCTGTAGGGGCTAATGATATACTAGCGCTAGCTGGCGGTTTACATTCTATATATGGAACAAATGCTTACAAGACTGGGTGTTTATCATACACAAGTTGGAAAGTAGAACAAACATTTGGACCTGAAGTAGATAGATTAGTAAAACTATTTAGTAAACTAGATAGACCCAATGCATTAGAAAATCCGGACGGTTCATTAAGCGAGTTAGACTTATTCTTAATGAGATCAATAGAGTGCGCAAATCTATACGATCAAAGTGAACTAGACGCAGAAAAATACCCTAACTTGCATGAATTCGTGAAAATATTTAAAAAAGGATAACGTATGGCAAATATAGATAAAGGTTTATACCAAGCACCTCAAGGTTTAGAACAATTAGCACAAGGTCAACCTGATATTGAAATCGAGGTTGTAGATCCAGAAGCAGTGCACATCGGCATTGACGGAATGGAAATTGATATTGGACGTCAACAAGAAACGTCTGAAGACTTTAATGATAACTTAGCTGAACATCTTGACGAAGGTGTATTAGAGGAATTATCAGGCGATTTACTCGGTGAATACGAAGCAGATATCTCAGCTCGTAAAGATTGGCTAGATACTTACGTAGATGGACTTGAACTACTTGGTATGAAAGTAGAAGATAGAACAGAACCATGGCCAGGTGCATGCAATGTGTACCATCCGTTAATGACTGAGGCATTAGTTAAATTCCAAGCAGAGACTATGATGGAAACGTTTCCAGCGGCAGGTCCTGTCAAGACAAAGATTGTAGGTAAAGATACCCCAGAAAAAGAAGATGCGGCAGAACGTGTTAAAGAAGATATGAATTATCAGTTAACCGAGAAGATGCCAGAGTATAGACCTGAACATGAACGTATGTTATGGGGACTAGGGTTAGCAGGTAATGCGTTCAAGAAAATTTATTTTGATCCATCATTGGATCGTCAAGCAGCTGTGTTTATTCCAGCAGAAGATATCGTCGTTCCATATGGCGCATCTAATTTAGAAACAGCAGAACGTGTAACACATAGAATGCGTAAGACTAAAAATGAATTACGTAAACTTATGGTAGCTGGGTTCTATCGTGATATTGACTTAGGTGAACCTGCAAACGATATTGACGAAGTTGAGAAAAAGATTGCAGAGAAGATGGGATTCAATGCGTCTAACGATGACCGATACCAAATCTTAGAGATGCATGTTAACCTAGACTTAGAAGGTTTTGAAGATGTAGACAAAGACGGACATCCAACGGGTATTGCACTACCATACGTAGTGACAATTGAAAAAGGTACAGGCGCTATATTATCTATTCGTCGTAACTGGGACCCTGAAGATGAGATGATGTTAAAACGTCAACACTTCGTCCATTATGGTTACATACCAGGTTTCGGCTTTTATTGTTTTGGTTTAATTCACTTAATCGGAGCATTTGCTAAGTCAGGTACAATGATACTTCGTCAGTTAGTAGATGCAGGTACACTAAGTAATTTACCTGGTGGTCTCAAGTCACGTGGGCTACGAATTAAAGGCGATGATACACCTATTGCTCCAGGTGAGTTTAGGGATGTGGATGTGCCAAGTGGTTCTATCAGAGATAACATCTTACCTCTTCCATACAAAGAACCAAGTCAAGTATTAAGTATGTTAATGAACCAAATCATTGACGAAGGTAGACGGTTTGCAAGTGCAGCTGATTTACAAGTATCCGATATGTCAGCAAATTCTCCAGTAGGTACAACACTAGCAATTCTAGAACGTACTTTAAAAGTGATGAGCGCTGTTCAAGCTCGTATTCACTATGCTATGAAACAAGAGTTTAAATTACTTGCAGGCATTATCCGTGATTATACGCCTAGAGAATATAGCTATGATCCTGATGTAGGAGATAGAAAAGCTAAACAATCAGATTACGACTGTGTAGAAGTTATACCTGTATCTGATCCAAACGCTGCAACAATGTCACAAAAAGTAGTTCAATATCAAGCGGTCATGCAAATGGCACAAGCAAATCCACAAATCTATGATATGGTCGAACTCAATAAGCAAATGTTAGAAGTGTTGGGCGTTAAGAATATTGGTAAGCTTATTCCTGCAGCGGATGAACAACTACCGCATGATCCTGTATCTGAGAACATGGCTATATTTAATTTAAAACCGGTCAAGGCATTTATATACCAAGATCATCAGGCTCATATCCAAGTGCACCAAGCTGCAATGCAAGATCCTATCATTATGCAATCACTTGGTCAAAACCCACAGGCACAAGCAATGATGGCAGCAGCACAAGCTCATATTGCAGAACATATTGGCTTTGAATATAGAAAACAAATTGAACAACAGTTAGGTGTAGGACTTCCAGCTCCTGATAAGAAATTATCTCCTGATGAAGAAGTTCAGTTATCTCAACTCATATCTAAAGCGGCTTCACAGTTATTACAAAATAACCAAGCACAACAACAGCAAAAACAAGCTCAGCAACAAGCTCAAGATCCGTTGATTCAAATGCAACAACAAGAACTTCAAATTAAACAACAAGAAGTTCAAATCAAGGCTCAACAAGTTCAAGCTCAAATTCAGATGGAACAACAAAAACTCCAAACTGAAATCCAACATGAACAACAAAAAATTGAGTTAGAGAAAATGAAATTAACTTCTCAAGAGAAAATTGCTGGTGCTACATTAGGCGCTAAGGTTGTTATGGATAATAAGAAAACTGACACTCAAGTAGCTATGGACCAAGCTAAGATTAAAACTCAAATGTTACATGAAGGTATGAAGTTTGGTGCTGAGCAAGTACATAAAAATACTGAGCATCAGTTATCTTTAGCACAAATGAAACATGAAAAGGAAATCCAAGATAGTATAAATAAACAACAACCTAAGGAGTAATAAATGGATCAAACGCTTCAACTATTAATGTCTCAGATAGAAGAACGACGCAAACAGATGTTAGAAGGAATTGGGGACGGAGCTGCAAAAGATTTTGCTTCGTACCAACATGCATGTGGGTATATTCGAGGTCTACTCACTGTACAAGGGTTAATTGCAGATCTCGCACAAAGAATGGAGACATTTGATGAATGATAACGTGCTTACGTTAAATCAAGGGTTAATTGGTCCAGATGGCCGACCCCTTGCAGTACCAAAGATTGATGCAGCACCAGCACCAGAAGATATACCAATTGAAGAAAGAGGTTTACAACTTCCTATTCCAAAAGGTTATAGACTTTTATGTGCTATTCCAGAAGCATCAGACTTTTTAGGAAAATCAGGTTTAATTAAATCAGAAGCTACTAAGAAGGTGGAAGAAAACTCTACTGTTGTTTTATTTGTATTAGCAGTAGGTGATTTAGCCTATAAGGATGAAACAAGATTCCCTACAGGTCCATGGTGTAAAGAAGGTGACTTTATTTTGACACGTGCATATGCAGGTACAAGATTTATGATCCACGGAAGAGAATTTAGAATTATTAACGATGATACCGTTGAGGGTGTAGTTTTAGATCCTCGTGGTTACACACGCGCATAGGAGAAACATATGGCAGAGCAAAAAGATGGAGATATTGTATTTGAAATTCCAGAAGAATTGGAAGATAATCAAGTGCAAATCCAAGACAAAGACGAAGTTGTAAATGTCAATGTTAAGGAAAAAGCTAAAGAAGTTGATATCGAAATAGAGGATGATACGCCTCCACAAGATAGAAACCGTGAACCTTTACCTAAAGAAATCGTAGATGAGCTAGAACAAGATGACTTATCAGAATACTCTGAAAGAGTTAGAGAAAGAATGGCTCAACTTA
>Ga0316221_1004632_pt1 | contig 10265 bp, 10 predicted proteins | sample TBH18007metaG_FD_206003 | JGI IMG/M metagenome (GOLD analysis project Ga0316221, IMG submission 206003) | Freshwater microbial communities from Trout Bog Lake, Wisconsin, USA - TBH18007 | ecosystem: Environmental > Aquatic > Freshwater > Lake > Hypolimnion/Profundal zone | place: USA: Wisconsin... | reverse complement strand
AACAAGTGATCGGGAGCATCTTGGGGCTGTGCAGAAAAATTACAAGCCAGAACCTGCTGTTGATTCAGCGTTTTCGAGGGAATATTACCGCTATATTTTTGAATCCCATTGCGTTGAGCAATGCGATCACCAGATGATTGACATCATGGAATTCGATTGAGACATTCAATTGCTTGGAAAGGGGTACCAGACCGCTTAATAGTTGTCCGCAAGAACTGAAGTCAATCCGGTCCAGATGGGAGCAATCGAGCTGTACGGATTGGTGATCAAGAGCAAAACGCGAAATGTTTTCGATCAGCTCGGAAGTATTGCCGTCGATCACCTGGGGTAATAAAAACCGGTCGGCTTCCACAAATTCAATCGAAATGCCAACAGACGGCGCAGTAGATTTGTTTTTGGGCGCTTCAAATGAAGGCGGAGACACTTCAAACGTGATGCAATAGTCGATGCTGGCTTCTTCAAATCCGGGTTCGTCATTGACCAGCTGTAATAATTCCAGCAGCAACAGCCACGGCGCTTCACTCTCATCTTTTCTGCCTACAGCAATCAATGGGCGTATGAATTTCATCAGGTCATGTGCGCCAACGACAGTCAATTCCTGCTTGATTTTTTTTAAGAGCTGAAAGCCTCTGAGCAGTTGTTCACACCCGGCCACATCCAGTTCGGCGATCCTGACAAACTCGAGTCGCAGCTGGGTGTGTTGCTTGGCCAGCGCCTGCAGTTTGTCAATCTGTTTGCTGATCTGAGCGTTGAGTTTGCCAGAAAATGACACCCCAGGGACAAAGCTTTTTTGTTCTTTCGCCGGAACGACCTGACTTTTTTCGTTTGTCCAGATCGGCGCCGAAATCTCCAGCTTGCTCACGTAATCGAGGCTTAACTGTTCAAACTTGATTTTGTTATTTGTAATCTGATACAGGTCGAACAGCATTAACCAGGCGGATGGGTTGAGCGCATTGTAGTTTTCATTCTGGATCAGACTTTGCAGAATCAGTTCGGTTGCCTCAATCTGCTCACTGGCAAACAGAATGGCGGCTTCTTCCAGTGCGGGGATGTTTTCAATGGCGGCGTTGGCGGCCCGGTCTTCGCCATTCGGATTCAGTAAAAAATCGGTGACAGCACCACTTAAAGGAAGCGTGGTTTCGAAATGGTCGCTGTCTTTGAAATCAATGGTATTTTTAATTTCTTCGTCGTCATCAAACAGACTTGCGTTGGCATCGAGCTGATCTGACGGCGGTGCAGTTGAACCAGTCTGTGCGTCGAATTTTCTGTTGAGGATGTCTCGCGACATTTCGTACTCAATCGCATCGATCTTGCGTTCGGTAGCTCGGGCAATATGACGCTGCGCCATGACGGAATTGGCGAACTCGGCGCTGGTGTTCTGGGTTAGTCCAGACGTAGTTGTAGGTTCATCTTTTGCAGATTTTTGACTGGCCGCAGATGATTTGTTACTTCCATTTTTTTTGCTGAATATCTTAAAAATCACTGCTGTATTCCTGCGTAATATGGAATTGAAGTAAATATTGCCATTGCAAAAACTGAACACCAGGTACTTGGTTAAATCAGTATATTCGATTTAATAAGTTTAGAACTGCACAATGTAAGATTTTTGCTGTTTTGTTGAGTATTTGCCAGTATTTAATTTACATTTTCAGGCCGATATTCGACGATTAATCGGAACAGGGAATAACCAACACACCAACGACAGTCCAAAATCCGTATTTCAGAACCAAAAAAAGGTAGCACATCAATTGATAAGCTACCTTTTTGATCCGGCGTGTTGTGCAGCGCGATCAGTCGCCGTACAGTTTTTGCTTTAATTCACGTCGTTGTTGCGCTTCCAGCGACAGATTGGCAGTTGGTCGTGCCAACAGACGCGCAATACCGATTGGTTCACCCGTTTCTTCGCACCAGCCATATTCGCCGGAATCAATCAGGGCGATCGATTGCTGAACCTTTTTAAGCAGTTTGCGTTCGCGGTCGCGGGTACGCAATTCAAGGGCGTGTTCTTCCTCGATGGTAGCGCGATCGGCGGGGTCGGGAACCAGAACTGTCTCACGCAGGTGTTCAGTTGTTTCATCTGCGTTCTTTAACAGGTCTTTTTCCAATTGCTGCAAACGTGCCTTGAAAAAAGCCAGCTGGGCTTCGTTCATGTAATCCTTGTCGCCCATGGACAGAAGTTCTTCTTCCGTGAGGACGCCTGATTTTTTGCTGATTGCCGCGCTTGTTTTGGTAGTTTTAGTTGCCACTTCGCATACTCTCGATACGACAGATTTATATTTATGATCAGTCACGCACTTGTGGCTGATCGACCCGACTGATATTGAATTGTTCCCAATTTCAGTAACCTGCTAGTTTATACCAGACATTGCTCCAAACCGCTAATAATAATACTTTTTGGTAGATTATTGCCAATAAATACAATCTTACTTTCCATTGTTTCATCTTTTCCCCAGGGATGGCCGAGATCACTGCCCATGATCTGATGCACACCCTGAAACACCACCTTGTGATCGGCCCCCTGCATATAAAGGATGCCTTTATAGCGCAGCAGCTGTGGCCCGTAGGCCGTGATTATTCCACTTAAATATTCATCGAGCAATGTTGCATTAAAAGGACGGCGGCTCTTGAAAACGAAGGCGGCAATGTCATCCAGATGGCCATGGTCGTGATGGTGGTGGTCGCAATGCTCGTCGTGTACATGTTCCTCTTCGTGGTCATGTTGGTCGTCCGACTGCATGAATTCTTCGTCGATGGCGAGTTTGTCGTTGAGGTTGAAGCCGCGTATATCCAGAACGTCGGCGATGGCCATCTGTCCAAAATGGGCGGTTTTGATCGGTGCGCGCGGATTCATGTGTTTGAGCCGGGAAGACAGAATTTCAATATCGGCCGGTGTGACCAGATCGGCCTTGCTGATGAATATGCGATCGGCGAATCCGACCTGACGCTGCGCTTCCTGATGGCTGTCCAGCTGCTGCATGGCGTGGCGGGCATCGACCACGGTGATGACGGCATCCAGCATATATTCCCTGGCCACGTAGTCATCCACGAAAAAGGTCTGGGCTACCGGGCCCGGGTTGGCCAGCCCGGTGGTTTCAATAATCAGATGATCAAAACTGATTTCACCGGCGGCCCGTTTGTCGGCCAGATTGGTCAGCGCCACGATCAGATCGCCACGCACGGTGCAGCAGATGCAGCCGTTGTTCATTTCAATAATCTGTTCGTTGCTATCGCGATGCAGAATTTCATTGTCGATATTTTCCGCGCCGAATTCGTTTTCAATCACGGCGATCTTGAAGCCGTGCTGTTCATGCAGAATCCGGTTCAGTAATGTGGTTTTGCCCGCTCCTAAAAAGCCGGTCAGTATCGTGCTGGGTATGAGTGCCATGGTTGAAATCTGCAGAGTTGAATGTTATTTAATTTTTGCCCGGGGATGTGCGGCATCATAAGTTTGGGATAAATGCTGGAAATCAAGCGCAGTATAGACCTGGGTGGAAGTCAGTGAGGCGTGGCCCAGCAATTCCTGTACGGCGCGCAGGTCGCCGGAAGACTGCAGCATGTGCGACGCAAACGAATGGCGCAGCACATGCGGGTGGACTTCACTTTTGATTCCCAGTTTCTGAGCATGCGCCTTAATGCGCAACTGTACCAGTCGCGCAGAAATACGGGTGCCGCGAGCGGTTAAAAACAGTGCATTCTTTTCTGTTTTTAACAGAGTCGGTCGCAATGCCAGCCAGGTCTGCAGCGCAGTGATTGCCGCGCTGCCTATCGGTACCTCGCGCGCTTTATTGCCTTTGCCGGTGACATGGACCATCTGTTCGGACAGGTCGATCCAGCCCGATGACGCGTTCAGGCCGTCGCGGCAGTAGGCAATATCCAGATTGACCAGTTCCGACACCCGCAGACCGCTCGAATACAGCAGTTCAAACATGGCGTGATCTGCTGCCTGTGCAGCACTGTCGCCGAGCGCATGGTCAACCAGCTGTACCGCTTCGTCGACTGACAGGGCCTTGGGCAGCGATTTGCCGCGTTTGGGCGCCTTGATCCCATTGACCGGATTGTTGACGACATCAGTGTGATTCGACAGCCAGTCAAAAAAACCGCGCCAGCACGACAGATGCCGGGCGATTGAACGTGGCTGCAGTTGCTGGCTGTGCAGCTGGCTGGTCAGTTTGCGGATCTGCAGGGTGGTCACCTGTGCCGGCGGCGTAGAGACAAACAGCTGCGACAGGGCGATGAGGTCGTTGCCGTAACTTTTAATCGTGTGCGGGGAATACTTGCGGATGTGTTGTAAGTACTCGAGGAAACGGATGCAATCCGGATGCAGCGCAGTTTCCCCGGGGGTGGTCATGGGATTTACTTGATCAGGCAGGTAATGGCCGCACTGGCGGTGTCGGCCAGTTGCGACAGGAAATCTGTGGCCATATTGCTGGTGAAACGATTTTTGTCGGGTGAGCCCAGAACCAGCAACCCGATCACTTTGCCATCAGCGCGCATGGGCATCATGGCAATCGAAGCAATCGAGGAAGCCGGAACATCGAGCCAGCTGGCTGCTTCGAAATCTTTGTTCTCACCGCAGAATGGTGTATTGAGCGACGTCGCAAACAGCCGGATGGTGTCGGAAGTCGGCGCTGAAAACCAGGTGTGTTCAAATTCTTCGGCCACATTCCACAGCCGGATGGTTGCATGCGGCAGTGAAAAAATATCCTTCAGATTGGAGGTCAGGATGTGCGGCAGATCGACATCGTTACGTGCCAATAACAGCAGGTTGGCCCATTTCTGGAATTTGGCGATGGCCTGATCATTTTCCTGAGCCAGGCGCATCAGCTCGGTCAGGCGCAGTTCAAGATGGCGATATTTGTCACGCACCACTTCCATCTGCCGTTCCTGCAGTGACACGGCGCGCCCCAGCAGCGGGCTGGACAGTTTGATTTTGCCCAGCAGTTCGGCATGCTCTTCAAAAAAATGAGGATTGGAAACCAGGTATTGCGCTACATCGGTGTGATTCATTGCATTCATTCCCATTTACAAATTGATTTCGCCTTCAAAAACCTTGACGGCAGGACCTGTTAAGAAAACCGGTTGACCGACCCCTTCCCAGCGTATGGTCAGTTCGCCACCGCGTGCGCTGACCTGCACCGGGGTCGTCAGTTTGCCCCGTAATATACCTGAAACGACTGCGGCACAGGCGCCCGTGCCGCAAGCCAGCGTTTCACCGGCACCGCGTTCAAACACCCGCAGTTTGATGTGATGTTCATCAATGATCTGCATGAAGCCTGCATTCACCCGCTGCGGAAACCGGACATGGTTTTCAATCAGGGGGCCGAGGGTTTCGAGGTCCGTTGCATCCACATCATCGACGATCTGCACGGCGTGCGGATTGCCCATCGAGATGGCTGAAATCAGGATTTTTTTCTTGCCCACATCGAGTGGCCAGAGTGTGGCAAACGATTCGGTTTTGCTTTTGAGGCCAACGCAGTCAAACGGCACCAGTGTCGGATCCAGCACCGGCGCATTCATATCCACCGTAACGGTACCGTCTTCCTCGAGATTGACCTCGATGATGCCCTTCATGATCTCAACTCTGATGCGCTTTTTCTTGATCAGTTTTTTTTCGTGCACAAATTTGACGAAAGCGCGCGCGCCATTGCCGCAATGCTCCACTTCGCCACCATCGGCGTTGTAAATCCGGTAGCGGAAATCGACCTCGGGAATGTCGGAACGTTCAACCACCAGCATCTGATCGGCACCGACGCCGAAACGCCGGTCAGCCAGGCCGCGCCACTGTTCCGGTGTGAAGTTGATTTGCTGGTGGATTGCGTCGAACACCAGAAAATCATTCCCAGCGCCCTGCATTTTTGTGAATTTTATTTTCATGCTGACTTTGAATGGGTAAGTGGGTGAGGGTTGTAAAACTGTTTCGGATTATAGGCCGCTAAGCTGCCGGCGTGCAATTGAAGTGTGCGCGAACCAGTGCATTGTTTTTTTGATAGCTCATTGCCGATACAGATCTGCCTGACCGTCAGGCCGAGTTTTGAAGCGACGGTGCGACCAGAAATATTCGGCAGGGGTCAGACGGATCTGCTCTTCGAGGAAGGCATTCATGTAACGGGTCGCCGCCACAATATCATCGCCCGGATAGTTCTCCCAGGCCGGATGGACGGTAACCCGCCAGCCCTGATAATTGGGCAGCATGGTCGCTATTACCGGTACGACCTTGGCACCGGTGGCGGCCGAGATGCGTGCCGGTGCCGTCAGGGTGGCGGCCGGGATGCCGAAGAAAGGAACGAATTCGGCATCCTTGATACCGAAGTCCATATCCGGCAGCATTAAAAAACCATAGCCTTCGCGCATGGCTCGGATGATCGGCTTGACGCCTTCAGCGCGCGACAGCAGACGTACCAGACCAAAACGGTTGCGGCCATTTTTGAGTGCTTCATCAAACACGGCGTTTTTTTGCGGTGCGTAGATCGAACAGATCGGGGTTTGCAGAACCAGGCCGATACCGGCCACATCCAGACTGACAAAGTGCGGACACAGCAAAATCACCGGACCGGCTGCGATCAGATCGAGTGGCACACCCGGTTCAACGCGGATCAGTTTTCGCACCCGTGCTTCCGGACTCCACCACAGTATGCTGCGTTCAAAGACACTGCGGGCATAAGCCTGAAAATGCTGTTTGGCGATGGTGCGTCGTTCTGCCTCGCTCTTTTCAGGGAAACACAGGCGCAGATTGGTCAGCGTGATATGCCGTCGTGAGGGCAGAATCCAGAACAGGATGCTGCCGATGAAGTTGCCAAACCGGCCCAGCACCGGCAGCGGTAAAAAATGCAGTAACCACATGAAGCCTAAAAGTACGCGCATAGTTTTCTCTAATTATTGTTGTTGGTTGGTGCAGTCACGGCGTTGGCAGGTTTTTTGTACCGGTTGTAACTCCAGAAATACTGATCGGGGCAAAAGCTGATCAGTTTTTCCATGGCCAGATTGATGGCAGTGGCCTGGTGCTCCGGTGTGCCGTCCAGTGTCTGGGTGGTCAGCGCATCAAATGGCACGAAACGGATCACATAGCCTTTGCCCCAGGGCAGTCGCTGTGCATAGGTCAGAATGATGGGCGCACCGGTCATGCTGTGCAGTTTTGAGGACAGCGTCATGGTGTAGGCCGGACGACCAAAAAAGTCGGCCCAGATTCCTTCACCCTGCTGGGGAACCTGATCGGGCAGCAGGCCGACCGGAGCACCTTTTTTCAGCGCCTTGAGCATTTGCCGAACGCCCGTCAGATTGGCCGGTGCCAGAAACAGACTGTCGCGTGAACGCGCGCCTTCCATGAGCGGTTGCAGCGCTTTTTTGCGCGGGGGACGATATAACACCGTCAAGGGCGTTCTTATCGCAATCGACTGCGCGATGATTTCAAAACAGCCCAGATGCGGGGTCAGGAAAATGACACCCTGTCCGGCATCCAGCGCGCGCTGTGCCACTTCCCAGTTTTCTATGGTCGCGGTTTTCAGGACCCGGGTCGGATCGGCGCACCAGATGAAGGGCAGTTCAAGTATGCTTTTTCCGGCTTCGGAAACGGCGCTGCGCGTGTACTCCTGGAAACCGGCCAGTTTGATATTGTGCTGCAGGCGCAGACGGTACGATGGGCTGAGCAGGTAGATTAGCCAACCCAGGCTGGCACCAATTCCATGCAACACGGGTAATGGCAAAAAAGACAAAAGTCGAAATAACGCGATCAGCATAAAGCGGCGGTTTGGGTTAAAGGTTGAGCAAAGTCACAGCAAAAATTTTCACAGAGGCGTAAAATAGCACGAAATTCGAGTCAGAAGCCGTCCGGGACCTTGCTTTGTTCTGGCAAAACTTCAGTTTTGAACTAAGCTCAAATCAATAGAGCAACCGCCGAGTTAACAGACAACTTGCGAGGCGGTATATAAATTCCGCTAAAGCGTCGCAGGCCCCTGATTGCTGCGACTAGTTCAACCAAAAGCTAAGGAGCCTGACATGGCAAATGATTATCTCTTCACCTCGGAATCCGTCTCCGAAGGTCACCCCGACAAAGTCGCCGATCAAATTTCGGATGCCATTCTGGACGCCATCCTGGCCCAGGATCCGCGCGCCCGGGTTGCCGCCGAAACCCTGTGTAATACCGGACTGGTTGTACTGGCCGGTGAAATCACCACCCACGCCAACGTTGACTACATCAACGTGGCGCGCGAAACCATCAAACGCATCGGCTATGACAATACCGAATACGGTATCGATTACCGTGGCTGCGCGGTCATGGTCTGCTACGACAAACAGTCGCCGGATATCGCCCAGGGCGTTGATGAAGGACGCGGGCTGGATCTGGATCAGGGTGCCGGTGACCAGGGCCTGATGTTTGGCTATGCCTGCGATGAAACCCCCGATCTGATGCCGGCTGCGATTTACTACGCACACCGTATCGTCGAACGCCAGTCGCAACTGCGCAAGGATGGCCGCCTGCCCTGGCTGCGTCCGGACGCCAAATCCCAGGTGACGCTGCGCTACGTCGATGGCAAGCCGGTCGAAATTGACACCATCGTCCTGTCTACCCAGCACGCGCCTGACATGCTGCACAAGGCCATTGAAGAAGCCGCCATTGAAGACATCATCAATCCGGTGGTGCCGAAAGAATGGTTGAAAAATACCCGTTATCTGATCAATCCGACCGGTCGTTTTGTGATCGGTGGACCGCAGGGTGACTGTGGGCTGACCGGCAGAAAAATCATCGTGGATACCTATGGCGGTGCCTGCCCGCATGGTGGTGGCGCGTTCTCCGGCAAAGATCCGACCAAGGTCGATCGTTCCGCCGCCTATGCAGCGCGCTATGTGGCCAAGAATATTGTGGCCGCCGGACTGGCGCGTCAGTGCCAGATCCAGATCAGTTATGCCATCGGGATCGCCAAACCGATCAATATCACGGTGTACACCGAAGGTACCGGCGTGATCCCCGATGAAAAAATTGAAAAACTGGTGGCGGAGTTTTTTGACCTGCGACCCAAAGGCATTGTGCAGATGCTCGACCTGCTGCGTCCGATTTACCAGAAAACGGCGGCGTATGGTCACTTCGGTCGCGAAGAACCCGAGTTTACCTGGGAACGCACTGACAAGGCTGCTTTGCTGCGCGATGCTGCAGGATTGAAATAGGCTGGATTAACGATGGAAATGGAAAGTCAGAACGGTGCATAAATTTTTTTCAGGTTGTCTGCTTTCCCTAGTCTGTCTTTTTTCTGCACATGCTGAAAACGTCAAACCTTCCAGCCTGACGGGTGGTAAAAAACCGGTGGCCGTGACCAATCAGTGGTGTGTGCCGCTGGTTGGCCGGCTGCCAAAAATATCGCTGTCGCAATGTCAGACCAGTGACCTGGTGGCCAGTGGTGCGGTATCGCGCAAGGGATTTCCGCTGCTGATCCGGGATGTGCCGGCCAGCGCCGCAGAGTACGGGGCAGCAAACCGGCCGGCGATCAAAATCCTGCTGATCGGTGGCATACACGGCGATGAAAAAACGGCTTCGGCGATCGTCTTCAAATGGCTGGATAAACTGAATTCAACCGGTAAGCAGGGCAATACTCTGTCCGGCACGCAGTCAGCTAATGAGTTTCACTGGAAAATCGCACCGGTGGTCAATCCGGACGGTCTGCTGGCTGCCAGATCGACCCGGGTCAATGCCGGTGGCGTGGATTTGAACCGCAATTTTCCCACCCCGAACTGGCTGGCCGAAGCACCGCAATACTGGCGCAAAAAAACCCAGAGCGATCCGCGCCGCTTTCCTGGCAAAGCGCCGCTGTCAGAGCCGGAAAGTCGCTGGGTGTTCAACCAGATGGAGAGTTTTCAGCCGGACGTGATCATCTCGGTGCATGCGCCGTTCGGTATGCTCGATTTTGACGGCTCAGGCACGCCGCCGAGCAAATTTGGTCGCCTGATGTTCAACCGGGTCGGCGTCTATCCCGGATCGCTGGGCAATTACGGCGGCTTGCATAAAGATATTCCGGTGGTGACGATCGAACTGCCAAATTCACAGCAGATGCCGTCCGACGCCGAAGTCTCGCGTATCTGGCAGGATATGCTGAGCTGGGTGCAGGCCAATATTTCATCGCAGGTGAAGGTCGCCAATCTGAACTGAGTTAAAGTTGTGGCTGGGATGCAATCGTAGGCTGGGATGCAATCCCAGCATTTCAACCGTTGATGCTGGGATTAAAGGAGTGTGCGCTGGCAGGCGCACACCGTTCCGCAGGCAAGGAGCAATGCTCCTT
>Ga0316221_1004613_pt1 | contig 10305 bp, 8 predicted proteins | sample TBH18007metaG_FD_206003 | JGI IMG/M metagenome (GOLD analysis project Ga0316221, IMG submission 206003) | Freshwater microbial communities from Trout Bog Lake, Wisconsin, USA - TBH18007 | ecosystem: Environmental > Aquatic > Freshwater > Lake > Hypolimnion/Profundal zone | place: USA: Wisconsin... | reverse complement strand
GTTGGTTCTCTTGGGGCATTCAGCTGTTGCTGCGCCGGTACCTCCAACATTGGTCAGCACTTTGAAAAGTGATGACATTATCTCTAAGGGGCCTTGGCTGGATTTCCGTGCCTCGATAAACGGGCAACCTGGCGCAGTAGTTGGTGGAGCTGATTGCGGTGCCCAATTCATTCGAGCGGTAAATTATCTGTCTGCTAAGGGGGGCGGTGATTTGATAATGCCCGCAGGGGCGTGGTACTTTGATAACTCCGTTGGGGGGTTTACCGTACCACCGAATGTTAATATTCATGGGGCGAGTTATGGACCCGGCGGTACTGAACTGCATTTTACCAGTTCGACGCATGATGACCTGATCATGGGTAATGATGGATACGGTAACCATTGGGGCGGAATACACAATGTGAAAATCATCGGGGGAGCTCGCGGAGTCGTCGCTACAGCGGTAGGACACTTCGCCCTGGAAAGAGTTTTCATCAACGGTACCTATGTTGTCGGCCTCTACCTTAATCAGGTTCTCCTCTGCAACATCGATGTGGTGAGCAGCTACAATCTGGGCGACGGCGCACTTATCGAGTTCACCGGGCAATCGGCCTCGGACCACAATAAATTCCTTCACCTGGAGACCAACTTCAACGGGGGTGCAGGTACCACCAAAAGGCATGGCCAGGGGAACACCTTTCTCTCTTTCAAGTCTGTCGGGAACGCCAAATGGAACCTCAGACTTGAGGGGGATACTTCAAATACAGTACCGCTCATAACAAGCAGCCGCCAGGATAACGATGTAATGGTGGCGCCCTACATCGAGGGGAACTACGTCAATTATACCCTCGATACCTGGCCGGATTCTGTTGAGATCGTTGGGACAAATAACACCAAACTGGAGAACGGCACCTATATCGCCTACGTTACGAAGTCGTCCGGGGTGTTTAACATCAAACAGGCGTCCAACGTGGACATTACCGGGACCTTCTACGATTTCAACTTCAGCGGCAAAAATGCTAACGTAGTGGTTATCGATAACCTTTCGCTCAATCCGAAGATCGACATTTCGGCCGGAGTGATTTCAGCGAAACCTAAATCTGTTTTTGGCGCTCGCTTTGATACCACGCAGCAGCTCAACCCTTCCGTTTCTCTTCTTTCCAACTCTGCCTTTCAGACCAACGGCGCGGGAGGGGCGGACGTTTTTGCTGCCTGGACCGAATCAGGGAACGGCGCGGGGCAGATTACGGCTGATACGACCGATACGGTGCTCTTCGGTACCACGCAATCGGCTAAGGTGGCGCAACCGTCCACGGCCGCTGCGATTGAAATGGGGCAGCTCACCACCTCTTTAACGGCGGGTGCCACTTACTACGTCAACCTTACCTATAAATGTGACACAGGGCTCGCTCATTCCAACAGTCCGATACAGTTAGGGCTCCAAAACGCAGGCGACAGTTATAAAAGCCTAAATTTCCTCACTGGCAACTACGACAACACAGGGCTTACTCGCCTATGGCTCCCCATTTCTTCGGTGCCTTACTCCATTTCAATACCGTTTGTGGCGCCCCCCGCCGGCGGTTCTGTGTGGATGCGTGTGATCTTCGATATTAATGGCTCAGATACCAACAACGCCATATACCACGTCTATGAAGCATCGGTGAGCACCTCTCCCAATTCCCCCTTTACCCCCACGGGGATTATGCCTGTTGCTTCCGGGGGGACCGGTAGCAGCAACGGTTCTATAGCAGGCACTGGTGCACTCACCTTTGCCGCTGGAGGAAGTAACCAGAATATCAACCTCACTCCGAGCGGGACCGGGAGGACCGTTTTAAATGGTACGGGTGGCGTCAATGGCAGCTCCCCCACCAGCCAGTGGGTAATCCGTCCGCAGACGGGCTCAGTCAATTCAGCGACGGAGATGCACTCGACACAGACGGATAATACAGCGTCGATCAGCAACATTTGGCAGTTTGACAACACCGCAGCTAACGGTGCGGCGGCCGCGTGGTCAATCGAAAACGGGGCCACTATTGAGGGGCAGTTCCGGCACGACACCGGCCAGTACACCCGATTCGGGACTAGGACCGCTTTGCCTGCTTGCATCTTCACAAATGGTCTCAATAACCGGCTTTGCGCGGGTTCAACGGGGATAATTACCGCATTCGGACCGGTGGCAACCACCATGGGCGCCAACGTCGCCTCGGCCAATTCGGTAACGCCCACGGGACAGACCTTTCACTTGACGGGCACAACCACCGTGAATTCCATAGCGAACATTTTTTGGGGGGCGTCAGGTGATGGAGCCAATGGCTGCATCAACATAATTGCCGACGGAGCCGTACCCTTTGGAATATCAGGGAATATTTCGAGAGCATTAACTCTCACCACTGGGCAGTTATACCATCTTTGTTATGACGCGAATCTCACCAAATGGTTTTATTGAGTTAGTTTCACAAATATTGAAAACACCAAAACTATGGTAGATAGGCTTCAAATGTTACAAGATCTGGGAGATAGTCATAAAGATATTTTCTTAGGTGCTTGCTCAGAGTCGGGAAAGTCCACCGAATACCGTTCTGAGAGGCAGCATCGATAAGCCCGGAATGAAGCTGCCGGAAAAGGCCAACAATAACGATAATTATTATCGACTTGCTAGTTAATTTAAGGTGATTTTTATAGGGAATGGGCTTTTGCGGCATAAATAAAAAAAGAGAAGCGACCGGGCCATGTTGGAGCATGGCCCAGCCATCCAACCCACAAACGAGCTGTGAGCCAGACCGAGGCTTCCCACTCTGATCAGAGCGTGAGGAGATTAGCATAGTCCGGTGCCAAAAGAAATAAGAGAGGCTCATAAAAATGTTTAAACCTGTAATTCCTTGGATAGGTGGCAAGAGAAGACTTGCAAAAGAGATCATTCCGATGTTTCCGGAGCATATCTGTTATTGCGAACCTTTCTGCGGCGGCGCGGCATTGTTCTTTATGAAGGACCCCTCCAAGGTCGAGGTACTGAACGATTTCAGCGGTGAGCTGGTAGCCCTTTATCGTGTTATCCAGCATCACCTGGAGGAGTTCATTCGGCAGTATAAGTGGGCCTTGGTCTCGCGCCAGATGTTCGAATGGCTGGGCGAAACCCCGCCGCAAACCCTCACCGATATCCAGCGCGCAGCGCGCTTCTTTTACCTGCAGAAGATGTCCTTTGGAGGGAAGGTCTCCCGGCGCAGTTTTGGCACAGCCACTACCTCTCCCCCCAGGCTGAACCTTACTCGGGTTGAAGAGGATCTAAGCCAGGCTCATATGAGGTTGGCCCGGTGCTATATTGAAAATCTGGACTGGAAGGAGTGCATCAGGAAGTACGACCGACCGGGGACTTTTTTCTTCCTAGATCCGCCGTACTGGAAGGTCGAGGGTTATGGAGCTCCCTTCGGTATCGATCAGTATCACGCTATGGCCGAGCTCATGCGGACCATGCAAGGTAAGGCTATCCTGACTATCAACGACCATCCAGAGATGAAAGAAATCTTCAAAGGGTTCGTAAGCAAAGAGGTGGCCATCAGCTACACAGTCGGTGGTGGTGGCCAGAGCAACCAGAGCCGCGAGATGATCATAAAGACCTGGTAAGGGCAAAAAGATGCAAGCTCCCAAAAAGGGGGCATAAGAGGGAGAAAATAATAGCGGTGGGGTGTTGGCATAGACCCGAAAAGAGCCTTCCAGCGTCGGCCTGGAGCATGTGAGCGAGAAGCCCATAAAAAGGTAGGCTAAAAAGGTTAGCAATAACGACAATCATTTTCAATACATAGGGCAATTTAGGGCGGATTAAACGGGTATTAAACCCTGTGCGGTCCGCCTTTTTTTTGAAGCGGCTCACTGCCAAAAAAAACCCAAATCACTGCCAAAAAAATTTCGCGCAACATCCATCCGGGGGCCTTTCTCTGGTTTTTCCGCTTTGCTGCCGCCTACCTCGGGCGCCGCAGCCGCCGGCGCCTTTCACACCGGTCGCCTAGGCGCACTCGGAATGTTTTTAACGGAGATGCATAGATACCAAAAAACCTTTAAAACAAAGGCGCTTGGGAAGGAAAACCAGAATAAGGCGTATAATTAGCAATTCTCTGCCAATTGTATAGTTGATAAAAAATGTTTATCAATTGGCTACTTATGCTTATGGCGCCATCATGATGATTATGCCTCAGACCTCCTTGCCCAGGTGCTCACGCCTGATTTCCTCAAGCTTCACCATGATGTCATGGGAAACCGCGTCGATCTCCAGCATCAACTGGTTGGCTTTGGCCTGATTGCCCGAATTAACCGCATTCACGGCATCCTTCGAAAGTGAGTGGATCCGCTCATGGGGGGCGTTTATCGATCGGAACGAAGCCAGATCCCCGCAGATATGTCCGCCCTCGTTATCGTACCATTTCCCAAACCGGCAGGTGTGGTGATTGGCCAGTCCGCTTGCATCGAGTTGCGCATCACCGATTACAGAGGCCCGTATCTTGTTGACGAAGAGTCGGTGATCATTTGCGGCTACGGTCAGCATGAGGACCTCACTCTCCTTGGTTTTGAACCTTCTGACGGTGTCCTGGAGGCTTCCTGAAAGCTTGTTGAGATTGTCCGCCTCTACGGACGTCTGGTGGGCGGTCTGCGCCGCCTTGACGAAGGCGTCGGTTATTTGGTGGATATTGGTACTGATCTCGCTGGTGGTTGCGGTCTGCTCCTCTGCGGCGGTAGCTATCTGGTGGATCTGCTGAGTCACCTCCCCAATCTGCTGCAAAATCCCCTGTAGTGCCTCGCCGGAACGGGCTGCTTCTCCGGCCCCCCTGTCAACCTCAGCGACACCCTCACCCATTACCCTGACTGCGGTTTGGGTCTCTTTCTGGATGGCCTTGATCATTGCACCGATTTCCTTGGTGGCATGGGTCGTCCGCTCTGCCAGGGCTCTGACCTCGTCAGCAACTACGGCAAACCCTCTCCCCTGTTCGCCGGCCCGGGCTGCCTCAATGGCAGCATTGAGTGCTAATAAATTGGTCTGATCAGCAATGTCCTCGATTGTTCCCACAATCTCACCTATTTGGTCGGACTTAGCACCGAGGCTCTCAATACCTGAAGCCACCAGCAAACATCCAACGCATAGATGTCCGAAAAGAGCGGGATAAGGCACTCTCAATCTTGTCACCATATAATTTCCCACAAGGCTGCTGGCCGGCCAAACATCCTTTGGTCTGGAGCCAGCAGGTGGCGATCAATGCACTGTGGAAAGACCTTGCGCAAGACAGTGGGATTTTTGCGATCAATGGCCCCCCAGGCACAGGGAAAACAACTCTGCTCCGTGATGTCGTTGCTGCCATATCGGTTGAACGTGCCAAGATATTGGCAAGACTTGGGAAGGATGCATTTGTTGCTAAAAGGACAATCAAGATTGCCGATTACCCTCATAATTATCACAGTTTATCGAAAGAGCTTTCAGGGTTCACCATTGTTGTGGCATCAAGCAATAATGGTGCAGTAGAGAACCTTTCTCTCGAATTACCAAAGGAAACTGCGATCGATCAGAAGTGGGTAGGCAAAACTGATATTTTTACCGATTTGGCTGGACTGCTACTGGATCCGAAAGATCGCCCCGCTTGGGCAATGATAGCAGGTCGGCTCGGCAACAAGTCTAACCGCAGTGATTTCGTTAATACCTTTTGGTGGACCGGCTGGGACGGGAAAGGGGATATCCTCGGATTAAGGGCGAGATTAATTGCTTTGAGAGAAGGGGCCAAACCTCCGACGATCCCGTGGGAAGATGCCGTGTCGAAGTTTAATATGGCATTACAGGCGGAGCACCTGTTGCGCGACAAAGTAGGCAAAATCAGCAAATATGTAGAAACTTTAGCTGAACTTGCGGATAGCATAAAACAGAATTGTAAGTTACAGGTTACTCGGCGTCCCCAATTAGTAAGTACAGAAGCAAAGGTAGAAACCATGGCAAAATGCTTGTATGAAAAGTCTGAGTGTATATCAGCCTTGAATTCCCAGTTAGACCGTCTTCAGGGCACCCGACCGGGCATTCTAGACTGGATATCTACCTTCGGTGGATCACATCGTGAATGGCAATCAAACTTCCACCGTATTATGGAGCAATTACAACCGCTCGAAGATGCTGAATGCGAGCTAAAGAGAGAATACTCGGATTGGAATCGTCAAAAAGATTACATCAAAAACGAACTCATCATGCTTAGCCGCCAGGAAAAGGAAATGCAGGCTAACCACACCAAAATCGAACAAGCGCTATTGCGCGATCGTGAATGGCTAGGACCGTACTGGCCAGATCTAACAGCCCATGTCACTGAACAAGAGAAATCCAGCCCTTGGGCATATCCGGAATGGCGAGAAGCAAGAATCAAGGTGTTCCTCTCCGCTCTAGAACTTCACAAGAGCTTCATAGAGAACCACTCACAGCAGATAATGGGCAACTTGGGACTTGCCATGAGTATGCTCAGCAATGGCATCTCTGATCGTGACGCCTGCCAAACTGCCTTTGACAGCCTTACCCTCGTATGCCCGGTAATCTCTACTACATTTGCCTCTGTATCCAGCCTTTTTGGAGCGATTGGAGGTGAGGGCCTTGGCTGGCTTTTGATCGATGAAGCCGGGCAGGCGACACCACAGGCTGCCGCTGCTACTATCTGGCGATCACGGCGTACTGTCGTTGTCGGAGACCCTTTGCAGCTAGAGCCGGTTGTTACCATCCCCGGTACTGTTGAAGCGTCGCTTGCCGGATGGAAAGGGAACGTCGATAAACGATTGTACCCGTCTGTTACATCCGTCCAGTTGCTGGCAGATCAGTCGACAGCAATCGGCACTGTAGTCGAAATGGACGCGGACGCTCAATGGGTAGGTGCCCCCCTGCGTGTTCATCGTCGGTGTGATGATCCGATGTTCACAATCTCCAACGCCATTGCCTATGGTGGATTGATGGTGCACCAAAAAGAGCCTTCTGATGTTCCCTGGCCCCCGAGTAGGTGGATACATGTCCCAAAGTGCCCTGGAGGCGGTAACCATTGGTTACCTGCCGAAGGAGAAGCCCTCAAAACGCTTCTCCGAGACCTCACCATGACGTATCGAGTGTCAGTGAACGATATTTTTCTTATTTCTCCTTTTCGAGATGTGGTCAAGGAACTCAGGGTTATTGGTAGGGAGTTTAAGTTAAATTCTCTGAAAGTCGGTACAGTGCACACCACACAAGGTAAAGAAGCTGAAGTAGTTATAATGGTTCTCGGCGGCAGTAATTCCGGTGTTCGTGATTGGGCCGCAGGAAAACCCAATCTCTTGAATGTCGCCATAAGCCGTGCGAAAACAAGGTTTTACGTTATCGGTGAGCGGCCAGACTGGAGCGCAAGGAAATATTTTGATGTTTTGGCAAGGGATATGACTCTGGAGTTATATAAATAGGTGGTCTATACAGATATATGGACAAAGAGGGACAGCTACAGTTTGTTAGCCCAAATGATAAGGACCTGACTTTTACATTCAATTATCTCGAAATTTCAGTGCAGTGATGAACCAATACCAAGCCAGATAAAGAAACCATTTATGGTCGGGGGGTATTTATGCAAATCAAACAAGGAATGTGGCTAAAACATCTAAAATTTGGTACAGTGGACTCATTCGATCCGGAGGGAAACAAAATAACACTGTTTTTCCGCAATGTAAAAACCAAAGAAACAAATACGTATACATTCACAATCGAAGAACTTGCCGAGATTAATAATATGGACCTCCGGTACGATCCAGAAGATGTCTCGATCAGTTATTTGGTTAATTTCTTCATAAGTCTTTCGATTTTTGTCGCGATTACATCTTTTTTCTGCCTTTGGAAGATCGCTTTAGTAGGGTGCCTATTATTCTATATAACCTACTTCTTTAAAGCGAGACAAAGAAGCCGGTGGCTTGAACGATACCCGAATTATCATAAAGTTATTTAATCCCTCAGGGTAAATTCCCCGCCCCTTGGGGCGATTGATGTATTGCATCGCAGCAGCGATGCTGTACTGAAGAAGATACCCCGTTGCTTGCAGCGGGGAAATTCATTACTAACCAACTATCTGTGGCTGAGTTTGTGCTGCAAACGATGTTGCACTGCTTTCATAACATATAAATCTTAAAGACCTATTCACCCTCCCACGCAAACAGACTGCGATTACACGAGGTCATTTCTCGATAGCCGCTAAAATTAGTGGCTTATTCATCAAAAGGCATTTCTTAACTGCTGTACACCGAAGGATTTTCAATAGTCTATATGAGCCGAAGACGTATCTATCTGGTGTATACTAACCGTATTCGGCAAGCATAACTATTCCAATAGCATCTAAACATCAAAGACTTATCCACCTTTTAACTACCCTTATCTGAGAGGGGTATGACAAATTCCAATAGCCTCTAAAACCTGGAAGGCTTATTTATCGAGTTCTGGATTTTGACTGGACTGATTCCTTCATTTCAATAGTCTCTATGCCTCAAAGACTTATCCAGTTTTCCCCTGTCGAAACGCACAAGAAGTACGCCTTTTCAATAGTCATCAAGGCATTCAAATCCAAAAGACTCATCCACCAACTTATAAAGGATCAATCGCATCGGAATAAAAACTACAAATCCTCTACTGTCGATTGTGGAGGATTTGCGATCTCTCCCCTCTTGGCTTCGCATACGACCTGACCTATTTCAGCGAGGTGGCGAAAAAAAGTGCGTCTGCCGATCTCGAAGGTTTTGCAAAGGTCAGCCGCAGTGTAGCCGCCATCTTCATACAGTATCCTTGCCTTTTCCAGTTTCTCTGTGCTTGTTTTAGGCCGTCCCCCGGTCTTCCCCCTGGCTCTTGCTGCAGACCTACCAGCGGCAGCGCGTTCGGACTTTAGCTCTCTTTCCATCTGGTTAATTACGCCCATCATGCCTATGAAGGCTCGCCCCGTTGCAGACGTCGTATCGATGTTTTCACGAAGGGAAACGAGATGAATCTCTTTCTTCTTGAACTCATCAACGAGGGTCAAGAGGTGCGAAAGCGATCGAGTCATCCGGGACAACTCGGCCACAACCACTGAATCACCAGGTCTGATGAATTCAAGTAGGCGGTCCCACTCCGGACGTGATTCACTTACACCGCTAGTTTTGTCCGCATACACTTTTTGGCACCCTGCGGCCTTCAGCATATCCAGTTGACCATCGAGATTCTGGTCTTTTGAGCTTACCCTGGCATAGCCGATTCGTTGAGACATACAAGCACTCTCCGTTATAACTTCTAAACTGCTACTTAATCTAGCGACAAGTAACCGGCTAGAAGTATTGAGAGACACACCAACCAAATCCATGTATCAGATCGGCGCATCATCTAGGCCTCAACAATGAGGTTAGTACCCAGGTTTCCAGTTAGCGTTGATCTCTTTCAATTCCTGTCGCACATCAGGCGTGGCCATTGCAGCGTAAGTATCGTCATAGAGCTGTGTCTTGCCGCTTTTGAGGTGGTCCCTCCAGTGTAACATCGCCGCCAAATAGATATCCTGGAGATAGTTTTCGTCCTTTGCAGCCTTTGACCCAACGTAACCGCCCTTGGCGGGAAACGCTTCAAACTTGACAACGATGGTTGGATCAAAGGACGATGGCCTTTTCTGGCGAAGTTCGAATTCTCCATGCACGTTGAGTATAAGCCTGTTCATTGTTTTATTACTGCCCGCCGCGATGACCTCTCTTAGCCGGTCAAATAACGGCTCATCTGGATAGTCCTTGCGAAAAACGCGAGAAGCGTGATGCAGTACCGGCTGCGGCGGTGACCACATCTCTGGATCGATATCGTAAGTGGTCCCTCCCAATGGAATGGTAGTCCTCCGCATGGGAGCTATCTCGCCTGGATTCTCCGTGGTGAAGTCGGTGTCCTGTAAGGAACATGTTCCCCTGCTGAGGGAACGCCATGAACCATCCTTCTGCAGACGCCAATCCCCCGCCAACAAATCTGTCAATTCAGACGTAAACAAAAACATATTTTCTCCTTGTTAAAAAAACACAGTGGTGACTGACTCTCCCGTTAATTGCCCAGACAATAGTGCCACAACCTGACCTGGTTGTCAATATCTGGCACCTTGATTCTGGCTGAGGTTTTGGCACGAGTTTGATCTTGGATTCGAGGAGAATTCGGTGGGATTAGGTTCAGTGCCAAAAGTAGACATTTGGCACTGTGACAAAATGAGTAATAAAAGCCTTTGGAAAAAAGAATTAAAGTTTCTCATTTAATTGCCGATAAGCCTAAACGTACTGATGATAAGTTGATACCAAAGAAGGTCGTCTTATGTTATGCAA
>Ga0316221_1004603_pt1 | contig 10317 bp, 10 predicted proteins | sample TBH18007metaG_FD_206003 | JGI IMG/M metagenome (GOLD analysis project Ga0316221, IMG submission 206003) | Freshwater microbial communities from Trout Bog Lake, Wisconsin, USA - TBH18007 | ecosystem: Environmental > Aquatic > Freshwater > Lake > Hypolimnion/Profundal zone | place: USA: Wisconsin... | reverse complement strand
TCGACTCGCAGGGCAAGACTTTGCTGAACTGTGGAGGTTCATCCGAGCTCCTCTGAAAGCTGTTTGGTCGCACTTTCAGCTTCCCAGATCAGCTCGGATGAACAACCTGATTGGCGCTTACACCTAGCGGCCCCTTGCGTCCACCCGGGCATTCGGCGCCCGGGAGACGCGGCCCAGTTCGCTCAGAACCGCATGGCGTTGCCGAAGGTGACCTGCCAGCGGGACTGGTAGGGTTCGCGGTTCAGGGGCACGGCCAGGTTCAGCAGGATCACGCGGCCGATGGAGCTCTTGAGGTTGCCCAGGCGGAGACCAAGGCCCACATCGGAGTAGACCCGGGACCACCCCGCCCCATCCAGCTGGTGGATGGAACCCAGGTCCAGGAAGGCGGCATAGCCCAGCCTCACGAGGTCCAGCCAGCGCTGGTCCGTCAGCAGCCGGTACTCGAAGGAGGCCTGCCAGCGGGCATCCCCGGGGTGGAGCCAGTTGGGGAAGCCCCGCAGGCCCTGGTCTCCGCCCAGGTAGTACCAGCGCTCGGGGTCCGACCGCTGGGCCTTGTCCACGGCCACCAGCCCGGCGAGGATCTGGTCAGGAGTCCATTTGTGGTACTGGACGAGGGCCAGCGAAAGGTGGCTGTCCTCCAGTCCGGCGGCGGGCCTGCGGCCATCCCAGGAGGCGGTCAGGAGGGTGAGATCCTCCGGCGCCGTGGACCAGCCGTCCCCCCCCTGGATGCGGAAGAAGGGGGCCGCCATGGAGGAGCCCCAGGCCCGGCTGTAGGCCCCCAGTTCCAGGTCACCGTTCCAGGCCAGGTCGTAGTCCTCGGGGAAGTCCATGGCCTGGAGGTCCCGGAAGCTCTCGAAGGCATCCTCCTGGGTGGAGAGGGTGAAGGCGGGTCCCCGCAGCCGCCGGTCCGCCAGGGTGGGCGGGGCCAGGAGCCCCGCCGGGGCCAGGGGGAGGACGGGCCCGTAGCGGGTGTCCTGCCCTTCGAAGGCCAGCCCCCCCCGCCAGACCCGGTCCCCGGCTTCGAACAGGGCGTGCGCCCAGTAAGTCCGGAGGCTGTCCTGGGTGAAGGGCACCTGGTAGACCTGGTTCCCCTGGTCGTAGAAGTAGAGGCTGGAATGCAGCTGGGACAGGGCCAGGCCCGTGGCCCAGGGGGTGCTGAAGGCGAAGAAGGGCCGTTCCAGCTGGAGGCCCCGCTGGAACCCGTCGGTGAGGTACTGGGTCTGGAGGCCCAGGGTCCACCGGCTCCCGAAGAGCTGGGGATCCGCGTAGGCGAGCCCCCAGGTCCTGCGCTGGGGGTCCCGGGACCAGCCGAAGGCCACGCTCTTGCCGGTCCCCAGGAAGTTCTTCTCGTCGACCCCGAAGTTCTGGCTGCGCTGGCCCCCCACCTGGGAGTAGCCCGCGTTCACCTGGGTGGTCCAGGCATCCTGGATCTGGACCAGGGCCACCAGCGTCCCGTCCAGCCGCACCACCGGATCGATTCGCGCGTTCTTCACGAAGGGCAGGGCCCGGAGGAGCCGTTCCGTTTCGTAGATGCGCTTCTCCCGGACAGGGTCGCCTTCCCTGAAGAGCAGGACCCTGCGGATCACCTCCTCCCGGGTGGTGGCGTGGAGGCGATCAGCCATCCGGCCGATCCAGGTGTTCTCCACGGGTCTGGAGAGGTCGAAGACGTCACTGATCTCCACTTCGATCCTACCGATGGCGGCATTCCGTGCCTCCATCGCCTTCCAGGGCTTGAGGACCTCGGCGGCCCTCAGGGACAGGCCGAGGACCACCAAGGCGCAGGATAACCAAGTTCCTGCTGGTCGGATGCTGCCCAAGGCCTCTCCCCGGAGATGGGATGCGAAGCCTGACTTTCTCACGGTCAGGCCTTCCGAGCCATCCCGCGGTCAGGGGGTCGGGGCCTGCACTGGTCCCGTGTCAGGGAGCCGCACGGGCAGGGTCCGCGTGAGTTCCAGGCTGGCCCCGGCCGCATTGGTCACGAGGCAGACCAGGCTGAGCGTCGGCCCAGGACCGACCGAAAACCGCAGGCAGGGCTCACCCTGGCCCAGGAGGATGGAGCCTCCGGTGACCTTCCAGCGGTAGCTCATGTCCGCCTGCCCGGGCACACAGGCCTTCATGCCGGTGGCCCCGGCCACCGGATCCCCCGGACATTCGATCCGGCCCCGGGGGCGTTCCACCACCCGCACCTCGGCCTGGCTCCCGGATTTTTCGGGCGACACGGAGGTCTCCACATGGAAGGTCCCGGGCGTTCCAGGAGCCTGGTACCCGCCCGCCTGATCGATGGTCCCCCCGCCTTCCCCGACCACCCGCCAGCACAGAGGGGCCTCCAGACGCCCCGAGAGCTCGAAGCCGAATTTGAACCCTTCGCCGGTGGACAGGACCACCCGCTCCGGTCGAATCTTCACCTGGGGCTCGGGAGAGGTCTCGATGTCCATGGACGAATCCACCGAGTCCCCAGCCACGTTGGTCACCCGGCACCTCAGCACGACGTGGGGGACCAGCCCGGCCTCGAAGGTCACGGCAGGGCCGTCCAGCGGCGGGCTCAGGGTCCCCCCGGTGATCGACCAGCGATAGGTGCTCCCCTCCTGCGGAGGGACCTCCGCCCGCAGCCCCCGGGCCCCGACCCGGACATAGTCGGGCACTCGGATGGTCCCATCCGGGCGCGGCACCACCCGGATGCGGGCCAGCCCCTGGGCGCGCCGGGGCCCGGACTCCCAGGCCTGGAGGCTGTAGAGGCCAGGCGAAGCCGGGGCCGTATAGGTTCCGTCCGGGGCGACGGCCCCGCCCCCGGCTTCGACCACCCTCCAGGTCACGGGATAGGCGCTTCCCCCGGACAGCTGGGGCACGAAGCGCAGCCCATGCCCGCAGCTCAGGGTGGCCTCGGAGGGCAGCAGCACCACCATGGGTTGCATGAGGGGCGCCGGCTTGCGGCAGGAGGCGAGACCCGCACCCAGGAGCACCAGCACGGGAAGGGCACGTCGAGGGTCCAGCATGGCGCCTCCTCGGAACTCAGTGGCCGGGGCTCATCCTGCTCGACCCCCGGCCTGCTCCGGAAATGAGAAAAGGTTCACAGTCCCCTTTTCGATCGCCGGTAGCGGCGGATCAGGTGGTTCGTGGAGCTGTCGTGGTCCAGCCTCGGGTCGGGGTCGCTCTCCAGTTCCGGCACGATGGCCTGGGCCAGGGCCTTGCCCAGCTCGACGCCCCACTGGTCGAAGGAATCGATGTTCCAGATGGCACCCTGGGTGAACACGCTGTGTTCGTAGAGGGCGATGAGCTGGCCCAGGACCTCCGGCGTGAGCCGTCCAGCCATGAGGACACTCGAGGGGCGGTTGCCCTCGAAGACCCGGTGCGGAACCAGCGGTTCCGGTGTGCCCTCGGTCCGGACCTCCTCGGCGGTCTTGCCGAAGGCCAGGGCCTTGGCCTGGGCGAACACGTTGGCCAGCAGCAGGTCGTGATGCCGGCCGAGGGGGATGAGCGGGTGGTCGAAGGCGATGAAGTCGCAGGGGATCAGCCGGGTGCCCTGGTGGATCAGCTGGTAGAAGGAATGCTGGCCGTTGGTGCCCGGCTCGCCCCAGTAGACGGGCCCCGTCTGGTAGTCCACGGGCTGTCCTTCGAGGGTCACCCGCTTGCCGTTGCTCTCCATGGTCAGCTGCTGGAGGTAGGCCGGGAACCGCTTCAGGTACTGCTCGTAGGGGAGGACGGCGAGGGTCTCGGCGCCCAGGAAGTTGGTGTTCCAGATGGCAAGGAGCCCCATCAGCACCGGCATGTTCTTCGCGAAGGGTGCGGTGCGGAAATGCTCGTCCATCCTGTGGAATCCCCCGAGCAGCGACCGGAAGTGGTCCGGTCCGATCGCCAGCATCGTGGAGAGGCCTATGGCCGAGCCCATGGAATAGCGGCCGCCGACCCAGTCCCAGAAGCCGAACATGTTCGCCGGGTCGATGCCGAAGCTGGAGACCTTCTCGGAGTTCGTGGAGACCGCCACGAAATGCCGGGCCACGGCCAGGACCTCACCTCCCAGTCCCCGGATCAGCCAGTCCCGGGCCGTCTGCGCGTTGGTCATGGTCTCGAGGGTGGAGAAGGTCTTGGAGGCCACGATGAACAGGGTCTCCGCCGGATCGAGATCCCGGGTCGCCTCCAGGAAATCGCTGCCGTCCAGGTTGGACACGAACCGAAAGTCCAGGTGCCGGTCACTGTAATGCTTCAGCGCCTCGAAGGCCATGACGGGGCCCAGGTCGGAGCCGCCGATGCCGAGGTTGACGACATTCCGGATGGGCTTTCCCGTATGGCCCTTCCATTGGCCGCTCCGGACCTGCTTCGAAAAGGTCGCCATCTTCTCGAGCACGGTCTGGACCTCGGGCACCACGTCCTCCCCGTCCACCCGCAGGGTCGAGCCCTTCGGGGCGCGCAGGGCCACGTGCAGGACGGAACGGCCCTCCGTCGCATTGATCCTGTCGCCCCTGAACATGGCCTGGATCCGGGCACCCAGCTCCGATTCCTCGGCCAGCCGGAGCAGCAGCTGGAGGGTCCGATCCGTGAGGCGGTGCTTTGAATAGTCCAGGAACAGGTCCCCAGCTGTAAGGGTCAGCCGCTCGCCCCGGTCCGGGTCCTCGGCAAACAGGGTCCTCAGGTGCAGGCCGCGCACCTCACCGTGGTGGGCGGCCAGGGCCTTCCAGGCAGCCCGCTGGGTGAGGGGTCGGGGGCTGGCGGGCATGGTCATGGTTTCCCCTGCGCTCAAAGGGCCGGTCCATTCAGCTTGAACCTGTGCGAGGCCTGGTCCCGGCAGCTAGCAGTGTAGTCCGTGAGGAAGAGGTTGCGGGTCCCCAGCGCTTCCGCGGTCTGTGTGGACGCCATCGTCATGTCGAGCGTGGTCCCCAGCGCGGTCAGCGCGGAGCCCCGGTGGAGGCCATCGTCGAATGGGCACCCCTGGGGCACAATTGGGTAAGTACCGCTCCGATGGCGGCGCATCTTCCTGGCATGAGGCCTTCTTGAAACAGCAATTCGGAACACCCCCGGGGGCGGCGCCTTGAGGGGACGTCTGATTCAGGGGCTTCTCTTCCTGGGGGCCATCTCGCTGGCGGCGGGACCGCCCTACCTCACCGATGACCCCGAGCCCGTGGCCCTGCACCACTGGGAGGTCTACCTCTTTTCCATGGGGCAGACCCTGGGCGGCGTGCGGTCGGGCCTGGGGCCGGCCATGGAGGCCAACTACGGCCCCTTCGCCGACGCCCAGCTCCAGTTCCAGATCCCCATGTCCTACTCGGACCAGGATCCCAGGCCCGGTGGCGGCACCCGCCACGGCTTCGGGGATGGGGAAGTGGGCTTCAAGTACCGGTTCCTCCACGAGACGGAGGACCTGCCCCAGATGGCGGTGTACCCCCAGGTCTTCGCCCCCACGGGCTCCGAGGAGGAGGGCCTGGGCGCGGGGCACTGGAAGGTGCTGCTGCCCCTCTGGCTGCAGAAGGGCTTCGGCCCCTGGACCACCTACGGCGGGGTCGGCTGGTGGCGCAATCCAGGCCCGGGTAACCGGGACTTCCTCCAGTACGGCTGGCTGCTCCAGCGGGAACTGGCGGAGGGCTGGTCCCTGGGGGGGGAGCTCTTCCACCAGGATGCCTCCGGGTCGGGCCAGCGGGCCTACACCACCTGGAACCTGGGCTTCGAGGCCAGGCTGGCCGACCACCTGCAACTGGTGGGCAGCGGCGGGCGGATCTTCCAGGGCGAAACGGGGAGCCAGTACTACCTGGGGCTGCGGGGGAATTTCTGATCAGTCGAGCTCGAGGAAATTGAGATCCTTCGCGTGGGTCTCTTCCATGCCCCAGAGGCTCAGGGCCGCGACGGCGATGCAGCAGAGGCCGATGAAGAGGGCCGAGTTCACGATGCCCCAGTGGGCCTTGAGGCCCAGGAAACTCATGGAGATGGGCACCACGGCCCCCCGGACGAAGTTGGGCACCGTCACGGTGACCGTGGCCCTCATGTTCGTGCCGAACTGCTCGCTGGCGATGGTCACGAACACGGCCCAGTAGCCCGCGGAAAAGCCCAGGGCCACGCAGAGCAGGTAGTATGCCTCGGCGCTCAGGCCATGGGAGAAGAGGGTGACCAGTACCATCGCCAGGGTGAGGCCCTGGAACAGGAGGACGGTCCGGACCCGGCTGGCGATCCACTGGCTGATGAAGCCGGCGCTCAGGTCGCCGATGGCCAGGCCCAGGTAGCAGGAGGCGATGGCGTGGCCGGGATTCACCGCCCCCACCACGCCAAGGCTCTGGGCGAGTTCCGGGGAGGAGGCCACCAGGATGGCCACCACGTACCAGATGGGGATGCCCACCAGGATGCTGCGCAGGTAGCGCATGAACCGGGCGCGGCTGGTGAAGAGCATCAGGAAATTGCCCTGGGTGACCTGCTGTTGGGCCAGCTGCTTGAACATGCCCGAATCCGAGACCTTGATGCGCAGCACCAGCAGAGCCAGTCCCATCACGCCGCCAGTGATGAAGGCCCCCCGCCAGCCCAGCTCGTTGCCCACGAGATCGGCCACCAGGGCCCCGGTGATGCCCAGGCTCGCCACCACCGCGGTGCCGTAGCTGCGCACCTCCCTGGGCAGCACCTCGCTCACCAGGGTGATGGCCGCGCCCAGCTCGCCCGAGAGCCCCAGGCCCGCAAGGAAGCGCAGGGCGGCGTAGGCGGGAATGGTCGTGGCGAAGGCGTTGGCGATGTTGGCCAGGGAGTACAGCGTGATGCTGCCGAAGAGCACGGACATGCGGCCCTTCTTGTCGCCCAGGATGCCCCAGAGGATGCCGCCCACCAGCATGCCGGTCATCTGGTAGTTGAGCAGGTGCAGGAAGGTCGGCAGGGTCTGGGCGGCCGGAACGCCCAGGTCCGCCAGGCTCCGGTTGCGGACGATGGGAAAGAGGATGAGGTCAAAGATGTCCACGAAGTACCCAAGCCCTCCAACCAACACTGTAAGATTGAGAATGGAAGAGAGTTTAGGCTTATCCACAAAGCACCTTGATTGGAAAAAGAATAGAATTTTAATGGGTATATGCTGCCCAACAGGAGGTTTAAAAGATGTGTTTTTCCTATAGAGGTCTACCCAAAACTCTACCTGATTTTTGGCGGGTCAAAGATGAAAGTCTACCGACAGACCCCAATTTCCCAAGGGACCTTTTTCCCCTGTGAATGTATCGTGGGTGAAAAATCAAACAGAGTTATAGAATATTTGTTTATGTGTCCTGACTTCTTTAGTATTTCTCCTGTGTATTTAATAATAAATTTTAATTTATGGCTTCTTTAATGTCTATAGTTGTTCTGATATCAGACCTATCAGCACTTGCTGTATAATCTGCTGATTGAATAAGAAGAGTCCTTCTTCCGGAAATAATCCATATATTTCTACTTACAACACCTTTATCAACAAGTGTCTTTGTGTAAACTTTATAATTTTCATTACCGTATTTATTATTAAACTCTGTTAATACATCACAAATAACTGTAACCATGCTTAATATGTTATCTTTGGCTAAGTATATATTCCAATGTTTAATTATTTGTATTACCTTATTATTTTTAAATGTAAATGATGCTATCTCTTGGTCTTTGTTTTTAAATACCATCCATAAATCTTCATTAAACTTGGCTATGTTATATGGTGATGTTTCATATTGTTTTTCTATTTGCTCCTTTGTCATTCCAAGTTTAAGGGTAGAATAGGCAATTTCAATTTCAGGAACCGGAGCCACCAGATCTGCATTAGCCTTCTTCCCTTGACTGAAGGCCAGAGAAGGTAGGGTAAGAAGCAGGATGAAAATTAATTTTTTCATTTTACTACTCCTATTACTTTAGCTGTTTTAATTTTTTCCAATAAGTAAAGGTCAACCCAATCATTATGAATAGTGGCAGCATACTAAACTCTATCATACCTTTATAATCAATTTTTGGAATTGGATTAATATAACGACCATAATATCTATAGTCTTTAATAATATCTACCAAACAAAATACAAAACAAATTACAATTGGTATAAAAACTACCATAATATAGCCAAATATAAGTGGTTTAATTAGACTGATCTTTTCTTTACTTAGTCTTTCAGTCATTTTATTTCACCTATAGTTTCACTAACAATTAGAGATGGGTTAATCTTACTACCATCTGCGTTGATGAAACCTTCTATGGTCATAATCTTGATTGATCTATCAGAATGATTAATAAAAATTGCTCTTTGTATCACTTCGCCATGAATAGATGAATTAGTAGTAATTGTATAATTTAGATATCCATATTTTTTGGTAAACTCTGAAAATAAATCAAATAATGTAATACCTACACTTTTGGATGTATTTTCTTTTATTTCATATTCTTTAATTATTGATTTAATCTTATTATTTACAAAATATATAGAACACAAATAATGATAAATACCACCATAGTAATTTTGAACAATCCAGCTATTAGCAGCAGGAATACCATCTTCATTAGGTAAAGCAGCTAATTTAAGTCCTTTTAGCTTCTCCTGTGTCTGACTCTTGGTCATCCCAAGAGCAAGGATATTACCAGCAATCTCTATTTCTGTTGGTGTTTTTGATTTAGATGTTGAATCTTGACAGAATGTAAGAGTAGATATTGTTAAAAGAATAAAAAGCAATTTTATCATATATCCTTCTTTTTTTTCTTTTCATTATTTATAACATAAAGAGATTTTCTTCCTTGTGGATCTATATATGCCATATATAATCTACATTCATCTATGTTGTATCCTATCTCTTCAAGGTCTATTTTAGATATTTTATTCTGCCATATTGCCTCTTCACCATTGTATGAAGCACCCATAGCATTATGCTTTGTTATTAAATCTTCTTTTATTGGATTACCATATTTTTCAATTATTGCAGCCTTAATATCTCTATATCCATACTTTTTTGTATTAATTGTTAATGTAACCAAAATTAAACCTTCTCCATAATCTTCAAAATAAGGGAATATATCACACTTATTACCTGCTATTGTAGAGTGTAATACAAATCTTTTATTATATCTTTCATTATCAGCAGTAAAGGCACGAGCAAGTAGTTTCTTTGCTTCTTCATACTTCATACCTAACTTAAATCCTTTAATTTCAAATGGTATTGCTGGTGGTTCGGGTAGCGCTGCTTCTGAAGATTTGGTTGATTCAGGTGGATATCCTACATTTTTACTATCACAGCCTACTGATACCAGAATAGGGAGTGAAAGTAATAATAGCGTTGAATGTAATAGATATTTATTCATATTTTTTCTCCTATTAGCATGGAATTGACTTATTTGGCTACTATCTATTTAATTTTTGCTGTTTTTCTAAAATATCTAATAAATCAAATTTATAATCACCAATAGTTCCTGGACCAAAAGATGACCATTTTGGAAATTCTATATCAACACTACTAACTATTTTTACATTATCAAGATTATATTTAGTAAGTTGTAATAATTGAAATTCTCTAGTTTCTCTATTCAACTTTACTTTTGATAACCATAATTCATTGTTATTATATTTATAACATCTTTCCCAAAGAGTTAAATTTTTACTATTTAAATTAACGTTTTTAATATATATCCAATAATGTCCTTCTTCATCATTAGAACTACCAACATATTTCCAATAAATATCCAAAGAATATTTTGTACCGTTTGCTCTAATTTCAGCATAGGCAGAACCATCATCTTGGGCTTTTAAGTCAGAAGACGAAATGAAGAGAAAAGCAAGACTGGTAATAAAAGATGACCATTTTGGAAATTCTATATCAACACTACTAACTATTTTTGCATTATCAAGATTATATTTAGTAAGTTGTAATAATTGAAATTCTCTAGTTTCTCTATTCAACTTTACTTTTGATAACCATAATTCATTGTTATTATATTTATAACATCTTTCCCAAAGAGTTAAATTTTTACTATTTAAATTAACGTTTTTAATATATATCCAATAATGTCCTTCTTCATCATTAGAACTACCAACATATTTCCAATAAATATCCAAAGAAAATTTTGTACCGTTTGCTCTAATTTCAGCATAGGCAGAACCATCATCTTGGGCTTTTAAGTCAGAAGACGAAATGAAGAGAAAAGCAAGACTGGTAATAAATGAAAATAATATCTTATTTTTCATAGTCTTTTCTCCTGAATCATCTTACTCTCTTCTGCTGTGATAATGGACAACTCTCGGTTGTGTATAAAAGCGTCTGTAAGTCCGGGGACGGCGGCCTGAAGTAGAGGTTGGCCACCGAGTCCGGTAGGTTGATCGCGTTCAAAACCACCAACCATGGAGGACGCGATGGCCGAAGGGAAGT
>Ga0316221_1004600_pt1 | contig 10320 bp, 8 predicted proteins | sample TBH18007metaG_FD_206003 | JGI IMG/M metagenome (GOLD analysis project Ga0316221, IMG submission 206003) | Freshwater microbial communities from Trout Bog Lake, Wisconsin, USA - TBH18007 | ecosystem: Environmental > Aquatic > Freshwater > Lake > Hypolimnion/Profundal zone | place: USA: Wisconsin... | reverse complement strand
GCCGCCGGCTTCGCCGCGCTTGTCTGGTCCACCGAAAGGGCCGAATTCAGGCCAGATATGCTCGACATGTTTTGCCTCCTGGCCTGAAGGCAGCAAACTCTGTGCCGGTCACGCCATTCAACGCCAATACGGTCTGAGGATCAGCACGACGGTGACGCCGATGAGCACCAGCACGAGGTTCCATAGATCCAGGTACATCCCCACCGGGTGCTGGTCAGACGAGGAATCCGGCTTCTGGGTGGCCATGGTGATCCTGCGGGCAGCCCCACAAACAGGCGGCGCTCCCCAGGATTACCGGCCGGCGGTGAAAACGTTGTTGGATCGCTGTGAATTCCCTGGAACTTCTAATAGGGCTTCAGCAGCAGCACCAGCGCCACCCCCAGCAGGATCAGGACGAGATTCCAGACCTGCACAACGGGGGCCGTGACCGGGTGCGTCTGGAACGGATGGAACGGCGTGTGGAAGTGCATGGATCACCCCCCGGGAACCGGGCCCCTGCGGGGGGCCCAGACCCAATATCGGTTCTTCCGGGAGTCCGCGCTTCTAATCCAGGTCGAGCTTCTGCTGCTCGCCGCCTTCGCTGGGGGCGGGGTTGCCGACCTCGGCATCCACCACCAGGTCCAGATCCTCCTCGTCGTCCAGGGCCTGGGCGCTGGAATCGATCTTGGCCAGGCCCACCACCCGGTCGCTTTCCGACGGCAGGTTCAGCAGGCGCACGCCCATGGCGGCGCGGCCGGTCTTGCGCACCTCGTCGATGTTGAAGCGGATGACCATGCCTTCCTGGGAGATCAGCAGGCAGCCTTCGCCGGGCTTGACCAGCACCGAACCGACCACCTTGCCGTTGCGCACCCCGGCCCGGATGTTGATGACGCCGGTGCCGCCCCGGCCCTGGAGCCGGTAGTCCTGGAGCAGGCTGCGCTTGCCGTAGCCCTTTTCGGTGACGGTGAGCAGCATGCCGTGGGCGGCGGTGCTCTCGTCCGGCTCCTCGCCTTCCTCAAGATCCGGCAGGGGCTCGGCCACTTCCATGTCGACGATCTCGTCGCCGCTGCCCAGGCGCATGCCGCGCACGCCGGTGGCGGTGCGGCCCATGGCGCGGATGTCCTCTTCGGGGAAGCGGATCGCCTTGCCCAGGGCGCTGATCAGCACGATCTGCTGGTTGCCGGTGGAGACCCGCACCGACACCAGCCGGTTGCCTTCCTCGATGTTCAAGGCGATCAGGCCGTTGCTGCGGATGTTGGCGTAGGAGCTGAGGCTGGTCTTCTTCACGGTGCCGTCGGAGGTGGCGAACACCAGGTGGTTTTCCTCCGGGAACTCCCGCAGGGCCATCAGCGTGACCACCTTCTCGTCATCCTTGAGCGAGATCAGGTTCTTGATGTGCTTGCCCCGGGTGGAGGCGGCGGCTTCGGGCAGGTCGTAGACCTTCAAGGCGTAGGCGTAGCCCCGGTCGGTGTAGACCAGGAGGGTGTCGTGGGCCTTGGTGAGGAACAGCCGCTCGACGAAATCCTCGTCCTTGGTCTTCATCCCCAGCTTGCCCTTGCCGCCGCGCTTCTGGCGCCGGTAGGCCACCAGCGCGGTGCGCTTGATGTAGCCGGCCTTGGACATGGTGACCACCATCTCCTCGTCGGGGACCACGTCCTCCATGCGGATATTGCCGGAGAAGGCGGCGATCTCGGTCATCCGGTCGTTGCCGAACTGGTCGCTCACCATCTGGAACTCTTCCCGGATGACCGCCATGAGCTTGACGTCGTCCTCCAGGATCGCCTTGAGGGCGGCGATGGTCTTCTCCAGTTCCGCCAGCTCCTCCAGGATCTTGTCCCGCTCCAGGCCGGTGAGGCGCTGCAGCCGCATGTCCAGGATGGCCTGGGCCTGCTTGTCGGAGAGGGCCAGCTCCGGGCGGGCCTTGAGCTGGGCGGCGGTGGCGAAGCGCCCGGCCATGAGGCCTTCCTTGGCCTCGTCCGGGGACTGGGCGGCGCGGATCAGCTTGATCACGGCGTCCAGGAAGTCCAGGGCGATCTTCAGGCCCATGAGGATGTGGTGCCGGTCCTCGGCCTTGTGCAGCTGGAACAGGGTCCGGCGGGTCACCACCTCGCGGCGGAAGCCGATGAATTCCTTCAGGATCTCCCGCAGGGTGAGGATGCGCGGCTGGCCGTTGACGATGCACAGCATGGTGATGGGGAAGGAGTTCTGCAGCTGGGTCTGCTGGTACAGGTTGTTCAGCACGATGTCGCTGGATTCGCCCTTCTTCAGCTCCACCACCATGCGGATGCCTTCGCGGTCGCTCTCATCGCGCAGATCGGAAATGCCGTCGATCTTCTTCTCGTGGACCAGTTCGGCGATCTTTTCCAGCAGGGTGGCCTTGTTCACCTGGTAGGGCAGCTCGGTGAAGACGATCTGTTCACGGTCGCCGGCCCGCTTGATCTGCTCCACGTGCGACTTGGCCCGCACCACGCAGCGGCCCCGGCCGGTGCGGTAGGCGTCCAGCACCCCTTCGGTGCCCAGCATGAGTCCGCCGCCGGGAAAATCCGGGCCCTGGACGTGGGCCATGAGCCCATCCAGCCCCAGGGTGGGGTCGTCGATCAGCGCGATCAGGGCGCCGCAGCACTCTTTCAGGTTGTGCGGCGGGATGCTGGTGGCCATGCCCACCGCGATGCCCTGGCTGCCGTTCACCAGCAGGTTGGGAAAGCGGGTGGGGAGCACCAGCGGCTCCTCCATGCTGTCGTCGTAGTTGGGACCCCAGTCCACGGTGTCCTGTTCCAGGTCGGCCATCATCTCGCTGGCCAGCCGGGACAGCCGGGCCTCGGTGTAACGCATGGCCGCCGGGCTGTCGCCGTCGATGGAGCCGAAGTTGCCCTGGCCGTCCACCAGCACGTGGCGCATGGAGAAGGGCTGGGCCATGCGCACCAGGGTGTCGTAGATGGCGGAGTCGCCGTGCGGATGGTACTTGCCCATGACGTCGCCCACGGTGCGGGCGGACTTCTTGTAGGCGCGGTTCCATTCGTTGCCGCTTTCCTTCATGGCGTACAGCACGCGCCGGTGCACCGGCTTGAGGCCGTCGTGCACGCTGGGCAGGGCGCGCCCGACGATGACGCTCATGGCGTAGTCCAGGTAGGACTTGCGCATTTCCTTTTCGATTTCGATGGGCTCGACACGCTGGTTGGGGATCATTCAGGCTTCCGTAGGTTCCACGTGGAACAATGAATTTCAGACATCAAGGTTTTCGGCCAGGAGGGCGTTGTTTTCGATGAAGCGCCGGCGCGGCTCCACCGCGTCGCCCATGAGGATGGTGAACATCTCATCCGCCTCCACCGCGTCATCCACCTGGACCTGCAGCAGGGTGCGCCGCTCGGGATCCATGGTGGTTTCCCACAGCTGTTCCGGGTTCATTTCGCCCAGGCCCTTGTAGCGCTGGATGCCCACGCCGCGTTTGCCCTCCTCGAGGACCATGACCAGCATGTCCTCGGCGCTGGCGAAACTGAGCTCCTTGGCCTGCTTGCCCAGCGTGTTCTCGGGTTCGTCGGGATCGGCCGCCACGGGTGCAGCGCCGGTCCGGCGCAGTTTCAGGGTCCCGCCGCTGAAGGCGGTGAGGTCGTGGCGCAGCGCCATGAGCCGGCGGAATTCGCCCCAGTGGGAAACCTGCTCGTCGATCCAGAGGGTGATGGGGCGCGACAGGTGCATGCGGGTGAGTTTCAGCCGGTGCACCGCGGGAATCGCCTCGCCGTCCACTTCCATGGCCTCGACCGAGTCCAGCTCGCACTGGCCCATGTCCTGGTCCACCAGGGCGTTCATGAAGGAACCCAGGGATTCCGCGCTGAGGAACCGGCCCTCGTCGAGCAGGCCTTCGTTGAGCATGGCGTCCACCAGCGGTCGGGCGTAGCCGCGCCGCTCCAGCTTGGCGTACAGCGCCTTGACCTCGCCCCACTTCTTCATCTCCCGGACCAGGGTGGGGCCCTGGTGCTCCTCGCCGCCGGGCAGGGTCAGGGTCCAGCCGTCCAGTGCCTTGTTGAACAGGTACTCCTCCAGCCCCCGCTCGTCCTTGAGGTAGCGCTCCTGCTTGCCCTTCTTGACCTTGTAGAGCGGCGGCTGGGCGATGTAGAGGTGGCCGCGCAGCACCAGTTCCGGCATCTGCCGGTAGAAGAAGGTGAGCAGCAGCGTGCGGATGTGCGAGCCGTCCACGTCGGCGTCGGTCATCAGCACGATCTTGTGGTAGCGCAGGTTCTCCACCTTGAAGTCCTCGGCGCCGATGCCGGTGCCCAGGGCCTGGATCAGGATGCGCAGTTCGTTGTGGGCCAGGATCTTGTCGAACCTGGCCTTCTCGACGTTGAGCACCTTGCCCTTGAGCGGCAGGATCGCCTGGGTGCGCCGGTCCCTGCCCTGCTTGGCCGAACCGCCGGCGGAATCACCCTCCACCAGGAAGATTTCCGAAACGGCGGGATCCTTTTCCTGGCAATCCGCCAGTTTGCCGGGCAGGCCGGCGCTGTCCAGGGTGCCCTTGCGCCGGGTCAGTTCGCGCGCCTTGCGCGCCGCCTCCCGGGCCCGGGCCGCCTCGATCGCCTTTTCCAGGATGGCCTTGGCCTCCCGGGGGTTCTCCTCGAAGAAGCTGGTGAGCCGGTCGTAGACGATGGTCTGGACGATGCCCTTGACCTCGCTGGAGACCAGCTTGTCCTTGGTCTGGCTGCTGAACTTGGGATCCGGGACCTTGGCCGAGATGACCGCCGTGAGGCCTTCCCGCACGTCCTCGCCCGACAGGGTCACCTTGGCCGATTTCAGCAGGTTGTTCTTCTCGGCGTAGGTGTTGATCACCCGGGTCATGGCCGCCCGGAAGCCCTCGAGATGGGCCCCGCCGTCCCGGTTGCGGATGTTGTTGGTGAAGCAGTAGAGGGTTTCCTGGTAGGTATCGTTCCACTGCAGGCTCACCTCGACCGTGATGTCGCTCTTGGTGTCCTCGATGTGGATGGGCGGCTTGTGCAGGGCGGTCTTGGTCCGGTTGAGGTGCTCCACGAAGGCGTCGATCCCGCCGGCGTTGAAAAAGTCGTGGTGCTCGCCGCTGCGCTCGTCGGTGATGCGGATGTGCACGCCCTTGTTCAGGTAGCTGAGTTCGCGCAGCCGCTGGCTCAGGACTTCGAACGAGAAGTCCAGCTTGTAATGGAAGATCTCCACGTCGGGCTTGAAGCGCACCCGGGTGCCCCGGCGGGTGGTGGGCCCCACCAGCGCCAGGGGGGCGTCGGCATGGCCGCGGGTGAAGGTCATGGCGTGCTCCTTGCCGTCCCGCCAGATGGTCAGCCACAGTCGCTCGGACAGGGCGTTGACGCACGACACCCCGACGCCGTGCAGGCCGCCGGAGATCTTGTAGGAGTTGTCGTCGAACTTCCCGCCCGCGTGCAGCACGGTCATGATCACTTCCGCGGCGGAGCGGTTCTCCTCCTTGTGCAGATCGGTGGGGATGCCCCGGCCGTTGTCCTCCACCGAGCAGCTGCCGTCGTCGTGGATGAACACGTCCACCCGGGTGCAGTAGCCGGCCAGGGCTTCGTCGACGGAGTTGTCCACCACCTCGTAGACCATCTGGTGCAGGCCGCTGCCGTCATCGGTGTCGCCGATGTACATCCCCGGACGCTTGCGCACCGCTTCGAGGTCGCGCAGCACGGTGATGTTGTCGGCGGTATAGGTGGGTTCGTTGTCCTTGGGCTGGGCGGGGATCACTTCTGGGGTCATCAATACTCACTTTTGCATGGGCGGAGGGGCGGGCGCCGGGGTGGGGCCTCAGCTGGGGTTGGCGAATTTCACGGGCATGAGGATGTAGCGGAAGCTCATGTCCTCGATGCTCGGCGACATGAAGATCCCTTGTCCCACGTCGTCCTTGAACTGGTAGACCACCTCTTCCCCGGGGATCCGTTCCAGCAGTTCGGTCAGGTAGTCGATGTTGAACGCCAGTTCCAGGGGCTGTTCCTCGCCGGAGAAGGCCAGGGTGCCCTGGTTCACGCCTTCGTCCGGGTGCTGGAAGAACACCCGCAGGCTGGGGAACTCGAAGAACAGCCGGACGTTCTTGTTGTAGTCGTCCTTCTTGAGGCCGACCACCCGGAGCGTCTTGAGGAAATCCTCCCGGTCGACGATGACCTTCTTGGGCAGTTCCGAAGGCAGGACCTTTTCGTAGGCCGGATAGTTCCCGGTCACCCGGCGGGTGGAGAACTTGAGCCCGGGCTGGTCCATGAACAGGCTGCGATCGTCCCAGGAGAGGGTGAGCTGGCCGTCGTCGCCCAGGGACGAAGGCAGCAGGTCCAGGGCCCGGCGCGGCACGATCAGCCGGGCGTCGGCCTCGAGACCGGTCTCGCAGGGCACCTCCACCACCGCCAGGCGGAAGCCGTCGGTGGAAACGACGCGGATGAAGTGCTTGCTCAGGTGCAGGAGCACGCCGGACAGTGCCGGCTTGGTGGCGTCCTTGCTCACGGAGATGCTGCCGAGCTGGATGGCCTTACGGAAGGCCTGGGCCGGGACGTTCACCTTGGGCAGCCCGGGTTCCGGTTTGGGCAGTTCCGGAAAGCCTTCGCCCGGCTGGATGTTGTGCTCGGAGTTGAAGCCCTTGGCGCGCAGCCAGATGCGGTTGCCGTTGTCCGGCCACTCGAGGGTCAGCAGGCCGTCGGGAAAGATCCGGACCGTTTCGATGAACTTCTTCCCGGGGATGGCGACCACCCGGTTGCCCTGGCCCTCCACTGGAACCACCGCCTCGAAGGCGAGTTCCATGTCGGTGGCCTTGAGGGTCATCTCGTGATCGTTTACCTCGGCCAGGATGTGCTGGAGGATCGGCAGGGTGACCCGCCGCTCCAGGGCATGTTTCAGAATTCCCAGGGTCTTATCAAGACGTTCTTTGGAAACCTGTACTTGAAAGTTCATGAATCACCCTGATTATGCTGAGTGGGGAGCAATCCTGCGGATATCGATTCAAACCCTTAGTGTAGCTTGAAACAACGGCTCTGGGCAGATGTGCTTCGAGGGGCCTGGACGGTGGATTGCCGGTGCGCGGTTCCCGGAGCCAGTTGGGCCGGAAAAGGTTTTCCGCAATTTTCGCGGTCAGCAAACATGAATTACAAGTTAAAATTGAGTAACTTGTTTAAATACAATATTTAGTTTTTCAGCACTGGTGGACAAACCTGTGCAGATCGCCCTTGGACGCAGGAGATGCGTCGGCCGGAGCGGATCGTCAATCCGCGATGACCCAGCAGAATGATTTTTAAGGAATCCCAAAGAAAGGTCATCAAACACCTTGATTATGCTGAGCAGGACCGATTCCTGCGGATTTCCCAGAAAAGCTCCGGGGGACATGGCGATCATCGCTCCGGTGGGGTGTGGGTCCGGGCGCGGCAAGCGCGCATTGCCGCGCGGAACCGCCGGTCCGGTGGGAGGGCGGGACGGGTTATCCACCGAGGTGCCGCCGGGGCCCCGCCGGTACCCGCTTGTTGCGAAGCAAGTCCAATTAATCTATTGGATGCTATTCAGCAGGGAGTGGACAATCTTGTGGAAATCGCCGTCCTTCTGCATCCGGTTCTTGACCGAGTTGATGGCGTTCATGACCGTGCTGTGGTGCATATCGTTGAAGTTGTGGCCAATTTCCGTGAAGGAGGAGGCGGTCAGTTCCCGGGTGAGGAACATGGCCACCTGGCGCGGCAGCAGGACCGCCTGCTGGCGGGATTTCTTCTTCATCAGATCGTTGAACGAGATATTGTAGGTTTCCGCCGTCATCCGGCAGATCCGCTCCATGGAGATGGAAGCGCTCGCCTCGTTGCCGGTGAGCCCCTGGAAGGCCAGCTGGGCCACTTCCAGGCTGGGGGAAACGCCCAGGAAGCTGCTCTGGAACACCACCCGGGTCAGCAGGCCCTCCAGGTCGCGCACGCTGCCTTTGGCCTTGTGGGCGATGAAGGTGATCACCTCCTCGCCGACCTCGGGCAGGTCCTTGAACACTTCGTCTTCCAGCTTCTTGCGCAGGATGGCCACCCGGGTTTCGAAATCGGGCGGCTGGATGTCCGCGGTCAGCCCCCACTTGCATCGGGTGATCAGCCGGTCGTGCAGGCCTTCCAGCTTCTGTGGCGGCTTGTCCGAGGTGATGACGATCTGCTTACCGTACTGCAGCAGGTATTCCAGGATGTAGAAGATCTCCTCCTGGGTCCGCTCCATCTTGCCCAGGGTCTGCACATCGTCCAGCAGCAGGACGTCGTTCTGCTGGTACTTCTTGCGCATGGGTTCGGTGTTCTTGGCGCGGATCGCCAGGGTCAGCTCGTTGAAGAAGTTGTCCACCTTGAGGTAGGCGACCTTCAGGGCCGGGTTCTTGGCCAGCAGCCCCTTGCCGATGCCGATCATCAGGTGGGTCTTGCCCAGGCCGGAGCCGCCGTACACGAACAGCGGGTTCATGTTCAGGGAGGAGTTCGGTTTGCCATGGCTCTCCACCACGGCGTTGGCGGCGGCGAAGGCGAGCTGGCTGCTCGGTCCGACCACGAAACGGTCCAGGGTGTAGCGGTGGAAACCCTGGGGAAAGGGTGAATTCACCGGCGTCTCCGCGGCGGCGGAGGTGGCGGCCTTGGGCTTCTGCCCGGGCTTGGCGGGCTTGGCGTCCCCGGCCACCATGAAACCCAGCCTCAGGCTGGCCAGGTCGGACTGCACCAGCACGTCATGGAATTCTTCGGCCAGCTGCTGTTCGATCCAGATGCGGGCGGACGGCGACGGCACCTGGATCAGCAGGGTGGTCCCGTCGAAATTGATCGCCGAACACGGCTCGATCCAGTCGGCGAAGGTCCGCTCGGGGAGGCGCTGGGCGAGGCCTTTGCGCAAGGTGTCCCAAAGGGCTTGAGGATCGTGTGACATGGCGAGTTCCCAGTCTATAGAATCGAAGTGGAGTCCGACCCGGGAAGGGCGTCAGACCAATCTTGGGGCAGCGGCCCCAGAACTCCACTCCGGTTGCGGGAAACCTACTTTAGCATCGCCTTCCTGAAGAGGGGACCACTCTTTAGGGTTGAGTGACGAATCACCTCCTGGTAGCCTCGAAGGTTCGCCCTATCCATCAAGACGGGGCCATGAGGTGTTCTATGAAGAGGACTTTCCAGCCCAACAACCGTCACCGTGCCAAGACGCACGGTTTCCTAACCCGCATGAAGACGAAGAACGGCCGATTGGTGCTGAAACGTCGCCGTGCCAAGGGCCGTCACGTCCTGGCACTTTAAACGACATGAAGGTAGCCGGGCGCTACCGGGTGGTGCAACGCCAGGACCATGCCGTGCCCAGCGTTGTTCCGCGTCCCCTGCTGGGACGGGAGCAGCCGTTGGACATCAGGGTCTGGCGCTGGGCCGCAGGCCTGGAACCCATGCTCCTGGTGAACGCTTCCCGGAAACAGGGACGGGCCGTGCAGCGCAACTGCTTCAGGCGGCGCGTCCGCATGGCTTTTCTCAAGATCCTGCGGGAAGGCCCGGCCTTGGATGATCTACGATGTGTGGTGTGGGTCCGGCCTGCCCGGGGCGCCCCGAAGGGTTGTTTGTTCTCCTTTCATGAAATTGAAAGCCAGCTTCGGCTGGCCCTGAGCCGCTGGGAACCCCGATGAAAAACCGGAACATGCTGATTTTTGTGGTTCTGAGCGTCCTTCTGCTCGGTGGCTACAACCTCCTGATGACGCGGTTGAACCCGCATCCGCCGGTGGTGGCCCAGGCACAGACGGCGCAACCCGTTCCGGTCCAGGCGCCAGCCGCCGCCGCGGCCGCGGCCGTCCCCGGCGCGCCGGCGGCGGCGGTGGATCCCATGGCCCGGGTCAGCCTCTCCAATGACACGCTCCAGCTCACCTGGCGCAAGGGCGACGGCGCCCTGGTGCAGGTGGAGTGGCGCGATGGCACCAAATTCTTCCCCGAAGCCAAGCTGGGCAAGGATGGCGCCGAGATCGCCAAGAACTTCCCCGGCCTGGCGGCCGCGGTCGGCACCCGGTTCGAGGGCGAGCCCGACGTGGCCGGCACCCCCGATGGCCATACCGTGAGCTTCCATAACGCCCAGGGCGACCGGCTCACCTACCTGGTCCCCGCCCAGGGGCACATCGTTTCCATGGAATGGGCTTCGCCCAAGGGCGCCAGCCTCAACCTGGTGCCCATGCCCGGCAACCCGCTGGAAGTGGCCAGCCTGGGCCGGGTGTTCACCATCGAGCCCAAATCGATCAAGGCTGTGACCTGGACCTCCATGCTGAAGGATCCCTTCACCAGCTTCCTGGGCTCCAAGCGCAAGGAACTGCCTCCCACCAGCCAGCGGATCGGCATGGACGCCGGACTGGACCCCAAGAAGGCGGCCCAGACCACCCACTAC
>Ga0316221_1004588_pt1 | contig 10341 bp, 8 predicted proteins | sample TBH18007metaG_FD_206003 | JGI IMG/M metagenome (GOLD analysis project Ga0316221, IMG submission 206003) | Freshwater microbial communities from Trout Bog Lake, Wisconsin, USA - TBH18007 | ecosystem: Environmental > Aquatic > Freshwater > Lake > Hypolimnion/Profundal zone | place: USA: Wisconsin... | reverse complement strand
TGATTGAATTTTGATTTTTTGCAATCGGTGTTTACCCTTGTTAAAAATGTTTGGCCAAACAGCCACGCCAGCCCCTGTCAATCCCACGATCGGGCGCTCCCCGAGCTATGGGTTGACGGCAATAGCACGATGGCGAAGGACATGAACGTCTGCTGAACCGGGTTGAACTGGACCACCGCACAGCCGACGGTCGGGGCGCGTAATCAGCCTGATGCCGCAGTTTTCCATAGCGAATTATTTGCAGCCACTCTGGCTATGTGGTGGCCTCGCCTTGCGCTTGTCCGCTTAAGCCAGCACCAGCAGGTTCTCAAAGGCAAAGCTCAGCGACACGGTGTCGCCGCGTGCGGGCAGCTTCTGGTTGGGGTCGTTGAATAGGTCCATGGACAAGACCTCTTGCCCTAAGTGCGTGCGGATGCGCACGATGGAGCCCAGAAAGCTCACGTCATCCACCACGGTCTGTACCGTGTTCTTGCCGGCACCTGCGCCATCCAGAGTGACGGCCTCTGGGCGGATTGCCAGGGTGCAGGTTTGGCAGTTGCGCAAATCGTCCAGCGGGTTGCTGGTGACCAAGGTTTGCGTGCCCACGCGGATTTCGCCACGGGCGATGTCCATCACTTCGCCGGTCAGTTGGTTGAGCGTGCCGATAAAGGACGCCACAAAGCGGGTGCGCGGAAAGTTGTAGATGGAGGAGGGCGTGCCGGTCTGCTCCACGCGGCCTTCGTTGAGTACCACGATGCGGTCGGAGATGGACAGCGCCTCTTCCTGATCGTGCGTGACAAACACGGTGGTGATGCCCAGGTCGCGCTGCAGCTCGCGGATTTCTTCGCGCAGCGAGATGCGGATCTTGGCGTCCAGTGCCGACAGTGGTTCGTCCAGCAGCAGCACCTTGGGTTTGTTGGCCAGGGCGCGCGCCAGTGCCACGCGCTGTTGCTGGCCGCCCGACATCTGCCAGGGGTAGCGCTCGGCCAGGGCGTCTAGCTTGATGAGCTTGAGCATCTCGCGCACGCGGGTCTCAATCTCGGCCCGTCCGGCCTTGGCCACCTTCAGACCGAAGCCGATGTTCTCTGCCACGGTCATGTTGGGGAACAGTGCATAGGACTGGAACACCATGCCGACGTTGCGTTGGTTGGTGGGCACGTGGGTCACGTCCCGTCCGTCAAACACGATGCTGCCGACCGATGGCGTCTCAAAGCCGGCCAGCATGCGCAGGATGGTGGTCTTGCCGCAGCCCGACGGGCCGAGGAAGGTGATGAACTCGCCCTTCGCTATGGAGATGGAAAAGTCGTGCACGGCGGTGTGCTCACCAAACCGTTTTTGTATGTTGGAAATTTCCAGAAAGGCCATGGGGTGAATCTCTTGTCTGTGATTAGCGGGTGGGCAAGGTGCGGCGGTTGCGGCCAAACACATTGATCAGGCCCATGGAGGCCCAGGTCACGATGAAGGCGATCACCGCCAGCGCCGAGGGCTCATAGGCGCGGTTGGCACCGATTAGCTGCAGATAGGGGCCGAAGGCCGGACGGTCCAGCAGGCTGGCCATGGTGAACTCGCCGATTACCACCGCAAAGGTCAGAAACGCGCCCGACAAAATGGCCGAGCTGATGTTCGGAAAAATTACCCGCAGCAGGATGGTGGCGCGGTTGGCGCCCAGCGCCTCGGCGGCCTCGGTCAGGGTGCGCACATCGATGGTCCGCAGGCCGGTGTCCACGGAGCGGTACATATACGGCAGCGATAGCGTCACGTAGCTGCAGACCAGCAAAAAGTCGGTGGCGTGCTCGCTGCCGGTGAGCGGAATGATGGAGCTGCTGTTGTACATGCGCAGGTCGCCGAACACGATGACGATGGCCGGAATGACGAGCGGCAGCAGCGTGATGAATTCCACCAGCGGGCGCAGCTTGGGCATGCGCAAATGCACCCAATAGGCCGTGGGCACCACCAGCAGAATGCCCATCAAAATGGTGGCAATCGCCATGACGATGGAGTAGCCAAACGTGGCCTGAAACTGCGGATCGCCAAACACCACCTCGTAGGCTTCGAAGCTGTATTCACCGCGCTTCATGCGCAGGCTGAATTCAAAGGTGGCAATCAGCGGCAGCAGAAAGTAGCTGGCACCCACCGCCATGGCAATCCAGGCGCCCAGGCGTGATTCTTTATTCGCGGCGCTCATGCACTCCTCCGGTCGGTCTTGCTGCGCAACACCATGTAGCCGGCATTGGCCAGGCCGGTGATGACAATCATGCCCAGCGCCATGGCATAGCCCAGGTTCGGGTTGTGCAGCACGTCACCGCGAATCTGCGCATAGAGCAGGATGGGCACGATGTTGAGTGAGCTGCCGGTCAGCGCATAGGCCGTGGCCACCGCGCCAAAGGCATTGGTAAACAGCAGCAGCATGGCGCCCAGAATGCTGGGCCACAGCACGGGCATGGCAATGTAGCGCCAGTACTGAACGGTGCTGCCGCCCAGACAGTCGCAGGCTTCGCGCCATTCTTTTTTCAGGCCTTCCAGCGCCGGGGTGACGATCAGCACCATCAGCGGAATCTGGAAATACAAATAGGTCAGCGTCAGGCCGACAAAGCTCAGGATGCTAAAGCCCGTGGAATAAATATTCACGTCCAGGTATTTGCGCAGCAGGATGGTCACCAGGCCCATGCGGCCCAGCGTGGCCAGAAAGGCAAAGGCGAGGGGCACACCGGCAAAGTTGGAGGCCACGCCGGAAAACGTCATCAGCGTGGGCCTGATCCAGCCCGGAAGCCGGCCCAGCACCGCAGCCCAGGCCAGCAGAAAGCCCAGCAGGCCACCGGCTATGGACGAGGCCATGCTGATCTTGAAGCTGATCCAGTAGGCGCTCAGCACATGGGGCTCCAGCAGCGCAACCAGATTGAGCAGGGTGAAGTGGCCCTCGGCATCCTGGAACGCACCCACCATCAGGTAGGCCGTGGGCAGCAGCATGAACAGCAGCGCGAAGACAAAGAAGGGCACAACGCCCAGCCAGTTCATGTTGAGTGGCTTATGTCCGGGAGCGGCGCCCGGCGCACGCGGCAGAGAAGAAGATTCAGCAGACACGGTGGGCTCTCACAGGGTTCGAAAGTGCAGTGCCGGTGCGGCGCACTGCAGACAAACTAAAACGGGCATGGCACGCAAGTGCCATGCCCGACAGAAGGATCAGAGCGTCAAATTATTTGACCGCTGCACCCACCACTGCATCCCACTGCTTGGTGATGACTTCCTTGGCCGCACCCTGCTGATCCAGCGTGGGGAAGTGCGACTTGGCGTAGCCGGCTGCGGGGGGCAGCTTGTCCAGCGAAGCCTTGGTGAACTTGTTTTTGGCTACCAGATCGTTAAAGCGGATCGGGTGGCAGTAGCCATTGAGCAGACCCTGCTGGCCTTCGTCGGAGTACAGGTATTCCAGCCACAGCTTGGCGGCATTGGGGTGGGGTGCGTAGGCGCTGATGGCCTGCACATACACGCCGGCGACCACGCCGCTCTTGGGTACGATCACGTCGACCTTGGGGTTGCCCTTGAGCTTGTCGCGGTCGGCCAGTGCGTTGTAGTCCCAGCTGATGATGATGGGCGTGGTGCCCTGTGCAAGTGAAGCAGCCTTGCCGATCACGGGCACAAAGTTGCCGGCCTTGTTCAGGTCGGCAAAGAACTTCAGACCCGCGCCGCCGGCCTTGGATGCATCACCACCGGTCAGGCCCAAGCCTGCGGCGTAGACGCCCAGAATGGCTTGGTTGGAAGCGCGCGGGTCACCCGCCAATGCGACAGCGTTTTTGTATTCGGGCTTGAGCAGATCGGCCCAGTCGGTAGGTGCCTTGACCATATCGGCATTGACCTGGAAGGACAGCACGCCGTAGTAGTCGCCAATCCAATAGCCTTCGGGGTCCTTGGCGCTGTCGGGGATGCTGGCCCAGGTGGACACCTTGTAGGGTTGCAGCAGACCGGCGGCCTTGGCACTGGGGCCGAAGGACAGGCCTACGTCGATGGTGTCGGGAGCCTGCGGGCCCTTGTTGTCTTTGTTGGCCTTGATGGCCTCGATTTCGTCACCGGAACCTGCATCGGGATTGAGCTCGTTGACCTTGATGCCGTACTTGGCCTTGAAGGCGTCGATGATCGGGCCGTATCCACACCAGCTGCGCGCCAGCGCGATCACGGTCAGCTGGCCTTCGGCCTTGGCTGCGGTGACCAACTGTTCCGACTGCGCTGACGCACTTTGCGCACCGCAAACCGCCAAGGCGGCCAGGGCAAAAGGAGTCAATTGATTGAGATGCATAACGGTTCCTTTGAAGTTGCCAACAAAGTGTGGTGTGAATAAATGTCATTTTCGTGACATTTTGTTTGCAGCCAGCAGCAGTCCAAAGGCCTCTGGTCATTCCTCACACCGGCTTCACCTTGATGCGATAAGGTAGGGCCCATGAAGCAAACCTTTTGGAGCCTGGGCTGGCGCAGCCTGTGGCGTGATCTGCGCAGTGGCGATCTGCGCCTTTTGATCGTGGCCGTCACCCTGGCCGTTGCCGCCTTGAGTGCGGTGGGCTTTTTTGCCGACCGCCTCAAGGGCGGCCTGCAACGCGATGCGCGCCAACTGTTGGGCGGCGATGCGGTGATCGCCAGCGACAACCCCACCCCTGAAATTTTTGTAGCCAAGGCGCGTGCGCTGGGCCTCACCATGGTCAGCACCCTGGGCTTTCCCACCATGGCGCGGGCCGAGGACGCCCGGGGCGGTGCCTCCAAGCTGGTGGCACTCAAGGTGGTGGAACCGGGCTATCCGCTGCGAGGCAGCCTGCTTATGGCCACCGAGCAGCCCGGCGCGCAGCAGCCCACGCACGAGATTCCCAAGCCCGGTGAGGTCTGGGTCGATGCCGCGCTGCTGGAGTCCCTGGCCCTTGGCAAGGGCGACCGCCTGCTGCTGGGCGACAGCCGTTTCACCGTCACTGGCGTGATCGCGCTGGAGCCGGACCGGGGCGCCGGATTTATGAACTTCGCGCCGCGCGTGATGATGAACACGCACGACGTGGCGGCCACCGGTCTGATCCAGCCCGCCAGCCGATTGAATTACCGTATGGCACTGGCTGGGGACGAGCCGCAGGTAAAAGCCTTTGTGGACTGGGCCGACCGGCAAGTGAAGGACGGCGCCAACCGGGCCGAGCGTGGGGTGCGGGGCTTGCGCTTGGAATCGCTGCAAACCGGCAGGCCGGAGATGAGCCAGACGCTGGACCGCGCCGAGAAGTTCCTCAGCCTGGTGGCCCTGCTGGCCGCCTTGCTGAGCGCCGTGGCGGTAGCCCTGGCCGCGCGCGCTTTTGCCGCCAAGCACCTGGACGACTGCGCCATGCTGCGCGTGCTGGGCCTGAGCCAGCGCGCCATTGCATCAAGCTACACCTTTGAATTTGCGCTGGTGGGTCTGTTTGCAAGCGGCCTGGGTGTGTTGCTGGGTTTTGCCATTCACTACCTGTTCGTGGCGCTGATGGCGGGCTTGCTGGAAACCTCTTTGCCCGCAGCCAGCCTTTCGCCAGTGGCGCTGGGTATGGGCATGGGCCTGACGCTGCTGCTGGCCTTTGGCCTGCCACCCGTGCTACAACTGGCCCAGGTGCCGCCGCTGCGGGTGATGCGCCGGGATGTGGGCAATCTGCGCCCCGCTTCTATGGGCGTGCTGGCCGTGGGCGTGGCCGGCTTTGCCACCTTGCTTCTGGTGGCCAGCAGTGACCTCAAGCTCGGGCTGATTGCCGTCGGCGGCTTTGCCGGTGCCGTGTTGCTGTTTGCCGCCATGAGCTGGCTGGCCGTCAAGCTGCTGCGCCGCAATGTCAACGAGCAGACCGCGCCGCGCTGGCTGGTGCTGGCCACGCGCCAGATTGCCGCGCGCCCGGCCTTTGCCGTGGTGCAGGTCAGCGCCCTGTCGGTGGGCATGTTGGCGCTGCTGCTGCTGGTGCTCTTGCGCACCGACCTCATCAGCAGCTGGCGCCAGGCCACGCCGCCAGACGCGCCCAACCGCTTTGTTATTAACGTGATGCCGGAGCAGGGTGACAGCTTTCGCGCGGCACTCACCCAGGCAGGCGTTGAGAAGTTCGACTGGTACCCCATGATCCGCGGCCGCCTGATTGCCATCAACGACCATACGGTATCCCCCGAGAACTATGCGGACGATCGCGCCAAGCGCCTGGTGGACCGCGAATTCAACCTGTCCAACAGCGCCACGCAACCCGCACGCAACGAGATCATAGCCGGCGCCTGGCAGGCCGAAGAGCAGGGCGCCATCAGCGTGGAAGAGGGCATTGCCAAGACCCTGAACCTGAAGATGGGCGACAAGCTGGTGTTCGACATTGGCGGCGTGCAGACCCAAGCCCGCATCAGTTCGCTGCGCAAGGTGGACTGGAGTTCCATGCGCGCCAACTTCTTCGTCATGTTTCCGGTCTCGGTGTTGCCCGATGTGCCCAGCACCTTTATGAGTGCATTCAAGGCGCCGGTCGCCAAGGGTTTTGACGACGCGCTGGTGCGCCAGTTCCCCAACATCACGGCGGTGGATATGACCAGCACGCTGAATCAGGTGCAGCATGTGCTGGACCAGGTGATACGTGCCGTGGAATTCCTGTTCGGCTTCACTCTGGCCGCCGGGTTGGTGGTGCTGTTTGCGGCCGTCAGCGCGACACGCGAGGAGCGCGCTCAGGAATTCGCCGTAATGCGCGCAGTCGGCGCCCAGGCCAGCCTGCTGCGCCAGGTGCAGCGCGCCGAACTGGCCGGGGTCGGGCTGTTGGCCGGCTTTCTGGCCTCGCTGGTGGCCAATGCTGTGGGCTGGGCGATGGTGCACTATGTGTTTGAATTTGAATGGACGGTCAGCCTGTGGCTGCCGGTCTGGGGCTCGCTCTGTGGCGCGGCCCTGGCACTGGCCGCAGGTTGGTGGGGACTACGCGATGTGTTGCGCAGACCGGTGGTGGAAACCTTGCGCAGGTCGGTGAACTGAGCGGCGACAGGGCCCAACCGTATCATGGACCTGACTGCCGTCTCCTGAACGAACTTGGGGTTGGGTGCACGGCATCGCGGATGTAAAAACAATAAAAATGATTAATACGGTAATATTGAGGAAAACTGGGTGTCAACGTTGGGGCAAAAAGAAATGAATTACGTACTGATCGTGGATGACCACGCAGACATCCGTCGACTGCTGAGCATCACTTTGGGCCGACAATTTGACATTCTTGAGGCAGATACTGGAACCGCCGCCTTGGAGGCAATTCGCCGCTACCGTCCGAAGCTGGTACTGCTTGACGTGATGATGCCCGGCGAAGTGGATGGATTACAGGTGCTGGATGTCATCAAAGCCGATCCCGCAACCAGGGATACCGTGGTCGGCATGGTGACCGCCAGGGGCCAGCAGTCCGACAGCGAACTGGGCAGAGAACGCGGCGCCGATGCCTATTTTGTAAAGCCCTTCAGCCCCTTGCAGGTGGTGAGTTGGGTGCGTGGGCATATGAAGTGACGGTGCATGTCTTGCAGTCCAAGGCGATCGCCTCATGAAAAGGGGCATGAAGTTTTGGTCGGAATCGCCGAATCGCGATGCGCGCATCCTGCTGATTTTGTGGGTGACCACGGCGCTGCTGCTGCTGGTCACCGTGCTGCACGTCTATTCGCTGGAAAAGGGCGACCGGCTGCGTGTGCTTGCTGCTGCCGATCGGGATCTGTCCAATCTGACCCGTGTGAGCCAGGAACATGCCAGCCGGACCTTTCGCAGTGCAGACCAGGTCATCCGCTTTGTCCGGTCGCGCTACCTGGCAGAAGGTTCCAAGCTGAATCTGTATGACCTCACCGCCCGCGGTGTGATCGATAGCCAGATTTTCAACCAGGTGGGTTTGATTGACGAAAAAGGTATCTACATACTTTCCAACCTGCCGATGGTGGAAAAAGTGGACCTGTCCGACCGGGACCATTTCAAGGTGCATATCGCACGCGACACCGGCGAGATGTTTGTTTCCAAGCCGGTGTTGGGGCGAGCCAGTGGCAAGTGGTCCATCCAGTTGAGCCGTCGCATCAACCGGGCCGACGGCAGCTTTGCCGGCGTGGTGGTGGTGTCCATCGATCCCGGCTACTTCACGCGCTTTTATGCCGATCTGGATCTGGGTGCCAAGGGGATGGCCGCGCTCTATGGCATGGACGGCATTGCCCGTGCCCGCATGGTGGGCGAGGTAGCCGATTTTGGTGCGAAGGCCGACAAGTCCCCGGTCTTCAGTCTGCTCGACGGAGGTGTCCAATCCGGCTCGTACACACAAAGTTCTGTGGTCGACGGTATAGAGCGCCTTTATTTTTACCGTAAGGTGCCTGGCTTTTCGCTGGTGGTGTTCGCTGGAACCGAGTTGCGCTACCTGTTGGCCGGGCATGTAGCTGCCAGAGACGCCTTGTATCTCCAGTCTCTGCTCCTGTCGGTGGTGATCCTGTTTCTGTCCACGTCGCTGACCTATTACTTGCAGAAAATACGCAAGGAAACCGCTTCGCGGCGTCTGGCGCAGCAACAGAATCAGGAGCGGACGTTGCAGCTCAGCGCCATTTTCTCCATGAGTCCTGACGGTTTTGTCTCCTTTGATGAAAGCCGCCGGATCAAGTACGTCAATCCGTCCTTTGGCCGTATGACCGATCTCGATCCGGAGGGCTTGCAAGGGCTGGATGAAGCGGACTTCTCGGCCAGGCTGGCGGCCCAATGTGTGAGCGGCGCCCGTTTCAAGGGCGTGGGAAAACTGTCTGTCCCAGGCCCGTCGGACGGGTCCATGGAGCTCGATATCATCGAAGTAGCGGCTACGCCCAAGCGTCTGCTGCAGGTGGGCACGCTGCAAGGCGATACGGCGTCGGTGCCTTTGATCTTGTACTTCCGCGACGTCACGCAGGAGATCGAGGTCGGCCGCATGAAAAGCGAGTTCCTGTCGACCGCTGCCCACGAACTGCGCACTCCTATGGCCAGTATCTATGGCTTTGTGGAAATCGTGCTGGCCGACCCAGATTTGTCAGACACCCACCGCGAGTATCTGGAGATCGCGTATCGCCAGGCCCAGGTGATGGCCCATATTTTGAATGACCTGCTGGATCTGGCGCGAATAGAGGAGCGCCAAGGTAGCGATTTCCACTACACACCAGTCAATTTGCAGGATTTGCTTCACAGCGTGGTGAAGGCCCTGCCCATCCCTGAGGGCCGCGACCGCCCGGGCCTGGATATGCCGGTCCGCCCTCTGGTGGTGTCGGCCGATGAAGGCAAGTTGCGTCAGGTCATGGTGAACATTCTGAGCAATGCCTACAAATTTTCGCCCGATGGGGGCTCTGTGGCGGTGGCGTTGGAGGTTCAGCAGCTCGATGGTGTGTGCATGGCATGCATTCAGGTGGCAGACCAGGGCATAGGCATGTCTGCGCAACAATTGGCCCAGGTCTTCACCCGCTTCTACCGCGCCGATGCATCGGGGCGTATCTCGGGTACCGGCCTGGGCATGAGCATCGTGAAGGAAATTGTCAATCTGCACCATGGTCAGGTATCGATTGCAAGTAATTTGGGTACTGGCACGCGGGTGAACGTATTTCTGCCACCGACGACTACGGGCACGGCCAACATAGACTGAGCCTGTTCGACGCAATCCTTGACAAATCGCAAGGATTGCCCGGGCAATCGGACTAGGCTGACAATCAGGTTAGTCAGATAGGCGGTAAACATGGCGAAGCTTTCAAGGTGTTCTGCGGGCTCGGATTCCGGGCTGATGTCGTTCGGGGTGCGCAGCTGGCAGTGCTGCGCTGCGGTTGCGGCTGCCTTGATGCTGTCTGCTTGCGCCGGGGATGTGGGTTTGGAAATTGAAAATACGCAGGCTGCCCAGGAGATGGCGCGACTATCCAGGCCACCGGGTTCGGTGTATACCGGCTGGCGCGTGTTTCAGGACCGGTGCGCGAGCTGCCATGGCCTTGATGCGACCGGCGCTGGGGCCGCTCCGGATCTGCTGCCCATAGTCCAGCAGTTGGGTCCACGCAGTTTCCTGAGCCTGGTGCTCAAACGGTATGACTGGGATCTTGCGCCGGCGCAGGCCGCTCAAGGGCACGATGCATCGAACATCCTGATAGACGAAGTCATGCAGCGCAAGGAAGCGCCCATTGCCATGCCCGCTTGGGAGGGCAACCCTGCAGTGAGTGCCCATATTGCGGATCTGTATGCCTATCTTTCGGCTCGGGCCGAAGGCCTCCAAGGCAAGGGTAGACCGCTTCCCTAATCGCGCACCACCAGCACCGGCAGGTGGGTATGCTGCAGCACGCGCTGCGTGACACTGCCCATGACCAGTTTGTCCAGACCGCTGCGTCCGTGTGAGCCCATGACAATCAAATCAGCCTTGTCGGACA
>Ga0316221_1004584_pt1 | contig 10344 bp, 18 predicted proteins | sample TBH18007metaG_FD_206003 | JGI IMG/M metagenome (GOLD analysis project Ga0316221, IMG submission 206003) | Freshwater microbial communities from Trout Bog Lake, Wisconsin, USA - TBH18007 | ecosystem: Environmental > Aquatic > Freshwater > Lake > Hypolimnion/Profundal zone | place: USA: Wisconsin... | reverse complement strand
CGATTTTTAAACATTTTGACATACTCTCTTGCCTTTTCATTATCCCCACGTTCAATTGCTTTTGACATTAGGCCATTCATGCAACCAGACAATACAATTATACCGTCACCAAATTCCCAAAGGGAATCAATATCAATTCTTGGCTTGTGATAGTAGCCTTCTGTCCAAGCAATCTGAGAAAGCTTTTGAAGATTCTTAAGTCCCAAATCATCTTTTGCCAAAAGAATAATGTGGTTATACAAGGAAGTGTTGTCATCTCGTTTTGCAACTGCTCTTTTATCGAAACGGTCTGTAGCCGAGATATAAGCCTCTAGACCGAGTATAGGCTTCATGCCTAATTCTTTAGCTGCGATTTGCATATCTCTATGAGATGACAACGTTCCATGATCTGTGATAGCCAAACTTGTCTGACCTATATCTTTTGCAGCCTGCAACAACTCACGAGGGGTATTTAAACCATCCATCAGGGAGTAGTGCGAATGTACATGCAAGTGAACAAAGTCAGACATTTTTAACTTTCTTTTAGTAGGTAGGTATTACCATTCAACTGCTGATGAAGTTTCAGCAGAAGATCCCGTATTTGATAATGCTGAATCAGTTGATGTTCCAAAATAAAATGCCTCTTGCTCTGCATAAGGCACATCACGAACTGCTGTCTTTTCAAGATCAAACATTTCGTACTTATCGAAATCAATTGGCTCAACACTTGCAGTTGGAAGAGGAATTGCTGAATAGCTAGTGTCGGTTGCACCACTACCAGTACGCTTTACCTTCCAGTTTGTATTTGTAATACTTCCAGTTTCTCCAGCCCAAGCAATGACAGATTCTGTGATTGCCTTTGGCCCTAGGCCTTGTGAAAGGATTGCAACATATGGATCCTTAGAACCATCATCTACAATTACATTTGCATAAAAACGCTTCTTACCGCCCCACTTTGCCTTTGGGTCACGACGATGCATCTCACATCCAAAGCAACGACCTTGGTCTTCAATAGAACAAAGTGCCTTGCGTTGGTAGTGATCTGGATTTGTGTGCTCAACAGCAATAAAAGCAGTTCCTGCTTTTTCATTGTAGTTTGGTGAGTTTGGATCAATCTCTTGCATAAAACGAATCTTTACAGATTGACCATCATTAATCTTTAACCAAGTACCCTTTTGGCCATCGCCTGAATACTCTGATTTTTCCATTTGTTGATTTAGTGCATTAAGGCCTCTTACGATACCCATATATTCTCCTTAGTGTAATGGACTCTAACTTGTCCTGTGTCTTTATTATAGCACCCAATATTGGTTTTGTCTAGTCAATATTAGCGTATTCAAAATGCGGGATAGCATTCTTTATACATTGCTTTATTTCTTCATCTGTGAGATCGCCCACATCTTTTGCATCATGTGGATACATATTTAAACTATCATAACGTGCCCACAATAAATTTTTATTCTTTAATTTATTAGCAATAGTTTCACCTAATGCTCTGCCCGCCTTATCATTATCTGTCATAATAATAATAGTTGATGCATATTTATTTAAATGATTAATGTTAGTATCTGATATGCTGCCACCCAATGTGGCTACAGCATTTGGAAATCCCGCCTGCCATAAACGAATAGCATCAAAACTAGACTCTACGACTATGATAGTTCCACCTTGTCGCTTTGCCCTATGCAAATTAAACATGGTCTTATTTCGTGGCAGATTAGGGCTATTCTTAAAAGATTTGCCTTCTATTGATCTACCAATTACTCCAACCAATATACCATCAGGTGAATGCAATGGTACTGTTACCATTTTTTGCTCAACAGAATATCCTAATCCAAAATGTTCTTGTGCATCCTTATAAATCTTTCGCATTTCAAAGTAGGCTTGAGATGCATTGATATCATGCACTACAAGATTTTCGTGCAACTTATTTTGAACAGATTGTGGGAATTCTACAAATTCTGGCTTATCATCTAAAAGTTCTTTTAGCTCTTCTTCTAGCATTTCTGCTTCTGTCATTTTATTTGACGATATAAAACGCATTGCTTCAAAAGTATTTCTACCCGTAAGTTTAACTACTAAGTCAAGGATTGTTCCAGATGCGTTACAGTTTTGGTTATAGCAAACGTAAAGACCTTTTGAATAACTTGCTGCAAATGCAGGAGAATCTGTATTATGGTGAAATGGGCAAAGACATAAAAAATCTGTTCCAGTTTGAGAAACAATTTCAATATTACAGGAACGCAAAATAGAGCGGAGATCCGCTTTAGTATATGTTTCTGTCATTTTTTATCCCTTAGGTATTAAACTCTGTCCAGAGAAACCTTCATACATTAACGCTTTAGCTTTCCCTAGGTACATGCCGTACATAACTAAATTGAAAGTGTAGTGATCTTTCTCATGATTATATTTTATATTAAATTGTGGTTGTATGTCAAGGACAGGAACATAACCTTTGTCTCGCATCTGCTGGACCAAAAGTCTTTCATAGTTCTCCCTTGAGCTTTGGAGTTTAGAATCATCTTTAATGGTTCCATTTATCCAAAAGTCATGTATTTTTCGTGGGTACATGATCGCCAATCTTTCTTGATAATTATATCAAGTTATAGATTGATTACATAAATCAGCCCACAGGCATATCGTAAACCTCTTTAACAATACCTCTGTTCAAGTCCCAATCCAAATACATGCCAAACTCTGTACCATGACGGTTCTTTCTACTTACAATTTCCATTATATTAGAATCAGGATTTTTATGTACTGCAATAGCCATATCAGCATCATACTCAATTGCCTTTGACCAAGCAACTTGATTTAGCATTGGTGGAGCATCATGGTCTGATGTTTCCTCTGCGGTTGCAGCAGTAATATCAATAATAGGAATATTGTTTCTCATAGCCAACATTTTAAATTCACGAGAGATATTCATGTTTCTTTCAGTAGGTGCTTTTGAATTATTTGAATCAACAAATAGTTGATGATAATCCAAGATAACCATGTCTGGCTTATGCTGATCAATTTTTGCTTGAACAGTTGTAGGAGTAACTTGTCCTGAACCCTCATTTGAAACCAATATGAATCCATTTTTATCCAAGAACTTTTTAGATCCCCAATCATCAAATTGTGTCATATCAATATTACCTCTTGAAAAATCTGAGGATTTAAACAGTCCAGAACCTAGCATAGTGTAGATACGGTCACGCATATTTTCTGGTGTCATCTCAAGGGATATAATCATAGGCTTAAAACCCTGTTCCCATGCCTTACAGGCCAAATAAGAGGAGAACCAAGTCTTACCCTTACCTGGCCAACCAATCATGACTATAAGGTGTCCTGGAGCCATTCCTGTGGGGTATGCGTAGTCAATAGCCTTAAAGCCAGTCATAATTCCTGGACTACCGCCCATAGCATCTGAACGTGTTCTAACCGCTTCAAAATGTTTTTCAGCAAGCTTGTAGTCAGTCAAATCAATATCTCTTACATTAGCTGTCAATCTTCCTAATGTTGTGAGCTCTTTTTGCATCTCGCCAATAACTCTTGCAGATGCTTCTGTCTTTAAACTGGCACCAGAAGTTAGCAGAAGGTTTCTGATTCTACCTGCTAGATATTCATTCTTAAGTTGGTCAAGGTAATATGCAGTCTCACCCTTTACCTTAACTGGCTCAAAATCTTTAAACCGCTCGGTAAGAACAGAGATATCTGGAACAGCCTTGAACTTCAAATAATATGATTTTAGGCCTTCCCAAACATCTCTATGAGATGTGAATACCTCATCAATATTATCAGCAAGAACAGTAGAAATATCTTTGTTCTCACATACTGCTGTGATTACCGCTGATTCAGTATTCATTGTCTCTTTCTTTAACCATCAATTCTGTTTGTTTCATAATAAATTCCCGACGAACTTTATCTTTTTCTGATTCTATCAGAGCAGCATCAATCTTGTCAAAATTATAAAAAAACCAAGTTAAACTATGATCTGATTTATTTAACTTAAAGTATTGCTCTAAAAGCTTTTTAGCCCTATCATAACCAACGCTGTCAATTACATCTTTCATAGCCCATTTTTCACGATACTTATTGACTACTGGAACCTTCTTGTATTTTTCTTTATAAAGAACACAAAAAAGGCCAACTAGTCCGTAGGCTTCCTTTGCTTCATCTTTTGTCATTTCTTTGACTTACCCGCATTCAATTCTGCTTCAATTTCATTTACTTTATCCATCAACTTTCTTTCAACAAAAGCATATACACGATCTGTTGCTTCGTCAATGGTTTCGCCATCACGCTTAAAATCTTCAATGCCAATACCGACCTTTAGGCTTTCATAGTTTCCTAAATTACGGGTAAATTGCAAATCAACTTTAACGTTAGTCTGATTCATTGTGAACTTCTTCCTTTTGTCCCATAGCAAATCCTGGCTTAAACTTTTTAACATCACCCTCAGCTAGGTACTGATACAAAATCATCAACCTGTCTGATATACCTATCATAGCATCAATGTCCTTACTTTGTACAGCTATATCCATTGTAAATTCCAACACACGGAGTGCTTGATCTAGAACATGCTTTGCTTCCTTATTCATTTTCTTATCTACCATTCAGGTTGCTTCCAAACTGGGACAAATTCCCCATCGTTGTTTTTAACATATAAAATGTTTTCTTGTTTAATTATAGCTTCTAATTCTGCTCTTGATGGCATATCACCAGGTGTAACACCGCCATCAATTCTAGGCCTACCCCTATGAACTGTTTTAAAAAAATCATGCATTTCCCTAATATCATCTTCACTCCAAAAGTACTTTCCTGGAGTTTTATTGCCATTTAAAGAATATGATCTTTGTGGATACTTTAAATTACCACGCCTCATATGAAGATTTATTGTGTCTTCATGCTTACCGATAATTTTTACAACCTGTGATATGGGATAAGCATGTTGCTTATTTTTATTAACATCAGTTAAGTTATAAGCAACACGCTTTTCGTTTTTGTAGTCCCAAGCGATGAGTAGGTCTTCTGCACGTGATTTTCTTAAAACCCTATGCAGGGTACCATTTAAATAGAAATACCGTAACCCAGTTGTACTGCTTGCTCTCTTTTTGCTAGCCATGTACCGAACCTAGTATCTCTCTTTATCATCCATCTTTTACCACACATAATGCAGAATAGCTCTATCCTTAGATTTTGAGAATACACTCTATCTACGAATACCCGACCCCTGCATTTTTTACAATTCATCATTATTAAGTTTTATCTGAAGTTAGTTTCCTGCTGTTACTACAGGTGTTGTGACTCCAGCACTTGCTGCTGCATTATTGATGGCCTTAACTGCATCTGCCTTAGCAGCAGTTGCTACAGAGGTTAACGCTGCAGTTTGTACTGCATTAAGGTGTTCTTCCTTAGCAAGGTCATTTACGACACCCTTTGGATTAAACTTAGCAAGCAATGGACCAACTACACCAACTAGTGCAGCAAAAGCAACATGCTTGATTCTGTGATCTCCGTGAGACCAGATTGCTACTGCTGATGCAACAGTTGCATATACATAGTGCTCTACGAGAGCTTTTTCTGAACGTGTTATCTTCATTTGTCTCCTTTATAGACTAAATAGTTTTCCATCAACTACACAAGTGTAGTTAGGGGAAATTTCCACAATCTGCACATGAGGATGTTGTCCATTCTCAATTGTTGCGACTGCGAAACCTTTTTGCCAGTTGTGGTTAGTGGCATACTTCATACCATCACTTTTTTCATCGCACATATGACCAATTTCATATCCACGGATTGTTCTTCCATTAGTTGCAACTGGCAACTCATAAGTTTGAAAATGTGAGGCTATTCTATGTGAATGACCTCTAATTAAAGAAATCTGTAAATCATCAATATCTTTTCTAACTGCACCCGTATCTGCAATTGAAAGTCCATGATGAACATGGATATCTCCAAAGCGATGCTTAGGCAATTCATTATAATAAATATAATCGTACCCAAGTGAATCTAATGACCAAAGGGACTCTGGTGTAACTTCAGAAAGATATTCTGGAAGCTTCTTATCAAGATAATCAAAGATTCGGATATCATGATTTCCTAAAGCTGAAAACAATTGTGCATTTGGAAGCATCTCTCTTGTCTTAGCATAGAAATCTCTTGCACCTTTTGCTTCATGTCTCATCATAGGAACAATAAGATCTTTGCTATCATTCTTATGCAGTTGAAGGAATTCTGCCGAACGTCCCTCCGTATACTTACTATAGCATGCTTGGTCATCTGTGTCACCTAGATAGTCAACAACATCTGGCTTCATCCACTTCATAACCTTGAACCACAGTTCAATGGCCTTATCATCTTGATACGGGAATTGCTGATCAGATGATAGCATCCACTTTAAGTCGTTACTCATAGAATCCTTTGTTTAGGTTTAGTATATTGTACTGCCACTTGTTTTATTTTGTCAAGCTGCGTGAGCTTTATTATGTTCTATTCTTGAACATAGAAAAAGATTAATTAATCTGTTATCCGTTTTATCATGATTTATATGGTGCACAGTTTCCCAATCTTCTATTACTCTATTGAATTCTTTTTCAATTATTAGGCGGTGTTCATAATACCAGCCTTTAAAATTTTTAGGATGTTCTGGGACTTTAATTAGAACATAACCTTCTTTACCAATTTTCCTATCACGTTTTGTCCAAAACCTGATAGGCTGATACATTTTATAGCTTTTCTCCTTCTGGATGAACAAAAATTTCTTTTTGTCCTACCTTAATGATTTCACTATCAAGCCATTCTAGCACATCTGGATCTACAACATGTCTACGCTTTGAATCGCTTATAAGATATATTCTACCATCTGATATGTCATGAATCAAAGTGCCATCACGAAATCCCAAAACTCCCGCCGAAGAATAGTTTACAAGCATAGCCTCAGAAGTCTCTACAATTGGTAAAGACCAAGAATCTTTTGCTTTATCAGAAACAAATTTAAACCTTTTATTTCCTTTAATGTAAAAGTAACCCTTTTCAGTATGAGCAATTAACCCGCTAGGAACGACGGGATTGTGTTGTTTTTTTAGCTTTTTCTTTTGTGACTTGATTAGCTTCAACTTTTTCGCCCTTTTCATATTTCTCTATTTTCTTATTTAAATCCGCCACTAAATCTCTAAAGCCTTTTACTTGACTCTCAAAATCAATATGTAGTTTTTCAACTTCTTTGTCCATACCTGCTTTCAATTCACTCAACTCAGTGTAATCAGCACGTATCATGGCAATTTGCATTTCATACTGCGAAACAATTTCGGATATTCTTTGTTGTAAAGCCAAAACAATTAATTCGTTTTTATCCATCTATCATCCTTTGTTCATTATATTATAGCACAAACTATCTTCTTGGTGGCATACCATATCCACGGTTTTCTATATCTACATGAAAATAATAATTTTCATTATTAATCATATACTTTTTTTCTATTCCAGTCAAGTTAAAAAACTCTTCAACTTTATTTAAAGGTACATCTTCAAGGCCAGACATTAGCCTGGAAGTAAAATTAGTTTGTTTTTCGACATGTTCCCAGTAAGCATTTTTTCTATCATCTGACCAAGGCCTCAAACTTCTTCTTGTAATAACTCCATCTGGCTGTTGATGAGACATATGGTGAAAAGTATCTCTTGATCCAACACCAAAAATTTTCCAACCCTTGCTGTACGTTCTTAAAGACAAGCTGAACTCTTCAGTATTAAATGAAGAATCTTTACTTATTCCAACTTCTTCAACCCATTCATAAGGGGCAAAAAGATAACAGCATGTAACCCAGTACCCAGTTTTTACCTGATTAGCTTCTAGAGTATGGTAGCCTGGAAAATTAAATCCAGGAATAAATCCTTTATATTCTTCAGCAATCATTGACATTTTTGGATCTACTTCATAATTAATGCTGCCGTCTTGATTTATTTCATAATTTGCTGGGCAGTAAGATATTATATATTTATCTTCAGATATAGAGTTATATGTATATAGAGCATTTGCGTCCCAGCCCTTACTAGATAATGTGTGAGAATCAAACTGAATTAAATAGTCATATTTAAAATCTACAGATACTGCAAGATTTCTTGCCCACGCCACACCGCCCCTATATACACTTGCATCAAAATGACGATATAAAAGTTGATCAGATGGTATAAAGCTAAAATCATAGATTTTGCTATCTTCAGAAACAAGAGAAAAAAATAGGTTTTCTTTATTTGCAGAATTATTCCACAAATCTTTTACTGTAGAATAAAATTCTGGATCACAATAGTTTACAATACTTACGAGTATTTTTTTCATAATCATCTCATTTTTTTTCTAATATCAGAATCTACATAGTCTGGTCCATTTTTAAAATACCAGTGGTCCTCGTCAGCAAAATGAAAAAATATCATTGCAACTTTATTTTTTTTAGGCATAGGAAAATTATTTCTCCAATGCTCTTGATCATTGCCATAATATGCCAATGCTTCATTTGGAAAGAGTGTATAGGGATTTCCTTCAACCCATAAATCCCAAGCGTAATTTTGATATAAACAAAAATCTATCGTGTATGTGCAAGCATTATCATCTTTATGCTTCCATAGTTTTGCGTTCTCCCCACTATACTGTGCAAATAATGCATAGGTTGGCAGCAATGTTGGTGCATCGAATATCTCTCTAGCCAAACTAGTCAGGCTTTCAAAATAATATTGCATCTCTCTTACATCGTTTTGGTCTGCAACATGCCTTGAAAAATGTGGGTCAAAATTAAAAGTAGCCACCCTATCTTCACTAAAAGTTTTTAAAAGGTTTTTAAAATCTTCTTTATTAAAGACATCAATTATTTTTTGAGGTGGCTTCATATACTACCTCAACCAGCTTACAACAGAATACCTTGTTCCAGATACTACTGGACTTACGGAATGGTTATATGTATATATTGATGGAAATAAAATAAAATCATTTGCTTCTGGCTTTATTGATAAATTAAAGCTGGGAAAATTAATCTCCCCGCCAGTATAATCATCATTCATATAAAATAAAGTTGATATTCTTCTATGATAAGCAATACTATCATCAATATGGTTACTGAAGTGTTGACCTACGCCATACTTTAAAATACCCCACTGATCATGCCATTCAGTTTCTATTCCAAAAAAAGATTTGTATTCTTGCTCACAAGGAGTAAATGCTTCAAAAAAAACGTTGTTTAATGTTTTATAAAAAGCATCTTGAAAGTTTTGATAATCCTCGTTTTTACCACCCAAATATGGAACGGCCATAGAGTCTGTATCTCTAATAAACTTATTTATGCTTTCTTGGTTACTTGTCCTTACTGCGGATGCAGTCCAAGAAGCTGTTTTGTGATCAACACAATCTTCAATTTCCTTGATAAGATCTTTTGACTCTGGCAAAACATTTTTGTATATAAATATTCCTGGAGCGACAATATGTTTTTCCACGTTACCATTTTTCCATTGGGCAGACGGCTGATTGTATTTTTGTTTTTACAGCCATGAAACATCCACACTTTTTACACTGTTTTGTCAATCTTATTAGCTCTGGGCATGCCTTGCATATTTCAAATCTTCTATTTGATTCTTCATCGGTGCTCCATTCAGTATTTGGATTTAACACGTCCCAAGGCCTAGTATCGCCAATCTTTTCTTTATATTTTTGCCAAGCACTTTTTTCTTCCATTTTATGCTACCCCTTTTGGATCGTAAAATTTTTCACCATCGTACTTCCAACCAATATTTATAAATTGTTCTGGATCTGCTTCAACCTTTGTTGGATTATCCATTATTTGTTCTAAAGTTTTTTCAAAAGTTGGACTATTAGTAGGCCATTTTATAAATGCAGCCACATCTTCATCCACGACAAAGATAACCCTTATAACAGAGCTGTTTTCAGGATAAAGACTTTTATCCCAAGGCTTTCCATCTGGATCAATTAAAGTGTCATTAATGTACTTCCAGCCATATTCAGCTGGACAATTTCCATCTATTTGTATAAGCCTTGGATCTGAATCAATGGCAGCCATCATCATTTCTTCAAGATAATTTTCACTATCCAACAAAAATGGAAAAATCACTTCACTATCTTTATTTAAATAAATAATATGTCTCTTGGTCAAGCCCTGTCTCCTTTTTCTTCATTATATCACTTACTACTATTTTATTCAATTAGCATATATGTGTATTGCATACACCATTGATACAAGCACAGTTGCATCCCGAACATTTGGCAGGTGGCGTTGGAGCTGGTGGCGTTGGAGCTGGTGGCGTTGGAGCTGGTGGCGTTGGAGCTGGTGGCGTTGGATGTGGCGTTGGAGCTGGTGGCGTTGGAGCTGGTGGCGT
>Ga0316221_1004551_pt1 | contig 10399 bp, 2 predicted proteins | sample TBH18007metaG_FD_206003 | JGI IMG/M metagenome (GOLD analysis project Ga0316221, IMG submission 206003) | Freshwater microbial communities from Trout Bog Lake, Wisconsin, USA - TBH18007 | ecosystem: Environmental > Aquatic > Freshwater > Lake > Hypolimnion/Profundal zone | place: USA: Wisconsin... | reverse complement strand
TTTCAGGTCGAGGCGTACGACTCGAGCATCGGCAGCGGCACGCATTTGGGCAGTGCCAGCTACTCCATCACCATCGCGGCGCCCACGATTGCAATCTCTCCGGGCGGCACCGCTCTGGCGGATGGAATGGCTGGCTCCCCTTACGGGTCCCAGTCTTTCACCGTAACCGGCGGCACGATGCCGTATAGCTTCAGCATCTCCGCGGGTGCGTTGCCTCCCGGATTCATCATCGATCAAAGCAACGGCACAATCACCGGCATACCCTCAGCTCCCGGCTACTTCAGCTTCACCGTTACGGCAACAGACTCCTCCGCCAACGCCGGTCCCTACACAGGCAGCCAGACTTACAGCATCACCATCGACTCCGGCCCGGCGACGCACTTCACGGTGTCCGGACCTGCTTCCGTCTATACCGGTGTACCCACATCCGTTACCATCACGGCTCTGGATAGCAACAACAACACGGCCACCAACTATTCGGGGACCGTTCACCTGAGCAGCAGCGACAGCGGTGCCACACTGGGCGCGGATGCAACACTTACCGGTGGCTCTGGCATCTTCAGCGCCACGTTTGCCACCGGCGGCGGACAGAGCGTCACGGCAACCGACACGGGAAACTCCGGCCTGAGCGGCAGCACTAACATCACAGTCAATTCGCTGGATGTCTGGGTCATCAACAGTGACGGCTCGCTCAGCGAGCTCTACGAGAACGGAGCCGCGCAGAGCAACTCCAACGCGCCCATCACCGGGAACGGCGCGGCCGCCGTTGTCTTTGACGGCTCGGGAAACATTTGGATTGCAACCAACAACGGCGGCGGCATCAGGGAGAAGGACGTTTACGGGAATCCCGTCAACTCAGTCGTTGACGGAGGAATCAGTTCGCCCACCGCACTCGCTGTCGACGGCTTAGGGGACATCTGGGTTGCCAACGGCAACGGAAGCGTCTCGGAGATTCAGGCGGGCAGCGCCATCTCGCCCACCGGCGGATTCGTTGGCGGTAGCATGAGCAGTCCCAACGGCATCGCCATCGACATCTCCGGAAATCTCTGGATGTCGAACGCCGGCAACAACAGCGTGACGGAGATTATTGGCGGTGCGCCACCCACGCAACCGCTTGCCATTGCCACGCAAAACAACACGATAGGAGCGCGCCCGTGATGAATAACTTATCCAAACTACATATGACGATTCTGCAGGCGGCCTGGTTGATTGCGGCCCTCGCCGCCGGTATTACCCTCACCGGTTGCGGATACTCGAATACTGCGGTGTCCTCTGCGCCGGTAACCGTCTCGGGAGGCTCTATCCAAGGTAATGCGCTGGGTGGTCAACAGCCCATTGCCAATGCCACGGTGCAGCTCTGGGCCGCCGGCAACAGCGGTTATGGCTCGGCCTCGACGCCGCTCATCACGGGCATCTCCGCCACCACAAGCAACGGCAGCGGCAGCGGCGGCAACGCCAGCAATGCGAACAACTCGCTCAAAGCGGGCTACTTCTCCATCTCCGGCGACTTCACTTGTCCCACGCCCTCCACTACGCCGGTATACCTCACCATCACCGGGGGCAATCCCGTGGGCACCGCCACGAATGCGAACCTCGGCCTGATGGCGGCGCTTGGCCCGTGCAACGGCATATCGAGCAGCACCTTCGTGAATGTTAATGAGATTTCGACCGTTGCTTCGGTGTGGGCGCTCTCGCCGTTCATGAGCGCCTATGACCATGTAGGCACGAGTACGACCAATGCGCTCGGCTTGGCCAACGCCTTTGCCAGCGTGAACAAGCTGGTGAACGTTTCCACCGGCCTTCCGTCTGGACCCATGCTGCCAGCGGGCGCCACGCTTCCTGTGCAGGAGATCTACGCGCTCGGCAACATCCTCGCCTCCTGCGTGAACTCCACTGGCGGCGTCGCCTCCGACACCAGCACCAACTGCGGCAAGCTCTTCAGTTATACGGCCGTCGGCACGACGCCGGGGAACACCATCGACGCCGCCATGCATATGGCGCAGTACCCCACGAACAACATCGCAGGCCTCTTCGCGCTGGTCTCTGCCACCGGTGCGGCCTACGCCACCACGGCCACGCAGCCCACATCGTGGACCATCGCCATCAATTACACCGGCGGCGGGTTGAACCATCCCGAGGGCATTGCAGTGGATGCCGGGGGAAATATCTGGGTACCGAACGCCGGCACCAGTCAGGCCACCAGCAACGTCACACTGCTATACCCCACAGGCGCGACGCAGGCCGGGGGCAATGGGATACAAAGCGCGCACATCAACCAGCCCTCAGCGGTCGCCCTTGATGCTGGCGGCCATGCCTGGATTACAAACAACGGCGACTCGAGCATCGCGGAGATTGGTGCCGGCGGATCGTCCATTTCAAGCTATAGCGGCAACGGCCTTAGCTCACCGAGCGGGCTTGCCTTCGATCCGTCCGGCAATATTTGGGTCTCCAACGGAGGCACCAACAGCGTCAGCGCCTTCACCAGTTCTGGCAGCGCCGTGGGCACGTACAGCAATATCGGCAGCATCACAACTCCGGTGGGGATCGTAGCCAATCCGCAGTAATAGCCTGCATTCAGAGCAGCATCGGCAGCGTATTGCTGTTGGCCTTCGTCACTCCATCGGTATGCGACTCCTCCCGCACAGGACAGGATGAGTTGCATCGCGATTGGGAGTCAGCAAGTTGCCGGCTGCCTACCTCACCCCAGGTTATTGTCCTGAATGCCCATTCTATGGACACGGGTCGATCTGTTTCGCAGCAGGTTGCACCACAGATTTAGCCCCACCCAAAACCCCACACGACCCCTGTTAACCGCAATATTTGGATGCTAGGGGGTTACTGTAAATATTACTAATGCAAGAGATTGGCCGCTTGGGAAGCTGACGTTCTGCCACTGAACTACTCCCGCAGACCTTGAGAATCAACTGCTTGAAGAAAGCTTCAATTCTGTTAACCCCACACAAGGCAGCATTTCGAGTTGCCAAGCGCTGAGGTGCTGGTCAACATGGACGAGTAGATCAAAGGGGTTTGCTGAGGCGTATTGGATGCCGCTGGGGTAATGGAAAGAAGTTGAATCAACAGAAATGGCGTGGAGAAAATTCTCCACGCCATTTGTTATGTATGTCGATCCTATTGGATGGTGATGTTGAGGTTGAGGGTCTGGTTGAGGTTGCTGCTGCCTGTGCCGGGCGCGCCGACAGCGCTGACCGTGACCGAGATGTTGTCGGCGCCTGTCGGGGTGACGTAGAAGCCTCCGGTGCCGCAACCCGATGCGCTGAGCGCCAGCGTGGCCAGCACCAGCAGTGTGAGCAATGACTGCATGCGCTTGCTCATGCGCCTGCGGCCGATGAATACGAGCAGTGCGAGCATCGCTCCCGGAATCCAAAGCATGGACGTGGACGTTGTGTGCTGCGCGCTGGGCGCCAGCGTGTAGATGGTCATCACCGCCGTCTGCGGGGTGACGCCGTCGGTGGTGGTGAGGGACGCCGGACTGAAGATGCAACTGGTGAAGGCCGGAAGCGAGCCGCAACTGAAGGACGCCGTGCCCACGTAGCCGCTGAGCGGTGTCATGGTGATGGTGGTGCTGGCCGGCGTGCCGCGGGTGACCGTCAGGCTGCTGGGCGAGGCCGCGAGCGTGTAGTTGGCCGTGCCCAGCGTGATGAGAGTCGTGCCCAGGTTGGCCACGAAGTTCGTGTCGCCGCTGTAACTGGCCGTCACGGTGACGGGGCCGTTGCCTGCACCGCTCATCTTGCCGCCGCCAGCAGCGACGCCGCCGGAGAGCGTATATGGACCGTAGCTGAACGGCCCGCCGCTGGTAGCAGTGGCCGTGATGGAGATGGTGCCCGTCGGCGTACCGCTGGTTACTGATGTCACCGTCGCCGTGTAGGTGAAGTTGGTGGCGGCGTTGCCGGTGGTGTGGTTAGGAACCAGAGTGACGATGACGCCGGCCGGGTTGATGGTCAGGTTGGCGTTGACGAAGGTGAAGGAGTAGTTGGTTGCCGCAAGCGAACCCTGCGACGCGGTAATGGTGTAAGCGCCCGTCGTGGTTGGCGTAGCGGGCGATGTGGTGAGCGATGCGGTTCCACTGACAACGGCGCTGGAGTCGCCGTTGACGAAGCCGGTGATGCTGGTTGTATAGGCCGGCAGCGTCTGCCCGTAGGCGATGGTGATGGGGTTGGCAGTTACCGTGAGCGCCGCCTTGTTGACGACGATGCTGGCCGTGACCTGCGGTGCGGCCAGGTAGCTGGTGTTGCCGATCTGGTTGGCAGCGACGACGATGGTGCCGGCGCCGGTTACGGTAAGCGTGGCGTTGTTGGTTCCGCTCACGCTACCCGGACCAGATATGACGCTGAAGGTGACCGGGTTGCCGGAGGCTCCGCCGGTGGCTGTGAGCGTGATGGGCGAGACGCCGTAGGTGACAGGCGTGGTGGGCGCGAAGGCGGTGATGGCCTGCGCGGCCTGCCCAACGGCAAGACTAAAGGTGTTGATGGCCGTGGCGCTGTTGTTGTCCGTCACGGTGACGGTGTAGGTGGCGGCGGAACTGATCGCTGTGGGTGTGCCGGTGATGGCACCGGTTGAGGTGGAGAACGAGAGTCCGGGGGGCAGCGTGGGCGAGACGCTGTAGCTCAGCGTGCCCGTGCCGCCGGAGCCGGTCACGGGTGTGAACGACGTGGCTGCGAGGTAGAGCGTGAGCGTGTTGGTGGCGACAGCCTGTGTGGCGGAGACAGCGATGTTCACCGTCAGGCTGAAGGTGCTGGTGGCGGTAGCGCTGTTGGTGTCCGTTACGGTGACGGTGTAGGTGGTGGGTGAGCTGGTGCCGGTTGCAGTGCCTGTGATGGCGCCGGTGGAGGTGTTGAAGCTGAGGCCGGTGGGCAGCGTGGGCGAGATGCTATACGAAAGCGTGCCTGTGCCGTTGGCGCCTGTGATTGGAGTGAAGCTGGTGGCGGCCTTGTTCTGGGTGAGCGATGTGATGGCCACGGCCTGCGTCGCTGTGACTGCCGCGCTGACTGTGAGGCTGAAGGTCTTGGTGGCGGTCGCGCTGTTGGCGTCGGTGACGGTGACGGTGTAGGTGGTGGCTAAGCTGGTTCCAGTTGCAGTGCCGGTGATGGCGCCGGTCGAGGTGGAGATGGAGAGACCCGTCGGTAAGGCGGGCGAGACAGAGTAGCTCAACGGAGTGGTGCCGTTAGCGCCCGTCACCGGTGTAAAGGATGTGGCAGCCTTGTTCTGCGTGAGCAGGGTGGTGGCCACGGCCTGGGTTGCGGAGACGGCGGTGTTGACCGTAAGGCTAAAGGTGTTGGTGGCGCTGGCGCTGTTGGTGTCCGTCACGGTGACGGTGTAGGTGGTGGCTGAGCTGGTCACCGTAGCGGTGCCGGTGATGGCACCGGTGGAGGTGTTGAAGCTCAGGCCGGTGGGCAGTGTGGGCGAGACGCTATAAGCAAGCGTGCCTGTGCCGTTGGAGCCGGTGACTGGAGTGAAGGAGACCGCCGCGTAGTTCTGTGTCAGTGACTTGGTGGAGACAGCTTGCGTGGCGGAGACGGCTGCGTTCACCGTCAGGCTGAATGTCCTAGTGGCCGTGGCGCCGTTGGCGTCGGTCACGGTGACGGTGTAGGTGGTGGCTGAGCTAGTACCGGTTGCGGTGCCAGTGATGGCGCCGGTCGAGGTGTTGAGTGACAGGCCGGTGGGCAGAGCAGGCAAGACGCTATAGGTCAGCGGAGTGGTGCCGTTGGCGCCGGTTACGGGAGTGAAGCTGGTGGCGGCCTTGTTCTGCGTGAGCAGGGTGGTGGCCACGGCCTGCGTCGCGGAGACGGCTGCGTTCACCGTCAGGCTGAAGGTGTTGGTGGCGGTGTCGCTGCTGCTGTCCGTCACGGTGATGGTGTAGGTGGTGGCCGAACTGATTCCGGTTGCAGTGCCGGTGATGGCGCCGGTCGAGGTGGAGAGCGTAAGACCCGTTGGCAGAGCGGGCGAGACCGAGTAGGTTAGTGTGCCCAGGCCGCCGGAGCCGGTGACGGGAGTAAACGAAGCAGCGTAGTTCTGCGTCAACGTCTTGCTGGCGATGGCCTGCGTGGCCGTGGGCGCTGCGAAGGTGTACTTGTCTGCGGCGCTGGTGGCGCTGATGCCGCCCGGCGTTCCCACTGTAATGTCCACCGTAGTGCCGGCAACGCCGGCGGGGGCGGTCACCGTGATGCTGGTTCCGGTGTCGGTGGTGAACGATACTACGGAGGTCCCGAAGCTAATCGAGGCCTGGCTAAGGTTGGTGCCCGTGATGGTCACGACGGTTCCACCGACTGCTGCGCCAGTGGACGGACTGACGCCGGTCACCGTCGGTGCCGCGATGAATGAAGAGCCGGTCAGCGAGATGCCCTGACTCAGGTAATTTCCGAAGATCGTGCCCGGGCCGGAGTTCAGGCTGTTGGAAGTGGTCACCAGCGATCCGCCGAGGCTGCCCTGCGAGACCGGCGTGAAGCTGATGATGTCCGTGCAGCTTGCGCCGCTGGCGAGCGTGCCCGCGCTGGAACTGGTGGAGGTCAACTGCGGGCAGGTGGAGCTGCCGCCGATGGTGAAGCTGCTGGCGATGCTCGGATTGGTGCCTGTTGTAGGCACTGGGAAGGTGAGCGCGGTGTTGCCGATGTTGGACAGCGTCAGCGTGTACGCACCGTCGTTGGTGTCGGTGCTTCCCACCGCAGTCGCGGTTGGAAAATTAATTGAGTTCGCGGCCGACGTCACCTTGCGGATGCGTTGGTTGCTCTGATCCGCGATGTAGAGATTGCCGGCGCCGTCCACTGCCACGAAATCGGGATGGTTCAACTCCGCGCTGGTCGCCGCACCATTGTCTCCGGAATAACCGCCCGTGCCATTGCCCACCACCGTGGTGATGATACCCGTCGCAGCCGCCACCTTACGGATGAGATTGTTGTTTCTGTCCGCGATGTAGAGATTGCCAGCACCGTCCAGCGATACGACATAGGGACTATTCAACACCGCGCTGGTCGCCAGTCCATTGTCTCCGGAATAACCACCCGTGCCGGTGCCCGCCACGGTGGTGATGATACCCGTCGCCGCCGTCACCTTGCGGATGCGATTGTTGCCGAAATCCGCAATGTAAAGATTGCCGGCGCCGTCCACCGATACGCCATTGGGATAGTACAACTTCGCGCTGGTCGCCGCGCCGCTGTCTCCGGTATACCCGCCTGAACCGGTGCCCGCAACCGTGGTGATAATCCCTGTGGCCACCGTTACCTCGCGGATGCGACTGTTGTTGCTATCCGCGATGTAGAGATTGCCGGCGCCGTCCACGGCGACGCCATAGGGCGCCCACAGTTTCGCGCTGGTCGCCGCGCCGCTGTCTCCGGAATACCCGCCTGTGCCGTTGCCCGCCACCGTGGTGATGGTTCCCGGGGTATACGCGAGCTGCGGGCCGGTGCCGACGCCTGCGATGTAGCTTGTCCCCAATACGGTGGGCGTACTGCTGGTGAGCACGACCGCACCCATGCGCAACCCGGGCGATTGAGGTGTGAAGGTGTACTGCACCGTGCAGTACTGCCCAACGGTGTAAGCCGTGCCCGTGGCACAGGTTCCACCGGCAACGAAGGCGTAGTCGAGACCGGAGACTCCCTGCGTCAGCACGGAGATGGTCCCCAGCGTACCAGCGGTGGTGATGGCCACGTACAACGTTTGAGTTGCACTGCTGCTCGAGAGAGCAGTGGTGGGCGCCGTAAAGCTTGAGCCATTTGTGCCGGCGGTAACAACAATCGTCTGCTGTACCTGTGGGGCCACGGCGTAGGTGCTGTTCCCGGGCTGATTGGCATCAATGACGAGGCTGCCTGGAGAGGTGATGGTCAGCGTGCTGCCGCTGATGCTGCCCGTCGCCGTACTGCTTGCATCGATGGTGTAGACGACCGTAAGCCCGGAACTGGCTGTGGCCGTAAGCGTCACCGGCGAAGCGCTGTACGTCACCGGCGAAGTCGGCGGTGGGAAGGTGATGGTCTGGGCTGTGCTACCCGTAGACGAAGCGGTCACCTCGCGGATGCGATTGTTTTGGCTATCCACGACGTAGAGATTGCCGCCGCCATCCAGTGCAATCCCGGTGGGTCCGTTAAGCTCCGCGCTGGTGGCTAGTCCGTTATCGCCACTGTACCCGCCCATGAGATAGTAGCCCAGGTAGAGGGTGGTATAGCCGTTTCCCGCGACCGTGGTGATGATGCCTGTCGCCGCCGACACCATCCGGATGCGTTCGTTGGAAGCGTCTGCGATATAGAGATTGCCCGCAGCGTCCACTTTGACGTCATAGGGATAATAAAGTTCCGCGCTGGTGGCTGGGCCGTTGTCGCCGCTGTAGCCTTGAGCGCCTGTGCCCGCCACGGTAGTGATGATGCCGGTAGCCGCCGTCACCTTGCGGATGACATTGTTACCTTGATCCGCGATATAGAGATTGCCGGAGCCATCCACTGCAAGTCCATAGGGGGTGCTCATTGTGGCGCTGGTGGCCGGGCCATTGTCGCCGCTGTAGCTCTGGGCGCCTGTGCCCGCCACGGTGGTGATGATTCCTGTCGCCGCTGTTATCTTGCGGATGCGAAACTTTCCAGTATCCGCGATGTAGAGATTACCGGCGCCATCCACGGCAAGTCCATAGGCACCGCCAATCGTCGCGCTGGCGGCTGGGCCGCCGTCTCCCAAGCACGTTGAGTTTGTCGGGCCGCAAACATCCGAGGCACCGTTGTTGCCCGTCACGGTGGTGATGATGCCTGTAGCCGCCGACACCTTGCGAATGACGATGTCTGTCGTGTCAGTAATATAGAGATTGCCGGCCCCGTCTATCGCCAAACCTTGGGGGTAATTCAGTGGCGCGCTGGTCGCAGGGCCGTTATCGCCGGAAAAACATTCAGAGTTGGCCGAGTTTATCGTGCAGGTTCCATTACCGGCCACCGTGGTGATGACGCCGGTTGCTGCCGTTACCTTGCGGACGCGTTTGCTGCCTGGGTCCGAGAAGTAAAGATTGCCCCCACCGTCCACGGCAATGCCCCAGGGGTGATTTAACTCAGCGCTGGTGGCCGCACCGCCATCCAGGCATCCAGTGGTCGATGAGGTCGTGCATGGTGTGCCGTTACCCGCAACGGTGGTGATGTTGCTCCCGGTCAAGCCCGCAAGCGTTCCGGTGCCGGTGCCGGAGATATACGCGACCGCAATCGGAGCCGTGCCGGAGGCCGTGAACAGTTCCACCGCACCCATACGCAGCCCCGGCGCCGTGGGCGAAAAGGTGTAATCCACCGTGCAGGTCTGGTTTACGGTATACGCGTTGCCGGTCAGGCAGGTGCCGCCGGTGGCGTAATTGAAGTCCAGCCCGGAGATGCCTTGAGTTACCACCTGAATCCCCGTGCCCAGCGTGGAATTGATTGTCCCCGCCGTGGTGATGGTCAGCGTCACCGACTGCGTTGCGCTGGTACTGCCGACGTTCGTGGTGGGCGCCACCTGCGCTTGCGCGGACACAGCCGCGCCGAGCGCAAGCAGGCACACGGCCGCCAGCATCGGCAGTTGGGCGACGCGATTGCGAAGCAGATTCTCGCTGGTTATGGTGCGCGTGGGGGCAAAAAGGCGTGTGACTGCAGTGCGGAACGCGTGGGGGAAGGTCACGGTCATGCTCCGGGAATTGAGCAAGCAGCGGCAGGAATCACCGTCACAGGCCAATATTGATTTGTTGGAGTCTATCGTTAGCGGATAGAGGAGCGCAAGGAGTTCAAGTAACTATAAATAAAGATTTTATGTGTGAATTCTGTGACGTTAATCACCGATTGCAGCCAGCCGAAGGGGATGGGAGCTGTCCGGAAATGCTGAGCTCGTTGAGATGTTGGCCTGTGAGCCAAGCTGAGCATGGGAAAGATTACGGATGGGCAGGGAACGGTTGAGAATGGAACGGGGGATTGGAGTATTGAAGCAATTAGGCGGTGGTCAAGTCCGCTCTGTAATGGAATTATCGTGCGAGGCTGTGGCGCAAGGCAAAAGACGAAGCGCGGGCTGAGCTACTGCGTCGAGGCGACGCTTTCGCTCTGGAGCATGGCCTGGTGGGCGTGATCCTCGAGGGTTTGGGCCTCGGGGAGGAAGGTGATGGCCTTCTGGACGGAGGGGTCCCACTCGACGCGGACCTTGGTGCCTTCGACCTGGCCGAAGACGGAGGTGAAGAGCTCGCCCTTGATGGAGGCCTTGACCCAGTCGAGGACGCCGGGGGCTGCGAAGTCGGCGTCGGCGGCGTCGATTTTCTGGTCCACGAGGAACTGGCGGAAGAGCTTGAGGGTGGCGTCGTCCACGGTGAAGTCACGGGTGACGGTATGGGAGGCGAGGTAGTGCTTGGAGAAGTTGAAGAAGGCGTAATGCTGGAGGAGCGAGTCCTGGAAGTGGGTGGGCTTGG
>Ga0316221_1004540_pt1 | contig 10424 bp, 6 predicted proteins | sample TBH18007metaG_FD_206003 | JGI IMG/M metagenome (GOLD analysis project Ga0316221, IMG submission 206003) | Freshwater microbial communities from Trout Bog Lake, Wisconsin, USA - TBH18007 | ecosystem: Environmental > Aquatic > Freshwater > Lake > Hypolimnion/Profundal zone | place: USA: Wisconsin... | reverse complement strand
ATATCATCATTAAGCAACTTTAACGGCTTCGAATTGTAAGGTTTTCAATTCTGCTCTCCAAGTATCTAATAATCTTGTCTTTGTCTTGTATGGTTTCCCAACGATCCACACAAATCTTGGCAAGGTCTTCGTTTTCCAAACGCAATACTTGCATTTGATTCTCTTGTTTCTTAGCCAGTTCTTCCCAATCAACTTTTTTTTCTTCACTCATCATTTTTTCAATTGCTTGATTAAATGTTTCAAAATTGATTCCTTTTCTTGGTCTGCCTCTTTTTTTAATAGGGGAGGTCGTCATCGCTTTTTTCCTTTTCATATGGTTCTGCTGCAAGTAAAGACATATACTTCATGCCTGATTTAGAAGTGTTATTCCATCCAGCCAATCCAATTTTTACTAAATTGCCTTTTGATTTATCCATCATGTCAATCAGGAATGTCTTATCTAAATAGACATCGCCTTTCATGTCAGGATGTTTATCAGACATTTTTTTGTTGGTAAATAACGCTCCACTATTGGGTTTTTGTTCATATGCCATCACTACTCCTTTTTAAATTTGTCTTTTGTTTCGGTAAATTTAACCATCATCTCTTTAAAAAATGCTGGGTTAACTGCTTTGACTTCATCAAATAGAACTTTGTTCTTCTTGAATATAGTCATTACATCTGCATCACTCTCACATAAATCAAGCAATGTGTGAGAAGCATCTCTGACAATCTTAATCCAGTCATTGATATCTTCAGGTGGATTTGGGATCGATATTTGAAACTCGCCTTTTTCTCCAGCCATTTTTCTTGTTGCAATTGGTTTTTCTACAACCTCTTTTTTAACTGGTTCAACTGCACCAGTAGTCGCATCTAAAGCATCATGCTCAGAAATAGCCATCGCAGTTACATACAAATAACGTCTTTGATATGTCTCTACTGCTCCAATATTCTGCACTTCATGGCAACCCTTTAACTGGGCAGAACCCATTGGTGAAGTAAATAATGCAAACGATCCATCTTCTATGTCAAATATATTCATATAAGCCATATCTTTGTCAAAGTAAATCACATCGCATAGTCCGACCTCTTCAAAGATTGCCTGAACATGGGGCAAGAAATCGCCAAGCTCAAAGTAGTTATATCCTGCAAACTTGTTATGTCCTGACTTCTTTAGCTCTAACTTTCTCAGCATATTTCTTGCTTTAATTAGTTTTGAATAAACGCTCATTCTTTTTCCTTCATGTAAGTTTGATATTGATTGCACCATGTCGATACTGGGCAATATGATTCACAACGAGTTCTCTCACCTTTACGCTCTATCACTTCATACTTATCCCCTAACTCAGTACAAGCAGCAATTGCTTGCTCTGCCGTTTCATACAGGGAATGAGCACGTTTACCACCAATTTTTGTGACTGCCCAGACTGCTGACTTCTCCCACATCTCTTCAGGTGTGCAGTCAGGTAGATCGCCATCTGTCTCCATCGCAAAATCACATTCTGAATGCAATGCAATACGAGATTTAATAAACGCTTCTCGCTCTGCCATAGTCCATAAAGTAATTGGAATCTCCTTCATGGGTGCTTCTGGGTAATCAACTTTCTGTTTTAATTCTCTTTCTTTCCAGTCACGCAGAATCGCTGATATACCTAAATCGGTAACAGGGATCTTCCTAACCTTCTCAACAAGCCACGCATATACATTTAATTGGTATTCCCATTCAATCTTTTCATTCATAACTGACCATACGCCAGTAGTCTTCCAATCTCGAATCGAAATACCATTACGGTTTGGTATCTGTACATCAATTGCACCGCTGAGATTCCAACCATCAACTTCGCTGTGAAGTCTTTGTTCAACAATGTGACCATCGCTTTTTCCTACTTCTAAAATGTTATGTATCGCTTTGCCAAACAACGACCACACCATCTCTGACGCATCAACTTCAATCTCATCATAAAACTGCTTCGTCAACGCAACAATCTTGGGACTGTTGATCAACTGTGTCACCGACAGATGAGCCTTACCCTTGGTGTAGGGATCACGCTTGATAACATTCATGATGGTCTCAGGGAGACCGTACTTATTTGTAATCTTCATATCTTCTCCTAGCGAAAGATAAACTTTGAAAAAATCAGCACAATAAAAATAACAACAGAAACTTTGACAATTAAATTGTCTAAAATTTGCTCTCGTCTTTCTTTTGGGCAGATCAACATGGTTTGTAAAAGCAACATATCTGGATCATCGATAGGCATTCTGATACCGTTTTCTTGGTAACGTAAGCCAATCTTTAAACCAGTCTTCGTGGTATATGGAACATTCATTTTGATTTTCCTAGCAGTTAATCAGACTATAGTTTGCATGATATAATAAATCATGTCAATAGATTGTACCCACATTAATACACCTACTATGAAAATAATCCATCTCCCCTGGCCGCCAAAAGAATTATCCCCAAACGCAACCCTGCATTGGGCTAAGAAAGCCAAATACAAAAAGCTGTACAGACAAACGTGTTGGGCTTTAACTTTGGAGTCTAAGGTTAAGGTATCAACTGATGGTCGAATCCCTATGACGGTGACGTTTTACCCACCTGATAAACGCCATAGAGATGCCGACAACATGGTAGCCAGCATTAAAGCTGGATTAGATGGAGTGGCTGATGCTTTAAAGGTGAATGACAAACAATTCTGGCCGATGTTTGTCTTTTCTGATGAAGTAAAAGGGATGGTTACAATCCAGCTGACTTCCTAAATCGAATCGTTTGTTCCAAAACCATTTCTTTTTTCTGTTTAAAGAAATTAATTTGGAAAAGTTTTTCTTTTTCATCAAGCTTTTTGTTTTCAGCAATCCTGCGAATTTGAGAATTGATATCTTGCAGCTCTCTACTCGCAGCTTCAGTAAATCCGTAAGCTTTGATCAATCCTTCATTACGCTTAAAGTATTCTCTACCTTCTGCCTGATCATTTTTTACAAGATTACGGTAAGTACCCATTGCGACATCACTACGTTGCTGTAAATCATAGAACAAGTCTTCTCTGCCACGAGGTACTTCAGGAGCAATAAACGAGCCATACAGAGGATTATTACGCTCTTCTGCACCAACTCTATTACCTGACATCAAATTAGAGCCATACATCGCTATTGCAGCCACAGAACCACCTAATCCACGCAACAAGTGATCAGCTTCCATTGGGTTTAACGCTCTTAAACTTGCAGCACTAAACCACTTGCCAAGCTCAGAAGTATTCATATTGTATTGTTTGAATGCTTCAAGGTTCTTCATACCTTGTGGCGTAACATTACCACCTGTAAAGAAGTCATGGTTAACTGCAATTTCAGCAAATGGTTTGATACCAGTTGGTATCGGACCAGAGCCAAGAGGTCCAAGCAATGCATCAATCGCACCTTCTTTTAATGCTTTACGCAATCTGGTATTGTCAATTGCATCTTTTGTTCCTTCTTTAGTAATCTTGTTGTAAAGCATTTCAGGGATAGACTTAAAGAAATAACTGGCAGACGTATGCATTGGTATTAATAATGTATGGTCGTAGCCAATTTGCCTCATAAGAGAACGAGGAATTACAAAGTTACGCATCTTTGTTTGATCATCCATCTTCTTATATTCGTCATCATCACCAACAGCCATTGAATACATTAAACAAGTAACCGACAGTAATCCAGCTGCCACAACCAATCTCGACATAGCCGTACCACGATCTATTCCTCTTAAACCACCACCAGGATTTAATGCTAATGCTTGGGTAAGAACATCAATCTGCTGGGCATATGCATTCATAAACGCAATCGTACGGTTTAAGAACTGTGCAGTCCTACCATAACCACGCTTGTCAAAGTCAATCACGTTGGTCGCAGCCAAAATCGCAGCTCGTTGATCGCCCTTTGTTTCTTTCATAACACGGTTATATACTGCTCTACGCTGGGCAAAGTCAGAAGCATCAGCAATCTGATCGAGAATCTTAGAAGCTTTTGCTATAGCAGATTGATTCAGTAATCCAATCTCCTGTTTATATTGATGCTCTGCCGTTCTCGCAGCTGAGTGATAACCACCAATACCATGTGATTTTAAGATTTGAACAATCGGATCATTCTGGGTTAAACCTTTAATGAATGAACCAAACACGCCACCATATAAAGCTATTGGATTCTTCACGCCAGTTACAAGGGCCGCCGTAGGAGCATCCATGAACAGCTGTTTAAGTTGGAATACACCAGAGAAAGTAATCGATCTACGCAAGCCATTGGCAAAGAATGAAAGAATCTCATTCATTGGAATTTCAATATGCTCAATACCAATCACGGATCGTGCAATCAACGGATCAACAATTCGAATGTTTATTTTTTTACCATTGACCAATATTTTTACAATACCTTTGCTAAAGTCTTCCGCTGGATAAACTTTGAGTTTGCCTTTCTCATTACGTTCACCATACTGTTGTGCAATACGATTGGCAGCATAATTCTTAATCGAGTTCCGAGTTGTTGTCATGACATTGTGAAGCATGTTATCCACAATATTATCAATGTCAGCTGTTACTTTACCTTCTTTGAAACGAGCTTCTCTGGATACGTTTCTTACTCCTTTTGATCCATAAATTGGCGTATGTGGATCAGTTTGCTCATCTTGAATACGTTGCCAAGGAACATAATCTTCAATATTGCGTAATGTTTCAGCACGTTTCTTACTAATGATGTGCGACTGTTCCATCATGTTAATCATGTTCTTATTAACAGAGTTCCAGTTCTGCATCATTTCTTTTAACTCTGGATATTCTTTTTCCAGATTAATGAAATCTTGGATAGCTTCATCAGTCATGTTGACTTTCTGTAAAGCAATACCAATGTTCTTTAACTCAACTCTCGCATCATCAATCTCACTAATCAGATTTAATTGACGATCAGCTGCCGTATCAGGGTTCAACTGTTCAGTCAATAAATCTTCTAAATGAGCTTCACGGTCTAAGTATTCTTGAACAATACTCTTTGATCGCTTGGCTTCAAAGTAAGCTTGGATAACATTCGCAGCACGTTGAGCACCAATTTGTTTTTCTAATTGATGTTTGAGCTTAATAATATTTGCCATTGAAAACTTATCTTGAACTGCTTTAAACATCTGTGTAACTGGATCAAAGACCAACTTACCTTGCAGAATAACTTGTGTACCAATACGAGCAGCCTTGAGAGCTTGGTTCATCGCCACAGAAGCAATAGCACGACCTTCTCCATCAGTTAACATTCGACCATAACGCTCGGCATCGGCAGCCGTTAAACCAGCAGTAAAGTCAGCATTATTTACTCGGAAAGCCAATATGCCTCGATCTACGTTACCAACCATATTGTTTACAGCCAATCGTGGAGAATCTACCATCTTCGCAGCTGTATTCTTCGCTTCTTGAATGCCACCTAATAGCTTATCTACGTTGGTATTTGATGTTGCTAATGGCGCATCATTACGTTGATGTTTAGCCAATAGGTTATCTGTATCTTGAATATTATTAATAAAGTCTAACTTCACTTTACCTTTGGTAACATAATCCACGAGCATCATCTTATGATCTCTTGGTGTCTCGCCCTTAATTAAATCATTAAATGCTTTGTAGATTGGATAGGTATTGTTAAAGCCAAGAACAGCTTTAAGTCCTTCAAACAATTGTTTAACAAATTGCACAAAACGATTCCACGGAGTTCCCATTTTTGCAGCAAACAATTTCTCAGCGTTAACAGCCCAGTATTCAGATGGGTTTAAATACTGATACATATCCATGCTTGGACATAATTCAGAAGCTTTATCAGCCGTTTCTTTTGATGGATTCTCAATGAAATCTAATACAGCATTAAAGTATTTAGCATGAACTTCATCAGTATTCTTTTTAATAGCAGCATCTAAAGCATTTTTCCAAGAATCTATTATCGCTTGACGAGTTTCTGGAGACATCATATTTTCTAATGTATGCATTAACTCATGGCGAATCGTTACAGGATTCATGCCACCTTCACCCTTGAATAAAGTGACAAGCGTTGTAAATGGATTGTAATTACCAATCGCAGTACCACCCTCGCTGGTGCGAACTGATAACTTAATGCCACTTAATAAAGCTGGTGTTCTGTCATATACATATTTAATAACATTTAATGTTTCTTGACTAATGTTGCCTTTAGTAAACTCTTCCAATGCTTTCTTCATGAAATGCTCTGGAGTATTGTTTTTAGGCGTAGTCAATTTAATATCTTGTTTTAAATCGCTGGTTGCTTCTAACAAACGAGATAGCTCACGCTGATAGCCAATATTCATTTCGCCCTGGGCTACCTTCTTCATGATATGGGCAGAGCGTTGACGTAACTTTTTATACTCAGCTATTTGCTCATCATGGATACGTTTACGAGCATCTGCTACTTTTTCATTTGGAACAAATTTAATAACATTTGTCGGAACAGCTGGCTCAAACATCTTTCTTGCTTGCTCTCTTTGGTTAAGAGCAATTAATGTTTCACCTTTTTCATTGAGTAAATAATCAATCGCTTTCTTAGCTACATCCTCATCGTAAATATAGGCATACATCATTTTGCCTGACGTATTAAAATTACCCAATAACTTTGTTAACTTAGGATCAAGGAAGTAAGTACCACCAACTTTTTTAGAGCTTGGTACATTAAATTGAATACGTCTACCATTTTTGGTAATCTGTAAAACTTTATCAGCTGTACCAATCGTGCCATTAGCCTCTTCCATAAACTGGATAGCATCATCAGCATTTTTAATTTTGATCGGTGCATCACGCTGGGCTTTTCCAAAGTCGTAAGTCCTTGGCATTAATACACCTTGACCAGTCGTACCATCAGCTTTGGTAAACGACATAATTTGACCTTGATTTGCTACTGCTGCATAACCAGCCAAAATATTACCTGTCACCATCCAGCGTTTCTCACGCCTTTGTGTTGCACCTTTATCAAACATATCTAATAAAGGAATATACTCACCTTTTTGAGTTTCAGGGTTATACCAACTAACTGTATTTTCTTCACTAAGAGTGTATGATCCACCAATTTGAGAAAAGGTTAAAGGAAGAGACTTTGCATCACCATCAGCTAATGCTATGGTCATCTTCCAATCAGAACCCATTGTTGGATTTTTAGTTTTCTTTTTATTCTCAATATTAGTAACAACACCATAAAATATTTGAGTATTTGCATCTTTAATTTGAATTTGTGTGCCAATTTTATATGAGTTTAAGATTGATGCAATTTTGTTGTATTGCATATTTAATCTATCTTTTTGACCTTGTACTTCTACTTCTTGTGCATCAGCTTCTTTTAACTTAACCAGCATTTCACCAGCAAATACTTGTGATCTTTGTTTTAAATCAGAAAGCATTTCTTTATAAATTTCGCTTGGCGATTTGCCATCTAAATTTGTTTTAACTAATTCTTGAACTTCTTCTTTTGAATATGGTTTAACTTTTCGCTTGATATCCACCTGTTCCATATAAGCAGGTTGAGCAAACAATGATTCACCTTTTCCTTCAGTAATTGGAGTGGAAGATATTGTTTCAGCATCAAGATCGGATGCCTTGGCTTCGAGCTTATTTGTTCCCATGCTATTTTCACGCTCAAGCAAATCGTTGTAGCGTTCAATCAAATCTTTGTATATCTCTTCCTGTTGTTTAAGTGGGAGAATAGGAATGTAACCAGTTAGCTTTTTAATATCTTCTTCAGTTCCATCTGCTGGATTTTCTTTTTTATCAAATGAAAACTGTTCTCCACCAAATGCTTGCCAAACCTCTGGATTGTCATTAATAAATTCTTGAGCTACTTGACCACCGTAATCATTAATAAAGTCAACAGTACCTTCAGCCGTTACAGCAGACTTACGAGAAGCTGTGGTATTCGCATTTAAAGAAGCCATCTTCTTTAATAAAACGGCAGCTGGTCGCATTTCAGCTGGGATATCAGCCATCAACTGTGAATAAGCTGGAGGAATAACTTGACCTGTTCTTAAAACACGCCCTAATGTTTGCATATGAACATCAATGTTGGCATCTGCTTGAGCAATAATCATATGACGTTTGCGTTTATCATCAAAATTTTCAGAAGCATGCAAAGAAATACCTGTTGATCCTGATTGATTAATAATTAAAGCAGTAATTTTTCCATTATTAAAACCTTCAATTGCATTATTTTTTTGCTCTGAATCAGGTTTTCTTGTAATTAAAGTTGGAACTCCAGTTGAATAATTGATACCAATTGTTCTACCTGTAATCTCATCTACTAAATATTTTGGGTTTGCTTTTTCAATGCCATTTTTAATATAGTCAATTGGTGACATTGGTGCAGAACCAAAACCAGCATGATTAATATATTCTTTTATTTTGTTATATTGCTCAACAATGGATGGCCCTAAATCATCATCTGTTAAACGATAATCTGTTTTAATTGGCTCTCCACCTTTTGGATTTGGTCTATTAATTTTTACAGTACGTTGTTTTTCCAAATAACCTAAAAACATATCTTTAAATGAAAGATTAATTGGATCACCTGGATTGATGCCCATTTCTTTTGCGTATTCTTGCAAAGAAGCACCCATTGTGTTTGAAACAGTAATGACTGGTTTTTCACCAGCAGCAATTTTTTCAAGTGCGATTCTAACTGTATCTTCTGCTTTTAATGACAATAACATTTGAGCGATCAAACTATGCATTTTTGAACCAAATGTTGTGCTAGTTATGGTAGTTTTTTCTCCTTTGGATTTTGCTATTGCACCAGAGTTATCTAAACTTTTTTGCATTTGTTTTGTTGCAATAGTAACAGCCCTAGAAAATGCCAATATATCTCGCATAGATGTAGCCATCTTTTCTGCTGTATCTTTATTCACTTTTGTTTCTACTGTGTCATACGAAACTCCAGCAAATGTTCTTTCTCTACGAATATACTGACCTTCTTGAGTAAGCATGTTTGCAACAATCTGTTGCATTGGGATGCCACCATTTCGAATTGCATCAGCAAGTTCAGATATATTTCCTACTGCCAATCTCATATTGGTATTGGAATATAAATCCATTACATCTGCACGTTTAGCATAAGTAGCAGATGAATAAAATGTTCCATCAGAAGCATCTACTAAGTTACGAATAAACGCTGCTTTGCCAGTTGCTTCTTCATCTTTTTTTCTAGACTTATCGCCAGATCCACCAGCTTCATGGCTTTCATCAAGAATTAAATAATTTCCTTGAACAAAATGATTTATAAATCTTTGGCGTTCAGTTTCTTTTCCACCTTGCATTTGTGCATAAGTTGTGAAAATAACTTTATATGGCCCAAGATCATCTTTATCAATCATTCCTTTTAAAATAGAATCTTGTTTTTTTGTATTTATTTCAAGTTTAGTTTCAGTTTTTTTCCCATTTACTTTACGAACTAATTTGTAAGGAACCATTTCATTATTATTGGTAATAATAATCTTTGGTTTATCAGTATCTAAACCAAGTTCTTTGGTCATACCAATATCATCCAAATCACCAATCATGGCAGGATAAAGCGTTGTATTTTTTGTAACAAAAATTGGAATCTTATCGTTTAATAAAGCATACCGAATCATGGCAGCAACAACACGACCTTTACCAATACCTGTTTGATCGCCAATAATAAATCCTTTTCCTTCTTCAGCATTTTTAATGGCTAATGCAAGAGCATCAACTTGTTCAGCTGAAAATCTTTGAAACAACGATTCTGGTTCCATCTGCAATCTATCAGAAACATAATCATCAATATCACCAAATTGATCTACTACTTTTTGTAAAGAATTGCGTATGGATTGTGCCATTGCTCTTGGCATGAGAGTTCCAACAGATGGTGCTTTTGAAAATGGTTCATAGGTTACTTGATGACCAGTTTCAGTTTCTTCGCCCCTACGGTCCTTTAATCCAGATTCGGTACGCTCACCTGTGACAATGCTAGGTCCACCCAATTCTCCAGGCTCGTTTGTTCTAGTGCTTTCTCTGCTGCTGGGTTGCTTTCCTTCAGCTGTACTGGGAACGGCATTTTTGTTATTGACACGTTCAGGCTTGTTAGTAACTCCAGATTGTCTTCCACTAACACCTGCCCCAGTTGTCTCGGTTGTACGTTCGCTAGGCTCATTTTCAGACACGCCCTGTCCGCTGACTCCTGTGGGTTTGGTTCTTTCAACACCAGGCTCACCACTCGGTCTGCCAGGGCGTTCACCCAATCGTTCTGGTTCACCTGTCCTGCTGGTAGTCTCACCGATGTTAGCTCTATTGGTGCCGTCATTCCCTCTGGATACCACGCTAGGTTCATTTAATTTCTCCTTGAGTTCTGCATAATTCTTAATAATTTGTGGAAGTTCTGCTGCTGGCAATGATCTTTGTGCTTGTCCTTTGCCATTAATAACAATGACATCAACAGGG
>Ga0316221_1004535_pt1 | contig 10430 bp, 11 predicted proteins | sample TBH18007metaG_FD_206003 | JGI IMG/M metagenome (GOLD analysis project Ga0316221, IMG submission 206003) | Freshwater microbial communities from Trout Bog Lake, Wisconsin, USA - TBH18007 | ecosystem: Environmental > Aquatic > Freshwater > Lake > Hypolimnion/Profundal zone | place: USA: Wisconsin... | reverse complement strand
CGCCTGAGGCCTTAACTGCTCAATTTGCTAATTACTATACAGGAAATGGCTACCCATCCACACCTACAAAGCCTGTTGGCATTGGAGATAAACTGGTTGAACTAACCAAATTAGGAACAATGCACGATGTAGAGTATATCTATAGAATGGTAAACGGTAAAGGAACAACGGCTACGCCTTGGACAAACGCATTAGGAAGACAAACTGCTGATCTAGCATTTTTAACCCCTAATGCAATTGCAATGCGATTTGGGCCAAATACAGATAGCCTTTCTTATATTGGATGGTGCTACCAGATACAGGTAAACCATACAATGTTTACAGAAGACATGATCCCTATTGAGACCACTGTAAGTTTAAACTTTAGTATTTTCTCTCTATCTAATTTGCAGGCTTAAGGAGTATAAATGGCTATTCGTATTGGGTCTAGGTACCAAAACAGTACTGTTGATTTTGTTCAAACATCTTTAAAAAATACTGATTTAAATCCAATTGTTTTTTGGAATATGAGCACTAAATCAAATATTAGCTACTTTAACCACACATATACTTATGGAGAGAGGCTTGATGAAATTGCATTTGATTACTATCAAGACCCAAGTTATTGGTGGATGATTCTTGAGTACAACCCTCAAATTAAAGACATAAACAATATTCCTGTGGGAACAGTATTAAGGATCCCTCGTGTCTAATTTAATTAAAGTAACTTTTCCTAATGTAACTGACCAACCTCAAGAAATATATGAGTTTAAGCTTGAGCAAAACAGATACCAACATGAAATTGCCTCTGTTAAATTTCGAGATTGGAATGTTAAGTACAGCAATATAATTCCAGGATCCCCTGTACAAATTGATTTAAAGTCAAACCTTAATGACTCACGTACATTTTATGGGTATGTTCATCATATAAACGTTGACCGATCTAGTGGAGCATTTATAACAGAGGTTGTGGCAATCAGCCCATCTATGTCTATGAAAAACCAAAAACAAAAAGTTTATAAAAATTTATCCGCGGACTCGGTTATTAAAAAAATTGCTAAAGACCATAATTTTGGATGCTATGCCGTACCTCACCCTAGGATATACCCTCATATATCTCAAGCTGGTCACAGCGATTGGGAGTTAATGGTAAGGCTTGCTAAACAATCTGGCTACACACTTCGCACTCAAAACACAGAACTGTACTTTCAACCTATTATGGACGACTATACCTCGTTCAGAGCTTCCGCGCCTTCTTTCATTCTAAGAGAGCCTAATGACCCAAAAGGATCAACAATTTACTCTTTTACCCCTATGACTGGAGAAAACCTACCTCTCGGGGATGAGTCAAAGCACTCTGTAACTATTTCAGGGTTAGATAATCCGTCAACTACTGAAATGTCTCAGACTAAGCAAAAAAGAAATCTTAAAACAAGAGCTATAACTTCTGACGAGTTTTTTGACAGGTATGACACACACGTAGTTGCTCCCGATATTGCTACAGCTAAATATGAGGCTGAGGCTGCAGACGCTAGAGCGGCGTTCCCTTATAGGGCAGTTGTAGAGGTTATGGGAAGTTGCCAGCTTAGACCTGATCTACCTGTATACCTAGATGGCTTGGATGATTACTACTCTGGATTTTGGACCATTCTATCAACTGAGCACAAAATTGTAGAAAAAGTTAGAAATGCGTACATTTATACTACAACTATGACTGTGGGTTCGGACTCTTTGGGTGCCGCTGTTACTTGGACGGATAACCAACTTATACTAAAACCATCTGCCACTCCTACTAGAAACTTAACAGCTGGGGGTAAACAATCGGTAACCGTACCCAAAACTGTCCTTCAAACTACAAGCCCTAACTCTGGGCCCCAAACCACAGGTAAGTATAGTGACATAACCACTAGACCAAAAAGCTCAGCTTTATCTGGTTCAAAATGGGTAACACAAACGCCAAATTTGAGTCCTGAAGCTCCTGGAAGTTCTAGTACAATACCTACTACCTCAACAGCACAGAGTGGGATACCTACAATACTATGACATACGATAAGCGCTTTTATGGCATTTATGAGGGGATTTGTACCCAAAACTACGATATTTTATTGGGGTTTGACTCAAAGTACAAAATTAAAGTTAAAGTGCCTCAGGTACTAGGGAATGAAGAGACAGATTGGATCTTGCCGTGCCTGCCTGTTACAGATAACTCTAATCACCCAGACCATCAAGCTCATAGTATTAACTACATTGCTGGACAATTTTACGGACATGACGACCACGTATACTCTGGAACCACAGGTTCTGGCGGTACGGACGGGCACACTCACTCTTTTAGTTTTGATTTAAGTCACAATAACAACCACTCTGCTGATGGAAATTTGTACCATCCGCATGTAACTACAGCCGATACAACTTTAAAATGGAACGACAAAGTAGAAAAAGAAGTTGAACAAGAGTTAGAGTACTTAGATGGGTACTCAACCCCGCCCGAGCACACACTTCATAGAACTGTACCCAGTGTTGGTCAAAAAGTATGGATAATGTTTGTTGCTGGAGACCCTAATTACCCTATATGGATGGGAGTAGGTTTATGAATGAGATAGCAATATCTTTACCTTTTTCATTTGACTTAAATGGGTCTGTGGCGTTTACCTCTGATATTAAAAAAATATGGCAAGACAGAGTTGTGTTAGTAGTAATGACCTTAATTGGTGAGCGGGTAATGAGGCCTAACTTTGGTACTAATGCGCGTCGTGCAACTTTTGAGAATGACCCTCAAGCTATAACCCTAATTCAACACGAAGTTCAAGCTGGATTTTCTAAATGGCTTCCTGAATTGTCTTTAAAAAGCGTTGATGTATCAATAGACACGGTAGAAAGTATATTAAATGTCACTGTTAACTATTCGTACGGCCCTTACGACTTAGACACAGTAACTATCCAGTCAGCCACCTTACAACAATCAGGAAATATAGTATCGGAGATCCCAAATGTCAAGTAATAATTACATAATTCCGTCTATTGATTACACGTCAAGAGACTATTCGTCGTTAACCTCTGATATGACAAATCTTATTCCTAACTTTTCCCCTAATTGGACAAATAGGAACCCTGCTGACTTTGGCATGACCCTAATTGAGCTATTTGCGTATATGGGGGACATATTAAACTATTATATTGATAGAACTGCTAATGAGGCTTTAATTACAACAGCTACTCAACGTCAAAGTGTTTTAGACTTTGCAAATATTTTAGGCTACACTCCTAGCCCTTCAACCGCTTCTACAGTTTTTCTTACATTTTTAAATAATAGCATTTACCCAGTAACCATCCCCGCCCTAACTCAAGTAGCCACATCTCAATCAAGCACTCTTTTTGGATCGGGCAGTTCTTCTCAAATTATATTTGAAGTTGATCCTAACTCTGAGACTTCTGATGGGTCGTACACACTTCCCGCAGCTAGTGGAGGATCTCCTGGATCTTACTTACTAACTGCGACTCAGGGCTATACGGTATCCCCATCAAGCGGCCTTGGTGTTTCTACTGGAGCGGTTAATCAGACGTATCAGTTACCTGATACAAATGTTATTGCAAATAGTATTAAAGTTACAATTAGCGGCACCTCATATCAACAAGTTAATTATTTATCTGACTACTCTGGGTATGATCCTGTATTTTCTGCAAAAATTGATGAAAACAATATAACTACAATAACTTTTGGAGATGGAATTAGCGGTCGCATTCCACCTACAGGTGCAACAATTTTTGTTACATATAGAGTTGGAGCGGGAGCTGCAGGAAATGTCCAATCTGGCGCAATACAATACATAGTATCTTGGCCTGGATCTTCCTCTGTACCTTCTGGCGTATCTGTTTTAAACCTTTCTTACGGAGACGTATCTGCGGCGGCAACAGGAGGCGCCGATGTAGAAAGCACAGATTCTATAAGAGTTAACGCCCCATTAAGTGTTAGAACTTTAAATAGAGCTGTATCTGTAGATGACTACGGATATTTAGCTTCTCAAATTGTAGGTGTAAGCAGCGCAATTGGATATGCAAACACTTACAACGCAGTTACTGTGTATGTTTTGCCTGAAGGCGATCCTGGGGTGGCAAGTGATAACTCTACCCCTACTAATGCTTTTTATGGTATAGCTGGACTTTTATCAACATATTTTGAAAACAAAGTGCCTGGAAGTACTAGCGTGGTTTTTCAACCACCATATTGGGTTGGCATAAATTTAGTAATAAATCTTACCGTTTTGCCTACCTACACCCAAGCCTCCGTTGTAGCTAACGTTACTCAAGCAATTAACAATTTGCTAGATCCTAGCATTGTGTTTTTTGGTCAAACAGTCTCAGTAGGAACAATGTACAACGTTATAAACTCCGTTGATGGAGTGGCGTACTCTCAAATTGTAAAAATGGTTAGAGCGGATCAAGATCAATCTTTTAATATAACTACCGCGGCTTTAACCTCTAATGTTGTCACACTTACAACCTCAATCCCTCACAATATTGTGGTAGGTCAAACAATTGAAGTTTTAAACTTACCCGATCCTTATAATGGAACATTTGTTGTAACAGCGGTTGGAACAAGCACAGTATCATACGTGCTTGTTAATCCAAATATAGCTAGCGCTTCTGTGTCTGGATACATAACAGTACTAGCTACTAATGACATTGTTTGCTTCCCCAATGAAATTCCAATGATTCAATATTCATCTTCCTTTGCACTTGGCGCACTAACTATAAGTCCATCTGGGGGTATTTAATAAATGTCTCGTTACGGTATTGATTACTACGGCCTTTCCTATTATGGTTCAGATAATGCCACTAATTACAGCGTTGCCCCTTTTACTGCAACACCAACAAACTATGGAACTATAACCTTAAATTGGTCGGACCCTAATGGAGGGTGGACTCAACTAATCCTTGTGAGAAACTCATATGGGTTTCCAATTGACCCTTGGGACGGAAATCAGTTGTTAAATATTTACAACAACGGATCTGATCCTGGTGTCTATTTTGATTCAAACCTTGTTGAAGGGCGTTTTTACTACTACTCTATTTTTCTTTTTAATACCGATCAGTACAATTGGGTTAATGCTGGAAACGTTGTAGCTTTATCAGTTAAAAACTTTAACGCTACAGACAATATGTACAATTACCTTCCAGAAATTTATAAAATATCCCAACCATACCCGGCTTCAACAGATTGGGATAATCAAACTCTTTATGGATTTTTAGCTAACTTTGGATTTCAACTTGATTATACTCAGTCTTTTATTGAGTCTTTATCTAACAGATATAATACTGAAATAACTAGTGGAACTTTAATCCCAACAATGATGAACCAGTTTGGCTGCACGTATGAGTCAGCAATTGGTCTAAAACAAAATAGAATTTTATTAAGAGATTCAATTCGTTTAAACCAAATGCGTGGAAGTAAAGAAGGATTAGTTAGCTACCTTAAAGACTTTTCAGGATGGTCAGTTCCTGGAAGCTCTAGCGCTCCAAATCAAAATGTCCAAGGAGTGGTTAGCGGACATAATCTTATGCTTGATTATAATGATTCGTCTTTTGAAGAAGGCCTTGGTCATTGGCATATTTCAAACACATCAACAAATCTTGCTCAAATTAGCACCCTTTCTATCTATGCTGTGTCTTTAACATCTAATGTTGGAAGTGTGTACGTAAACCCTAACGTTCAATACCAAGTTGGTGACCAAATACTTATAAGCGGTTTGGCCTACCCTTTATTTAACCACAGTACGCCATTAACCATAACTGCGGTAGGAAACGTATCTGGGTCCACACACAACGACTACACAGGTAAATACACTTACTATGATTATACAAAGATCAGCTTTGCTTTAACAGGAACTGACCTACCTATGACCTCTTCGTATAACCCAATAACAAGCTCATATAGTGGCGTATTAACGCCTGTTCCTGCGCCTTGGTCAGAGCCTACAGCCCCATCAATGTTTCCTAATAAAACTAATGGGCTTGCAGTTTTAAGCAACACTAATACTACAGCTCAAACAATTGGAATTTCTTGTGGAGACTTTTCAGCAGGTTACGCCAACCCCTATCAAGTAGACATAGGTTACGGAATTCCTGTATTTGCAGGAACCTACTATACGTTTAGTGTTTACGCCTCTAAAGGAGCAACAACCGCAAGAAACGTAACCGCTAGCATTAAATGGTTTGACAGATTTGGAAACTTAATAAGCACATCAAATGGAACTGCTGTATCAGATAATACAACAACTTTTTCAAACTCAGTACGCCCATACGTAACAGATGCTGCCCCTTCTAATGCAGCGTACGCTTACCCAGCAATATCAGTAGCTTCTGTAGGCGCAGCAAGCACAAATGAAAGACATTATTTTGACTGCGCTCAATTTGAAATTACGTCTTCTGGCGCGACACCCACAGCTTTTGATGAGGCTCGTCAATTACACATAACTCTTAAAGCAAATAGAATTAACGAATTAACAAATCCTAATTTTACATTAGGTGCTAGTCCTTGGACAGCGGTAGGTACCGGGTCTGTGTCTTCTGATAGCACCTATGCCTCACCAACTGCAGTTACGTACACAATTACAAATACATACATAACCTCAAACGTAGCAACTGTTACTTTAGCTTTGCCACATAGTTTAAAAGTTGGAAGCACTGTTTACATATCAAATTTGTCTGGAACAGGAATTACATCAGCCAACTATAATGGAGCTAGAACAATTACGTCAGTAAGTCTAAAAACATTTAGATTTGCTGTTACCGCCACTGATCAAGCATCAATTGCACCAACAACTGGAACAGCTTACTCGCAAAGTACAAATTTAAAGCTAACTAGTTCTGGGTCTTCTGTAACCCTTAAGTCCTGGGATGGAACTACCACCTCTGAAATGTGTAACATTTATTACCCAGAAACCTCTTACACATTTAGTATTTATGTGCAACCAAACTCAACTACTGAGACAGTCACGGCAACTATTAACTGGTACGACTTGGGCTATAATTTATTAAGTTCCTCTTTAGGAACAGCCGTAACTGCAACTAGTGGATCTTGGAGCAGACCCTATGTAACAGCAACTGCGCCGAACAATGCAGCGTACGCAACTGTAGAGCTGGACTGGAGCACAGCCGCTAGCGGAGATATATTGTACATAGACCAAGCTTTGTTTGAAAACAATGGTTTGCTTTTAGATTACTTTGATGGGTCTGGAAGTGATGGACTTTCATACCTAAACTTTTTCTGGGAGGGTGGATTGTCTTATGCAAATCAGGCAAGAAGCCACTACTACTCAAACCGTGTAAATGTCCAGTCTAGACTTGTAAGCGGAGTTATTCAAAAACAAATTAACTTAGGATCAACCTACGCTTTATACCTAGCTCAGCCAAGAACTTGACCGCTAATTTTCTTGTGCTATCGTTAGCCTCCCCAAACGAGGAGGTCCTATGGACAAGAAAACGATTATCGTGGCTGGTGATGGACACTCTAGCCGCGCAAATGTAGAGGCGCTAGTAGAAGATTACCTCTATGCCAATAATAAACAAGAGATAGTGTTTGCAATTGCATACGACACTAAGCCAAGTCAAGGTCAAATTTTTGCCGCTCAACTAGCAAAAGACAAAGGCAAAAAGATAGCCGTATTTTGTAAACCTGGTGCGTCTCTTGAAGGAATAACAACTGCTACAGTGCTTGAATGGGAAGACCCCTACTACAACGCCTGTGCGCATATGCGAGGAACCGAGATAGTTGGGTTTGTCCTTGCAGACGATGAAGACGAAAAGACCAATAAGATTTTGGCCGTATTGTCAGAATTTAAAATCCCATCTTATGACTTGACCGAAGGCCTTAACTTGATCAAGTTTAATTCTGATGCCGTTTTACAGGAAGAACCGATATTTCCTGAGGCTGAGCTCCTAGAAGATATTATTCAGGAGGAAACGGAAGAAGAGTACGAAGACGACAAATTGGACTACGAAGAGGAAGAAGACATGGAAGAGGAAGAGCTGAGTTCTGACGTCTACGCAGGCTTACAGAGCCTTATAAAGGTTATTGCCAAGGAAGTGGCTGCTGAGGTAGTCAAGGCTATGGCTGAAAATACCCCTAAAAAAGTCACCAGAGGCTCCAAGAAGTGATTTCAGCCCGAGCCATAGGTATCCTAGAGGAAATTGCACTTACACCCCAACATGGGGCTGCCAAGGGCATATCCGAGCGCGTCAAGGAGGGCCGAGAGGCTGTACAGAACGCTATCAAGGAGTTGAAGACCGAAGGGTTGGTTGAAACCATAACTATGCGTATGGACAACGGCAAAGTGGTAAGAACTCTCAGACTTACTGATGCGGGAAACCAGTTACTGGAAACCCGTACATACATACTGCTGACTCAGCTGAATAGCAATTTAATACTAAATACTAATTCATATAACTATTATAAAAGAATAGCGGGAAAACCCGCGGATGAGATTTATGAGGAGGGTAAAAAGATGGATGATTGGTCATTTGGCGGTAACGCCGTAGATCCAGATGATCTAGCCGAACTCAAGCGCAAGGAGAAAGAGCGCAAGCAGCGCGAGTACGAAGAAACGCGCCAGGCTAAGGCCGAGGCCAGACTGTCCAGTGTTAAGGACACCCCTGTTGCCGATAGAACTGTAGACCAGTCGGTCTATGAGTTTGGCCGTCGTGTTGAACAGCATTGGCACATTAAGCCGTGGCAAACTGCCAGAACCCGTTTTAAACACGCTTTCTACAATGCCCGTAAGTTCAACAATACTGACGGCGAGATTGAAGAAAAAATGATGGATCGTTTCTTTGCTAGTATTGCGGATCAAAAACATATTGATGATCCAGAGATCATATGGAAGATGTTCATTAAGAAGTTTGATCGTCTATTGTTAGACGTTAAACAGGCAGAAGTGACCCCAGAGTTCTGGGATCAACAGAAAGAAATTTCGCGCAAGCAGTGGGAGAACTTTTAATGTATAAAATGGAAGACTTAAAGATAAGACGCCGATCTTGGGTAAAGGCTGCAAACATTAACCCAAACCGTATTGGCTGGTTATTAGAGGATTGCAGCTCTGTTTCTAAAGATGATTTAGACGGTATACGCGTCTGGCTAAACCATTTAAAGAACGGACAGATTATTCGTTCAATAGGTAATCCTCGTTCTGGTAAAGGTTTAATATTTTATGGTGAGCCAGGTCACGGAAAAACAACTCTTGCTCTGGCGGTAATACAAGAAGTAATGACAACTTTTATGCCAGATCAGTTAGACGTAAAACCCGAACACACTTTGGTACGACCTTGCTACTTCATTACATTTAATGATCTTATGTCTCTTACAAATCGTGTAATTCATAATGATGCAAGTGATGAAGATGTAATTTTGTATCAAGGTATTCTTGGCAATTATGAATCAGATTCACAAAATGTGCGTGTATTAATCGTAGATGATCTTGGAAAAGAGCATAAAACAGCAAGTGGTTGGAATAGTTCTGTATTTCACCAGGTGTTGCGCACACGATTTAACAATGGATTGCCTACTATTATTACTACGAATGTTGGACTTGAAAATTGGGCAGGCGAGTACGGTGACGCTACCAAGAGTCTTGCACATGAAGCTTTCATGTACATGCCTATCAAGACAGCAGATTTGCGAGTAAAAAAGTGAAAGGTACTAATAAAATGCCACGCTTAGTTCAAGTATTCTTAAGCCAAGCGCAACGCCCCGGACCAAGTATATTTGAGGTAAATAGCGACCCTGACACCGACTCTATTCGTTGCACCTGTCCAGGCTTTGTAGGGCGTTCTACCTGCAAACACGTGAGATTTGTAAAGTCTCGTATGGATAGTAATGACGGCACTTATCCTCTAGAAATCTCTAATCGTGCTACTAAAGAAGACATTAAAAAAGCTCAAGCATCTGACGAAGACTTCAGACAATTTGTAATTAAATTTGGAAAAATAGAGGTGTACTAATGAAAAACGGGGACATAAGTAATGATCTACCTGCCCGTGTGCTTGTTAACACCGACGTCTTTTCAACTATAACTTTTCGTACAGAAAAACGTTTTAAGATACTTCCTGTTTTAAAAAGTGATATGCAACTTCGCATGGATGTGCTAAGTCGCCTTTACTTATTCACGTCAAAACATGGAGTTACATTAGAGGTTGTTTCCTATGAGCTTTCAACAAGCCAAATGGACGATCTTATGCTCCGCCTTGATGAGCTGGGTACGAACCCCTTTCGTTACGGAGTGGCTTACAATTCAATCGAAGAACTAATTGGCGCACTACCTTACAGACCAGAAGTGGTAGGGGTTGTTGATATACCTCGTCGCCAAGGACGATACGGACACTGGGGAATGGACTTCAATCAATTACAATGAACAATGAATCAAAATTACTAAGTAAGTTAATAACAGAGCGTAACC
>Ga0316221_1004523_pt1 | contig 10458 bp, 9 predicted proteins | sample TBH18007metaG_FD_206003 | JGI IMG/M metagenome (GOLD analysis project Ga0316221, IMG submission 206003) | Freshwater microbial communities from Trout Bog Lake, Wisconsin, USA - TBH18007 | ecosystem: Environmental > Aquatic > Freshwater > Lake > Hypolimnion/Profundal zone | place: USA: Wisconsin... | reverse complement strand
CGCAAATCTTGGTAGCCAACACATCGGCGGAGGTTGCCAATTTGGTGAACAACGTGGGCCTTTCAGCGCGGCGACAAACGGCCTCTATGGAGATGGTCGGTGAACTTGAAAAGCAGGCAGCCAACATTGGTGACATTGTCAAAGCGGTGGCCCGCATTGCGGATCAGACCAACCTGCTGGCCTTGAATGCCGCGATTGAAGCCGCTCGCGCTGGCCAGCACGGCAAGGGCTTTGCCGTGGTGGCTGATGAAGTGCGCACGCTGGCAGAAACATCCGAGAAAAGTGCCAAGCAGATTCAAGACCTGGTGGGCCAAATCCAGCAGGAGGTCAAAGTCATTGCCGAAGGCATCAGTGAATCATTGCCGAAGGCATCAGTGAATCGGCCAAAACCATGGGTGCCGAGGTTGAGAATGGCAAGCTCATCACAAGCCAGCTTGACCAAATCCGGGGTGATGCAGCGGACATCGTCAAGGGCGTCAATGAAATCGCAGTTGGCGCAGAACAGTCTGCCAAAGGTGCGGTGCAGTCGGTCAAAAGCGGGGAGGAAGTTGCTGCTGCAGCCGAGGAACAATCCGCAGCAGCTGAAGAAACCGGCAAAACGGTCGCAGAGCAAGCTCAGGCCTTGGGCACCAGCGAACAAACCGCACAACATCTCTCTGAACTGGCAGAAGACCTCAAGACCTCCACCGATGTGGTGAAAAGCGCCGAAGAGGTTGCCTCTGCGGCTGAAGAGCTGTCGGCTGCCGTACAAGAAATCAGCCGTTCAGGCATCCAGATCACCGCTGCCATCGAGCAGATTCGCAAGGGTGCAGAAGTCCAGGCGGCGGCCAGCGAAGAATTGGCGGCAGTCGCCAACCAGATTGAACGCGGCTCGCAAGTCTCGGTAGACAGAGGCACCGTCAATGTCCAAAAAATGGCGGTCATCCGGACCTTGTTGGCAACCAACAAGACATCGGTGGACACCCTGATCGCGAACGTCACGGCCTCCGCTGAAGCCAGCAAAGTCAGCATCAAACAAGTCAAAGACCTCGAACTGGTGTCCCGACGCATCGACAAAATCGTCGATGCCATCACTACCGTGTCGATCCAGACGAACATGCTAGCCGTCAATGGCTCGATCGAAGCCGCCCGCGCCGGTGAGTTCGGCAAGGGCTTTGTGGTGGTGGCCACCGACATTCGCAACCTGGCACAAGACTCGGCTGAAAACGCTGACCGCATCAAAGACCTGGTGAAAGCGATTCAAGACCAGATTGGCGTAGTCGGCAGTGACCTCAACGATATTGTGGCAACCGTGTCTGCCGAGGTGGAAAACTCCAAGGCAACAGCCGTCAATTTGATTTCCATTGAATCCAATATTATGGAAGTGGAATCCCTGGGTGAGCAAATTCTGAATGCGGGCAAAGAAGTGGTGACATCGATGGCTGAAGTCACGCGCGCCGTGGGGCAAATTTCATCTGCAGCACAAGAGGCATCCAAAGCAGCAACAGAAGCAGGCACTGCAGCCAGACAGCAAGCGCAAGGCGCTGAAGAGCTGGCCAGCGCCATCGAAGAAATCTCTTCCCTGGCAGACGAGCTGCAAAGCGCCTAAGCGAGGCCACCCAAATGACAAGTGAACCATCACTGGAGCCGACTTCGGTGGACGACCTCAAAGTTGCCACCTATGCGACCGATACGCGGCAATACGTCACCTTCATCGCAGGCGATGAGGTGTTTGCAGTGGAGATGGCGCCGGTGCAGGAGATCATTCGTGTACCAACGGTGGTGCGGGTGCCGCTGTCACCGCCCACGCTCGAAGGCCTGGCCAACCTGCGGGGCAAGGTACTACCGATTGTGTCCCTGCGCCGCGCACTCGGTTTTGCCGAGCGCGAGGCGGATGATGCGTCGCGCGCGGTGGTGATTGATATCGGACAGCCACTCGGTTTTGTGGTGGATCGCGTGGCCAGTGTGGTCGGGGTCGACGCCAACAAGATCGAAGGTGTGCAGGGCATCAGCGGTACCGTAAACACCGAGCTGCTGACCGGACTGATCAAAGACATCGGTGGCCACGCCATGGTGATGGTGCTGAACTTCGAGAAGCTCATTGCCCAGGAATTCGCCCAGATTGCAGCCATCAGTCGCAGCCAGGGCGCATTGACTGCGCAAGGGCGCGCAAAAGCAAACGACGACGATGCGTTGCGCACCAGCGAGGCCGAGCTGCATCTGGTCAGCTTTGTGGTGGCCGGCCAGGAGTACGCCATCGCCATTGAAGACGTGCAGGAAATCGTGCAAATCCCGGAGCAGATCGTGCAGGTGCCGCATTCCCAGTCGCATGTGCTGGGCGTGATGACGCTGCGCAACCGGCTGCTGCCGCTGGTCGCGCTGCGGCGCATGTTTGACTTGAGCGAGCAGGACGCCAATGACCAGAGCCGCATCGTCGTGGTGTCCATCCGTGGCGCATCGGTGGGCATCGTGGTGGACAAGGTCAACGAGGTCTTGCGGGTGGCGCGTCGTGATGTCGAAGCCATGCCCGCCATGCTGGCGCGCGCGGGCGATATGTCCGATATCACCGACATTTGCCGGCTGGAAAAAGGCCAGCGTCTGGTCTCCATCATCTCCACCGACAACCTGTTCCGCCATTCGGCGATCAAGGAGGCAATGACTACCGTGAATACCCATACCGACACCACAGATCAGGCAAAGACCGGGCCAGAGGGCGCCGGTGACGATGAGCAAGTGGTGGTATTCCGCCTCGGTGCCGAGGAGTTTGGTGTGCCCATCGACAGCGTGCAGGAAATTGTGCGCATCCCCGAAACACTGACCCACGTACCCAAGGCTCCGGCATCGGTGGAAGGGGTGATCAACCTGCGCGGCAGCGTATTGCCAGTGGTCGACCTGCGCCGCCGCTTGGGGCTGGCCACCATCGCACGCAATGATGGCCAGCGCATTGTGGTGTTCCTGATTCGCGGCGTGTGTACCGGCTTTATTGTGGATGCAGTGGCCGAGGTGCTGAAAGTACCGCGCAACGCCATCGAGCCGGCGCCGAATCTGTCAGCGGAGCAATCCACCCTGCTGGCACGCATGGCCAATCTGGAAAAGCAAAAGCGCATGCTGCAGCTGATTGATCCCAACCACCTGCTGGGGGAAGTCGAACTCACCGGCGTGGCAGAACTGGCCGGTTGATGCAAGCTGCCCGCACCCTGGAACGCTGGATCCAAGCATGATCAAGTTGCTGATTGTGGATGACTCTGCGCTGATGCGCCGTCAGCTCGCACTGCTGTTTACGGCGGAGGGCGACTTCGATATTCGCCAGGCCCGCAACGGGCAAGAGGCGGTGGAGAAAAACCGCTTGTTCCAGCCCGATGTGGTGACGCTGGACATCAATATGCCGGAGATGGATGGCATCACGGCACTGTCGCTGATCATGGTGGAGCGCCCGGTGCCCGTGGTGATGGTGTCGTCGCTGACAGAAAAAGGGGCACTGGCGACTTTTGAGGCCTTGAACCTGGGTGCGGTGGACTATGTCGCCAAGCCCGGCGGCACCATTTCGCTCACCCTCGATCAGGTCAAGGTCGATCTGCTCACCAAGGTGCGTGCGGCGGCGCGGGCCAAAGTCGGAGCCCCAGCCAAGAGCCGCCCCCATGCCCGCACGGTCGCAGCTGCCGCACCGGTGCAGGGCCTGCGTCAGCGTTTGCAAAACGAGCGCGAAACGGCTCAACGCGCAGAGGCCTCATCGGCGGTCGTCGCTGGCGAAGGACTTTTGATCATCGGCGTGTCCACGGGCGGACCGCGTGCGCTGGAGCAGGTTCTGCCAGCCTTGCCGGCCAACTTCCCCTGGCCGGTGCTGGTTGCGCAGCACATGCCGGGCAGTTTCACCGGACCGTTCGCGGCGCGCCTCAACAACTTGTGCCCGCTGGAGGTGGTGGAGGTGAACAAGCCGATGGCGGCGCACAGCGGCACGATCTACATCGGCAAGGGAGGGGCCGACATGGTGCTCACGCGTAGGGGCGGCGTATTGACGGTGTTACCCAAGCCGGAGTCGCCGGAGCACTTGTGGCACCCCTCGGTGGAGTTGCTGGCCCGCAGTGCACTGGAACACGTCAAGCCGCAACAAATTGTTGGCGTGATGCTGACCGGCATGGGCTACGACGGTGCCGACGGATTTGCTGCGATCAAGAAGGCGGGCGGTCGCACGATTGCAGAGTCGGAGGAAACCGCCGTGGTCTTTGGCATGCCGGCGGTCCTGATAGACCGTGGCGGTGCCACGCTGGTAGTGCCGCTGGACAAGGTCGCGACCCAGGTGAAGGCCTGGGCTAACCGCTAAAGGGGAAAGCAAGCATGGCATTGATCAAAACAGCACCGCTAGAGCGAGCAGGACACCTGGAGCGCAAGCAGCAGCGCGATTGCAGCAGTCTGGAACGCAAACTGGCCGATCCCAGTGCCGAGGCGCGCCGCTGGGCCGCCCGCGACCTGCTGGATTGTCCGGACAGCGCAGCCGCCCTGGTGGAACGGTTGGGCCTGGAAGCGGATATCTCGGTGCGTGAAGTGATCTTGACGACCCTGACCCGGCTGGGGAACAGCGTGGCGGTGGCAGGGCTGGTGCAGAGCATGCGCAGCGAGGATGCCGCCCTGCGCAATGAGGCCATTGAAGCCATGAAGCAATTGCCCGAAGCGGTGGCGCCCATCATGCGCAATTTGCTGAGCGATGAAAGCAGCGACCTGCGCATCTTTGCCGTCAACATTCTGGAATCGCTCAAACACCCGGATGTGGAGTTGTGGCTGCGCGAGGTGATTGAGACCGATGCCCACGTCAATGTCTGCGCCACCGCAGTCGACCTGCTCGGGGAGGTGGGGTCGCAGGTGGCACTCGGGTCCTTGCAACAACTCAAACTGCGATTTGCAGCCGAGCCTTACATCCAGTTTGCGGCCGATCTGGCTATCAAACGCATTCTGGAAGATTGACCCTCCCGTATGACCCTACCCAGCATTTCCGAGGAAGACTTCCACAAGTTCCGGGAGTATTTCTATCGCAAGACGGGGATTCAGTTTGAACCGTCGAAGCGCTACTTTGTGGACAAGCGTCTGTTGGAGCGCATGGCGGCAACCGACAACAGCGTGTTCCGCAGCTACTTCACCATGGTGCGCTTCCAGGCCTCCGGCGAAGAGTTGCAGGTGCTGACCAACCTGATGACGGTCAACGAGACCTACTTCTTTCGCGAGGAATACCAGTTCAAGTGTCTGGTGAACTCGATACTGCCCAAGTTGGTGCAGCACAAGCGCGACAACACCCCCCTGCGCATCTGGGTGCTGCCGTCCTCTTCCGGCGAAGAGCCGTATTCGATCGCGATCTATCTGCTGGAAAAGTGGGCCGACATCCACCGCTTGGATGTAGAAATCATTGCCTCCGATATCGATACCAAAATCCTGGAACACGCCAGAAAAGGCCTGTATTCCGATCGCTCGGTCGGGCAGCTTCCCCTGCCCTATTTGCAAAAATACTTTCGCAAAACACGCGACGGGCACCAGATCTGTGATGACTTGCGCGGTGCCGTGGAGTTCACCCGTGTCAACCTGTCGGAGCCTGCCGACACCCGGCCCTACCGCAACTTCGATGTGGTTTTCTGCCGCAACCTGCTGATCTATTTTGATGACCTCTCGCGCAAGACTGCGGCGGAAACCTTTTACGACGCACTCAAGCCGGGGGGCTATATCTGCCTGGGGCATTCGGAATCCATGAGTCGTATTTCGTCCTTGTACAAGGTCGTCAAGTTTCCTGAAGCCATCATTTACCAGAAGCCCATGGAGTAGCCCCAGTGAAAACAATTTTGATCATTGACGATGCGGCCACCGTGCGGATGTACCACCGCAACATCTTGCAGGAAGCGGGCTACGCAGTGGAGGAAGCTGTCAACGGAATGGAGGCACTGGAGAAGGCACTGCAAAGTCAGTTTGACCTGTATCTGGTGGATGTGAACATGCCCAAGCTCGACGGTTATGCCTTTCTGCGCGAACTGCGTGCCCAAGACATGGCGCAGGCGCCGGCGATCATGATTTCCACCGAGGCATCCGAAGCAGATCGCAAGCGCGCTTATGCAGCGGGTGCCAATCTCTATCTGGTCAAGCCGATCCAGCCGGAGCAGTTGCTGGCACCGGTTGCCTTGCTGCTCGGGGAGATGCGCCCATGAATGAATTGCTGGAGCAATTCCTGTCCGAATCCCGTGAGGCCTTGCAAGGCATAGCCGAAAGGCTGATGGATCTTGAAAGTGCCCCGGGCGACCAGGAGCTGATGACGCAGCTGTTTCGCCTGGTGCATACGCTCAAGGGCAACAGCGGCCTGTTTGATTTTCCGGAAATGACGCGCGTGCTGCACGCGGGCGAAGACCTGATGGATGCTGTGCGCAACGGCCGCGTGCATTATTCACAAACCTTGGCGGATCGCCTGCTGGACGCCATGGACTTTGTTGGCATGCTGTGCGACGGCATCGAGGCCGAACGTCCCGCGCCGGCCACCTTGTCGGGGGAATCCGTGGCGCTGGCACATTCACTGCGGGAATTGCTCGTTGACAGCGGCGAAGGCGCAGAGTCAAGCGCCGTGGCCGGCACCGCGCAAGCGCTCCCAACCGGCGGCGCAGTACCCGTACCCGGCAGCAAGCCCGATGCCGAGCTGTTGCTGCGCGTGCCAGAAGCCGTGCGCATGCAAGCCTGGAAACAGGCCCAGGAAGGGGCCTCCCTGTTGTGGCTGCGCTACCAGCCCTCTGAAGAATGCTTTTTTCAAGGTGAAGACCCCTTGCATCAGGCCCGGTTGACGCCGGGATTGCTCTGGGGCGGGCTCAGTGCGCGCGCTGCCTGGCCCGACTTGGCAGAACTGGATGCCTACCGCTGCATGCTGGACTTTGACATGCTGGTGGCCTCCAGCCGGGCCGACATTGCGCAGCATTTTCGCTATGTGCCTGAGCAGATTCAGATGCTTGAGGTGTCGGCGCTGGATCTGGTGGTGCCACTTGGCGATCCGAATGGCGGCCCGGTGTACGAAGATTTTGTCAGCGATGCGCTGGGTTTTCTGGACGCGGGCGACCTGGTCGGGCTGGGTCGGGCCGTGCGCAGCATGTTGGAACTGTCCAGCAGTGCACTGTGGCTGTCTTCTGACTTGCGCTGGATTGCGCTGCTGATGGCGGCACGGCCGGCGGACCTGGCGGCAGTGCGCAGCCTGATCGAAGCGCTGCGCACACTGACAGCGCCACGCTGGGGTGGCGTCGGCCCGTCCAGCGTGGCAGCGGTGGCCACGACAACGGTGCCGCCGCTTGGGCAAGCCACGCAGGCCGCAGCTGCACCAGCGGCCGCTCCTGCAAGCGCTACGGAACAGGCGCTTGCGAATGTGCTGGATGTTCAGCGGGAGGTGCTCGCATTGCCGGACGATGCCGCCTGGCTGGCCGGGCGCATCAAGGCGGCTATTGTCTGCCTGTCGGGTTGTTTGCAGGCCTGCGGTCGCGCCCACGAGGAGCCCGCGTTGCGGGCGGCTGCGGCTGCGGCCTTGCTGGCCGGCTCGGCAGCGCCCGTGGCACAGTGGCTGGCGACCGCGTTCCCGCATGGCGCCTCGCAATTGCCACCAGTACCGCTGGCATTGCCAGCGTTGGCGCCAGTGGCGTCGGTACCGATAGCTCCCGTGCCGCCGCCAAGCGAGGTCCTGGCCGCCGTGGACCTGCATGAACCGGACGCACGCATGAACCGGCGCGCGGAGGATGCCAACGGCGCCAAAACACTCAAGGTCGATCAGCTCAAGGTCGACCGCCTGATGAACCTGATCGGCGAAATGGTGGTCGCGAAGAACGCCATTCCCTACCTGGCCACGCGTGCCGAAGACGTGTTTGGCGTGCGTGACTTGTCACGCGAGATCAAGGCGCAGTACGCGGTAATCAACCGCATCTCCGAAGAGATGCAGGACGCCATCATGCAGGTGCGCATGATGCCGGTGTCCTTTGTCATGCAGCGCTTTGCGCGGCTGGTGCGCGACACCTCGCGCAAGCTCGGCAAGGAAGTCAATCTGGTGCTGGAAGGGCAGGAAACAGCCGCTGACAAAAACATCATCGAGTCGCTGGGCGACCCGCTGGTACACATCGTGCGCAACAGCCTGGACCACGGGCTGGAGCTGCCGCAGGTGCGCCAGGCCCTGGGCAAACCAGCGGCTGGAACCCTCCGGATCGCTGCGCGCCAGGAGTCGGACCGGGTCATCATTGAGATCAGCGACGACGGTCGGGGCATTGATTCCGACATCATCAAGAACAAGGCCTACCTGAAGGGCTTGATTGACGAAGCCACGCTGGAGCGTATCAGCGACCAGGAGGCCATCAACCTGGTGTTTGCCGCCGGCTTTTCCACGGCCGAAGTGGTGTCGGATCTGTCGGGCCGGGGCGTCGGCATGGACGTGGTGCGCACCGCGGTTGAGCGGGTCAACGGCAGCATTTCCCTGGAAAGCGTCAAGGGCCAGGGTACCTGCATCCGTCTGTCCTTGCCGCTGTCCATGGCTGTGACCAATGTGATGACGATTGCCTCTGCTGGCCAACTTTTCGGCGTGCCTATGGACATGGTGGTGGAAACCGTGCGGGTACCGCAGGCATCGGTGCGCAGCATCAAGCAGCGCCAGGCCACGGTGCTGCGCGGGCGCATTGTGCCGCTGGTTTCGCTGAATGCACTGCTGGGCCTGGCAGCGCCGCCATTGAGCAATGACGACGCTGAACTGGCCGCCTTGGTGGTGCGCATCGGCGAAGAAACCGTCGGTCTGCTGGTGGACGATTTCCATGGCACGGCAGACATCATTTTGAAGCCCCTGCTGGGCGTGCTGAGCAGCTTGCGGGCCTACGCCGGATCGGCCCTGATGGGCGATGGCTCGGTGCTGATGGTACTCAACCTCAAGGAGCTGCTGTGATGGCGATGGAGTTCAAGAAAAAACGCGTGCTATTAAACGGGGCGGTGGGCGTCGAATACGCAGAAAAATTGCTGGAATGGTTGCAAGGCAAGGGCGCTACCCAGGTGGATCTGGCGGCCTGCACCCACCTGCATCCGTCCACTATCCAGGTCTTGCTGGCTGCCAAAACGGCAGTGAGCGCCTGGCCTGCCGATGCCGACCTGGCCCGCTGGCTGCAAACCGTGCTGCCTTCCATCCGATAGTTTTTAAAAAGGAAGCCACACCATGGCAAAGAAGATTCTGATTGTCGATGACTCGCCCACCATGACGATGAGCGTCAAGTCGAGTTTGCAAATGAACGGCTTTGAAGTGAAGACTGCTGCCGACGGTGTGCAGGCACTGACCCTGCTCAAGGGCGGTTTGAAGCCCGACCTGATCATCACCGACATCAACATGCCCCATATGGGCGGACTGGAGTTGATCAAAAACGTCAAGGCCTTGCCCGGCTTTCGCTTCGTGCCGATTTTGACGCTGACCACCGAAAGCGATGCCGGCAAACGCGATGAGGGCAAACGCCTGGGGGCCACCGGCTGGTTGGTCAAACCGATATCGGGCGCGGATTTGCTCAAGGTCATCAAGCAGGTTTTGCCCGGAACCTAGGGCGGCCAGCACCTTGCCGCATACGAAGCTACCGATGTCCCATTCTCAAAGCAAGTCTTTTCCGTCCATCACCGGGCTGGTCTCCATTGTCCTGACTTCCGCAGTGCTGGTCGGGCTCTCGCCCTGGCTGCATGAGGAGTTCCTACCGTCCATGGGCATTGGCTTGCCCTGGGACTTTGCGATCGTCTTGCTGCTGTCCTACATGGCCTCCACGGCGGGCAGCTGGCTACTGTCCAGAGCCTTCCAGCGTATGCATGTGGACGTGGAATGGCCCATGGCTGCCAAGCACATGCCGCGCCAACAGGTGGCAGACGAGGTGCGCGAAGTGGCGCCCTACCTCCGGGTGATGAGCGAGCAACTGGACGGTGCCATCCAGGAAACCGAACAAGGTGTGCTGTCCCTGATTACCTCACTCAATGCGATCCATACGGTGTCAGACCGGCAGATGCAGCGCATCAACACATCGGACGAAAGTGGCGCGGCCATGTCCTCGGCCCTGGAAGAAAAAATGCTGGTGGACAAGCAGCTGGGAATGATTTTGCAGATGTTTGTGGACAAACAACAGGCCGATATTGCGATCAATATGGGCCGCATCAAGCGGTTGCAAGAGGTGCAGAGCTTGACCGGCCTGGTGGCCGATATTTCGCAGGTGGCCAAACAGACCAACATTCTGTCGATCAATGCTGCCGTGGAGGCGGCCCGGGCCGGCGACTCGGGGCGTGGCTTTGCCGTGCTGGCGGCGGAGATCCGGCTGCTTTCCAACCGCACCGCCGAGGCCGCGATCAATATTTCCGCCAAGATCAAGGCGGCCACCGAAGGCATTGACGACGAACTGCGCAATGCCACCGAGGCCGATGAAAGAGGCACTGCCACGGGCAGCATGCGCAAAGTGATTGTGGATGTGGACGAGATGCAGCAGC
>Ga0316221_1004511_pt1 | contig 10479 bp, 9 predicted proteins | sample TBH18007metaG_FD_206003 | JGI IMG/M metagenome (GOLD analysis project Ga0316221, IMG submission 206003) | Freshwater microbial communities from Trout Bog Lake, Wisconsin, USA - TBH18007 | ecosystem: Environmental > Aquatic > Freshwater > Lake > Hypolimnion/Profundal zone | place: USA: Wisconsin... | reverse complement strand
TCGCGCGACTGCGAAGCCGCTCCCAGGTTCATGCCCAACAATCACCCTCGAGCTTTGGCGAGGTTAGCTCCTCAGGATGACAACGTTCGAGGCTCCGTTCTCACTCCTGCGCCCGATTTGCAAACTTGTGGGTAATGGAAAGGAATCTCTGAGGCTGGAGCCTCGGAACGAGCATCTCACTCGACGCGGACGCCGTCTGTTGGAAAAAAGGACGAGCGCATGTTTTAGTGCCCTGTCCGAACGGTATTGGGCGGGGGATTTCCTGTCCTTCCCTTTTTCCGAACGGCCCCCCTGCGTCACGCCAGTGTGGCGATGAAATTTCGCAAGATCTGCAAGCCCACCTTCTGGCTCTTTTCCGGGTGGAACTGCACGCCCGCTACGTTTCCCTTCGCTGCTGCCGCGGCGAAGACCTCGCCGTAATCGGAGGTGGCGATCACCGCTTCCGGTTCGACGGGGACAGGGAAGTAGGAATGCACGAAGAACACGTGCGCGTTCTTGGGAAGGCCCCGCCAGAGAGGGTGGTCGGGAGCCGTGAACGCAAGGGCGTTCCAGCCGATTTGCGGCACTTTAAGGCCGGGCGTGCTAAATCGCTTTACCTTTCCCGGAAAAAACCCGAAGCCGCGAGCGCCGTCGGCAGCTTCTTCGCTTTCTTCAAAAAGAAGCTGGTAGCCGACGCAGATGCCGAGAAACGGCTTTCCGCTGCCGAGCCATTCCTGAAGCGGCTCCCACAGCCCGCGGGACTCGATGCCGTGGACGCAGTCCGCAAACGCGCCGACCCCCGGCAACACCACCGCATCGGCGGAGGCGATTCCCTCCGGCGTCCCGACGAGCCGGACTTCCGCCCCCTCATGTTCCAGGGCCTTGTGGACGCTGCGGATATTCCCGCTGCCGTAGTCGATGAGCGCGATCATTCAGTTCCCCAAGGCCAGGCGGTCGGCGAGGCGCTGGGGAAGACCGGCTTCCACCACCTTGTCCTGGGCGGTGTAAATATCGTATTCGATCCGGCGCAGTTCCACGTAATTTTTGTCCGCGTGGTAGATGCAGTAGGCGGCGTGCCAGTCCCCGTCGCGCGGCTGGCCGACGCTGCCAACGTTGATGAAATACTTCTTGCCGGGTTCGACGTGCAGGATGTCGAGCTGGACGGCATGTACGGTCTCATCGCGGACGTAAGCGCGAGGGGCGTGGGTGTGACCGTAGAAGCAGATGTTGGTGAACTGGTAATTGAAGCTCGCGGCGGCGTCGAGCTGGTTGAAGACGTATCCCCACTGGTGAGGGGTGTCGAGGGTGGCGTGGACGATGGAGAAATCGCGCACCTGGCGCACGAGCCGCAGCCCGGAGAGCCATTGCCGGTCCTCTTGGGTGAGATGGTCGCGCGTCCAGCGGATGGCCACTTCAGCCAGCGGGTTGAAATTTTCCAGATCGTTGGTGAGATGCGCCTGTTCGTCGTGGTTGCCCTTGACGATCGGGCAGCCGAGTTCGCGAATCAGCTGGACGCACTCGTGCGGGTTGGCGTTGTAACCGACCACGTCGCCGATGCAGACGTGATGTGTACAGCCGCGGTCCTTGGCGTCCGCAAGCACAGCTTGCAGCGCTTCCAAGTTGGCGTGAATGTCTCCGAAGATCGCAAAACGCATTGGATGGGCTTATTGGGGAAAGCCCTATTATTGGAGTGTTCCCGGTGCAATGTAAACCCTTTGATTCTCAGGAATCGATAATTTTTGCTCCATTGCCCGCAAACGGCGCAATAAAGTGGGCAGTCGTTCCTGCTGGCCCAGGTCGTAGAGCCTGCGCAAGCTCGCGTAGGCCTCCGCTTCCCGACCGTCGCAGTACGAAAGTTCGTAGGCGGCGAACCGTTTTTCGTAAGAATACGCGTCCTTGAATTCTGCCGCCTTCGCGTACGCCGCCGCCGAAGCAGCGTGGTCCTTGACCTTCTCCTTCAAGAGCATCCCCAGCCGGTCGAAAAGAATGAATCGGTCGGGATTGTTTCGAATACCGCGCTCCAGATAGTCGCGCCCCAGCTCGATGTACTGCCGTTCGGCCCGGATTCGAAGCGCTTCGCGGGGCTGATTGGGGTTGTCGCGGGCGTTGCGGGAGGCGTTCCACGCCATCTGCCACGCAGCCTCCTCCCAGAAGAGCGTCAGGCGCGGTTGCAGGGTGGTCATGCTATTGTACAAGATAACCATGCGGCCCCACTCGGTGCGCTCCCACGCCGTCGCGGTCTGAATCCAGAGGAAATCGGCCACCACCGAGCGGAACCCGCTTAAGGCGGCGATGAAGGCGCCCTGTCCGATTTGCTCACGCAGGTGCAGGTCCAGCTTTGCGCCGTGGAAGAACGCAGCGCGGTGTTTGCGGGCGATGTCGCGTTCCAGCGGCAGCCTGGCAAGGCCGAATGCCAGAAGCATGGCGAGCAGCGCGGCAATGCGTTGGGTTTGAGACATCGGTTCTAGTGCCTGCTTGGAAAAGACATCGCAATTATACAGGTCCTCGCAACTCCCACCACTCTGCCCCCCCCGCTCCTACGCCGCTGTAAACGAAGCCGTCCGCGCCCCACCCTCCGGGCGGGTGTCGCCGCGCGGCTCGGGCCTGCTGTCGGATGCGGACATTTGTTTGGGATACGCCACGCGGCTGTGGAGCATGCTCAGGAGGGTCGATTTGAAGCTGGTGGTGATCGTTTTGATTTCCTTCAGGCTGAGGTCGCACTCATCGAGCTGGCCGTCGGCCATGCGGCGCTCGATGACGTCGTGGATCAACTGGTCGATGCGCTGCGGAGTCACCTTCTCCATGCTTCGCGAGGCGCTTTCGACGCAGTCGGCCAGCGAGATAATGGCGCACTCCTTGGTTTGCGGCAGCGGCCCGGAATACCGGAAGCTTTCCTCGCGTACCTCGGGAATGTCCTCGGCGCGGATGTTCATAATTTTGCCGCCCTGGCGCGCGTCCTCCTGCTGCTGGAGCGCCCGGTTGTAGAAGAAATACATCACCGAGGTGCCGTGGTGTTGCTGAATGACGTCGATGATTTCCTTCTTGAGGTTGTTCTTCAGCGCCAGATCGACCCCTTCCTTGACGTGCGCGATGATGATCAGCGCGCTCATGGTCGGGGCGAGGTCGTTGTGCGGGTTTTGTTCCGGCGTTGTGTTTTCGGTGAAGTAATCGGGTTTGACCAGCTTGCCGATGTCGTGGAAGTAAGCGCACACGCGGGCCATGGTGGCGTTGGCGCCGATCGCTTCGGCGGCGGCCTCGGCCAGATTTGCGACGACCAGGCTGTGGTGATACGTGCCGGGCGCCTCGATGGTCATTCGCTTCAGGAGCGGGTGGTTGAGGTCCGCCGCTTCGAGCCAGGAAATGTCGGTGGTGATCCCGAAGGCGTTCTCCAGGATCGGCAGCGAGCCGCTGACCAAGATCGCCGTGATAATCCCGCTGGCCACCGTCACCGCGCTTTCAATGGCGATATTCTTCCAGTCGATGCCCTCGAAAATTTGCCAGACGATCAGGCCGAACACCATGGCCAGCATCCATGTGGCGAGCCCGACAAAGAGCCCCGCCCGGATGAATTGCGTCCGACGCCGGATCCGCTGGGTGACAAACACGGCGATGAACCCGGTGATCAGGCTGATGACGATGAACTTATCCGGTTCTGGTTGGACTTCGCGCACAACGATCGACCCCCACAGACTGACGAAAATGGCGGCAAAAATGCCGTGGTTCTTCCCCAGCAACGCCGAGAGGATCAACGGGGCGAAAGCGTAGGGAATGATCAGCGGCCCGAAATCGCGGTAAGCCGGGCTGTGCCAGGTGACCAGCAGGATCGTTTTGACGATAACGAGATGGGCCAGGCAAACGCCAAAGACCAACGCGACCCGGAAGTTGCGGGCGAAGGTTTGCGGATGATTGATCCAGAGCTGCGCCAAAGCCGTCAGGAAAATCAGCAGGCTGATGAAGAACTTCTCGATCGGCTGCGGACGGTTCCCGCTGAAGATGAGGAAGCCGAGGCCTGTGACGAAGGCCAGGTAAATGAGCAGCTTGACCCAGAGCCCCGATTCCATGGCCTGCATGGTCTCGTTGTTGCCATGGCGGCGGCGGGTCTTGCCGGAAGCGAGCCCCTTTTTGATGAGGCGATGACGTTCGAAGAATTGAAGCATGGAGTTGGTTCGTAGTTAGCACGGGCCGACGTCGCCGGAACGATGGCGTTTGTAAGCGCGGACGATTTGCCGCACCAGTTCGTGCCGGACGACATCGCGTTCCCCAAACGTGCAGAAGGCGATGCCGGGCACATCCTTGAGCGCTTGCAGGCTTTCGATGAGGCCGGAGCGTTTGTTGCTGGGAAGATCGATCTGGGTGGTGTCCCCGGTGATGACGCATCGGGAATCGACGCCGAGCCGGGTGAGGAACATCAACATTTGTTCGGTGGTGGTGTTCTGGGCTTCGTCGAGGATGACAAAAGCGTGGTTGAGGGTGCGCCCGCGCATGAAGGCAAGCGGCGCGATCTCGATGATGTTGCGCTCCACGAACCGCTCCCGTTCCTCGTCCTCCAGCATGTCCTGAAGGGCGTCGTAGAGCGGGCGCAGATACGGCGCGATTTTCTCCTTCAGGTCGCCGGGGAGAAAACCGAGCGCCTCGCCGGCTTCGACAGCGGGCCGGGTAAGGACGATGCGGGTGACTTCCTCCTTCTTGAGGGCGACCAGCGCCATGGCCATCGCGAGATAGGTTTTTCCGGTGCCGGCCGGGCCGACGCCGAAGACGAGGTCATGCTGCTGGATCGCCTGAACGTAAGCGCGCTGCGTGGCGGTTTTGGGAATGATCGGCGAGCGCCGGGGGGATGTCAAAAGCTTGGTGTCGGCCAGTTCGTGCAGCTGGCCGCCGCCGTCCGGCTCGGTGACCGAGAGCAGCGCGTAGTTGAACTCGTGGCGGCGAATCGGCATGCCACTCTGTCGGGCGCGGTCGAGCTCTTCAAACACGCGGCGGGCGCGGTCGATGTTCTCCGTGGGCCCCTCGATGCGCACCCATCCCTCGCGGGTGGTGACACGGACGGTCAGCGCCTCTTCGAGACTCTTGAGCAGCTTGAGGTCGCCTGCATACAGGGATTGGAGCACCCGCGCGCTCTCAAACTGCAAGGTTTGACTATCAGACATCGGAGGACGTTAAAATAATGCCGCGCTGCCGGGTGTCAAACCGGAGGAAAAATCCCTTGCGATGAGGCCGTGCGATGAAGCCGATAGGCGCTTTGGATGAACGCGCCAGCGTCTTGGAGTGCGGTAGTCCTCTCTTTCCATTACCCACAACTTTGAAGACCAGACGCCCGAGCGAGGACGGCGGCCCGATTGCTGTCATCCTGAGGAGCTGACCTCGCCAAAGCGCGAGGGTGATTGTTGGGCATGAACCTGACATCGCTTGGCGCCTTTCCGGGCCAACGGCCCAGCCCCGTACCAGCCTAGGGCAACGCCCCACTGCCATTAAGTTAAGCCTGGGGCCTTTAGAAACGCACGCTCGTTCGCGCTCTCGTTCCCAATCTCTGATTGGGAACGCACTTGTCTTCGAATCTCTGATTCGTGAACCGTCAACTACCCATCGCCGCACCCGGTCCAATGAAGGGTTTCCTGGCACGGAGTCCTTTGCTGGTCGTAGCGCCGATCCTTCTTTCAACGCCGCTCGAATCGGAGATTCGCAGACAATGGCGTTCCCAATCTGGAGATTGGGAACGAGCGTGCTTTTTCTTAACTTAATGGCAGTGGGGCGTTGCCCTAGGCTGCATTGTCGCTGGGCCGTTGGCCCGGAAATGCCGCACGGAGTGCCATCCCTGCCGTGGCAAACCGATGCAGCTCTCATTTTCGAACAGCCAGCGCGCGTAATTAGCTGTCATCCTGAGCTAGCGAAGGATCTCACGAAGCCGGACGCGCGTAATTTTGCAAACGGGCTTCCTCGGCACGGACGGCTTCCCGAACGGAGCCTTCAGCTTCGAAAAGGCGCAACGGTGGCAGGGCGCCGCCTGGCATGTTGCGAGATCCTTCGCAAGCTCAGGATGACAGCTAAGTGGGGACCGTTTCGATTCGGGCGCGCGGCTCGCTGGCCGTCGTTACTCGCCATTCTCCTCTTTGCGTTTTTCCCGCTGTCCGGCCTTGCCGCTCCACCCGACATCTGGCCGCTGGCTGTGCCGACACTTTCCGATGTCAGCCTTCAGCAACAGTGCGGAATAATCGACGCACGCCTCGCCGATTTCCCTCCGGGGCTGAAACCCGCCGCCCGTTTCCAGAAGACGTTCCTGCGGATTCTCTCCGGCGCGCCCGAATCGTTGTTCATGGATGAGCTCCAGCGTTTCATCGCCGCGGACGGTACAGACCCGACAGGCAACATTGGTGAGACGGGACCGCCCAACACGCCCCCCGGCGCCAAACCACTCAGCAACGGGACCGCGGTCGCCCATGCGCTAGCGGAGATCTCCCGCACCTGGCTCGCCCGTTGCGAAATGCGGCAGATCGACGGCTTCCTGCGCGGCTACTACCGCAAGCACGTCGCTTTTCCCGAACAATTCAGCGTCATCGAACCGGACCTCCCGGAAACGCTCCGCCACGATCCCTGGGGCAACCCGTGGAATTACAGCACCCACGCTCCGACCGGCTTCGCGAAATTCACCACGCAACGCTACCGGCTCGGTCCGAAGCGTTTCCCTGAACTCAGCACGCTTGCGGAAGCCGCCGGCAGCCGCAATCCGCCGGCGCCACCCTGGAAGATCGTCGTACGCAAGCTCGGGGAGGGAAAGGCGCTGGAATTCCGAACCAATGCCGCCGTCGTCACCATCCAACCGGGCGGCAAAATCGACGGCTTCACCCTGCTCGCCTTCGGCGCCGACTGGGCGCTCATGGCGGGCGCCGACCAGTTGTTCACCGTTCCCTTCTAAATTGACATGGCCGGCATTGGCGATTTCCTGACCCCCGAAGCGATGCGCAAACTCGAAGCGCTGGCGATCCGCTCCCGCTACGTGGTGGAAGGATTCCGCGCGGGGATGCACGCCAGCCCGCTCAAGGGCGCGAGCGTCGAATTCGCCGACCACCGGCAGTACGTCAAAGGGGACAACCTGCGCAACCTCGACTGGAAGGTGTTCGGACGCACGGAACGCTACTACGTCAAACAGTTCGAGGAGGAGACAAACCTGCGCGTCCATGTGATCATCGACGCCTCGGGTTCGATGGGCTACAAAGCCGCGAACCGCCCGACCAAATACCAGTATGCCTGCCGCATCGCCGCGGCGGTCGGCTACATCGTCAGCAAACAACAGGATTCGCTGGGGCTCACGATCTACGACAGCGAACTACGGGAAGAGGTGCCGGCCCGCGGCGGAATGCGCCACCTGAGGGTTTTCCTGGAACGCCTGACTGCCCATGAGCCGAACGGCCTCACCAACACGGGGAACGCGCTGCACACGCTCGCCGAACGGACGTCGCGCCGCGGGCTCATCGTCATGATGTCCGACCTGTTCGACGATCCCGATGCGGTCTTCAATGCCGTGGCGCACTTTCGAAAGAAAATGCACGACGTGATCCTGCTGCAAATCCTCGATCCGACGGAACTGGATTTGTCGATCGACCGGGTGGCGGAGTTCATCGACATGGAGACCGGCGAGAAGCTCGAACTCGACCCGGCCCTCGCCCGGCTCGCATACAAACAGGAGCTGGGCAAGGCGATCGACCAGTGCCGGGAACGCTGCGCAACACTGAATGTCGATTACCGACTGGTGTCCACCGATGAAAGCTTCGAGGATTTCCTCCACCATTACCTGGCCGACCGCAGGAGGATGTCGCTGTAACCATGTTTCTCTCCCCCTGGATGCTCTACGGACTCGGCGCGCTGAGCGTGCCGATCCTCATTCATTTGTGGCAGCGCCGGCGCGTGGTACAGGTGCCCTTCAGCACGTTGCGGTATCTGAAGATCGTTGCCGCCCGGACCAGCCGCACCTCGAAAGTGGAGAACCTGCTGCTGCTCCTTCTCCGGTGCGCGCTCTTCGCGCTGCTGATTGTCGCCGCGGCGCGCCCGATCATTCTCGCCCGCACCGCAAAGCTTTTCGGGGGCGACGTTCCCCGGACGGTGGTGCTGGTCATCGACAATTCCGCGAGCATGGCGTGGCAGGACAAGACGCAGGGGGAAAAGACCCGGCTCGACACGGCCAGGGGAGCGGCGCTGGCTATCTTTGACGACCTGAAGGAAGGCGACCGCGTCGCGGTGCTCTCGGCGAACGACCGCGTGGAATCCCCGGTGGCGGAACCGACCATCGACCGCAGGCTTGCCCGCGGCGCCGTGGACGGCATCCGGCAGACGCAGGCCGCCGGCGATCTCGCCCCGGCGCTTCGGGAAGCGCGTAAGATTCTGGCGCGCGCCGAACGCGGCATCCACGAGGTGTTCCTCTTTACCGACAGCCAGGAATCCGGCTGGCGCGGCGTTCTCAACAATCCAGCCACGGTCTTCGACGACGCCTGGAAAATGGGAGACGTGCGGCTGACCGTCGTGCGCCCGGACGATTTGCAGGCGAACAACGCCGCCGTGAAGCGGGTGGCGGTCTCCACGCCGTATTTGATCGCAGGCTCGTCGGTCAACGGCCTGGTCGCGGTGGAGAATTTCTCGATGGTTGCGCTGCATGACTTGGTTGAAATCCAGGTGAACGGCGAGAGGGTGGCGCAACGTCCGGTGGATGTGCCGCCGGGCGCAACGGCGGAAGTGCAGTTTGCGTTTCCGGCTCCGGCTGCGACCGGGGCGTGGGCCAAAGCGGTGGCGAAACTCTCCGGCGACAACCTGCCGGCCGACGACGCCTTTTTCTTTACGATTCCGGTGTATCAGCAGCCGCGTGTGCTGGTGGTCGAGGGCAACACGGCGGGCGCGGCGCGTCTGCACTCGGGGTTCTATTTGCGAAAGGCGCTCGGCGCAGGCGCCGAGGGCGGCGTGGCCGGGCCCGCGGGGGTGCGCGCAATTGCCACGGGCCAGCTCGACGAGGCGGGCATCGAGAATTACACGGCGGTGTTTCTCGCCGATCCCGGTCGGCTCAGCGATCGCGCGACAGTGCGCCTCGACCGGTTCATGGATGCCGGCGGCACGGTGATCCTGTTTCCCGGCGACCAGACCGGGGTCGATGACCTCAAGACCGCCGATTTTCTCCCGGCAACCCCCGTTTCCGTGCGAACGCTCCCGCCCGGCCGGCAACCCGCGAGAATCGTCGATCCCGCCCACCCGCTTTTCGCCAACACGTGGGATTCCAACACGCCGTTCCCCGCGTTGCCACAGCAGAAGATGCTGGAAATGACGCCCGCCCGCGAGGCCAAAGTGCTGGTGAAGTTGGGCGTCGGTGGGGACGTCCCCGGCGGCGGTTTGCCGCTGATTATTGCCGCCGAGCACGGGGCGGGCAGCGTGTGGATCGTCAACGCGTCGGCGGATCGTGCCTGGGGCGATTTTCCGCTTTCCCCGGCATTCCTGCCGCTGGTGCAACAAATCGCGCGGCTTTCGGCGGCGCAAATCGGACGCAACGTCAGTCTTTCCGTGTGCGACCCGATCCCCCTCCCGCCGGGAGTTCCGCGGGACAAGCCGTTGCGTATGACGCTGCCGGACGGTTCGCCGGTTGCCGGCATCCAAGTCGGCGCTTCCCGCGCCCTGGAACGGGCGGAGATGCCGGGCATTTACGCGATAACCGCGGGCGACCGTACCGCGCTGGTCGCCGTCAACGTGGACCGCGCGGAGTCCGATCTTCACCCGCTCTCCGCCGCCGATGCCGAAAAGCTCGCCCAGAGCGCGGGGGCGGTGAAGCAAATCGTGGGCGTCGATGCGTTGCGGCAATGGCTTGCGCAGAACCGCGGACTGGCGCCGCTTTGGCCGTTGCTGCTGACCGTCGCCCTGACGGTTTTCGCCGCGGAAGCCATTTTGGCGAACATCATGGCGCGCCGCCGCGCCCAGGGCGACGAGACGCGAATCGCCACCGGACGGCTCAATCGCCGGCGGCTCAACACGCCGTTCTATGCGCAAACGGGCGAGGAAACGGAGGTGCGGCGATGAATGCGTCAAGAGACCTGCTTATCCATCCCGTGATTTCCGGGCCGTGGCTGGCGGTCTGGGTGGCGCTTGTGCTTGCGCTCATTGGCTGGAGCCTCTGGCGCGGGGTGCGTTCGCGGCTGCGGGTTGCTTTGCTGGCGGTTTTCCGCCTGGCGGCGCTGCTGGCGCTGCTGGCCATCCTCCTCCAACCGCAACAGCGCCATGATGAAATCACCGTGGTGCGCCCCCAACTCGCCGTACTCGTGGACAAATCCGAAAGCATGACCGATCCGGTCGACAAGAACCAGCCGCTCCGCTCCGCGCGAGTCTCCGAATGGCTCCGGAATGCCGGTCTCGCCGACGCCGCCAAAGACTTCGACCTGCGCTTTTTCTCGTTCGACCAAAGCATCTCGGAACTTCCATCGACGGTTCTGACCGGCACTTTTCCGGTCAAGTTCGACGGCGCAACCTCCAATGTGC